>Ga0137375_10002868_pt1 | contig 20336 bp, 18 predicted proteins | sample SagtaG_24_FD_104936 | JGI IMG/M metagenome (GOLD analysis project Ga0137375, IMG submission 104936) | Vadose zone soil microbial communities from Sagehorn Ranch, Mendocino, California, USA - Sage1_R_113_16 metaG | ecosystem: Environmental > Terrestrial > Soil > Vadose zone | place: USA...
CGCGATCGCGCTCGGCCTCGGTGCTCGCGCTGACCGTCGTGCTCGTTTCGGCCTGCTCGGGTAGCTCGCCCAAGACGAGCTACCCCGAGGCGACGCCGGCAGCGGCAGGGGCAACCGCCAGCCCAGGTCCGCCTGCCTCGGCAGCTGCCACGAGTACAAAACCATCCGACGGGAGGGAATCGACGCCCAAGGCGGTGAGTCCACCGGTCGCCAACCCGTCCTCGGCCTCGCCTGGAGTCGCCTGCGAGATCCGAGGCGCGCCGCTCATGGGCAAAGGGATCAACCTTTGGCAGAACGCGCAAGGAAATCCCGCGGTGGCCTCTTTCGGCGGGCAGCCGGTTCCCATGACCGCTTTCGAATGGCCGGGCAGCGCGGGGGCGGGTCGCATCCGAGTCAGAACGGCGGGCGGCCTTCGCATCGAGGGGTGGATCGACGCGGGCCAGCTGCCTCTTTTCACGTCGGCCGAAGTTCCGATCGTACCCGGGCACCTGTGGCTCGCTCCCGGTCAGCGCGTCCACTTCTCCGGCGCGTCAAACGGGCTTGCCGTGGAGGCATCGCTGGCAGGGCCGGTCACCCAGACGTTCCGGGCCACGTCCCCCTGCTCATCTTTCGCGCTCGACAAGCGGCCCCGGCCCGCGTGGGACGTCCCCGGCAACGGGCGCGGCTATCTGCCGCGCGGCGCTTCCCTCGACCTTCGGGATCGGCCGGGGGGCAGTGTCATTCATGCGCTCCAGACCGGCAGTGGCCTGCTCCTCTGGAGCACCGAATCGCAGGGGGGGTACGTGCACGTCGTCTATCATGAGGATCTGGTGATCGACGCTTGGGCGGCCGCTTCCGACGTCGTGGCGTTGAAGCAAGGCGAAACGATGGATCGTCTGGCTCCCCCTTCGACCGCGACCGGCTCCGCTCGCCTTTCGATGACCGGTCAGCCCACCGTTGTCCGGGCCGTCAAGGACGTGCCCCTTCGCCTGACCACGCAGGAGGCCGGCAAACCCGTGGGATTCATCGAGGCCGGCAGCGAAGTGTACCTCGTGGAAACGGTACTCGGCTGGACGAGCGTCCTGCCGCGCGCTCTTCACATCCTTCCTCCTGGCGACCATTCGTTTTGGGTACCGTCGAGCGAAGTGGGCGCCGGGGCCCCCGGCTTGAGATGAAGCAGCGATCCCTTTTGAAATTTCGGGGCGGCGGCACTAGGTTGCGACTCGATGCCTCTCCCCGACGACACGCTTCGCGCCGCGCTCGGTCGCACCCTCGATCGCACCGATTTGGACGTCCTCGGCACGAAGTACGAGGGTAAAGTCCGCGACAACTACACGACTCGGGATGGCCGGCGGTTCATCGTCGTCACCGATCGCATCAGCGCGTTCGACCGCGTCCTCGGCACGCTGCCCTTGAAGGGGCAACTCTTGAACCAACTCGCGGCCTTCTGGTTTGCGAAGACGGCGCACGTCGCCAAAAATCACCTGCTCCGCGTGCCGGATCCCAACGTCATCGAAGCGGTGGAGTGCACGCCGCTACCGGTGGAGATGGTGGTGCGCGCGTATGTCACCGGGGTGACCTCGACCAGCATCTGGACGCACTACGCGGCCGGCAAGCGCGAATTTTGCGGCAACCGCCTGCCCGAAGGTCTCAAGAAAAACCAGCGACTCGACCAACCGATCCTGACGCCCAGCACCAAGGCTGAGAAGGGCGACCACGACGTGTCGGCGTCACGCCAAGAAATTCTGGCGACGGGGCGTCTCAGCGCCGAGGACTTCGACCGAGCCGCCGATACGGCCATGCGCCTCTTCGATTTCGGCGCGCGCGTCTGCCAAGAGCGCGGGCTCATCTTGGTCGACACCAAATACGAGTTCGGAAAAACGCCGAGTGGCGAGCTGCTGGTGATCGACGAGGTCCACACGCCCGACTCGTCGCGCTTCTGGTTCTCGAAGAGCTACGAAGAACGCTTTTCGCGCGGCGAAGACCCGGAGTCTTTCGATAAGGAATACGTGCGGCGCTACCTCGCCAAGCTCGGCTTCAAAGGCGACGGTCCGATCCCGCCCATTCCGGACGAGGTCCGCATCGAGGCGACGCATCGCTACATCGAAGCGTACGAGACGATCACCGGCGAAGCCTTCGTTCCCAACTTGGAAGACCCCGTCACCCGGGTTCGCCGCAACCTGGGGATCTCATGAAGATCACCGTCTACGTCCGTCTGAAAGAGGAAGTGCTCGACCCGCAGGGCGATGCAGTGAAGCGCGCGCTCGGCACCCTCGGTTTCCAGGGAGTGGACAGCGTTCGCGTCGGCAAGCTCATCGAGATCTCGGTCGACGACGAGTTCGCCAAGCTCCCCGATTTCGAAAAACGCCTGCAGAAAATGGCCGACGAGATGCTCGCCAATCCGGTCATCGAAGATTACGAAATTCGGCTCGCCTAGCGCGGTTAGAGATCGGGGCCGGGCCCCAACGCGCAGTACCCGTGACCGAAGAGACTCTTCACGGTCGGATCCTGTATGCACGTCCAGTCGGGATATTTCAGATTGCAATCGCTTGTCGTGTCACAGAGCTGCGCACAAGCGCCGAGATCGCCGAGGCCGGCGTTATCGGGGCCGAACAGGCACGCGCCCATGGCCGGGCCCGCATCGATCGCGCCGTCGCGAAATCCGCAGGCCTGGGTGTTGCCCAGACGACACGGCCCCGAGCAGACGCCTGCCGTCGTTGCACCGAGCGGAATACAAAAGCCTCCCAAGCATTCGGAGTCCGCCATGCACGGACTGCCGAGCGGAGCTCCGATGGTCGGAGGATGGTCGACGCAAAGCCCCGTCGAGATATTGCACTTGCGCGACCCGCAATCGCCATCGCCCGCACAGAGGGGGAAGCAGATGGCTAGTGCAGTGACTTCGTTGATACAGACTTCGTCGTGCCGGTTGTGACACTTGACGATGCCCGGCGCGAGATCGCCGGCGACACATCGTTCGGTACAGACGCCATTGCTGTTCGCAACGAGGAGACAGACGCCGCCGAAGCCCGAGCATTCGTCGCCCGACTCCGTGCAGTTGAGGGTGCAAACGCCGTTCGGCCAACCGCCGGAGTCCGGACCCAGATCGTCCGTCGGTCTCACGCATTTGAGTCCTCCACCGCAATCGATGTCGGACCCGCATGGGACACCGAGGAGTGCTCCGGCCTCGAACGACGCACCGGCCCCTCCCTGGCCCTGGGTACCGCCTCTACCCGCCGAGCCGCCGCTCGCGGTACGGTCGTCGATCGACGCGTCGCGCGGAAGCGGCCTGTTCGAATCCTCGGCGCTGCAACAGCTCGCATCCGTGGGTACGAATCCCCCCGAACCACCCGTTGCGCTGCTCCCGGCCGAGCCGTCGCGAGAGGCGCCGCCGCTTCCAGCCGCGCCATTCGGCGGAGACGCCGACCCGCCGCAAGCGATGGCGAGCATGAGCAAGAAGAACAGGCAACGCTCGCGTCGGCTCATCATGGCAAGATATCTCCTCACGTGCGTTTGGCTGACGAAACGAACCCTGTCAACGGGCGCAGCTTAACAGTACGGCCGCCGTCTTGGCATCGGCAGATCCTCATGGCCGCTCCGACCATCGATCTGCGAGCGGAAATCTGCGGCAGTCGTGTTAGGGGCGCACGAGCCAGATGGGGTTCGTGAAGGCGAGCGGCTGAATCGGCATGTAGGGCAGGACGTCGTCCATGGCGCGGTTGCCACGCACGACCACGACCACGAATTTCGGCGCGTTGGTCTCGAAGGGCACGTCGAAATCGCGTTCGAAACGGATGCTCTCCGCGCGCGCCGTGGCGAGGTCGGATAGGGGCGCAGCGGGTCGGCGCGGCTGCGATGTGACGGGCACGCGCGCGATCGAGGCGGTCCCCAGAAGCACTTCCACCTCGCTCACGTCGATCCAAGGCGCCGCGCGCACGATGACGTGCAGCTTCGCGGCATGCTCGGCCAGAGTCACCGTGTTGCCAGGCCCCTGCCCGTTGATCGTCGCCTCGAGGAAGGGACCGCTGGTCACGACCGCGTGGCCTGCCTTGAGCGACGCCACGAGCGCCACCTTGTCGATGCCTTGGCCGGTATCGCCGGCTTGCGCGGCGGGGAGGGCGACGTAAGTACGCGGGTAGCCCGCCCACATGTACTGGATGCGATGGCTGTCCGAGTCTCCGGTCGCCACGTACCTGTGTCCGAGCTCGAGCAGGCGTAGCCAATCGGTGAGCACCGCCTCGACGCGCTCGCGATGAGCACCGTCTGCGCCGTTGTACACCTCGACCGAATCGAAATCGTCGCGAAACTCCTTTTCCGAGCGCCCGGTTTTCGTGTCGAGTCCGACGTAATCGAAGTACCCGATGGCGCGACCGAGCCGCGGGTGGTTGACTTGCAGGACGCGCGACGGATCCCCTTCGCGCGCCTTCGCGAAGATTTGCCGCACGGTCGTGTGGCGAAAAGGTGGAATGGACGGTCCCGGATAGGGGAAAACATTGAAGTGACCGATGCTCGGCCGCGCGGTCGTGACTTCGACGCCCGGCACGCTGGCGAGCTCACGGCTCAGATCGAGGGCTTCGAGGGCAGGCTCGTAATCTCCCACCGCATTGTGTTCGGAAGGGACGGCGAAATCGATGCCCGCCGCCACCAGCGAGAGCACGCGATCCTCCGGAAGAACGGCCGAATCGAAGCTCGGGCGGGCATGCACGTGAAGATCGCAGCCGACCCAGCCGGTGGTGTCGATGACGTGGCGCAGGGCGAGGCGAATGTCGTGGGCCGAGCCGGGAGTGACATCGATCGGCTGCTCGTCCATGGTGTACTCGGGGCCGCGCGTGGCAAGCACCCGGTAACGACCGGAAGGCAGCGGCATCACCGCTTCGCCGCGAAGCGCGTCGATGAGCGGACCGGCGCCGGACGCGCGGTAGTCGGGCCCGAAGTTGGGATCGGCCGTCGGCGTGACGCCGTGCACGATGAGACGCGCGGTGAGCGGCCGGCCGCTGTCCAGATCGACGACGCGCACGCGGGCTTCGCCGCCGGGCAACATCATGAGCTCGAGCTCGCTGTCGTCCTGAGCCATTCGCATCACGATCGGACTGGCCCGCGTCTGAGCCATCGTCGCGTAGAAACCGACGTCGACCGGCGGTGCGACGGCCTGGAAACGCCCGTCAGCGCCGGGCTTCACGTGCAACACGGGCTTGCCCTCGGGACCGACGCCCCACACGTCGATGCCTCTATCGCCCCCCACGACGCGGCCGTGCAAGTGGCGCACCGGCGTTTTGCGCAGCCGTGCCGCCGCATCGGTGACGCTGCCGGGATCGGCGCCAGCGAGCACGAAAAAGGGCACGGCTTCTCCCCCTTCGCCGGCAGGAAAGGTGAGCGCGGCAACGGGAGGCGCCTCGGGGCCTTCTTCCGAGGCGTCGACGTGGATCTCGACATCGCCGGCGCCCGTCCCGATGACGCCCGCCTGCAATGTCGACTCGAAGACGACGAGCGGCCCCTTCGCCTCGCCCGAGTCACCCAAAAGTCCGGTCCCGGGAACGAAGGGGACCGTGCGATCGAGCGGCGTCGTCACCCCGAGCGCAACGGGATGCGGCGGCGGTGAGCGGAGCTTGAGGGAGACGAACAGTGCCGAGGGGGAACGGTGCAGCGTGTAACCGAGGTCCCCATCGAACGTGCCGTCTTGCCCACGAAGCTCGACGTGCGCGCTGGCGTGCGTCGGTCCCTTCGGAGTCGTGCGGAGTCGGTCGGCCAGGACGCGCACTGGAATGCCGCCGACGGTGACCCGGAGCGCGAGCGTGTCGAACACCAGTCCATGGACGTCGCGCACGATCCGAATGTCACCCATGTGCTCGTCGGGACCCGGTCGGCCCACGATTTCGAAGAGCGCGCCGCCCGACGAGAGCCGAATGTCACCCGATGCATTCACCTGGACGTCCCCTGCGTCGCTCCGGAACGAAGCCGCCGACCGCGTGCGCCGCGAGCCAACGGCCACGATGACGATCAGCACGGCGGCAAAAACGGCGACCTCGATGAGCCGGGCCCCCGACCGCCGTTCACTAGCCTCGGCCATGGTGGGGCGAAGGATGTACCATGCTACAGCGACTGCGCGCAGCGAAAGCCGTACGCATGGCTGTGGGCGCTGGGCTCGTCGCTATAGCGCTGGCTCGGACGAACCCAGGAAGGCAGTGCGCCGTTGAAGGCGCCGCCGCGCACGACGCGCCGCTGCCCCGTTTTGGGGCCCGTCGGGTCGAGGACCGGTTCGGCGGAATAGTTCGCCTCCCAATCGCTCGTCCATTCCCACACGTTGCCGACCACGTCGAAGAGCCCGTAGCGTGATTTGCCTTCGGGAAACGAGCCCACCGGAGCTGTCGTCGGAAAACCGTCGTCCTCGGCGTACATCCCCTTGCCGCGAAAGCCCATCTCTACGCCGTTTTTGGCGCCCCACACGAGGCACTCCTTGCCGCAAGCATTCATGCGGCTCTTGTCGGGCGGCTCGTCGCCCCACGGATACCGCCGGCCATCGGGCCCGCGGGCGGCAAATTCCCATTCCGCTTCCGTCGGCAGCCGCTTTTTCTTCGACCCGCAATAGATCGAGGCCATGTCCCAATCGACACAGTTGATCGGATGGCTGGCTTTGTCCGGCTGCTTGGTGGGGAAGCTCCCCGTGCAGAGCGGCGAGAAGGCTTTCTTCTCGCTCGGGCGAATGTCTTTCCATTCGACCTCGAGCGGGGCGCGTTTGCACTCTCCGATATCCGAGCACCCCTTGTACTCGGCCGCGGTCACCTCGTAGAGGTCGATGCAATAGGGTGAGAGCGTGACTTGGTGCGCCGGGCGTTCGTCGGGGTCGGCGTCCCGATCATCGCTGCCCATGAAGAACTTTCCGCCCTCGATTCGAGCCATGTTCGCGGGGCACTCTTTGCGCGCTGGACCGGCGGACGCAGAGGGGAGCGGGGCTGCGGGCATCGCCACGGATGCAGCGCTCGCCCCCACGGGGGATGCGCCCGAACCTCGTCGCGCCATCCAGAAAAATCCTCCGGCCCCGAGCGCGAGAAGCCCGAGGACGGCCGCGGCGATCCTGCTCCCCTTGAACCGCGCAGCGGGCGGAGGCGCCTTCGACGAGGCGACCGGATCGCGGGTATTGGCGCCGGCGATGACCGGAGAGGGGCCGAGCTCGGTAGCGGCGGCCGCCAGGGGGGTCGCCGGTGAAGCCGAGTAACCCGGCGGAGCCTGCACCGTCGGATCGGACACCCAGCTTCTTGGATTGGGCTCGCTCATCGCGCGAACCCCGGGCATGTTCTGGGAGCTGCGCACCGCTTGCCAAAACTCGCCTGCGGTAGCGAAGCGATCCTTCGGTCGTACGGCGAGGGCTTTCTGAAGCACCCCCTCGAGCGCCTCGTTCGCGCGCACCCCGAACGCAGCCGGCGTGGGACGGCGCGCCGGATCGGCGCTCGCCATCCCGAGTTGGATGAAGTCTTCCCCCTCGAGGGGAGGGCGGCCGATGAGAAGCTCGGTCATGACGAGGGCGAGCGCGTACACGTCCGTCCACGGCCCGGTTGCCCCCTGCGATCGACTGAACTGTTCAGGAGCACCGTACGCCGGCGTGAACGACGTCACTTGACCGCTCGTCTTCGTGAACGAAGCGTGCTCGGCGGCGGACTGCATCACTTTCGCAATCCCGAAATCGAGCACCTTGACGTGCATTTCGTCGGTGTCGGCGCCGATGACGAAGATGTTGGCCGGCTTGACGTCGCGATGGACGATGCCGCGGCGGTGGCCGACGTCGAGCGCGGAGGCGACCGGCTCGAGCCATGCGATGACCTTGGCGATGGGCCACGCAGCGGCGCCGTCTCGTCCGAGTCGGGCGCGATCGGTCTCCAGAATGGCCTCGAGCGTTACGCCATCGAGCCACTCCAGCACCATGTAGAGAACCCACGCCCCGTTGACGGTGGTGAACGTCCCCACATCGCGCGCTTGCACGATGCTGGTCGTGCGGGTCGAAAGCTCCGAGAGCAAGCGACCTTCCGCGATGAAGTCGCGTTGGAGGTTCTCGCGCGCATCGGGCGCGGCATCGATCAACGCCTTGAAGCACTTGATGGCGACCGGCTGCTTCCAGATCCGATGCATCGCGCGGTACACGATGCCGAAGCCCCCCTCACCGACCACCCTTTCGATGTCGTACTTGTCGCCGATCGTCGTCCCGACGATGCCGAGCGGGTCGTGCTGCTCCATACGCTACGAATCCTTCCCACCCTTACAATACGTGAGCGTGCGCCGTCGGGTTCGACCGAATTGCTACCCGGTGTCGCTACCGTACATGCTTTCCGCGATCTTGAAGGCGGCCCCCTCGAGACGCTGGTACGCCTCTCGGACCGCCGTCAGGTCGCCTCCCCGCTGCAAAAGCTCGCGCAAGGCGACGACCTGGGTTCGAATGTCTTCCAGAACGGCTGCGTCGAGCAGGTCTGCGTATCCCTCGAGCGCCTGCTCCGTTGTGTAAACGAGGGTTTCCGCTTGGTTTTTCAGCTCGGCGAACTCGCGCCGCAGCGCATCGCTCACCTGGAATTGGTTCGCTTCGTCGACGAGACGGTCGATGTCTTCCGGGGAGAGCCCGCTCGTCGCCGTGATGCGTACATTCTGCTGGCGGCCGGTTCCCAGGTCTTTGGCTTCGACGCTGAGAATGCCGTTGCCATCGACGCGAAACGTCACCTGAATCTTGGGAATGCCGCGCGGCGCCGGCGGAAGGCCGGTGAGCTCGAAACGGGCGAGGCTGCGGTTGTCGGCGCTCATCTCCCGCTCGCCCTGAAGGACGTGAATGGGAACGAACGATTGATTGTCGACGCTGGTCGTGAAGACCTCGCTCCGCTCGGTCGGAATCGTCGTGTTGCGGGAGATGAGCTTGGTGAACACGCCGCCGCCCGTCTCGACGCCGATCGAGAGCGGCGTCACGTCGAGCAAAAGCACCTCGTCGACCTGTCCGGTGAGTGCGGCGCCCTGAATCGCAGCGCCGACCGCGACCACTTCGTCGGGGTTGACGCCTTTGTGTGGGTCGCGCGAAAAAAATTCCTTCACCGCGCTTTGCACCGCGGGCATGCGGGTCATCCCGCCCACCAGGATTACCTGGCCGATGTCTTTGGCCGCGAGGCGAGCGTCGTCGAGTGTGCGCTGACAAGCCTCGACGGTCCGGGTGACGAGATCCGCGGTGAGAAGCTCGAGCTCGCTGCGCTTCATCGTTCGCTCGAGGTGCACCGGACCCGATCGCCGCGCGGCGATGAACGGCAGATTGATCTGCGTCTCGATCGAGCTCGACAGCTCGTGTTTCGCCTTCTCCGCAGCTTCGCGAAGACGCTGCAGCGCCATGCGGTCCTTGCGAAGGTCGACGCCCGTTTCGGCCAAGAACTCTTTGGCCAAGAGCTCGATGATCCGAAGATCGAAATCTTCGCCGCCGAGGTGGGTGTCGCCGCCGGTGGCTCGGACATTGAAAACGCCGCCGGCGAGCTCGAGGATCGAGATGTCGAACGTGCCGCCACCCAAATCGAACACCGCGATGCGTTCTTTTCCCTTTTTCTCGAGACCATAGGCGAGCGCGGCGGCGGTCGGTTCGTTCAGGATGCGACGGACGGATAGTCCGGCGATGCGCCCGGCGTCTTTGGTCGCCTGCCTCTGGGCGTCGTCGAAATAGGCGGGAACGGTGACGATCGCCTCGGTCACCGGTTCGCCCAGAAACGACTCGGCGACCTCCCGCATCTTGGCGAGGACGATGGCCGAGATTTCCGGCGGCGACATGTCGCGGCCCTGGACGCGCACCCACGCGTCGCCATTGGGCGAGGGGACGATGCGGTAGGGTGCGAGCTCGATCTGTGTCTTCACGTCACTCGAGTCGAACTTGCGCCCCATCAGCCTCTTGACCGCGAACACGGTGTCTTGAGGATTGGTGACGGCTTGCCGCTTGGCGACTTGACCGACGAGCCGCTCGCCGTTGGACGCGAAGCCCACAACGGAGGGGGTGGTGCGCGCCCCCTCGCTGTTCGGAATGACCTTGAGGTCCGGCGACGCCCCCGCGTGCGGGACGTCGACGATCGCTACACACGAATTCGTCGTCCCCAGGTCAATCCCGATGATCCTCCCCATGGGTGCTGGAACTAGAATAGCCTAGTTTGGTTCGCGCTTCTCGCCTTCGCCGTTCTTGCGCGGTGGTTTGGCGACCACGACCATGGCCGCGCGAACGAGCCGATCGCCCATGGCGTAGCCAGGCTGCACTTCGGCGACCACCGTTCCGGCGGGGTGCTCGTCGGTTTCGATTTGCTGAATCGCTTCGTGCTGGGCGGGGTCGAACGGCGCGCCGACGGCGGCGATACGCTTGATGCCGACACGACCCAACGTGTCGGCGAACTGCTTCAAAACTATGGCTACGCCATCGGCGACGGCCTTGGGGTCGCTGGCTTGACCGGCGTGGACGACGGCTCGTTCGAGGTTGTCGAACACCGGCAAAAGCTCGCGCAAGAGCTCTTCGCGACCGCGCTTTTGCGCGTCGTCGAGCTCGCGTCGCGTGCGCTTTCGAAAATTGTCGTAATCCGCGGCCGTCCGGAGCAGCTGATCGCGGACGCGCTCGATTTCGGCGCGCGCCTCTTCCAGAGGATTGCGCGTCTTTTCCGCGTCCGGCTGATCGGCGGCCGGCGCCGTCTCCTCGCCCTCACCCTCGCTGTCCACGCTGCTCTCGGCTTCGTCGTTCGTGCTCATCGGTGGCACGCACTATAACCATGCGCATCTGATACGCAAATCAGGCCTGAACTATGCAACTTCGTCTGTTCGATGGGCGGCGCGCTCGTCAATCAGCGCCGTCAGCGCGGCGATATCGAATGGCTTGTCGATACAGGGGTTCGGCACCCGCCCGAGAAACGCGCTGATCTTCGCGGAAAAGACCCCTCCGGTCATGAACACGAAACGATCCAAGACTGCAGGAGCAACGACCGCAACGATCTCGTAAAGATCGATCCCGCTCATCTCGGGCATCTTGAGGTCGCAAAGAACCACGTCGAAGGCACCGTCCGTCGTGAGGCGTTCGAGCGCGGCCTTGCCGCTGGTCACCGGCACCACTTCGTGACGAGGTTCGAGCAAGAGGCGCAGCGTGGTGCCGATCTGAGGCTCGTCGTCCACGACGAGCACCCTTCCCCTGCGCACCTGCGACGGGTGCGTTTGCGATGCGGGAAACTCCCCGCTTTCCGCGCGAGGTGAAGAGAATGGGTCGTGGTGCTCCGCTTCCGGTGAGCTCATGGTGCCGTCGAAACCCTCCCCGAGCGCAGAGCGGCTGTCAAGCCGCGAGATCGCTCAGCTCGGATCAGATTCTTGGCGAACCACTACCCCATTGATCCCGAGACGAACGGCTGACACCGGCACGCGGCGGTGCTAGCCCGTACGCGTGGTGAACGAGGCTTTCCCGTCGACTTTGCAGAGCGGAGCTCCTGCCGAACTGAACGAGCCTCAGGCGCGCGCGGTGGCCACCACCGAGGGTCCCCTTCTCGTTTTTGCCGGGGCAGGCAGCGGCAAAACGCGCGTCATCACGTACCGTGTGGCTCACCTGGTGGCCACCCATCGCGTTCCGCCCTACCGCATTCTCTCGGTCACGTTCACCAACAAGGCAGCCGGCGAGATGCGCTCCCGGCTCGACCGGCTGGTCGGTCCCGAGGTGACCCGCGATTTGTGGGTGGGAACGTTCCACGCGACCTGCGCCAAGCTCCTCCGGCGGTTTCATCGAGCGGCCGGGCTCGACCGCAACTTCGTGATCTACGACGACGGCGACCAGCGCGCGGTGGTGGCCCGCGTGCTGAAAGAAATGAAGCTCGATGAGCGGCGCTATCCCGTCCGCATGGTGCTCTCGCGCATCCACCGGGAAAAGCAGGAAGGGCGCTCGCCCGAGCAGATGCACCGTCGCGACTGGGCCGATGATCAGGTGGTGAAGATCTACCAGCGTTACGAGGAGCACCTCGACGCTGCCAGTGCGGTCGACTTCGAAGATCTCATTCTGCGTGCGACCCGCCTGGCCGAATCGGACTTGCCCGAGGGGCAAGAGCTCCGGCACCGGTTCCGTTACGTGCTGGTCGACGAGTTTCAAGACACCAACCAAATCCAATACCGGCTCGTTCGCCAGCTCGTGCGAAACCATCACAACCTTTGCGTGGTCGGCGACGACGATCAGAGCATCTATCGCTGGCGCGGCGCCGACGTCCGTAACATCCGCGGGTTCCGCAACGATTTCCCGGAAGCGGAAGTGGTCAAGCTCGAGCAAAACTACCGTTCGAGCGCGCGTATCGTTCGCGCTGCTCTCGCCGTCATCAAGCCGGCCCGAGAGCGCGAGCCGAAGGAGCTGTGGACCGCGAATCACGACGGCGAGAAGGTCAGCTTGGTCGCCACCTCCGACGAACGCGACGAAGCCGCGTACGTCGTTTCCCGCATTCGCGATCTGGTTCGCCAAGGCGTCTCGCTGCAGGACATCGCGGTATTTTACCGCGTGCATGCGCAGTCGCGGGTGCTCGAAGAAGTGATGCGCGTCGAGAACATCCCCTACCAGATCGTAGGCGGAACGAAATTCTTCGAGCGCGCCGAGATCAAAGACCTGCTCTCGTACTTGCGGGTCCTCGTCAACCCCCGCTCCGACGTCGACTTGCTCCGTATCATCAACGTACCGGCGCGCGGGATCGGCACCACCACCACCGACAGGTTGGTGGCGCTGGCAGACGAGAAGAAAACGAGCGTCTACGGAGCGCTCGACGCTGCGCTCCTAGCCCCCGACATCGGCGCCGCTGCCAGAAAGAAGTTGGCGTCGTTTCGAGCACTGCTCGCCAGTCTTACCGAGAAGGTCCAGACCGATAGCCCGAGCGAAGCGGCCAACTCGGTGCTCGAACAGACCGGCTACCGCAAGGGACTCGAAAACGAAGACACCGCCGAGTCCGACGCGCGGCTCGGAAACCTGGCCGAGCTGGTGGGCTCGATCATGGAGTACGAAATCGAAGCGCAGGCGGCGGGCGAGAAGCCGACGCTCTCCGGCTACCTCGAACGGGTCACGCTCGCCTCCGAAGTCGACCAGATGAAGGACGTGCCACGCCTGGTTTTGATGACCGTGCACGGCGCCAAGGGCCTCGAGTTTCGCGCGGTGTTCTTGACGGGCATGGAAGACGAGGTTTTTCCGTACAAAGGCATCGCTCCCGGCGAAGAAGAGGAGCTCGAAGAGGAGCGTCGGCTCGCCTACGTGGCGCTCACGCGCGCGCGCGAACATCTCGTCGTGACCCACGCCGCGGTGCGAACGCTCTACGGCCAGCAGCGCTACAACCGCCCGAGCCGGTTCTTGCTGCACCTTCCGCCGCAAGACGTCGAACCGATCATGACCCGCCCGCCGCCCCCACGCTTCATCGACCGCGCCGGCTGGCCATCCACCCGGGACAACGGCTCACCGTGGCGTCATCCGATGTCCGGCGTCGGCCAGAACGACGCGGCGAGACCCGGCGAGCGCTACGTCGACAAGGAAGTGTTCGACGACGTCTCCCCCGATCTCTCGGCGACGGAAGGACTCGAAAAAGGATCGCGCGTGCGGCACGCGCGCTTCGGCGAAGGCGAAGTGCTCAGCGTCGAACGTGCCCACGAGCTCATGGTGGTGGCCTTCTTTCCCGGCTGGGGGAAAAAGAAAATCCTCGCGAGGTTCTTGCAACAAGCTTGAGCCGCCTCGAGGAGAATCGTCACCCCGCCTTGAGGAAAGGTGCCCACTCCTTGAACAGCTCGCGGGCTTCGAGCAGGATCTGTGCGGTCGTGGTCCAGCGAGGGCGCACCGGCGAACGCAGCAGGCGCATGCCCGCTTCGTCCGGCGTTCTCCAGCCTTTGCGTAGGTTGCAAATGCGGCACGCGGTGACGAGGTTTTCCCAGCTATCCATCCCGCCGCGAGAGCGAGGCACGATGTGGTCGATGTTGAGCTCGCGAAGAGGAGGCCGCTTGGCGCAGTATTGGCACTGGTGGCCGTCGCGCAGCATGAGGTTGCGGCGCGTCAGCCGCACGGTGGGACGCGGAGAACGCTCGTAGCGGTGCAGGTGCACGACTCTCGGGACACGCAGGGCACCTCCGACGATGGGCAGCGCATCGTCCCCGTCACGAACGGGCACCAGGCGCCAAGCCGAAAAGTCGTACGCCTCCCCCTCCTCGTCGACCGCCATCGCCGCCCCTCCGTAGAGAAGGACGAACGCCCGCCGGGCTGTCGTGAGCTGGACGGGCTGAAAATAGCGGTTTAGCACCAAAACTCGCGTAGTAAGGACGTCCGTCAAATGGCACCTCGAGCGGAGTGGAAGAGAAAGCAGCTGCCGACGCGTCGCCTTGGGCCCACGAGCTAACCTTAGCATGGCAATTTAGGGCTTGCGCCGCGCGAGGTCCAGCGCAACCAAGCCGTCCTGCCCCGAAGGTCGATCATGCCGGATCCCCCCACGAACGCCGAACCTGCCACCGGAAGTCCATGGGATCTGCCGCTCGCCGAGGCGCCGCTGGCCTTCGTGGATTTGGAGATGACCGGCCTCGACCCGCGCAGCGATCGCGTGATCGAGATCTGCGTCGTTCGGCGGCGCGGCGCGGGCATCGAAGAGTCGCTCGAAACGCTGGTGAACCCAGGCCCCCACGCCCAATTTCAGACGGACGTCCACGGGCTCAGCCCCGCGCTGCTGGTGACGGCTCCCGCTTTCGCCGAGGTCGCCGACCGTGTGCTCGCCCTGCTCGCGGGGGCGGTGCTCATCGCGCACGGCGCGTGGTGGGACGTCACCTTCCTCGAGGCAGAGTTTGCTCGTTTGGGTAGGCCCGTTCGGTTTCCGTCCTATCTCGATACGCTCATCCTGGCACGCCGCGCGCTGCGCGCCGACAGCCACTCGCTCGAGGCGCTCGCGCAAAGACTCGGCATCGCCAGGCTCGCGGCGCATCGTGCCGGCGACGACGTTCGAGTGCTTTGCGACCTGTTCGACAAGCTCGTGATCGAGCTCGCGCCGCAGTCGGCGCGCGATCTTTGGCATGTGCGGGTGGCGCAGCGCCACGCTCGACCGGAAATCGTCGAGCGGTGCCTGGCGTTGGCAGGCACCCAGGAGATCGCCTGGATCACCTATCGCCCGAGCCACCGAGAGCCTCGATCTTTCGAGGCGATCATCACTCAAGTGCGAACGGACCTCGACCCCCCGCGAGTGTTGGGCTATTCCCTGCCCGGCCGGGGTCGCTTCGACCTCCGAGCCGATCGCGTTCTGGCGATCGCCCTACCCCCTGCAAAGGCCGAGTCCACTCCACCTTGAGCCCCTCGTTCACCTCCTCTTTTCGCGTCGTCGCAGGCGCGGCGCTCCTCGTTGGCGCCGCGGGGTGTCCTTCCGCCCGCGGCCCGGGCGGCATCGATCGTTCACCGGTCACCCAAAAGTGGCTCGATCGCGCCCGCGCGAGCTACGCCGGCGTGGATCTCGACGACGCGTCGGACGCGATCAAGAGCGCCTTGCAATCGGCCCCACGCGACCCCGAAGTGCGAACGTGGGGGGGAAGGGTGTCGCTGGCTCGACTCGAATACGCCGAGACCGTGCGAATTCTCGAGGGCCTCAATACGAGTGATGCCCGCGGCCTGCGCGGCCGCGCGCAGTGGTACGCCGGCCACGTGGACCGCGCGGCCGACGAGCTCGAAGCGATGCTGCAGGACCCCGAAGTGCACGACAACTGGGCCAAGGCCATCGCGAAGCTCGCCCGCCGTGGCGCGGGCCGCAAACCTTTCCAGCTCAACGGTGGTCTGCTCGCCGTCAGCGAGATGCCGCGCATCCCGAACAGCACTTCGTTTCTCGTTCCATTGGAGATCGATGGTGACCCCGCGCTCGCCATGATCGCCACCGGCACGGCGGAGGTGACGCTCGACAGCACGACGCGCAAAGAACCTTCATGGGTCTCGCTGCGTTTCGGCGGCCGCATCGAAGTACGAGACGTGCCGGCCATGGTCCAGGATTTGTCGGGAATCTCGCGGCAGATGAACGTCCCGGTGAAGGCCCTTCTCGGCGTGAATCTTTTGCGGCACCTGAACGCGACGTTCGATTACATCGGCGGACAGTTCATCGTCCGGACCTTCGTCCCGCCGATTCCCCCGAGCGCCACGCGCATCCCCATCGCGTACGTCAAAGGGGGCGGGATGCTGATGCGCAGCGCGCTCTCCGCCGACAAGGGGGCCCCGTCCGCTTCGCTTCTGCTCGACAGCTCGATGTCATTTCCTCTCGCCCTCGATCAAGACGGCTGGAAGAAGGCGGGAACCGACGTGGCCAAACTCACGCCGATCCCCCAGGACCCCAAGCTCAGGCAGGGCGTGGTGCCGCTCGTCCGGCTGGGCGCGTTCGACATTCCTCAAGTGCCCGCGGTGTACGGGACTCCGATCGCCGAAGTCGAAAAGGGAGTGGAAATCGACATCGATGGCATCATCGGCTCCGGGCTTTTGGCCGCCTTCCGAGTGACGCTCACCGATGGCGGCCGGGCGATGTGGCTCGAAGACATACCGGTCATGGAGAAGACTGCACCCCCTTCGCAGGCACCACCGGCCACGACGCCGCCCCCCGCACCGACGACGCCCAAGAAGGGCACTCCGCCCGCCAAGCCGAAGAGCGAAAAGAAAGCTTCCGAGACGCCGGCGGTTGCCCAATGACGGAACCCGGCGCCATAGGGCTCGCCGTCTACGCGGGAAGCTTCGACCCGGTGACCAACGGGCACATCGATCTCATCGACCGCGCCTCCAAGCTCTTTCAGGCGGTGGTGGTCGCGCTCGGCGTGCACCCCACCCGCGCCCCTCTTTTCACCATGGAGGAGCGCCTGGCGCTTCTCACCGAAGTGGCGCGTCCCTTTACCAACGTCGAAATCCGGTCGTTCGATGGTCTGCTCATCGACTTTTGTCATTCCATCGGCGCACGGGTCATCGTCCGCGGGCTGCGCGCCGCCACCGACTTCGAATACGAGCTCCAAATCGCGCACGCCAACGCCGATCTCATGCCCGAGATCGACACGATCTTCTTGCCGACGCGCACCAATTACGGGTTCGTCTCGGCGTCGTTGGTGCGCGACATCGCCATCCACGGCGGCGATGTCTCCCGTTACGCACCTCCCGCCGTCCTCCAAGCGCTCGCGACGAAATACAAAAAGCAGCGCAAATAGCGCCGAGTAACAAAATCGCAGGCGGGCCGAAGGCCGCGCCGAGTAACAAAATCAGTCGACCATCATCGGCGTCGGCATGAACAGGAGCACGAAGAGCAGGAGCGTGCCGATGGCGATCGCGCGGCGACCCGGGGAGAGCTCCCCCGGTTCGGTAGGAGGATGGCCGCCGCCGGACATCCGCTCGAGTAACGACAGCACCAAAAACCAGCCGAGCCAGGGTGTCGACGCCGTGATCGCCGTCGACAACAGTTCTCCGGAGAAGCCGCTCTGGAAGCCGGGGGCGATCCGCCAGACGAAGTTGATCGGAACGAGCAGAAGAAGCGACCACCGGATGATTTTCGAGTAGTGATTCTGTCGCGAACCGAACAGCGCATAGGCGACGTGCCCGCCGTCCAGCTGGCCAACGGGAAGTAAGTTGAGCATCGTGACGAAGAGACCCGTCCAGCCGGCGAACGCGACCGGGTTGAGATAGACGTCCCACCCTTCGGGGATGGACCCGACGGCGATGTATTTCATGAGCCAGTAAATCAGGCTGTTTCCTTCTTGCGAATGCGCGGCGCCGTGGGTGAGCGGATGCACCTCGGAGTGGGCGAGACCGTAAAGGAGCACGGGAATCGCCACCAGCATGCCGGCCAGAGGTCCGGAGGCGCCGATATCGAGCAGCGCGTTCTTGGACTTGATTCGATCCTTCATCAGGATGACGGCGCCCATCGTGCCGAAGGGGGTGATGACCGGCAGAGGAATGAACAAGGGAAGCGACGCATTGACCCGGTGGTAGCGGGCAAATGCGAAGTGCGCGAACTCGTGCGTGAGCAGGATGGCCAGCAGCGACACTGCGTAGGAGACGCCGTTCACGAGGCGAACCGGTTGATCGGGCTCCGTGTAGCCGTGGGCCGCCGTGTAGAGGATGCTGGCCACGGTCGTGACGAACAGCACCGCCGGAAGCCTCCACCGAATCGGCGCGAGGGGCGGGTCGACAGCGGCCAACTTGGCGCGCTCGCTATCGGAGACTCTCGCGAAGGGATCGGGCGAGCCGATCGAGCTGGACGGTAAGGTTGGCATCTAGGGTTCCGAGGTCCGTATCGACGAGAAGACTTCCGCGGGAGCGGTCAGAGTCAGCATGGATCTGGATCGCCGCACTCTCAAGGCCGAGCGAGGCGATCTCCCGCTTTAGGGCTTCGGCGTCGGCGGGATGGGCGCGCAGCACCACGCGGCTCGCCTGACGCGCGAAGGCCAGGGTTTGTCGAGCCAAGGCCACGACCTGAGCCGGCGCCAGCGCAAGTGCTTCGCCGAGCAAGCGCTCGGCCATGGCGCGGGCCAGCTCGATGGCTCGATCGAGATCGCGCTCGTCGCGCCGCTCTTCTTCGGTGCGAAGCTTGACCCAAGCGGCGGCAAGCTCGGCGGCCGCGGCTTTCTGCCCCTCTTCGCGAGCTTGCTCTCGCAGCAAGCTCGCCTGGTTTTCCGCCTCGGCAATGATCGCCCGCGCGCGGCGCTCGGCGACCGCGAGCTTTTCCCCCGCCTCGGCCTGTGCCTCCACCACGACGCGTTTCACCAGTTGCCCGGCGTGTGTCTCCGAACTCCAGAGCCCCACGACGTCGCCGACGAAACTCGTGCTCGCCTTCAATATACGCCCGCGGGGCAATGTCACAGTATCGCTCCCTGATCCAGCGCGAGAGCGATGCGTGCCAGTTCGCGAGCCAGCGCGACGGCGCGCCTTTGGCGGTCGGGATCGGCGAGCGTTCGCGCGAAGGCCGACGCTTGCGCGCCGAGTGCGGGTGCGGTCAGAGCATCTCCGCGTTCGCCCAACAGGTAGAGCGTCGCGACGAGCGCGCGCTCCCGGCGATCTCGCTCGATATCCATGCCGGTCAACGCTCTACCACGAGGGCGACGGCTTCGCCCCCGCCGATGCACAGCGTGGCGAGACCGCGCTTCGCGTTCTTTTCCGCCATCGAATAGAGGAGGGTCGTCAGGATTCGGGCCCCGCTCGCACCGATGGGATGCCCCAGCGCGACCGCGCCGCCGCGCACGTTGACGGTGGCCGGGTCGAGGCTGCACTTTTGGGTGCACGCCAGCGCGACGACCGCAAACGCCTCGTTGATCTCGTAGAGGTCGATGTCGCGTGCGCCGAGGCCGAGGCGCGAAAGCGTGCGATCGATCGCCACCGCGGGAGCCGTCGTGAACCACTCCGGTGCTTGCGCCGCACTGCCGTAGCCGACGATCCGAGCTAAGGGAGAAAGGCCCCGTTCTTCGACGACGCGCTCACTCGCCAAGATGACCGCAGCAGCGCCGTCGTTCACTTTGGAAGCATTGGCCGCCGTCACGGTGCCGTCTTTCTTGAACGCCGGCTTGAGCCCCGGGATTTTCTCGGGCTGATAGCGTTTGGGCTCGTCGTCTTCGAGCACCGCGATCGTTTCGCCTTTCCCGCCCGCCACCTCCACAGGTACGATCTCTTGTTTGAAGGCGCCGCGCCGCCCGGCGTCGATCGCGCGGCGATAACTTTCGTGGGCAAACGCGTCTTGCGCCTCGCGCGAAAACTGAAACTCCTTGGCGCACAGCTCGGCCGCCTCGCCCATGTGAAACTTGTTGTAGGGGTCGAACAGTCCATCGAAGATCATCCCGTCGACGATAGTCCCGTCTCCCATGCGATAACCCGACCGGGCTTTCGGCAAGTAGTAGGGCACGTTCGACATCGACTCCATTCCACCGGCCACCACGATGTCGGCGTCGCCGAGCGCCACGGTTTTCGCGCCCAGCACGACGGCTTGCAGACCGGAACCGCACACTTTGCTGACCCCAGTCGTCGGAACGGTATCGGGAATGCCGGCGAAGAGCGCAGCTTGGCGCGCGGGAGCTTGCCCAATCCCAGCCGAGAGCACGTTGCCCATGAAGACTTCGCCTACCGCTTCAGCGTCGAGCTTGGCCCGCTCGAGCGCAGCGCGGATGGCGGCCGCGCCGAGCCGCGGAGCCGGCAGGGACGCGAGCGATCCCATGAACGCGCCGACGGGCGTTCGCGCGGCGGACACGATGTAGACTGACGAGACGTGCGATGTGGCCACGATTGCCTCCTGGCGGGGGCGGCGCCCCACCCAACAACATGACTGACGAGGGTGCGGCCCCCAAGTCGACCTTCATCGATTCGCGCAACATAGAAACGAATCGTGGCCGCGCCAAGCGCGACCACGATGTCGCCG
>Ga0137375_10002870_pt1 | contig 20335 bp, 18 predicted proteins | sample SagtaG_24_FD_104936 | JGI IMG/M metagenome (GOLD analysis project Ga0137375, IMG submission 104936) | Vadose zone soil microbial communities from Sagehorn Ranch, Mendocino, California, USA - Sage1_R_113_16 metaG | ecosystem: Environmental > Terrestrial > Soil > Vadose zone | place: USA...
AATGCGCCTCCCCTGACTGCCATCGATCCGGTAACCGGTGTTTCGGTGACTTTTCCGGATCTGGAGGTGGAGGACGAGCTCTTCGACAAGGCCCTGATCATGCCCGAGCCGTGCCCGTTCTTGAATCGAAGCCTCCCTATTTGTTCAGTCATTCGACCGACCGCGACGAGGGACGTTGCCATGGGCGTTGTTAGGTTCCTAACGGATATGGGGCTTTTTATTGGCCAATCGCCGGCGTTCTTTATCCTTATGAGCCAGCTGGCGCAGGCAGCGGATGCGGCCAGACGCGGGGGCCATTAAGCGACGATCACAGGTAAGGGGGGATGCGCCCGCCTTAAGCGGCGGGCGCGCAAGACGGCCAGACTTACGAATACGATAGGGAAATGGCATCGCACACGAAATTCGAGATCGACACCGGTAAGATCGCCCTTATACTGTTCGGCAATGAGCGCTGACATGCTTTGTTGGACAAACGCGGCTGACAGGCGGCGTGTCTTTCGGTCGGCGCACGCAATCTGGCGATAAAAGGCGACCGTTCCTCGACGGGACGCTGATCTATCTCTCATTCAAAGGGAGATATTTGTCTTCGCGTCGTTCGAGATAATCCAAGACTTATGACTCTATGTTGATTGTAATGAAACCCAGCGCCACCGCACACGATGTTGATGCGGTGGTCGAAGTCATCCAGGCAATCGGACTGCGTGCCCATCCAATGCCGGGAGCGACCCGGACTGCCATTGGCATCACAGGCAACGAAGGTCCCATCGACGGCCGGCGTTTTGAAAACCTGCCGGGCGTCGCGGAAGTCATCCGCGTTACCAAACCGTATAAGCTGATCACGCTTGATCTGCGACCGGAGAAAACAATTGTGCGGGTTGGCGACGCTGCCATCGGCGACAGCGAACTGGCGATTATCGCGGGACCGTGCGCGATCGAGAATCGCGAGCAGGCACTCGCCGTGGCGCAAGCGGTGCAACAGAGCGGCGCGCGTTTTTTTCGCGGCGGCGTGTGGAAGCCACGGACATCGCCTTACACATTTCAGGGTTTGGGGGAAAAAGCGTGGGAAATCATGGCGGAAGTCCGCGAAGCATTCGGCCTAAAGATCGTCACCGAGGCGGTCGACGAGTCTAATATCGATCTGATCGAGCAATACGGCGATGTCATTCAGATTGGGGCTCGCAACATGCAGAACTTTTCGCTCCTCAAGAGGGCTGGCCGCTCGAAATTGCCCGTGCTGTTGAAGCGGGGGATGGCGGCTACCATCGAGGAATGGCTACTCGCGGCCGAGTACATCATGGCCGAGGGCAATTATGACGTGATCCTGTGTGAGCGAGGCGTTCGCACTTTTGCACAGCACACACGTAACACGCTCGACCTCGCGGCAGTGCCGGCGATTCGTCGTATTTCCCATTTGCCAGTAATGATAGATCCCTCCCACGGCACTGGTAGCGCCTACCTGGTCACCCCGCTCGCTCGCGCCGGAGTAGCAGTGGGAGCGGACGGTCTTATGGTCGAGGTTCACAACCACCCGGAGCTCGCTCTCTCTGACGGCGCGCAGGCGTTAACGCCTTCGGAGTATGCGCAACTAATCGACCAAGTTCGCGCGATTCACAAGCTTACGTCACCGCTTCCTAACAACAGATCAACGCAAAACCGATCGTTTAGCAGATCTAAAATCCATGCTGCTCCTGATCGATAACTACGACTCTTTTACTTACAATCTCGCGCAGTATTTTGGTGAGCTTGGGTGTGAGCTCATCGTCAAACGAAACGACGCAATCTCGTTCGAGGAAATCGTAGAGCTAGCGCCGCAGTACATTTGTGTTTCGCCGGGGCCCTGCACGCCGCGGGAAGCGGGCATCAGTAAAGAAATCATCCGGCGCTTCGGACCTGAGATTCCCATCCTGGGCGTCTGTCTCGGACATCAATGCATCGCCGAAGCGTATGGCGGAAAGGTGGTCCGTGCTTCTCGCCTCATGCATGGGAAGGCATCCATGATCAGGCATGACGGAAGCGCGCTTTTTTCGAATTTGCCTACGCCTTTCGAAGCTGGCCGATACCACTCGCTGGTCGTCGAGCGACGTTCCTTTCCTGCATCTCTCGAGATCACGGCCGAAAGTGACGATGGTGAAATTATGGCGCTGCGCCATCGCCAATTCCCGGTGCAAGGAGTGCAATTCCATCCGGAATCAGTCCTCACGCGAGACGGCAAGAACATTCTCAGGAGTTTCCTTTCGGCTCCGGCACATTGAATGAACCTGCAACTCACTCCAACGCTGGACGAATTTTCTAAGCTCGCGAAACGCGGCAATGTTATCCCTATTTTCGCAGAGTTCGTCGCTGACAGCGAAACGCCGGTTTCAGCGTTCAAAAAACTTGATCGCGGCAATTACAGCTTCCTCTTTGAATCGACGGAAAAAAATGATGTGTCGGGACGGTTCTCGTTCGCTGGATTCGAACCGCGGACGGTTATTCAAAGCTACGGGCACGAAATCCGGGTCGTTGAACGTGGGGATGAGCGGCGCTTCGAAACGGCAACCGATCCACTCGATGAAGTCCGCAACCTGATGGCGCGTTATCAATTCGTCTCGCATCCGAAATTGCTACAATTTGCCGGCGGCGCTGTCGGTTTTCTTGGGTACGAAGCAGTCAGTTTCTTCGAGCCCAAGGTTCCAATCGCATCTCGGGATGAGCTCCAATTGCCGGAGGCGCTCTTCATGATTACAAACAGCCTTCTCATTTTCGATCATCGGCTCCGTAGCCTGAAAATCGTCGTGAATGCATTTCTCGACGATGGCTCGCTCGAGGAAGTCTACGCACAAGCGGCAGAATCTATCGATACCATCGTGCACCAACTCACGAAATCTGCCGATCTTCGAACGATTCCCACCTTGGACTGCGAAACGCGCCCTGCTCGCAGCAATTTCCTTCCCGCAGAATTTGAGCTGGCAGTCGAACAAGCCAGAGAATACATCCGCGCCGGCGACATCTTTCAAGTCGTCCTGTCACAGCGATTTGAACGCGATTTCAGCGGAAACCCTCTCGATTTTTATCGTTGTCTGCGTTTCATCAATCCTTCGCCGTACATGTTTTGTCTTAAAGCCGGCGACGATTTTGCGCTCGTTGGCAGCTCGCCGGAAATGCACGTCCGGCTAATCGGCGAAACGATTGAGATTCGCCCAATCGCAGGGACGCGCGCCCGCGGCGCGACCGCAGTGCAAGACGAACGCAATGCCGCCGAACTACTCGCCGATCCCAAGGAGCGCGCCGAACATATTATGCTTGTCGATCTTGCGCGGAATGATGTCGGACGGGTTGCGGATTTCGGCACGGTGCGTGTGACCGAGATGATGGAGATCGAGCGTTACAGCCACGTCATGCACATCGTCTCCAATGTGGCTGGGCGTTTGCGCCGCTGCTGCACTGCGTTCGATCTGGTTAGAGCGACATTTCCGGCCGGCACTGTATCGGGCGCCCCAAAAATCCGTGCCATGCAAATTATCAGCGAGCTGGAAAAGACCAAGCGCGGCTGCTACGCGGGTGCGATCGGTTATTTTGGGTTCGACGGTAATTTTGATTCATGCATCGCGTTGCGCTGCGCCGTGTTGAAAAACAAAAAAGCGTACTTTCAAGCTGGCGCGGGTATCGTCGCCGACTCGAATCCACACTTGGAATACGAGGAGACCGTCAATAAGGCGCGCGCAATGGCGAAGGCCCTGGCAATGGCGACGCAAATTGGATGATCGGCGATGCTGCGATTCCACAAATGAATCCTAGGAAAGATAAGAGTAACGTTGCACGACCCCGTTGGTTGCTGCCAACGCCACCGCGAACAGATGAATTCCGACGTGAGACGATTGACGTCGGCGATTTGGAATTGCGCCAAATGACATTGTCTCTCATGCGCGGCGAGAATCTCAGCCGTGCTGAAGCCGGTAAGTTTCTTCGGGCGTTGCTCAATCCTGCCGCCACCGACGCGCAGGTGGCGGCGGCGCTTGCTGTTTTGGCCGTGAAAGGTGAAACGGTCGAAGAGCTGGCCGGCATGGCGGAGGCCATGCGAGATCGCGCCATTCGGGTGCGGTGCCATCACGAGCGTTTCATCGACACCGCAGGGACCGGCTCGAGCGCAGCGAAAACTTTTAACGTCTCGACGGCGGCGGCTTTTGTCATCGCCGGCGCCGGCTTGCCTGTCGCAAAACATGGCTCGCGTGCGGCGACATCCCATTCAGGGAGTGCTGACGTGCTCGAAGCGCTAGGGGTCAACACCGCTGCTCAGCCCGAAACCGTTGAGCGTTGTCTCAACGAGCACGGAATCTGTTTTATCTTTGCGCCATTGTTCCATGGCGCAACGGCTCGCGTCGCGCATGTGCGGCGCGAGCTCGGCGTGCACACCACATTTAATCTGCTCGGTCCGCTAACAAATCCCGCACGCGCGCCCTTTCAGATTCTCGGCGTCTGGCATCGTTCTCTAGTCGAGCCAGTCGCGTCGGCCCTCGCGCTGCTCGGCGCGGAAAAAGCGTGGGTTGTCCATGGCGCTGACGGTCTCGATGAAGTAACGCTGACGCGCGAAACTTTTGTCGCCGCCTGCTCGGCTGGCTCGGGCGTGGAAACATTTACCATCTCACCTCACGATTTCGGACTAGAACGCAGGTCGCTCGATGGAACTCGCGGCAGCGGGTCAGCCGAAAATGCGCAACTGATCCGCGCAATTCTCCAGGGTAGAGCGGAGGAAAACTTTGCCGCGGCACGCAACCTCGTTGTTATAAACGCCGCTGCTGCGCTTCACATTGCAGGACTTGCGTCTGACCTTTGCCAGGCGGCAAGCCTCGCACGCGAAAGCATCGACAGCGGACGCGCAGCGTCGAAGCTCGAGGCGCTCATCGGCGAAACAAATCGAAAGCGATGAACAGAAATTTTCTTTCAGAAATTCTTGCGGCAAAGCGGCAAGTGATCGCACGGCTCGAACACGATTCTCTTGCCCACGGGTTCCGCGAACGCGCGCTGGAGATTCGAAGAAATGCCACTCCTCATCGCCTGCTGCGAGCACTGGAGGCGGACTTGCCGCGACTGAAGATTATTGCGGAATTCAAGCGCAGATCGCCGTCACTTGGGGTTATTCGCGACGATCTTTCCGCCGCGGATGTTGCTCGTCGTTATGAGCGAGGTGGCGCTTGCGCCATTTCCGTTCTCACTGACGAAGAATATTTCGGCGGTTCACTTAAGGATCTCAGCGCAGCTCGCTCCAGTGCCAGGCTGCCGGTCTTGCGCAAAGATTTCATCGTCGATCCAATCCAAATTTACGAAGCGACCATTGCAGGCGCCGACGCTGTATTGTTAATCGTGACGGCACTGGATGACGCTTTGTTAAGAAAATTGCGCGAAGTCGCTGAAGACGAACTTGGACTCGATGCGCTGATCGAAGTGCATACATCCGGCGAGCTGCGCCGCGCGTTGGACGCAGGCGCGAAAATCATCGGAGCGAATAATCGCGATCTGAAGACGTTCCAAGTTTCATTGAACACCAGCGAGCGTCTAATCGCTAAAGCTCCGCCGGATAGCATTATGATTAGCGAAAGTGGACTACAAAGCGCTGAATCACTGTGTCGCCTTCGGAAGCTTGGGTTTCGCGGATTTCTCATCGGCGCAGTGCTCATGCGCGCGGGCGATCCTGAAACAGCTCTTCGCGATTTAATCGCTGCTGCCGAAGATCGACAAGCGCGCTGAATGACGAAGTCCGAATGACAAATGACGAAAGCCGAAGGGCGAATGCTGCAGAGAGGATTTCAAAAGTGAATCGCTTGCACCATTTTATTTCAGACGCCCTCATCCTCACCTTCTCCCCCAAGGAGAAGGAATCGCCTCTCCCTTGTAGGGAGAGGTCAGGTGAGGGTCGATCGACTTGTGAAACTAGTTGTAGTCACCCGCCTGCCTCCTACCCAAGAGCGCCTCGAAAGCTTTCAGGACAGAGCGTAGCTTGTCTGTCTTGCAAGTGGACGGCACACAGTCGGTGGCTACAGATCGTACGAGCTTCGTCATTAATTCGTCCGTCGTCATTCGACCTTCGTCATTTTCTCCATCATGACTCCAGTGCAAGTTAAAATCTGCGGCATCACGAACATAAGGGACGCACGAGCTTGTGCGGCATCGGGTGCCGACTTGATTGGACTCAACTTTTGCCAGCAAAGTCCACGCTACATCGAACCCAGGGCCGCTCGCCGAATTGTCGAGGCAATACCGCGTAGCGTTGAAGCAGTCGGCGTCTTCGTTGACGCGCCTGCTGACGAAGTTCGGAGCACTGCAAACGCAGCTGCGATCCGATGTGTTCAGTTGCACGGAGATTTCTCGCCTGAAACGTGCCGCCAATTAGCTCGTGAATTTCGCGTCATTCGCGCTTTTTGCACCCACGCACGCTTTCAGCCGAAGGAAGTCTCTCTGTTTTCCGAATGTGATGTGCTCGTTGATGCGTATCACCCGAATCTTGGCGGCGGTACTGGCCTGACATGTGACTGGCCGGCCGCGCGAGCAACGCTACCCTTCGCGCGATTCCTCATTCTATCGGGCGGTCTAAATGCGCAAAATGTCGGCCAAGCCATTGCGACTGTCACGCCACACGCGGTTGACGTTTGCAGCAGTGTCGAAAGCGTCCCAGGCACGAAAGATTATCGCGCCATTAAAAATTTCGTGACGGCCGTCCGAATGGCCGTGCATTCAGCAACCGCGTCCTCGCCTTAGAAACCAAGGTCGTGTCCTAATTTGGTTTTTTTGAGCAGGAAAAAAACAATGTGCTGGAGAAAAACGCGAGATCACAGACTGATACCGTTCCTTTGCGATCTTTCTTCCGAATCGGGTGGCCCGCTGCGCCAATCGAGTCATTATTGCAGCTGATCCCCGTCCCTGATTATCTTAACGTGTGTCATGCAGAACCGAGTTCGGTTGGAGATTGTGGATGGACCGCTGAAGGGAAAGAAATTTGAGTTCGCTGAACACGACACCTTTGTCTTTGGACGCGCTCCTGATTGTCATGCTCATCTGTCTGATGACACGCACGTCTCACGCCACCATTTTCTTCTCGAGGTAAACCCACCTCTCGCAAGGCTGCGCGATCTCGGCAGTCTAAACGCGACACACGTAAACAACCGCAAATGCGGAGGCAGAAACAAAGGCGAGACTCCAGAGGAAGGCGCAAAGCGCAAGTATCGCGAAGTGGATCTTAATCACGGCGATCGCATTCGCGTCGGCGATACCATCATGGCGGTCACTATTGAGCACGCCAAAGTTCAGCCGGACGAGAGCGCGCAGGTCCGCGAAGAGCTAGCCAGACTGATCTTTGAAGTGAACGCCCCGAAGCAAAGGAAAGCCGAGCGGTTCATCGAACAGCAAATCGCAGGCTACATCGTCGAAAAGGAATTGGGGCGAGGCGGCTTCGGCGCCGCCTATCTGGCTCGCCGCATTAAAGACAACCAGCGCGTCGCGCTCAAGGTGATGTTGTCGCAAGTTGCCGTGGACAAAGGCAACCTCGAACAATTTCTGAGAGAAATTCGCAATGTCTCATCGCTGAAGCATCCGAACATCGTTCAAGTTTTCGATTTTGGATCCACGGAGGGAATTTTCTATTTCGCGATGGAATGGTGTGAAGGCGGAGGCGTTGACAGGCTGATGGCGCAACACGATGGCAAGCTATCGCTGCAGTGGGCGAAGCCGATTGTTCTCCAAAGTCTCGATGCGCTGGCGCACGCCCATACGAAAGGCTTCGTCCACCGCGATCTGAAACCATCAAACATCCTGCTCTCGTTCCCGCGAAACAACGTTGTCGCCAAGCTCAGCGATTTCGGTCTGGCAAAGAGCTTCGAGAAGGCTGGCTTGAGCGGACTGACACTCACGGGCAACTACGCGGGGACACCTTACTTCATCCCGCGCGAGCAGCTCATTAATTTCAAATACGTCAAACCTGTCTCGGATGTTTGGAGCATGGGCGCGACGATCTACAACATGCTAACCGGGCAGCTCCCTTATGAGTTCTCTCAGGGGCGCGACCCAATTGACGTGATATTGAACGACGCTGTCGTGCCGGTCCGCAAGCGCGATAAGTCCATTCCGACAGCGCTTGCGGATGTGCTCGCCAAGGCGCTAGCGAAGAACGTCAAGGAGCGCTACATAACAGCCGTCGAGATGTTGGAAGCCTTGAAGAAAGCGCTGTAATGGCGGACCTGAGTAAGCCCCAAAATACCAACTCGGAACAAGCGTGGGAGCCAGGACACCTACTGCTCAATGATTTCGAAGTACGGCGAGTCTTGGGTCAAGGCGGGATGGGCAAGGTGTATTTGTTAAAGAGTCGAACCACGGGGATGCGCTTTGCCGTTAAGCGGGCGAAGGGATTGAGCGATCGAGAGCGGCGAAATTTCCTAGCCGAACTTCAAACGTGGATTGATCTACCTGAACACGCGAACCTCGTGCCCTGTCGGTTCTTCCGCACAGCCGGGGACGAAGTGCTGATCTTCGCCGAATACGTCGAGGGTGGCAGCCTGAAAGACTGGATCGACTCGCGAAAGCTTTATGAAGGTGGAGCAGAGACGGCGCTGGAGCGGATTCTCGACACGGCGATCCAATTCGCGTGGGGTTTGCACTGCGTGCATGAGTTGGGGTTGGTGCATCAAGACGTGAAGCCCGCTAACGTGATGATGGAGAAGGATGCGCAAGTTGCAGTGCAAGGATTGAAGGTCAGGGTGACAGACTACGGGCTCGCGCGAGCATGGGCGGCGACCGGGGAGCGGCATGTACCGGAACTCGGCCAGAGTATTCTTGTGAGCAGTGGCGGCTTTACTCCGGCTTATTGCTCACCGGAGCAGGCGAGTGGTTGGAAGCTCGACCGGCGCACCGACATCTGGTCTTGGGGCGTGAGTGTGATGGAGATGTTTCAAGGTGGAGTGTCTTGGCGATCGGGAAGAGTGGCCGCTCAAGCGCTCAAAGCCTTCATCGAAAATAATAGCGAGGTGCAAGACATTCCCGCCGTGCTCGAAAACGTGGCGAAAATCCTTGAGGGGTGCTTCCGTGAAGATCCGGCGCAGCGATGGCAGAGCTTGGAAGCCGTGGTGCAGAATCTGAAAGGCGTCTATCAGGCCGCGGTCGGCGCCGAGTATGTTCGTACCCTTGGTGAGATTGAACGTAGAACAACGACGCAGTTGGAAGCGGGCGACCGCCGGACGCCTACAGGTGGCTCATGGACAGACCCGCGGAAGTGGCTGGAATGTGCGTTGCGGGCGGAGGGACGTGACCCGGCCGAGGCGGCGAAGATCATGGCGCGGCAGGGGAGTTCGCGCCGCGGACAGTTAATCGCCGACGTCGCGGCGTACGACGAGGCGCGACGCATGTACGAGCGCCTGGTTAAGGGTGGACGGAAGGATTTGGAGAATGACTTGGCAACCTTGTATAAGAACGCGGCGTTTGTGCATGAAACGGCCGATGACTCTTCCGGAGCCCTGACTCTGTTTGATCGGGCCATCGAGATTCGCGAGCGGCTGGTCAATGTCGAGGGCCGGTGCGAATTAGCCAGCAACCTGGCAATGCTCTACATGGAGAAGGCCAGTGCGGTTATAAACCTGAGAGACAACCGGGTAGCGGTGGGTTTGTGTGACCGGGCCATTGAGATTCTTGAGCGGCTGGTCAATGTCGAGGGTCGCCGCGAATTGGCCAACGACTTGGCGATGCTCTACCAGAACAAGGCCGTTGCCGTTAGGGGTCTGGGGGACAACCGGGCAGCGGTGGGTTTGTATGACCGGGCCATCGAGATTCGCGAGCGGCTGGTCAATGTCGAGGGTCGGCGCGAATTGGCCGACGACCTCGCAGCTCTCTATATGAACAAGGCCAATGCGGTTATGAGCCTGGGAGACAACCGGGCAGCGGTGGGTTTGTATGACCGGGCCATTGAGACTCTCGAGCGGCTGGTCAATGTCGAGGGTCGGCGCGAATTGGCCAACGACCTGGCAGATCTCTACATGAACAAGGCCAGTGCGGTTATGAACTTGCGGGACAACCGGGCCGCCGTGAGCTTGTATGACCGGGCGATCGAGATTCGCGAGCGGCTGGTCAATGTCGAGGGCCGACGCGAACTGGCCAACCACCTGGCAAATCTCTACATGAACAAGGCCGTTGCGGTTTGGGGTCTGGGGGACAACCGGGGGGCCGCAATGGGTTTGTTTGACCGGGCCATCGAGATTCTTGAGCCGCTGGTCAATGTCGAGGGTCGGCGCGAATTAGCCAACAACCTGGCAATGCTCTACCAGAACAAGGCCGTTGCCGTTAGGGGTCTGGGGGACAACCGGGCAGCGGTGGGTTTGTATGACCGTGCCATGGAGATCTTCGATCGGCTGGTCAATGTTGAGGGTCGGAGCGAATTGGCCGGAGACTTAGCCAAAATGAAGGCGTATCGCGGCTTGGCCTTGATTGAATTGGGAGACACAGAGAGGGGCAAACGAGAGGCTCGCGAAGCCATGGACGTGTTGCGTGCGGAAGTCAACCGAACCAACCGGGCGGACTTGAAAGCGTCGCTCGACTACGTCGCAAAGCGCTTGGGCGAGAAATGAATTGCCTTGTGAAGGAACAACGCCCGCCATCAAAGCACCACTATCTCCCGTCTGTGTATTTAAAGCAGTTCTCTGTAGATGGTCCGACGGCTGATCGAAAGTCCCTGATATGGCTATTGAGTCGACACCAGCACAAACAGGTTCCCGTCGAGAGTCAGTGTTACGAACGGAAGTTCTATTCTGCGATCGATTCCACGACGACAGAAAAGATGTTCCAGCATTACGAGGATTTGTATCGTGCGCTAGCCCAGTTGATTTGGAAAGGTCACCCGAACAGAAACATTCGAGAATACTTCGGTCTCATGGTTTTCATCGTCAGCCTTCATTTGCGAAATCCTGCGTACGAAGTGACCCGGATGCTCGGTCCTCGGATCGAGGCATACAAGCTTTTGGAGAGCCAGTTCATTCACCACTATCTGATGGGATCGCCTGACTACGTCGCCACTCCTGAGCAGCAGTTGGAGCGGCTCAAAGACTTCTGGGGAGTTTTCATCTATACATCAGCATCCGAAAATCAATTAATCACTTCGGATAATCCCGCTCTATGGTTTTCGACCGGTGGCAGCGGGAATCTAGACTTCATGATCTTGCCGGTGACACCGAACAGTTGTGCCGTCGCTTACAATCGAGAAGCGGTCAGCTTAGCCGGGAACTCTTTATCTCCGGCTGATGTAGATGTTTTGAACGAAGCTCAGGTGAAGAGCTGTCTAGCTGCTCTGTATTTAGACGCTCCATTCTCCGAACAGAACCGACAGGAATCCGCTGAATTCTGGATACGACATAAGCCCCCATCCGGATTCATCAACGAACACGAGTGGCAGCCTAACATCATAGACTATAAAGGAGCCCTGAGCTTCGTCTCAGTCTGCCGTTAGAACGGAGGTGCATCTTGATTGTCGACTCCATGCCGACGCTGGATGCTTGGATCGAACGAGAAACCCGAAAAGAACAATTTCCGTGTTCCGAAAGCCTATGGTCCCATCTACAAACGAGCGTCTCGGCACCGAACCACCAGCACTGCCGTTTTCCACTCAAATACGAAGTCCAAACGGGCCTTACGCCAACCATCAGTAAAGTGGCTTGGATCGTATTCCGTGAACTCAATGATGGCGCACCCCTCGATGCTGTCGTCCGTTGAATCGGAGATTTCCACATCTTCCACCGTCACGCTGCCCGTCTCGCAGTAACCCCCCTTGCAACAAACGTCGAGAGGGAGATCAGATGCAAGCTGTTCAAGTTCCTCGGGAAGGTGTGCCTCGAAATGCTCCACATTTCGGGGTGACGAGATAAGGTTGGGCGCTTTGATGCTCTGGGCGATTTCTTCAAAGTCCATGAGGAAGGGTTGCGCACTTTTGGGGCAGATCAACTGATTCCCAGATTTCAACCATCGGCGGAAGTATCTGGTGAATTCGTCGGTCAGTCTGTGAATCTCGCTCTTTCTTGAGCACATTGATTTCCCCGCTCAAAAAGCCAAATTAGGACACTACCGAAACCAATGCAAAAACCGCCGATCACAAGAAGCGAGCCGGACGAGACTGGACACTGGGGCAAGTTTGGCGGCCGTTATGTTCCAGAAACATTGGTGGCGCCGCTGGAGGAACTGACGAAAGAGTTCACGCGCGCGCGCACCGATCCGCACTTCTGGCGCGACCTTAACCAACTGCTACGCAATTACTGCGGCCGGCCAACGCCATTGTTTCACGCTCAGCGGCTGACGACGCATGTGGGAGGGGCGCAGATTTATCTCAAACGGGAAGATCTTTTGCACACGGGCGCGCACAAGATCAACAATGCAATGGGGCAGGCACTCCTCGCGCGGAGGATGGGCAAGCATCGCATCATTGCCGAAACGGGTGCAGGTCAGCATGGCGTCGCGACAGCGACGGTTTGCGCGCTGTTCGGATTGCGCTGCATCATCTACATGGGCGCGGAAGATGTGCGGCGGCAAGCGCTAAACGTTTTTCGAATGCGATTACTTGGGGCCGAAGTTGTAACCGTAAACGCTGGCACGCGCACACTGAAAGACGCAATCAACGAAGCGCTGCGCGACTGGGTCACAAACGTGCACGACACCTACTACTTGCTCGGCAGCGCACTCGGTCCGCACCCCTACCCGCTGATGGTGCGCGAGTTTCAGACTGTGATTGGACGCGAAGCGCGCGAACAGATTTTATTCGCGACTGGAAAATTGCCGCGGATCTTGATTGCGTGTGTCGGCGGCGGCTCAAATTCGATCGGGTTGTTTCATCCTTTCATTGCGGACGAACAGGTCCGACTGATCGGTGTTGAGGCAGGAGGACGCGGCGATTCGCTCGGCGAGCATGCCGCGAGATTTCGCTGTGGCGCGGCAAGTGGTGGCGGACGCGTCGGAGTTTTGCAAGGCACCATGTCGTACGTGCTTCAGGATGCGAACGGTCAGATTGCAACGACCCATTCTATCTCGGCCGGGCTTGATTACTCTGCAATCGGCCCGGAGCACGCGTTTCTCCACGACATCGGGCGGGCCGAATACCTTTGGGCGACTGACGCCGAGGCGCTCGAAGGATTTGAACTTTGCGCCAAACTGGAGGGAATCATTCCCGCGCTCGAAACCTCCCACGCCATCATGCCTGCCATTCGTGTCGCTCGCGAATTGTCGCAAGACGACGCAATTATCGTGAATTTGTCCGGCCGCGGCGACAAAGACGTTCAGCTCGTTGCGGAATTGCAAACCTGATGAGTCGAATCAGAGAAACGTTTGCGGAGCTGAAGCGCTCCGGACGCGGCGGATTCATCCCATTCATCACAGCTGGCCATCCCGATCTTGAGACGACCAAACTCCTGCTGGTTGAGCTCGCGGCCGCCGGAGCGGATATCATCGAGCTAGGCGTCCCTTTCAGCGATCCAGTTGCCGATGGTGAAGTGATTCAACGCGCGTCTGAACGCGCACTGCGCAACGGCGTTACGCTGGGCGATGCGCTCACATGCGTTGCTCATGCAAAGCAGCACATCGATGTACCAATCGTCCTCTTCAGCTATTTCAATCCACTGTTGAAATTCGGCGAAGATCGGCTGGCAAACGACGCGAAACAGGCAGGAATCGACGCAGTGCTGGTCACGGATTTGATTCCTGAGGAAGCGGAACCATGGACTGAGACACTAATTCGGCGTGGTCTGGACCCGGTTTTCCTGGTCGCACCCACAACCTCGGATGAGCGGCTTGCCAGAATTGCGCAGCGAGCGTGTGGATTCATCTACGCGGTGTCGCGTGCGGGCGTTACTGGCGCGCGAGATGAAATGACGCGTGACGCCGAAACTCTCGTAAAGCGCGTGCGCTCCGTCAGCGATTTGCCCGTTGCGGTTGGATTCGGCGTTTCGACTGCAGAACAAGTGCGTGAAATCTGGCGTTTCGCAGATGCCGCCGTGGTCGGCAGCGCCATTGTGAGCCAGATCGAAAAACTGGCCAACTCCCAAAATCTGGTTAGTCGCGTCGGAGAATTCGCGCGATCCCTCCTCGCGCCGAGACAATCGCGGTAAGATTTGAATTAGTTGCAAGATACGGCAGGCAGGCCTTTGTGAACCGTCGTTTGATTGTCCGGAAAAGTAACAGCGGCGATACCTTTTCGACACGGCGCGGGACGCCGATCGCTGCGATTCTGGTTGTACAAAACCAATAAAACCTATGGAAACAACTTACGCTCACATAAAAAGTGCTCTGCTCCTGCTCGCAGTAGCAATTCTGACGGCCGCGTCTGCACGCGCGGATACCTATTCGTGGACAAACTTCCAATCCGACATCCCCGGTGTAGCGCAACACGTCGATCCAAGCCTTGTCAACCCATGGGGTATGGCGGTCTCGCCGTCCGGCACGATTTGGGTCAGCGACAATGGCACCGGCGTTTCGACCCTCTACCATCAGGATGGCACAGCTGTTCCGCTGGTCGTGGAGATTCCCACTGCCGCGCGGAATAGAGACGTTGGAAATCCCACTGGACAAGTCTTCAACGAGACACCGTTCTTCCAAGTGACAAAAAATGGAAACTCGGCGCCCGCCTTTTTCATTTTTGTCAGTGAAGACGGTTCCATCTCAGGTTGGAACCCGACGTTAGATCAGACGCACGCCATCATCGCCGTGGATAACGGAACAAACCGCGGGGTTAACCGCGCTATTTACAAAGGTGCAACGCTGGGCGTCGCCAATGGTCACAATTTTCTGTATGTGACAAATTTCCATACGAGCAAGGTCGAAACCTACGATGAAAATTTTCATCAGGTTAATCCCAATGGGTTCTTCGACCCGACGCTACCGGCAGGTTATGGGCCATTCGGCATCCGCAATTTCAATGACGAAATTTTTGTGACGTATGCCAAGCAAGATCCCAAAAGGGAGGATGATGTTCCCGGTCCCGGCTTTGGCTTCGTCAATGTGTTCGATACCAGTGGCAACTTCCTCCGGCGGCTGATCTCAAACGGCGAGCTCAATGCTCCATGGGGACTTGCTCTGGTGGAGGATGGACTCTGGGTCGGCAATTTTGGTGATGGTCGCATCAACAATTACGATCCCGTCACGGGCGCCTTTATCGAGACGCTTATGACCGCCGATGGGACGCCACTCGAGTTTGAAGGCTTGTGGGACCTTCTCCCTCTGGGCGACGGAGTTTTCTTCACGGCTGGGATCGCCGACGAAGAGCACGGCCTTTTCGGCGTCATTACGGAAGATTAAAATCGGAGAGCACGAATCGGGGAGCTCACGCATCGCGTGCACCGCCTTCGGCATCCGGCCGAACGCTAATCTTCGCGGCAAATGCTGCGAAGTGCACGCTTGAAGCGTGCGCAGTCCGTTGGCGATTTGCCCCGTTGCGGGTCGGATTAGGCGTTGTGATTGTCTTGGAAAAGTAACAACGGCGTTACTTTTTCGACACGGCGTGGGGCGCCGCTCGCTGCGATTCTGCTTGTATAAAACCTATAAAACCTATGAAAACAATTCACACTATGATAAAGGGCGCCCTGCTGGTATTAGCAGGGACAGTTCTGACGGCCGCCTTCGCGCGAGCCGATACTTACAGCTGGGAAAACTTCCAGTCCGACATCGCCGGCGTAGCCGAGCATGTCGATCCAAATCTCGTCAATCCATGGGGCATGGCGGCGGGGCCAACCGGTATCATTTGGGTCAGTGACAATGGCACCGGCGTTTCCACGCTTTACAACCAGGACGGGACCGCGAACCCGCTTGTGGTAGCGATTCCAGCGAGACAACAGCACCAGACCGGCAATCCGACCGGTATCGTCTTCAACAACACACCGTTCTTCAGAGTCACAAAAAACGGAAATTCGCAGCCCAGCCTGTTTATTTTCGTGAGCGAAGACGGGACAATCTCCGGCTGGAATCCGGCGCTCGACCAGAACAACGCGATCGAGGCCGTGAGAGGCAGGGGCAAAAATGTTTACAAAGGCGCGACCCTCGGCATGGCCAATGGACACAATTTTCTTTACGTGACCAATTTTCGTACCGGTCGGGTGGAGACTTTCGACGAGAACTTCAACCGTGTGAACCCGGGTGGCTTCGTCGATCCAAATATACCGCACCGGTTTGCGCCTTTTGGTATACGTAACTTCAATGGCGAGATTTTTGTTACCTACGCAAAACAGGCCCCGGGCAGGCGCGATGATGAACCAGGGCCGGGCAACGGTTTCATCAATGTCTTCGATACCAGTGGCAATCTGCTGAGACGCCTTGTTTCCCACGGACATCTGAATTCCCCGTGGGGACTTGCCATTATCGAGGGGGACGAGCTTTGGGTCGGCAATTTTGGCGACGGGCAAATCAATAATTACGATCCGGCGACCGGCGCCTTTATCGAAACGCTTGTCACGGCGGATGGAACGCCGCTCGAGTTCGAAGGGTTATGGGATCTTCTGCCTCTCGGCGAAGGAGTCTATTTCACGGCTGGGATCGCCGACGAAGAACACGGCCTATTTGGGATCATCACCGAAGATTAGATCGAGGACTGTAGATTCACCCGTTTAACCGCTTCCAAGCGAGATCTATTCAGAGCCTTCTTTAAAGAAGCGTTGGAATCCGGCTGCGCGTTTGATCCATTAAGAACGGTTTTGTTCCGTCAACGCGGCAGAAGGTTTTCGATGCATAAAGGACACAAGAAATCGAGAACTGTCCTTTCGTAAATTTGCCTGAGAAGAAAGGCGCGCATCGAATGGATCGAGACAAGATAGCGACTATCCGATGGCTACAACCGCAAATGGTTGCCGAAATTGCGTTTAACGAGCGAACGCCCGCAGGGCATCTGCGCCATGCAAAGTTCCTTCGGTTACGGGAGCGCATAGATGTACGGACGCGAACGAAGGCGTAACCGTTTTATTGTTGCCAGAGCCTTCAAGCACTCGCAATCGCTGAATCAAAAGAAATGGAGTGAGAATTTTTCCAACCAAAATGGAGAGATTCTACGATTTTGTTTTAGACGGATCTCGAATCAGGCGGAGAACTCCTTTCCACTCGCGGTTCATCGTCTCCTTCGGGACTCGAAATCGCAGAATCAAAAGGTCGAGAAAAGAGAAAGGAAAAACCATGCATCCATTCATTCAGTTCAAAAACGCAACTCCGTTAATTGTCATCGCGAGCGCAATTATTTTTGCAGGCAGTATTGCCACCGCGACATCGGGGATCAACCTTGATGCCATTGGTAACGACGTGGTGACGACAACCAGGGCTATAGTGGCTGACTTTAATAACGATGGCCACCCGGACTATGTGCTCCGGAACGCCAGCACGCGCCAGACAGTGATCTGGTATCTCAACAACAACATCTATCAGGGTGGCGCTCTAGGTCCAACCATTACAGCTGGCTGGGTTCTGGAGACTGCGGCGGATTTCAATCGGGATACGCATCCAGATTACGCCTTGTTCAACCCCACTATCGATCGAACAGCGATTTGGTATATGTCAGGGCCGACATTCATCGGAAGCGCCTATGGGCCAACCCTCCCCGATGGCTGGGAATTGGTAGAGACAGGGGACTTTAACGGCGATGGCTACCCCGACTATGTGCTTTACAATGCAAGCACGCGCCAGACAGCGATCTGGTATCTGAACAACAACGTGTTCGTTGGCGGCGCTTATGGCCCAAAACTTCCGGTCGGCTGGAACGTGGTTGGGGTAGCGGATTTTGATGGCGACGGCCATCCAGATTATGTGTTGTTCAACGTCGGTAATCACCAGACAGCGATCTGGTATTTATCAGGGCCAACGTTCATCAGAGGCGCTTATGGACCGACCATTCCCAGTGGCTGGGCGTCAGTGGCTACGGCCGACTTTAACAGTGACGGGCACCCGGATTATCTGCTTTACAATCCGGCCACTCGCCAGACAGCGATCTGGTATCTCAACAACAACGTTTACGTTAGTGCCGCGTTTGGCCCAACTCCTCCCGTAGGCTGGAGCCTGGTCGCACCTTGAACGGGGGCGGCACTACTAACAGCAGTGGTGTGGAGGGAATGGAGTCAAAGGATCTCGTGCGCGCGCTGTGCGCTAATCGTGTTCGGCGAATTCTCTGCGCCACGGTGGCGTAGTCCAGCCCACCGAAGAGTTCTCCAATTTCACGCAACGATCTTGTTCCGGTCTCCCAAATCATCCACATGGCCACATTCCGTGCTTCTAAACCGCGCTCGCCTTTCCGCAGCAGAAGCCCAGTTTCCACCTTGAACTTTCTGGCCACCTTTTCCAGCACTTCTTCTGCCCTCACGCCTTCTCCAATCCGCCGAAGCGATGGAATCTCTCTTCGTTGTCTATGAAGGGCCTTCAACCGGTCTCGCCGACGAAGAGCACGGCCTTTTCGGCGTCATTACTGAAGATTAAGATCGGGAGCACGGATCGGGGATTGCACGCATCCTGCATGCTGCGTTCGGCATCCTGCCGAACGCTAATCTTCGCGGCAAGATGCTGCGAAGTGCACGTTTGAAGCGTGCGTTCCCCAGCGGGGCGTGTGTAGATTAGCTTCTTCCAGCAATCCGAATGCATAAAACGAATTCAATCAACATGCGCGCGCCGAAGAAGTCGATCTTCGAAACAGCGGCGAACCTGGAACTGTGGCCGAAGATCTTGCCGCATTATCGCTATATTCGTTATCTGGAGCGGAGCCCGGATCGCAATCTGGTCGTGATGGCGGCGGCGCGTTCCGGTATTCCGATTTCCTGGACCTCCGAGCAAATCATCGATCGGGATCGCCTTGAAATCCGCTTTCATCATTTGAGGGCATTTACGAAAGGCATGCGCGTGGTCTGGACGTTTGAGGAAACTCGAGAAGGCGTGCTGGTGGAGATCGCGCACGACCTGCAATTTCGAATCGGTTTCCTGGCGCCAATCGCGGACAAAGTCATCGGCGATTTCTTTATTCACCACATTGCAAATAAGACGTTGCGCTGTATGAAGGCGTATGTCGAAGCCCAGGCCAAACCGGTGACCGCATGAGTCGAAGACGCGCCGTCATTACCGGCATTGGGCCCATCACTTGTATCGGACATGGCCGCGCAGACTTTTGGGACGGGATTCTCGCCGAGAAGAGCGGAATCAACAGTATTGCAAGCTTTGATCCTGGCGCCTTCCGCGTGCGTTGCGCCGGCGAGATTCGCGATTGGGATCCCGAAAAGTTTTTCCCGGCGCACCGTTTGAAACGGTTGGACCGCTATGCGCAGTTCGCCGTCGCGTCGGCGAAGCTGGCGCTCGACGACGCGCGCTTCGATTATTCCCGCGAAAAACCGCAACATCGCGTGGGCGTCAGTTTTGGCACAGCACTTGGCGGGGTTTGCAAGGCCGAAGATCAATACATCCGATTTCTGAAAAAGGGCGCACGCGGAATTCAGCCCACGCTTGCCGTCCAGGTTTTTGGTGGCTCAGCCCATTCGAACATCGCGATCGACTTTGGTTTTCGCGGCGTGGGCACGACTAACTCGAATAGCTGCGCCAGCGGCACGGTTTCAGTAGGTGAAGCGCTGCGTTATATCCGGGATGATTTCGCCGACGTGATTGTCGCCGGCGGAGCAGAAGCGCCTCTCACTACGATTACGATCGGAGCATTCGACATCATCAAAACGATGAGCCGGTGGCCGGGCGATCCCGCTCTGGCTTGTCGTCCGTTCGATCTGTTGCGCGATGGATTCGTCATGGGCGAAGGCGCCGCCTCGCTTATCATTGAAGAGCTCGGGCACGCACGAGCGCGTGGCGCCCGCATCTATGCCGAAGTGCTCGGCTACAGTCTCAACAACGATGCGTTCCACATGACATCGCCCCTGCCGACCGGCGAATCGTGCGTGCGCGCTATGCGCCACGCGCTCGCCGATGCGCGGCTTGCGCCCGAGCAGATCGATTATATCAATGCGCACGCCAGCTCGACGCAGCTCAATGACAGCGCCGAAACCATGTCGATCAAACAAGTCTTCGGCGAACAGGCAAAGCGAATCCCAGTTAGTGGAACAAAAGGTTATTACGCGCATCCGCTCGGCGCCACCGGCGCGATTGAAGCGGCGCTTTGCGCGCTGGCATTAGATAGGCAATGGGTTCCCCCAACAATCAACTATCAGAATCCCGATCCGGCATGTGATCTCGATGTTGTTCCAAATCACGGACGCGAGGCGAAGCTGGATTACATCATGAGCAATTCATTTGGATTCGGCGGAATCAACGCCTGCGTGGTGCTGGGTCGCGTAGCGTAAATAGCACACCTCTGGGTAGCGCACGCGTCTCGCGTGTTGGTTTCGGCGTCGCG
>Ga0137375_10002880_pt1 | contig 20312 bp, 20 predicted proteins | sample SagtaG_24_FD_104936 | JGI IMG/M metagenome (GOLD analysis project Ga0137375, IMG submission 104936) | Vadose zone soil microbial communities from Sagehorn Ranch, Mendocino, California, USA - Sage1_R_113_16 metaG | ecosystem: Environmental > Terrestrial > Soil > Vadose zone | place: USA...
GCAGGAAGGCACCGCAGTCGATCGCCGGGTCCGCGAGGTGCTTGCCGAACGCGAGCGTCCTGCCGTCCTCGACGTGCACCCTCGTGCCCTCGACCCAGGCCTGTCGCTCCGGGCACTGGTCCACCAGCACCGCCGGCTCGCCGGCGCGCAGCAGCGCCTCGAGCGCGCCCTGGCTGAAGACGTGGTCGGTGGTGAGCAGGGCGAACAGCTCCTCGCCGGTGACCGCCGCCTCGACGGCGGCCAGCGACGCGCCGTTGCCGTCCCGCCAGCGGTCGGCATAGACCGCCCGCACCCGGCCGGGGGCGAGTCGCCCCACCACGGCGCCCACCGGGCCGGCGTCGTAGCCGACCACCACCAGGATGCGCTCCAGCCCGCTGGCGAGCAGGCCGCGCACGACCCGCTCGGTGAGCGGCAGCCCGCCCAGCCGCGCCAGCGCCTTGGAGCCGCCGCCCGTGATCTTGCCGAGCCGCTCGGACCGTCCGGCCGCAAGGACGACCGCAAGGCGCGGCGCGGGCCGCACCGGCTCGCCCGCTCCGATCAGCTCCAGGAGCGGGTCTGATGAGGCTTCCCGTGCCTCTGACATGCTCGACTCCGTGTCGACAGCAGGTGAACGCCAGGCAACAGCATAAGCAAGCACGCACGCTCGGCGCTGTCGAGCGGCGCCCTGGTCAGGTCGACAGGGCGGCCAGGGCGGTGCGCAGGCACACGTCGCGCACCACGGTGGGGTTGGTCTCGGCGTAGCGGACGATCGCGCCCTGCAGGCCGACCAGCACCTGGGTTACCCGCACTCTGGCGGCCAGGTCCGGCTCCGGCCCGGTCAGGTGCGCGTAGAGCGCCTCGTTGACGGCGGACAGTTGCTCGCTGATGCGAGCGTGGTTGCGGACGCCGACGTCGTTGGCGAGCAGGCTGACGACCTGGCGGTTCTCGATAAAGGTGTCGATGTAGCTCTCGAGGAACGCGCGCAGCTCGTCGCGGCCCTGGACCGCGGGGCCGCTGGCCAGCTCGTTGATGCGATCCAACAGTGGCGCGACCAGGTTCATGACCAGGTCGTCCTTTGCCCCGAAGTGGTGGTACAGCCCGCTCTTGGAGATGCCGAGGCGCTCGGAGATCTCCCGCAGCGAGGTCCGGTCAAAGCCCTGCTTGCGGAACAGTTCCAGCGCGCAGCTCAGGATCTGCTCCCGACGCGAGCCTCCAGAAGCTTGGGGGGCCTCTTCGCCAGCCACCAAACGCCCTCCTCGCGTGTTGACGAACATTCACGCAGAAAACTCGAGCCGGATCATAGCGTCCCTGTATAGATAACCGAGACGACGCCGCCCGTTCATTACACCCCGGGCGCGCGAAGCTCGCCTACCAGGGCGATCGCGATCTCCTTGAGCATCTCCGCCACCTCTTCCGCCTGGTCCAGAGTGAAGCGGCTGGCTGGCGCGCTCAAGCTGATGGCCGCCGGCAGGCTCCCGGTGACTGGCACCGCGACACAACGGCCGTCGCTCTCGTGCTCGCAGTTGTCAACGGCGTAGCCGCGCTCGCGGACCCGCGCCAGCTCGGCGAGGTAGCTGTCCACGTCGGTGAGGGTGTGCGGGGTCAGCGACGGCATTCCCTCGACCCCGAGGACGGCGCGCACCCGCTCCTCCGGCATCAGGGAGGCGATCGCCTTGCCGAGCGCGGTGGAGTGGATGGGGTCGCGGTCGCGGTCGCTGCGGCGCGCCGCCAGGCGCATCGTCCGGTGGCTCTCGACGATCTCGAGGTAGGCGACGCGGTCGCCGTCGAGCATTCCCAGGTTGACGGTCTCCCCGAGCTTGTCGCGGAGCAGCTCCATGTGTGGCCGCGCCCGCCGCGCCAGCAGCTCCGGCTCGTGCGCCCGCAGCGGCAGCAGCGCCGACCCGGCCCGGTAGTTGCCGGTGAGCGGGTCCCGCTCAACGTAGCGCCGCTGCTCGAGCGTGGTGAGATAGCGAAACGCCGAGCTTTTGGGAAGCCTGGTCACCACGGCGACATCGGGCAGGGCCGCGCCGTCCGGCGACCGCTGTAGGAGGTCGAGGATGTCGCAGACACGATGGACCGCTCGTATCGAGTAGCTCGAGCTATCCAGGTACCCGCTGACGCCTTTCATCCGGCGATCCCTTGGCTCCGTGCAGCGCGGGGCGCCTGGGGGCGGGTTCTATTCAGTGAAATGACTATTCCGGGGACCGACTTCGCAAGCATAGGGAGCGGCCGTGGCCCTGTCAATCTGCGCCGATCCGCCCGCACCTACTCTGACCTGCGCAATCTTCCGTGTCGAGCTATACTCTCGCGGTCTTCGCGTTTTTCCTGACAAACGCTCGAGTTCACTCTGAGTGGTCTTTCTACCACTTCCCGCGAATACCGCAAAGAGGTTGATTCGGCAGGTGAAGGCGAGTAGCGTATGCCGGGTCAGAGACCCGACCGGGCGACCGGTCAGGTAGGTACAAATGACGGGGGAAGTCATGGGGCGCCGGCGGGAGCTCAACTCCGATGGCAACAACCCCTACTCGATCAGGGCGGTCGAGCGCGTCTGTGACCTGCTCGACCTGTTGCAGGAGGCGCCTGACGGCGTCTCGCTCATGCGGGCGGCCGACGTCACCTCGCTCCCCAAGAGCTCGGCCTTCCGCTACCTGGCAACCTTGGAGGCGCGCCGCTACGCGGAGCGGATCCCCTCCAGCGGGGACTACCGCCTCGGCTCGGCGTTCCTGCCGATGCAGGCGCACCAGCTCGACACGCTCGTGCGGCGCGCACACGCATACCTCGAGGACCTGCGCGACCGCTTCGAGGAGACGGTCGCCCTGGGAGTGCTCGAGGGCCACCAGGTCATGTACCTGGACCTGGTGGAGAGCCCCCGGACCGTGCGGGTGGCCGCCCGCCGTGGCGACCGCTACCCGCTGCACTCGAGCGCGGTCGGCAAGGCGGTCGCCGCCACCCTTCCCGAGCACCGGGTCCGCGCGATCCTCCGGGCCGAGGGCATGCCGCGGCTGACCCCGCACACCCTCACCGACGTGGACAGCTTCCTCGGCGAGCTGGTCAAGGTGCGGGCGCTCGGCTACGCGGTCGACGACGGCGAGCACGAGGACGACGAGCGCAGCCTGGCGACGCCGCTGCCGTCGAGCAACCTGCCCGCGGCGCTGAGCGTCAGCGCTCCCGCCTCGCGGCTCCCGCTCGATAACATCAAGGGTCTGGCAAAGCCCCTTGTGGAGATGGCCGCCCAGCTTGTCGGCGACCTTGGGGGCCGCGCGTAGTCACAGCCGTAGGGGTGGCCGCCCCACCTGTCCCCCAGATGTGGGGCGGCCGCGCGGGCGACTTTGATCAGTCCTTTGATCAATATTGATGACACCGGGCGCCGTACGCCCGGTGTCATCCTGGGTGGGGGATCCGAGGAGCGGCCGAGCAGCGGCGGGCGCGCGCGCCGCCGCCAGGGTCGGGGGAGAGGTTATGTGCGGCATCATCGCGGTCGTTCGACGCCCGTCTGACCGTCCAGTCCCAGATCTGCACGACATCATGGTCGCTGTGGAAGGGGCCACTGGGCTCGTCCCCGAGGGCGCCCTGATGGACCCGCGCGAGCCGGACCGGCTCGAACGGGCCGCCGGGCGGCTCGCCGAGGTGGATGGCCTGCTGCGCGGGATGCCGGGGCTGCGCTGCCTGCTGGCCGATCGTGCCCGCCGGAGCGAGCTGGACCGCTTGGCGGCGGAGCTGGAGCGCCGGGTGGAGCGGCTGGAGGCGCGGATCGACGCGGAGCCGGCGAGCGTGCCGCCGGAAGTGCTCGAGGCGGTCAACGCCTCACTGCTGCACGCCAAGGACAGCCTGTGGGCCATCCGCCGCGACCGCATCGCCAACGCCGAGGCCGTGGAGGCGTTCGTGGGGCCGGCGCCCGCGCCGGCAGCGGTCGACGCGTACGCGTCGATCCAGATCGCCTTGGCCGCGCTCGACCGCCTCGAGGTGCGCGGACGCGACTCGGCCGGCCTCCACGTGCTGGTCACCGGCCACGGGCTCGACCTTGACCAGCCCGCGCTCGCGCGCCTGCTGGAGTCGCGCCTCAGCGACCCGCTGTTCGCCTCCGGCGCGCTGCGCACGCCCGACGGCCACCTCAGCTTCGTCTACAAGGCCGCCAGCGAGGTCGGCGAGCTGGGCGACAACGGGCGCCGCCTTCGGGCGGCCATCGCCGGCGACGACCTGCTGCGCCGCGCGCTCCAGGCCGAGGGCGCGCGGGCGGTGGTGCTGGCCCACACCCGCTGGGCGAGCGTGGGCCTGATCAACCAGGCGAACGCGCACCCGCTCAACCAGGAAGAGGAGGACGGGGCCGCGCTGCCCTACGCCGTGGCCGCGCTCAACGGTGACATCGACAATCACATCGAGCTGCTGGCCAGGCACAAGCTGTCGATCCCCAGCGAGATCACCACCGACGCCAAGGTCATCCCCGTGCTGCTTGCGCGGCGCCTCGACCAGGACCTGGGGCCGGCCGAGGCGTTCCGGCGCACGGTGGTCGAGTTCGAGGGCTCCTTCGCGATCGCCGCGCAGACCGCGGCCGCCCCGGGCCAGGTGCTGCTCGGGGTCCGCGGCAGCGGGCAGGGGCTCTACGTCGGCCTCGCCGAGGACGCCTTCCTGGTGGCGAGCGAGCCGTACGGTCTGGTGGCCGAGACCTCGAGCTACCTGCGCATGGACGGGGAGGCGACCGCGATCGAGGCCGACGGCGGCGCCGGCGTGAAGGGCCAGATGGTGGTGCTGGACCCGGCCGGCGCCGGCACGCTGGCGGGCATCCGGCGGCTGGACCATCAGGGCGGCGAGCTGCCGGTCGGCGAGGCGGACCTGCGGCGCGCCGAGATCACCACGCGCGACATCGATCGCGGGCCGTACCCGCACTACCTGCTGAAGGAGATCTCGGAGGCGCCCTCCTCGTTCCGCAAGACCCTGCGCGGGCGCATCCGCGAGCGGGACGGGCGGCGCGTCACCAACCTCGGTCCGGAGGTCCTGCCGGCCGAGCTGCGCGAGCGCCTCGCCAAGGGCGAGATCCGGCGGATGTTCGTGATCGGCCAGGGCACCGCCGCCATCGCCGGTCGCGGCGTGGCGGCCGCCATGGCGGAGGCGCTCGCGCGGCCGCGGATCCGGGTCGTCGCGCTGCCCGCCACCGAGCTGTCCGGCTTCGGCCTGGACGCCCAGATGGGCGACTCCCTGGTCGTCGCCATCAGCCAGTCCGGCACCACCACCGACACCAACCGCACCGTGGACCTGCTGCGGGCGCGCGGCGCGGCGGTGGTGGCGATCGTGAACCGGCGCTCGAGCGACCTGACCCACAAGGCCGACGGGGTCCTGTACACCTCGGACGGTCGCGACGTCGAGATGAGCGTCGCCTCCACCAAGGCGTTCTACGCGCAGGTCGCGGCGGGAACGCTGCTCGCCTTCGCGATCGCCGAGGCGACGGGCGAGGCCGATGGCGGCCTCGAGGACGAGCTGCTCGGCGCGCTGCGGGAGCTGCCCGCCGCCATGACCAAGGTGCTCACCCAGCGCGACCGCATCCGCGAGCTGGCCCAGCGATACGCTCCCGCCCGGCGGCACTGGGCGGTCGTCGGCAACGGCCGCAACCAGATCGCCGCCCACGAGATCCGGATCAAGCTCTCCGAGCTGTGCTACAAGTCGATCGCCTGCGACGCCACCGAGGACAAGAAGCACATCGACCTGTCGTCCGAGCCGCTGACGCTGGTCTGCGCCGCCGGGCTGGGCGGCTCCGCCGCCAGCGACGTGGCCAAGGAGGTGGCGATCTTCCGCGCGCACGCGGGCGTGCCGATCGCGATCGCCACCGAGGGCGAGGCCCGCTTCGACCGCGCCGCCGGCGTGGTGTTCGTCCCGGAGGTGCATCCCGCCCTCGCCTACGTGCTCTCCACGGTCGCGGGGCACCTGTTCGGCTACGAGGCGGCGCTGGCGATCGACGCGCAGGCGCTGCCGCTCAAGCGGGCCAGGGCGAGCGTCGAGCAGATCACGACCGCGGCCGGCAACACGGATGAGGCGCTGGAGCGGCTCGGCCCGGCGCTGACGCCGACCGCGGCCGAGCTGCGCGGACGGGTTCACGCCGGCGAATACGACGGCGCGCTCGACGCCAGCGTGGCCCTGCGGGTCACCTCGCTGCTGCGCTACGCGGAGGGGCTGACGCCGCTGGACGTCTACCAGCTCGAGCACGGCAAGGTCGCCACGCCCGGCGTGCTGCTCGACGACCTCACCGCGGCGCTCACGGCCGGCATCGATCAGCTCACCCGGCCTGTCGACGCCATCAAGCACCAGGCCAAGACGGTCACCGTCGGCATCTCGCGCTCGGACGAGGCGCTGCTCACCGTGCCGCTGGTCCGCCAGCTCCTCGAGGCCGGGGCCGTGCGCGAGCAGCTCGCCTACGGGAGCCTGCGGACGGTCGCGGAGCTGGACCCGGCGGTGGCGCGGGTCGTCGGGTTCACCCGCTACCGCGTCAGCGGCGACCCCACCAGCGACGCAGCCACCATCGAGGTGGCCGACCGGGGCGGCGTCTCGCTCACCCTGGCCTCGCGGACCGAGCGTGACCACCGGCTGCGCGGCACCAAGCAGCGCGTCGCCACCGAGCGGCAGGTGCTGGCGGCGCGGGGTCGCAGGGACGGGCGCACGTTCGTCCTGGTCCCAGAGGTCAAGGGCGACCACGTCACCGGGCTTGTCCTGCTGCACGTGGAGCTGCGCGATTGCCTACCGGTGGCGCGAATGCGCCGGGTGCTCGAGGGGTACCGTGGGCGCATGGCCGAGCTGCGCAGCGCCGTCACCGAGACCGAGCCCGCGTTCGACGAATCCCTGCTCGGCGAGCTGCCTGTCGAACGCTTGCTCACCGAGCCGGTCGAGGTGCTCGCGGACCACTGGACCGGGAGGTGAATGGGCCGCACGGGCGGTTGCGCCGGCACCTCGTGGCGCGGGGAGGTCAGCGGTGATCGGAGCGCGCTTCGGCGACGTGCTCGTGGCGGCGGTGGACGGCGACCAGGGCGCCTTCGCGGTGCTGTGGCGCGACCTGCAGCCCGGCCTGCTGCGCTACCTCCAGGTGGTGGCGCCGTCGGCGGCCGAGGACATCGCCTCCGAGACCTGGGTGGACGTGGTGCGCGGCCTGGGCCGCTTCCGCGGCGACGAGCGGGCCTTTCGCTCATGGGCTTTCACCATCGCGCGCCACCGCATCACCGACTGGCACCGTCGCGTCGCCCGCCAGCTCGCCGAGCCGCTGCCCCTGGAACGGCTCCCTGAGCGGGCGGCTCCAGACGATCCCGCCGCCGCGGCCTTCGAGGCCGCCTCCACCGAGGACGCTCTCGCCCTGATCGCCGAGCTGCCGCCCGACCAGGCCGAGGTGGTGGTCCTACGGGTCGTCGCCGATCTCGACGTCGCCCAGGTCGCAGCCATCGTCGGCAAGCGGCCGGGAGCCGTGCGTGTGCTCGCGCACAGGGGATTGCGACGCCTGGCCGGACGGCTGGCGGCGCAGCGGCCCGCGCGGGGGGGTGTAACGCGGTGAGCGATTTGGACGCTCTCCAGGACGAGATGCGCCGCCTGCCGCTTGGGGAGCTCGGGGCCGATCCCTTGGCTCTCGACTGGGACACCGCTGACCGGTTGCTCGCCGGTCGGTTGGAGCCTCCTGATGCTCCCCCTGGGTATGCGGAGGTCGCGATGGCGCTGTCGGCCGCGGCCGGTCCTCCCACCCCCGGGGAGTTGGCCGGTGAGGCTGCCGCCATCGCGACCTTCGCAGCTATGCAGCGCTCGTCCGCCGCTTCCCGGCGGCGGACGGCGGGGCGCCGCCGCGCCTCAGGCTCCAGGCTCGTGGCGCTCGCCACCATGGCTCTGTGCGTGCTGCTGATCGGAGGTGTCGCCGCCGCGGCGACCGGCACACTGCCAGCGCCAGCCAGGTGGGTCGTCGACTCGGTGTCGCGGGCGGCGCATCACTTCCCGGCCCGGTCTGTCGGCGAGCGGCAGGACCAGGGCACGGTCCGGAGCGGAGAGAAGGGCCAGGACGGCGCGGTCATCGTGGGCCACATCGGCTCAGGCCAGGGGGCTCACGTCGACCAATCGGCCCCGACGACTCCGACCGGGCCGGGCGCCACCGGCGCGGCCAGGGGCAGGCAATGCGCCCCGCACCTGGCCGCCCGGGCCGGCGTCAACGGCTGCAAGAAGGAGAAGGCCAAGCCCGAGCGGCAGGGGACCCAGCCGCCGCGCGGCGCCCAGAGCCAGAGCCCTCAGACCCAGGACGTTCAGGGCCAGGACCTTCTGAGCACGCAGAGTCAGAGCAGCCCGCGGAGCCAGGCTTCTCAGGACGATGAGAAGGTCATGTCGAGGGCGAAGCCGGCACAGCCATTGCCGAGCGCAGAGAGCACCGACCACCGGCAGAGGGAGAGCGGACGGCCCGGTCCCGCGGGCACCCGCCGCTAGCTCGGAATTCCCCCGGTCTCCGAGCTAGACCATCTGTCGGGGGGCCGCGGCCCGGGTGTGGGCCCCACGGGTATCTGTCCCTCCACACCCGGGCCGTGGCCCGTCGGCATCGTACTGTACAGTGCCGGCGTGAGCGGTGAGATGAGGGCGGCCGGGCTGGACCCGTCGGTGTTCGTTCACCCCAGGGGCCTGTGCGAGAGCGACCGGGTGGGGCCGCGCACCCGCGTCTGGGCCTTCGCCCACGTGCTGCCCGGAGCCGAGATCGGCGCCGACTGCAACGTCGGCGACCACGCCTTCATCGAGGGCGGCGCCAAGCTCGGTGACCGGGTGACGGTCAAGAACGCGGTGCTGGTCTGGGATCGGGTCACCGTCGAGGACGAGGTGTTCCTGGGGCCCAACATGGTCTTCACCAACGACCTGGCGCCGCGCGTCGGCTTCAAGAAGTCGCGCGATGAGCTGCTGCCGACGCTGGTGCGGCGAGGCGTCACCATCGGGGCCAACGCCACCGTGCTCAGCGGGATCACCATCGGGCAGTACGCCTTCGTCGCCGCCGGCGCGGTGGTGGTGCGCGACGTCCCCGCGCATGCCCTGGTCGTCGGCAACCCCGCGGGTCGCACCGGCTGGGTCTGCGTGTGCGGACGTCGCCTGGACGCCGATCTCGCCTGCTCCTGCGGCCGGCGCTACCGCCTGGCCGACGAGGCCACCGGCCTCGCCCCGACCGACAGCTGACCCGACGCGCACGAGCGCCGATCCTGCGCTCGTGCATGGGGGTCCCCTGTCCGAGACATCGTGATATCGTAATATCACTATGGCAGTACAGCGATCCGAGGGAACCAAGAACATGGTCCTGCGCCTCGACCCGGAGCTGGCCGAGCGCCTCCAGGTCGTCGCGGAGGTCGAGGGCCGCTCGGTCTCCGACGTGGTGCGCGAGGCCATCACCAAGCTGGTCGAGGAGCGCCGCAGGGACAAGCGCTTCATCAAGCTGCTCGAGGAGAACGTCGCCAGGCATCAGCGGCTGCTCGAGCTCCTGCGGGACGCCGACTCGTGACCTCGCTGGATCTCGGCGGCCTGATGCTGGTGGCCAGCCGCACGCTCAACCTCGACGAGGACGCGCTGCTGCGGCTGGCCAACCTCGGCGTGGCCGAGTCGGTCCTGGTCGAGGCCCGGCCGCGCCGTGACCGCACCCCGGAGGAGGCGGCGGCCCAGCTCCTGCACGGGCTGGTGCGCCGCAGAGTGTTCGGGCCGCGCAGCGCCGAGGTGGCCGTCATGGCCGCGCTGCAGCTGCTGGCGCTGAACGGCCGCGAGGTCGCCGACCTCGGCCCTCCCGAGCAGGTGCGCAAGCGGATCGCCGATATCCAGGCAGGCCAGATCGGCGTGGGCGAGGTGGCGCAATGGCTCTCCAGCCTCCCGCCGCCGGCGGCCGCTCAGCACAAGGGGCGGCTGCTGCCGTGGCGCGGCGCCGCCGGGAAGCGAACGGAGGGGACGATGTTCGAGCGGTTCACCGATCGAGCCCGGAACGCGGTCGAGCTCGCGCAGGAGGAGGCGCGACGCCTCGACCACAACCACATCGGCACGGAGCATCTCCTGCTGGGCCTGCTGGGGGTGAGCGAGGGCGTTGCCACCGAGGTCCTCGCCACGCACGGCGTCGCCTTGGACGCGGCCCGCGTCGAGGTCGAGCGGATCGTGTCAAGGGGCCCTAGCACCCCGAGGGGCCACATTCCCTTCACCCCGAGGGCCAAGAAGGTCCTCGAGCTGGGGTTGCGCGAGGCCAAGCAGCTTCACCACAACTACATTGGCACCGAGCACATCCTGCTCGGCCTGCTCCGGGAGGGCCAGGGCGTCGCCGCGGAGGTGCTCGCGGCGCGGGGCGTCGACCTCTCCGACGTGCGCCAGGAGGTGGCGAGCCTCGTCCTGTTCATGGGCCGCGGCGAGGGCCCGTCGCGGGAGGGGATCATGCGCGAGATCACCGCAGTGTTCGACGAGGTCGAGCGCTTGCGCGCGGAGGTCGCCCGCCTCGCCGCGCTGCTGCGCGAGCACGGCATCGAACCGGGCGGGGGCCGGTCCCGCTCGGCCTGACCTGACCGGCAGCCCGCCGCTCCCTCAGCCGCGGGCTTCGTTGATGGCGCGCCAGACCCGCTCGGGCGTGGTCGGGATGTCGACGTGGGTCACCCCATAGGGCGAGAGGGCGTCGACCACCGCGTTGTGGATCGCCGGGGTCGAGCCGATCGCGCCGGATTCGCCGATGCCCTTGGCGCCAAGCGGGTTCAGCGGCGAGGGCGTCTCCATCCGCACGGTGTCGAAGGAGGGCAGCTCCGCCGCGCTCGGCATGCCGTAGCTGGCGAGCGTGCCCGTCAGGTTATTGCCGTCGGCGTCGTAGCGCACCTCCTCGAGGAGCGCCTGGGCCGCGCCCTGCGCGATGCCACCGTGGATCTGGCCCTCGGCCAGCAGCGGGTTCAGCAGGCGGCCGGAGTCGTCGACCGCCACGTGCCGGACCAGGCGGACCAGGCCCGTCTCGACGTCGACCTCGACCACGGCGACGTGCGCGCCGAACGGGTAGGTGCTGCCGTCCATCTCGAAGGCGACCTGGGCGCTCAGCGCGGTGTCCATGTCCTCCGGCCGGCGCGCCGGGTCGGCCATGGCCTGCGCCAGATCCGCCCACGTCAGCGCGGTCGCGGGTGCGCCCGCCACGCCCAGGCCCTGGCCCGGGTGGACCACCACGTCCTCGACCCGGGCCTCCAGCAGGTGCGCGGCGAGCGCCCGGCCCTTTGCCAGGACCTGCTCGCCAGCCTGCAGCACCGCCGTGCCGCCGATCTGCAGCGAGCGCGAGCCCATGGTCCCCCCACCGCTGGGCACCAGCTTGGTGTCGGAGTGGACCACTCGCACCTGCTCGAGCTCGACGCCCAGGGTGGCGGCGACGAGCTGGCCGAAGGCGGTCTCGTGACCCTGCCCGTGGGGTGAGGTGCCGGTCAGCACGGTCACCCGGCCGTCGAGCTCGACCGTGACCGCCCCGACCTCGGGACCGAACCCCGTCACCTCGACGTAGGTGGCGAGGCCGATGCCGAGCTGCACCCGGTCGCCGGTGCGGCGGCGCTCGGCCTGCTCGGCGCGGAGCCGCTCGTAGCCCGCGACCTCCAGGGCGCGTTCCAGCGCCGCCGGGTAATCGCCGGAGTCGTAGCGGGCGCCGGTGGCGGTGACGTGCGGGAAGGCGTCCGGCTGGAGCAGGTTGCGCCTGCGCACCTCCGCCGGGTCTAGGTCGAGCCGCGCGGCCAGCAGGTCGAGCATGCGCTCCAGCAGCCAGGTCGCCTCCGGGCGGCCGGCGCCCCGGTAGGCGGTAACGGGCGTGGTGTTGGTCGCCACCACCCGCGTGTGGCCCTCGACGCGGGGGATGCGGTAGGGACCGGCGAGCATCTGGACGGTCGACTGCGGCATCAGCGCGTCGTCGCCGGGATAGGCGCCGCCGTCGGCCACGATCCGCGCCCTGAGGTCGGTGACCGTCCCGTCAGCGGTCGCCCCCAGCTCGACCTCCTGCACCTGGGCGCGTCCGTGGCTCATCGCCAGCATGCTCTCGGAGCGGCTCTCGACGTAGCGCACGGGGCGCTCGAGGCGCAGCGCCAGCGCCGCGACCACCACCTGCTCCGGGTAGGTGAAGATGCGCGCGCCAAAGGCGCCGCCGACCGCGGGGACCGTGACGCGGATGCGCTCCGGGTCGAGCTTCAGCGACGCCGCCAGGGCCCCGCGCACCCAGAAGGGCGCCTGCACCGGCGCCCACAGCGTGATCCCGCCCGTCTCCGGGCTCGGGGCGGCCACGGCGGCGCTCGGCTCCATCGGCACCGGCGCGACCCGCTGGTTGACCAGGTGCGCGCGCACCACGACCTCGCACTCCTCGACGCGCGCCGGCTCGCCCTTCCAGGGCCGCTCGACCGCGACGTTGCTGCCGTGCTCTGGGAAGAGCATGGGCGCGTCGGGCGCGGCCGCGTCGAGCGGGTCGGTCACCACGTCGAGCGGCTCGTAGTCGACCTGTACCAGCTCGGCCGCGTCGAGCGCCTGTTCGCGGGTGGAGGCCACAACGACGGCGACCGCCTCGCCCATGAAGCGGACGACGTCGCGCGCCAGCGGCGGGCGGGAGAAGAGGGGTGGGCCGAAGCTGGGGGGAAGGGGCTCGAGGTCCAGGTCGGCGGCGGTGAGGACGGCGACGACGCCGGGCGCGGCGGCGGCCTCACCGGTGTCGATCCCGTTGATGCGGGCGTGTGCCAGCACCGCGCGGACGAAGACCGCGCGGACGGCCTCGGGCATCACAAGATCTTCGGTGTAGCGCGCCGAACCCATCACCAGCGGGGGATCCTCGACCCGCCGGACAGCGGCGCCGATGGTGGTGGTCATGGGGGCAAGCTACCGCACGGCCGGACGCGCTGCCAGTCCGGACCGGTTGCGCCACAACGGTCAGGCCAGCCGATCGCGCGCGGGGCCTGCCTGCGCGCCGATGCGGCGCCGCAGCGTGATCCGGGTCCCCAGCTCGACGCGCTCCAGCCGCACCTCGTCGACAAGCCTGCCGATGAGCCACAGGCCACGGCCGCCGTAGCGGGCCATGTCCGGCTCGACGCCGCGGTCGTGGTCCTCGCCGGCGCGTGGAGGGGGGCCGCGGTCGAGCACGCTCACCTCGGCCCAGCCTCCGCGCACGCGGATCATCACCTCCACCGGGTCGCCGCCGCCTGAGCCGTAGAGCATGGCGTTGGTCGCCGCCTCGTTGACGGCCAGGAGGATGTCGTCCAGATCGCGGTCTGGGATCACGCCCCGGAGACCGGCGCGCACGGACTGCCGCAAATCGCCGAGATGGGCGGGGGAGGCAGGGAACGACATCTCCACGTCAGACTCCCTCCGCCAGCGGCTGGTCCGCCTTACATACCCCCGCAAGGGCGGCTCACGCCCCTGGTCACCTGGAGGACCGGTGGCGGGGGCGGCGGATGAACTGCCGGTAGACGCCGATCAGGAGCTGTCGCTGCTGCTGGTCGAGCCTGGAGTCGCCCTCGATCGCGTCGACCACGGTCAGCGGCCGCAGCGGGATCGCCGGCGCGTCCACCGCAGGTCCGAAGCCGAGATAGCGGGCCAGCGCTCCCGGAGGCAGCCGCAGCGCCCGCTCCAACGCGAAGACATGGTCGTTGCGCGGCGTGGTCGTGCCCCGCTCCCACTGCGTCACCGCGGTCTGGCGCACGCCGACGAGCTCGGCCAGGGCGCGCTGACTGATCCTGCGCTCCTTCCGCGCCGCGGCGAGCTGACGGCCGAACTCGGTGCTCTCCATGAAGGCGAATATAAGACGCCCTAATCAGAAATGTTGGGCTCGTCAACCGAACGGAGATATGCGCGACGCTTCTCCTGCCTGGTCATCACGGTCATATGGGGGCTTGTACGACGTTGACGATGAACAGGGAACCTGGTAGCTTCTGGGCCATGATTCAACAGAGCTACTTATCGAAGGCGATCCGCTCGGCACGCCGGCGGGCAGGCCTGTCGCAGGTCGAGCTGGCGGAGCTGCTGGGCGTGCGGCAGTCATCGGTGAGCCAGTGGGAGCGAGGCAGCACCAAGCCCTCGACGACGCATCTGCTCACCCTCGCGGCCAGGCTCGGATGCTCCCTTGTCGAGCTGGCCGGCGCAGCCGAGACCACCCAGGTAGCCACCGTCCCGACGCCGAGCAAGGAGCCAGCCAGATGACCGAATCCCCTCCCGAGCCGCCGCCGCGGCTGCGGGCCGCGCTGGAGTACGCGGCCAGCGGCATCGCCGTGGTCGCGAGCCACTTCCCCGTCGCCACCAGCGATACTGATCCCGCTGAGCCCTCCGGCAAGCTCGCGTGCTCATGCGGCAGGGCCGACTGCCCGACGCCCGCGCGGCACCCGGTCTGGACGGCCACGGCTGAGGACGCGACGGTCGACACGGTCGCGCTTGCGCGGTGGTGGCTGGCGATGCCGGCGGCGAACGTGGCCACGCCGGCGGGGACCAGCTTCGACCTGGTCGAGGTCCGCCACCCCGCGCCGACGGGGCGGATCGTCCGCTGGCTGGCCATGCAGGGCATCGGCTGCGGCCCGGTGATCTGCGCCGGCCCGACCCACCACCGGTTTCTGGTCGCCACCGGCGCGGAGGGGTGGTGCTTCACCACGACGGAGCACGGCGGCCTGGCTCGGCTGGGCGGCGGCGGTGGGTTGGTCCTGCTGCCGCCCAGCCTGCAAGTGGACGGCACCACCTGCCGGTGGCTGCGGCCGCCCGGCGGCGGCGCGCCGCCGCCGGGCGGTGAGCGGATCTACGACGCACTGGCCCGCCTGCCCGGTGGTGGCCAGCTCGCCAGCGCCGTCGCCTGACCGGCGCCCCGCACCCGCGGCCTTCGCCGTTCGCCGCTTTCGGCCCCCGAGCGCACGCCTGAGCGGCCGTGAGCGGTTCGCGGAGGCGGCTCTATGACGTCGAGTAGCGCGCGATGGGCGCTTTGCGGCCCTGCTGAGAACTTTGCCAGAGGGCCGCTGGCCTGCGATTCTGTCCAAAACCTGCCGGGCTGCGGGCACTTAACGTTCTGTCCAGGCTATCCTGTTCTCCATAGGTGTCCCAACAGGGGACAACAAGTAGGGAGAGATTGCCTATGAGCCAGACGGGCAGGCAGCGCTATCTGCTCGGCTCGGAGGTGGCCGAGTTGCTGCACGTTTCACCGAAGACGGTGGCGCGGTGGGCGAAGGAGGGGAAGCTGCCGTGCATGCGCACCCTGGGCGGGCACCGGCGCTACCCCGAGCGCGAGATCAAGGAGCTCCGCGACAGGCTGTTCACCGCACCCGCGTTCGAGAACGTCGCAAGCTGACTCGCCACCTAGCCATTTACCTCGGCTCACGCGGCCTCTCAGCGTAGGCCGAGCGCTTTGCACGCCGAGGCCCCGCGGCGTCCGCCGCTACCGCGGGGTCGTCGGTGTCGAAGCGAACGGCGCACCATGGCCGGGAACGCGGCTCGCGGCCGGCGGAAGGCCCCGGACGCGTGGTCATCGGCGAGGTCAGGAAGCGCGACCGACGGCGGGCATGGCGCCGAGCTCGCGCCAGATCAGCTCACGCTCGTGCTCCGACAGGCCGCCCCAGACGCCGTAGCGCTCGTGGTTGCGGATGGCGTAGCTGGCGCAGTCCTCACGGACAGGGCAGACGGCGCAGATGGCCTTGGCCGCGCGCTCTCTGCGGCGCTTGGCCGAGCCGCGCTCGCCATCCGGCGAGAAGAACAGCTCGCCGTCGGCCTGCCGGCAGGCCGCCCACAGGCGCCAGGACCAGAAGTCCACCGGCAGCCGCGAAAGGTCGAGCGCGTGCACGCCAGCTCACCTCCCGGGCGAGGTCGGCGGCGCCCCGACGTTGGGCGGTCCGCCACGTTCTACATCCCGTAGAAGTTCTACCACATGTAGAAGTTCCTCGGCGAGTACAATGCGCCAATGACGGTGGAGAAACGGCGTGTGCCCGTGGCGCGGCTCGGCGCGCTCGAGCGCGCGGTGATGGAGACGCTGTGGGACCTCACGGGTCCCATGACCGGCAAGTCCGACGCGACCGCGCGACAAGTGTCCGACACGCTCGGCGCCAGCCGCTCGCTCGCCTACACGACCGTGCTGACCGTGCTCGAACGGCTGGAGCGCAAGGGGCTCGTGCGCCGCCTGCGGGAAGGGCGCGCCCATCGCTACGCACCCGCCGCCACCCGCGAGGTCTACGCCGCCGAGCTGATGCTCGAGGCGCTCGGCCGCGCCAGCGACCGTGACGCCGCCCTGGTGCGGTTCGTCGACGCCGTCTCGCCGGAGGAGGCGGAGGTGCTGCGGCGAGCGCTGCTGGGCGACTGGCCCGAGCGGCGGGAGGCTCCGCCATGATCACCGCCGCCGCGCTCGCCGCGCTCACGATCGTCCTGGCCTGCCACGTCCCCGTGCTGCTCGCCAGGGCGACCTGGCCCCACCGCGCGCCCGCGGCCGCGCTGGTCCTGTGGCAGGCGGTCGGGCTGGCCAGCGGCCTTGCCGGCATCGGCGCGGGGCTCGCCCTCGCGGTCGCTCCGCTCCACTCCCAACTGTTGCCCGGTCTCGAGCGCCTCGCCGACCAGACGCTCGCCGGGCTTCCCCTGGCGGGACTCGGCCCGCTCAACCTGCTGGGGCTCGCCTGGGCGGTGATGCTGGCGGCCCGCCTGGCCGGCGGCCTGGTCATCGCCACGGTGCGCACGCTGCGCACCCGCGCCCGCCTGCGCCGGCTGGTCGACCTGGTCGCGCGGCCCTACCCGCCGGCCCGCAACGCCCGCGTGCTCGACCACCCGGCCGCGATGGCCTACTGCCTGCCGGGACTCCGCTCACGGGTGGTGCTGAGCGCCGGCGTCCTGCACCTGCTCGACGACCGGCAGGTCGCGGCGGTGCTGGCCCACGAGCACGCGCACACCCGCGCCCGCCACGACCTGGTGGTGCTGCCGTTCCGGGCGCTGTACGCCTCGCTGCCCTGGGTGCCGTCGGTCGGCCGCGCCCACCAGGCCGTGACCATGCTCGTGGAGATGCTCGCCGACGACCGCGCCTGCCGCCGCCACCAGCGCCGGGTGCTCGCCAGCGCGCTGGTCCAGGTGGCCACCGCGACCCCGGCCGTGCCGGCGGGCGCACTGGGCGCCGCGCAGGCGCCCCTGGTCACCCGCGTGCGCCGCCTGCTCGATCCCCCTGCCCCACCGCCGGCGTGGCTACCGATCGCGGCCTACCTGACCGCCCTGGCGCTGCTCGCCATCCCCACGGCACTGCTCGCCGTCCCGGTGATCGCCACCGGCTGACGGCCGGCGTCCGCGGCGCTCGCCTTCCCGGGTGTCCAGGCTGTGCCAGATGGCCTCGCGATCCGATTCCGACAGCCCGCCCCAGACGCCGAAGGGCTCGCGGCTGGCGATCGCGTAGGCGGCGCACGCCTGCTGAACGGCGCAGGCCGCGCACAGCGCCTTGGCCGCCCGCTCGCGCGCTCTGCGGGCCCGGCCGCGCTCCCCCTCCGGCGAGAAGAACAGGCTGCCGTCCAGGTCCCGGCAGCGAGCCAGCTCGCGCCAGGACCAGAACTGGGCGAGGGTGCCGGGCCAGCGGTGGGTCTTCATCACGTGATCGAGTCTCCGCGCGCCGGCCGGCGGCCGCCATCGGGGATCGACCCTGAAGCTTCCCCGATCCCGCACCGCCGCGGGTCAGGGTGCTCCCCGACGGCGCGGAGCCATGGCGAAGAGAATCTTCCGGCAGGTCCTCGTACCCTGGGGCTGGGCGCTGGAGCTGGCCGGCCGCGCGGCTCAGTGGCCGAGGATGCGGTCGAGGGCTCTGGCGGCGCGGGAGGGGCGGCCGCTCCTCGCCTCGACCCGGTCGGCCCAGAACGCCAGCCGCAGCGCCGCGTTCACGCCCAGCCAGCGCAGCGGCTCCGGCTCCCATGCGGGGGAGCGGTGACCGACCCAGGGAAGCCGCAGCAGATCGCTGTCACGCTCCAGGATGAGGTCCGCCACCGTGCGCCCGGCCAGGTTGCTGGTGCCCACGCCGTCGCCGACGTAGCCGCCGGCCCAGGCCAGCCCGCTCGCCCGGTCGAGCCCGACCGAGGCGCACCAGTCGCGCGGGATGCCGAGCGGCCCGCCCCAGGCGTGGCTGACGCGCACCTCTCCGAGCGCGGGGAACAGCTCGGCGAGCACCCGCCGCAGGCTGGCGAAGACGGCGGGCTCGCGGTCGAACTCCGGGGACCCCGGAGCCGAAGTGGTAGGGGGCGCCGCGACCGCCGAAGGCGAGGCGACCGTCCGCGGTGCGCTGCCCGTAGATGATCACGTTGCGGTAGTCGCCGAAGGTCTGCCGGCGGTCGAGCCCGATCGCCCGCCACTGCTCCGGCTCCAGCGGCTCGGTGGCGATCATCAGCGAGAACACCGGCGCGATCGCGCGACGCAGCCCGGGCAGCCCGGCGCTGTAGCCCTCGGTCGCCCGCACCACGTGGGCGGCGCGGACCACGCCGCGGGTGGTGCGCGCCATTCCCGGGGAAATGGACACCACCTCGGTGCCCTCGAAGATCCGCACCCCGCGTCGCTCCGCGGCGTCTGCCAGCCCGCGGACCAGGCGGGACGGGTGGATGGCCGCGCAGTGGGGAGTGAAGGTGCCGCCGACGACGTCGCTGGCGGCCAGCGCGGAGCGGGCCTCGCCAGCCCCCAGCAGGCGCAGGTCCTCCTCGCCCAGACCGAACGAGCGGGCCTGGACCACCTGCTCCTCGGCGCGGCGGAGCTGCAGCGGCGAGCGCGCGAGCATCACCGTGCCGCCCTTGGACCAGTGGCAGTCGATCCCCTCGACCGCGACGACGCGGCCGACCTCGTCCACCGTGGCCTGCATGGCCCGCAGCAGGGCGATGGCCGCCTCCCGCCCGGCCATGCGGGCGAGCCTGTCGGGACTGGTGGGGAACAGCGCTGAGCACCAGCCGCCGTTGCGGCCGGAGGCGCCGAACCCGGCGATCTCCCGCTCGAGCACGGCGACGCGCAGGTGGGGATCGGCGGCGGCCAGGTAGTAGGCGGTCCACAGGCCGGTGTAGCCGGCACCGACGATCGACACGTCCACCTCGAGATCCGCGGGGAGCGGGGGGCGCGGCTCGAGCGGGTCGGGCACGGTGTCGTGCCAGTAGGACAGCGAGCGGTACGGGCTGGCGGGGATCACGGCTCCAGTATCCTCCACGGCGAGCCCGCGCAGCGCAAAGAGCCGGCGGGTCTGCCGGCTTCGAACAAACTCGAACGCTGTGGGTACCGTCGCCGGTTCGGGCAAGGGCTGGCGAATACCGCCCGGCTCAGCGCAGCCGTCGTACCCCGTGCTCGGCGCGCCCAAACCGGCACGGCGCGGGAAACCTCGCCTTGGTGCGGGAGCAGTGAGGCCGTAGACTTGTCCGAGCGGTGGACAAGCAGGGCTGGCTCGTGACCGAAAGAAGGGGTGTCATGGAGCTGGCTTTCGTATGTCCACGGGCCCCCCGCCCGATCGACGTCGCGGCCGTGCCGTGCCAGCCCATCGAGCGCCCCGATCGTGCCCGCCGGACTCGTCCCACATGGAGCACTCGATGACCACCAGGCAATCCACCACGACGGGGTCGCGAGGCGAGCACCCCGTCGCCGGCGCCGACGGCGGCGACGTGACCACCGAGCGGTTTCTCCACGACCTGCTCGCCGCTTTGATCGCCGCCAAGGCGGGCGAGAGCACCAAGCTTTCCACCCGCACGCCGGGCCTGGCTGGCGAGGTGGTCCGCGCCTACAACGACCTGGTCGACCAGAACACCCGGCTGAGCAGAGAGCTGGCCAGGGTTGCCCGGGTGGTCGGCCAGGAGGGCCGGATGACCGAGCGGGTGCAGCCCGGGCCGGTCAGCGGCACCTGGGCGACCGCGGTCGATGCGGTCAACTCCTTGATCGACGACCTGGCGCGCCCGACCAACGAGGTGGCGCGGGTCATCTCGTCGGTGGCCCAGGGCGACCTCAACGAGAAGATGGCCCTGACCATCGCGGGCCGCCCCATGAAGGGCGAGTTCCAGCGCATCGGCGAGGTCGTCAACTCCATGGTGGACCAGCTGTCGTCGTTCGCGGACGAGGTGACGCGGGTGGCGCGCGAGGTGGGCACCGAGGGCAAGCTCGGCGGTCAGGCCGAGGTGCCCGGCGTGGCCGGCACCTGGAAGGACCTGACCGACAACGTCAACCAGCTTGCCGGCAACCTGACCACGCAGGTGCGCAACATCGCCCAGGTGACCACCGCGGTGGCCGGGGGCGACCTGTCGCAGAAGATCACCGTCGAGGCCCGCGGCGAGGTGGCCGAGCTGAAGGACACCATCAACACGATGGTGGACCAGCTGTCGTCGTTCGCGGACGAGGTGACGCGGGTGGCGCGCGAGGTGGGCACCGAGGGCAAGCTCGGCGGTCAGGCC
>Ga0137375_10002883_pt1 | contig 20303 bp, 18 predicted proteins | sample SagtaG_24_FD_104936 | JGI IMG/M metagenome (GOLD analysis project Ga0137375, IMG submission 104936) | Vadose zone soil microbial communities from Sagehorn Ranch, Mendocino, California, USA - Sage1_R_113_16 metaG | ecosystem: Environmental > Terrestrial > Soil > Vadose zone | place: USA...
AGGAGAAGGCGGAAAAGAGCCTTCCCTGCCGGGCGCCCGTGGACGGAGCGCAGCCGATGCCGTCCTACCCGTACGGCTCGCCGCAGTGGCCCCCGGCGCCCGCGGCCTCCGCGGGCCCCCAGGACCCGCACGCAGCGAACGGCGGCGCGGGCGGCTACGTCGGCGAGCCGTCCCTGGCGCCGGCCGGCGCCTGGAACGGCACCAGCCCGCCCACCGGGACTGGCGGCTGGAACGGCACCGGCTCCCCGGCGGACACTGCGGGCGGGAACCGCAACGGCACCCCGGCCGGACCGGGGAGCTGGAACCGCAACGGCTCCCCCGCCGGGACCGGCGGCTGGAACCGCAACGGCACCCCGGCCGGCGCCAGGACGTGGAACGGCCACGCCGCACCGCCGGCCGTGGCCGGGGCCAACGGCCATGGCATGGCCAGCTGGAACGGCATGGCGGGCCCGGACGGGATGCTCGACGCCCCTGCAGCGCCCGGCCCGGGCCCCAGGCGCCAGGGACCGAAGCCCGGCCGGCGATCCGCCCGCAAGCAGCGGGTGCCGACCCGGGCGATCTTCTCGGAGCTGGCTGACCTGGCGGCGATCCCGCGCTCGGCCTATGCGCTGGAGCAGGAATCTGACGGCGCGATGTGCCTGCTGCGGACCGAGGAAGGATTCGAGGTCTTCAGCGCGGCCGACGGCGCCCGGCACGAGGTGCGCTCTTTCGATGAAGAGGAAGCGGCGTACTTCTACCTGTTCGGCGTCCTGGCCGCTGAAGCCGTCCGCAACGGCTCGCTGGTACCCCCCCGCTGAGCGGTTCACGGAAGCCAGCGCTCCGCACCGGCGGACAAACCAGGACGGCTGGCCCGGGACGCGGCAGGTTCTTGCAGGCCTATTACCATCGCCGTCACACCGGCCGCGGCGGCGCTCCCGGGACCGCAGCGTGGCCCCGTTCCGGTGGGATACGCTCAAGCCGCCTACCTGGTAATGGCCGCTTACAGTATCCGAGTGATTACTAATCAATACGAGAAGGTGCATGTGAGCGCACTACAACCGGGGTTGATGAACTTCGCCCGCATGCGCGGCCCAGGCCGCTATGGTTCAACTGCCGGCGGGGCTGACGGTCCCCCGCTCCCCAAGCAGCCCCGTCGGCACTCGACCGCCACCCAGCCGCCGGTCCCCCAGTACGGCAGCCAGGGGCCCGCGGACAGGCAGGGAAGCTGATCATGGTTTCGCTCACCGGGGCCCAGGTTCCCCTGACCGGCGCGCAGTACGACCTCTCCGCAGGTGACTACCGGGCCACCGTCACCGAACTGGGTGCCGGGCTCCGCCGGCTGGAATACCAGGGCCAGCCCGTGATCGTGGGGTACGAGCCGGACGAACTGCCCCCCGGGGCCGCAGGCCAGCTGCTCTGCCCCTGGCCGAACCGGGTGGACGGCGGCCACTACGCCATCGAGGGCACGCATTACCAACTCGATCTCAGCGAGCCAGCCAACGCGAACGCGATCCACGGCCTGACCCGCTGGTCGTCCTGGACGCCCGGGCCTGCCTCCGCGGCGCCGGGCGGGGAGGAGATCACGCTCCGGCTGGCGCTGCTCGGGCATCAGGGCTACCCGTTCGCCCTGGAACTCGACGCGTCCTACCGGCTGGACGCCGATCATGGCCTGCAGGTCAGCGTCAGCGCCCGGAACCTCGGGTCGGTCGCGGCCCCGTACGGGACCGGGTCACATCCCTACCTGAGCACGGGGGCGGCCACGTTGGACGACTGCGACCTCGGCCTCCCGGCCGGGCTGTGGCAGCCGTCCGGCGAGCGGGGCATCCCGGTCGGCGCGCCCCAGGACGTGAACGCCACCGAGTTCGATTTCCGCACGCCGCGCCGGATCGGCGACGCCCAGCTCGACCACGCGCTGACCGGCCTGGACCGGGACGCCGCCGGCCGCGCCTGGGCCCGTCTGGGCAGCCCGGGAACCCAGGTGGGCCTCTGGGCCGGGCCCGGCTACGAATGGCTGCAGGTGTTCACCGGCGACACGCTCGGCCCGTCGCACCGGCGGAAGGCCGTGGCCATCGAGCCGATGACCTGCCCGCCGAACGCCTTCGCCTCCGGCGTGGACCTGCTGATGCTCGAGCCTGGCGACAGCGTCACCCACACCTGGGGCATCGAGGTCACCCCCGCCTGACCCATCGCCGGCTCCCGCCCGGGCACAAGCATCGTGATCATGACTTTGGTGTCGTTCCCACGACACCAAAGTCATGATCACGAGCCAAAGCCGATCGCTCAGGGGGCTGAGGGGACTGGTGTGGCTTCAGGGGCGGGCCCCGCGGGTGAGGCGGGCCAGGTCTCCGGCGGTGTCCACGTCGTCCGGGCGGCCGGTGTCCGCGCACTCCACCCGCGTGACCAGCTCCGGGTGCGCGCGCAGGAACGGCCGGGCGCCCACGTCGCCCACGGCCAGCTCGATGACCTCCGGCCAGTGTTCGCGGGCGACGAGGACCGGGTTGCGGGCCTGCCCGTCATAGGCGGCCACGGCGACCCGGGCGCCGCCGGCGAACGCGGTGATCAGCCGCTCTACCGCCGCGGGCCCGACCAGCGGCTGGTCCACCAGGGCGACCACCGCCGCGGCGCAGCCGTCCGGGACCGCGCGCAGGCCGGCGGCCAGCGAGGATCCCATGCCGCTGGCCCAATCCGGGTTGAACACGCTGATCACACCGGGAGGCAGGCTGACCGGCGCGGCTCCGGTCACCACGACCAGCGGGGACGCGCCGCCCGACTGCAGCAGCCAGATGCCCCGGTCCACCAAACGGACCCCGGCCAGCTCGACCAGGGCCTTCGGGCGGCCGAGCCGGGACCCGGACCCCGCGGCCAGGAGCACGCCGGCGACCGTGCCTCCCGTGGCTCCGGGCGGGGGATCTCCCGGGGATCCGCCCCCGGCGGCCGGGGACGGGGCCCCCGCGCGCTCAGTGATGGATCCGCCCGGACGTCACGGTCAGCGGCTGGCCGGAGCCGCCCCAGCGGAGCTGGATCAGCTCCGCCGCGACCGACACGGCCGTCTCCTCGGGGGTGCGCGCCCCGAGGTCCAGGCCGATCGGGGAGCGCAGCCGGGCCAGTTCGTCCTCGCCCAGGCCGGCCTCGCGGAGCCGGGCCAGCCGGTCCTCGTGCGTCCGGCGGCTGCCCATGGCGCCGATGTACCCGGCGGGGGTGCGCAGGGCCACTTCGAGCACCGGCACGTCGAACTTGGGATCGTGGGTGAGCACGCAGATCACCGTGCGCGAGTCCACCGGGGTCCGGGCCAGGTAGCGGTGCGGCCACTCGACCACCACCTCGTCGGCTTCGGGGAAGCGGGCGGGGGTGGCGAAGATGCCGCGGGCGTCGCAGACGGTCACCTGGTAACCCAGGAACTTCCCGGCCCGGGCCACGGCCGCGGCGAAGTCGATCGCGCCGAACACCAGCATCCGCGGCGGCGGCGCGAACGAGTGCACGAACACGGCCAGCTCGTCGGCGAGCCGCTCGCCGTCCGCGCCGTAGCGGCGGACCCCGGTCAGGCCCTGGGCCAGCATGCCCCGCGCGTCGTCGTCGACCGCCGCGTCGAGGCGGTCGCCGTTGCCGAGGGTCCCGCTGGCCTTGTCGTCGGCCCAGATGATCCGCCGCGCGCCAACGCGGCCCGGGCCCTCGATCACGCTGGCCACCGCGACGGGCTCGCCCGCGGCGATGGACGCCGACACGTCCCCGAGTTCCGGGTACCGCTCGCGGCTGACCGGCTCCACCAGCAGGTGCAGGATGCCGCCGCAGGTCAGGCCGACCGCGAACGCGTCGTCGTCGCTGACGCCGTAGGTCGCCAGCACCGGCTGGCCAGTCTGGCAGACCTCCTGGGCCAGCTCGTACACCGCGCCCTCGACGCAGCCGCCCGACACGCTGCCCGTGACCTCGCCCTCGGCGGACACGGCCATCGCGGCGCCGGGCTCGCGTGGTGCACTGCGGAACGTGCGCACCACGGTGGCCAGGCCGAACACCTCGCCCGTGTCCCACCACTTCGTGATGGGGTCCAGGATGTCTCGCAACCGGTTTCACCTCGGTACCTTGGACACGTCGGCCCCGGCCTGCCCAGAAGCTGGCGGGGCGGCTGGGCCGCCGCGCCGGCCCAGCCGGGGCATACCCCAGGGTACGTTCACGTTACGGGCCCGCGCCATGCCACGACTGGGGCGCGCCCTCCGGCGGCGGCCATGGGCCATGGGCCCGTCCCATCGGGACCCCCGCCCCTGGCAAGTTAGGTTAGCCTAAGCTATCGTCAGTTCCCGGTCTGCGGCGATCCCGGCTCAGGTGGGGCGGGTGCGGCGCACGTGACGAGGAAAGGCGACTGGCTGATGGCATGGCGATGGGGCCGCGCTCCCCGGATGACGGCGGCGACCCTGGCTGCGGCGGCCCTGGTGACCGCCGCGATGACGGGCTGCTCGGCGTTGTCGGGCTCGGCGTCCACGGGCGGCGCCAACTCCATCACCCTGTACAGCGGCCAGCATCCGCAGACCACCCAGAAGCTGGTCGCCGAGTTCGAGAAGCGGACCGGGATCAAGGTCAGCGTGCGCAGCGACGACGAGGCGGTGCTGGCCAACCAGATCGTGACCGAGGGCAGCCGCTCCCCCGCCGACGTCTTCTACACCGAGAACACCCCGCCCCTGGAGTTCCTGCAGGGTAAGGGCCTGCTCTCCACTCTGAGCAGCAGCACGCTGGCCGCCACCCCGTCGAAGTACAACTCCCCCCAGGGCGACTGGGTGGGAGTGTCCGCCCGGGTCAGCGTGCTCATCTATAACCCCCGGCTGATCAGCAAGAGCCGGCTGCCCACCTCGGTCATGCAGCTCGCCGACCCGAAGTACCAGGGCAAGCTCGCCCTGGCCGCCGGGGAGACCGACTTCCAGCCGATCGTCACCTCGGTCCTGCGCGCCCACGGCATGGCCGCGACGCAGAAATGGCTCGCCGCCGTGAAGGCCAACGCGGCGGGGCACCTCTACCCGGACAACGAGACCGTGACCAGCGACGTGAACCGCGGGAGCGCCGCGTTCGGCATCATCAACCAGTACTACTGGTACCGGCTGCGGGCCGAGATCGGCGCGGGCGCCACGCACTCGAAGATCGCGTTCTTCGCCCCGCGCGATCCCGGCTACGTGCTCGACGTCTCGGGGGCCGCGGTGCTGCAGTCCAGCTCCCACCAGGCCGCCGCGCAGCGGCTGGTGGCCTTCCTGGTCAGCCAGCCCGCCCAGGAGATCATCGGCGGCCACTCACTCAGTTACGAGTACCCGCTAGCCTCGGGCGTGACCACCGCGGCCCCGGAGACCCCGCTGCGCCAGCTCCAGCCGAACCCGATCACGCTCGGCGAGCTGGGCACCGGATCGGCCGCCGTCGCCCTGCTCCGCCGGGCGGGGCTGCTGTGATCCCCGTGCGGCCCGGGCCTTCTGGGCAGCCCGGCCGGCACCGGCCTGGAGGATATCGATGACGTCGTCCCCCGTTCTGGACCGCCATGGCCCGGGACCGGGGCAACCCGGGGCGGACGGGACGGTTTTCGTTGCGGAAAAAAAGGCCCGCCGCGGGCGGCGCCCGCGCGCGCTGACCGCCGCCGCCACGCTGATCGCGGCGGTCCTGGCCCTCCCCCTCGTCTTCCTGCTGGTCGAGGCGAGCGGCAGCGGCGCGGCCGAGGACTGGCGGCTGATCGCCCGGCCGCTCACCGGGGAACTGCTGTGGAACACGGTCCGGCTCACCGTCGTGGTCACCGCCCTGTGCGCGGTGATCGGCACCGCGGCCGCGTGGTGCGTTGAGCGCACCAACCTCCCGGGCCGGAAGATCTGGGCCGTGCTGGTGGTCGTGCCGCTGGCCATCCCGGACTTCGTGGTCAGCTTCGGCTGGGCGTCGCTGTGGACGTGGATCCACGGCTTCCGCGGCGCGGTCATCGTCATGACGCTGGCCGTGTACCCGCTGGTGTACCTGCCGGTCGCGGCGAGCCTGCGCGGCGCGGACCCCGGCCAGGAGGAGGTCGCCCGCAGCCTGGGCTCCGGCCGGGTGCGCACGTTCGTCCGGATCACGCTCGGCCAGGCCCGGGGAGCCATCCTGGGCGGCTGCCTGCTGGTCGCGATGGTGATGCTCGCTGAGTACGGCGCGTTCGAGATCGTCGGCTACCAGACCTTCACGACCGAGATCTTCACCGAGATCAACGTGGCGTTCAGCCTGCCCGCAGCCTGCGCGCTGGCCCTGGTGCTGGTGCTGCTCAGCCTCATCGTGCTCGGGGCGGAAGGCAGGCTCCGCGGCCGGGGCCGGGTCAGCCGGTCCGGCGCGCTGGCCCAGCGGGTGTCCGCGCCGTACCGGCTGGGCAAGGCCAGGATCCCGGCGCTGGCGGGCCTGACCGCGCTGACCGGGCTGTCCCTCGGCGTCCCGGTCGGGTCCTGCCTGTACTGGATGTCGTCGGGCGGCCGGGACTCGCTGACCGGCGTGTCGATGCCGATGGCGGCGCTCACCACCGCGCTGTACGGGCTGCTGTCCGCGGGGCTGGCCACGCTCCTGGCGCTGCCCGTCGCGATGCTCGCGGTGCGCCACCCCGGCAGGGCCCGGCGTTTCCTCGAGCGCAGCACGTACCTGGTGCTGGCCGTGCCGGGCGTGGTCATCGCGCTGGCCCTGTCCTACTTCACCGAGCGTTACCTGGGCGGGTTCGGGTACCAGACCGCCCCGCTGCTGATCCTGGCCTACGCGATCATGTTCTTCCCGCTCGCCCTGGTCGGGGTCAAAGCCTCGCTGGCCCGGGCCCCGGTCAGCCTGGACGAGGTGGCCCGCTCCCTCGGCCAGCCCCGGCTGGCGGTGCTCTGCCGGATCACGCTGCGGCTGACCGCGCCGGGCCTGACCGCCGCGTTCTGCCTGGTGTTCCTCTCGGTTATCACCGAGCTGACCGCCACCCTTATCCTGATCCCGACCGGAGTGCAGACCCTGGCCTCGCAGTTCTGGGTGTACGAGACGAACCTGTCCTACGGGCAGGCCGCCCCGTTCGCCCTGGTGATGATCGCCGTGGCGGCCATCCCGAGCTGGGTGCTCGGCCGGTTCTTCAATCGCGGCGCGGCGGACCCGAGGATGATGACATGACCCAGCTGGCGGTCGCCGGGCTGGACAAGCGGTTCGGCGCTCACCAGGTCCTCAGCGACCTCAGCCTCGACGTGCCGGCGGGCTCGCTGACCGCGATCCTCGGCCCGTCCGGCAGCGGCAAGACCACCCTGCTGCGGGTGCTGGCCGGGTTCGAGCACGCCGACGCGGGCACGGTGCGGATCGGCTCCGCGATGGCCGACGGGCCGGGCGTGTTCCTCCCCCCGGAACGGCGGCGGATCGGCTACGTGCCGCAGGAAGGCAGCCTGTTCCCCCACCTCACCGTGGCCGCCAACGTCGCGTTCGGGCTGAGCCGCCGCAAGTGGGGGCGGGAGCGGCGCGGGAAGCGCTGCGCGGAGCTGCTGGAATCGGTCGGGCTCGGCGGCCTGGACCGGCGGTACCCGCACCAGCTGTCCGGCGGGCAGCAGCAGCGGGTCGCGCTGGCCCGGGCGCTGGCCATCCAGCCGGCGGTCGTCCTGCTCGACGAGCCGTTCGCCTCCCTCGACGCGAACCTGCGGGCCAGTGTCCGGGCCGACGTGCAGCGGCTGCTGAAGGAGTCGGGCACCACCACCGTCCTGGTCACCCACGACCAGGACGAGGCACTGTCCACCGCGGACCGGGTGGCGGTGCTGCGTGACGGCGGCATCGCCCAGTGCGCCGCCCCGCAGGAGCTCTACTGCCGCCCGGTCGACGCGGACATGGCCCGCTTCATCGGCGAGGCCAACCTCATCCCCGGCGTCCTCAACGGCACGTCCGTGCAGACCGTGCTGGGCCTGCTCGCCGTGACCGGGGCGGACCCGGAGACCGGCGGTGCCGGCGCGGCGGCGGCCGCGGGCCGCAACGGCAGCGGCGGCCCGGGGCACCGGCCGGCCATGGTGCTGATCCGGCCCGAGCAGGTGGAGCTGGTGCCCGGCAATCCCGGCGCGGCCCTGGCCGCGGACGGCGGCGGCGGCCTGACCGGCCGGATCACGGGATACGGCTACCACGGGCACGACGCGGTGGTTACGGTGCAGCCGGAGCGGGACCCGCAGGCGCCGGCCCTGACCGTGCGGACGCTCGGCGGCCAGGCACTGTCGCCCGGGTCCCGGGTCACGCTGCGCGCCCGCGGCCCGGTCATCGCCTGGCCCCAGCGCGACTAACACAGCGCGACTCACAGAGCGCGGCTGAGGCTACTCGACGATCTTGGAAATCGGGATCTCCAGGATGTCCCGGGCCCCCGCCGCGCGCAGCGCGGGGATCAGCGTGTTCACCCCGCGCTTGGGCACGACCGTCTCCACCGCGTTCATCCCGCCGCGGGCCAGCGTGGTGACGGTCGGCGAGGACAGCGCGGGCAGCATCGCCGTGACCGCCTCCAGCTGGGCCGCGTCGACGTTGAGCTTGAGCAGGACGTGGCCGCGGGCCTGGATGGCGCCGCGGAGCAGCAGCGCGATGTCGTCCATCGCGGCCCGCTTCTCCTGGTCGGCGTATGCCCCGGTGTTCGCGATCAGCTCGGTGTAACTGGTCAGCAGGGTGTCGAGGATGCGCAGGCCGTTGCGGCGCAGCGAGGAGCCGGTCTCGGTCAGGTCGACGATCGCGTCCACGATGTCCGGCACCTTGGCCTCGGTCGCGCCGTGGGACGGGATGACCATCGCCTTGACCCCGTTGGCCTCCAGGTAGCGGGCCGTCGTCGCGGGCAGCTCGGTCGAGATCCGGACCCCCTCGGGCAGGTCCGACACGGACTGCCACGGCGAGTTCTGCGGAACCGCAAGCACCACCCGGATCGGCTGCGACGTGGCCTTGGAGTAGTGCAGCTCACCCAGCGAGGCGACCTCCGAGCCGGTCTCGGTGATCCAGTCCCGGCCGGTGATGCCGAGGTCGAACAGGCCGCGCTCGATGTAGGACGGGATCTCCTGCGGGCGCAGGAAGCGCACCTTGTCAATCCGGGGGTCATCGATCGACGCGTGGTAGTCGCGGTCGGAGGACCGGCGGACGGTCAGGTCCGCGGCGTCGAACAGGTCGAGGGTTGCACGCTCCAGCGAGCCTTTGGGCAGCACCAGGGAAAGCACAGTGGGAGAACCTTTCTTCCGCAACGAAAACCGGCCGGGGCTGCTCAGCACGCCCGGTCAATGTCGTTGCGGGTTCCCGTCACCGGGTGGCCCCCCGCGCAGGGAGCGCAGCACGAGCGCGGTCTCGAGCGCGGCCACGACCGCCTCCCATCCCTTGTCCTCGCAGCTGCCGTCCTGCCCGCTGCGGTCGCGGGCCTGCTCCAGGGTGTCACAGGTCAGCACCCCGTTGCCAACCGGTTTGCCGGTGTCCAGCGCGACCCGCGCGATCCCGTAGGTGACCGCGTCGCAGACGTACTCGAAGTGCGGCGTACCGCCCCTGATCACGGCGCCGAGACAGGCCACCGCGTCGTGGTGGCGGGCCAGCTCGGCGGCGACCACGGGCAGCTCGACCGCGCCGGGCACCCGGACCACCAGCGGGTCCTCGACGCCGCACGCCTTCGCGGCGGCCAGCGCCCGGTCGGTCAGCGAGTCCGTTATCTCCGCATGCCAGCGGGTGACCGCGATGGCCAGCGTGAGCCCGGCGGCGTCGACGGCCTCGGCGGCCGGCCGGCCGGCGCCGCTCACGGTGTCTTCCTTGAGGCTCGCGCCATCCGGCAGAAATTACACCGGCCACTCGCCCGGGCCTGACGGCCCGGGCTCGCTAGCCGGTACCGGACGGCGCTCACCGGGCGCCGGCCAGGGCCGTGCCGCAGTCGCGGCCGTTGGCGCCCGTGCCGCTGACGCCCTCGCCGTTGACCAGGGTGCCGCCGCGGGGCGGGGTGCCGTTGAGCGTGGCGGGCAGCCCGTCGATCAGGTGGCCGAGCCGGTCCCGCTTGACGGTCAGGTAGCGGAGGTTCTCCGGGGTGGGCGTGACCGGCAGCGCGACCCGGCCCGCCACCTCGATCCCGAACCCGGACAGCCCGCTGACCTTGGCCGGGTTGTTGGTGAGCAGCCGCACCGAGCGCACGCCGAGGTCGGCGAGGATCTGGGCGCCGGTGGAGTACTCGCGCGCGTCCGCAGGCAGGCCGAGCTCGAGATTGGCGTCCACCGTGTCGGCCCCGGCGTCCTGGAGCTGGTACGCCCGGAGCTTGCTGATCAGGCCGATGCCCCGCCCCTCGTGGCCGCGCAGGTACAGCACCACGCCGCGGCCCTCGGCCGCGATCGCGGCCATCGAGGCCTCCAGCTGGTCACCGCAGTCACACCGGCGGGAGCCGAACACGTCCCCGGTCAGGCACTCAGAGTGTGCCCGGACCAGGACGTCGCGGCCATCACCCAGGTCGCCGAGGACCAGGACGAGATGCTCGGTCTGGTCCACGGAGTTCTGGTAGCCGACGGCACGCCACTGGCCGTAGGCGTTGGGGAGGCGGGTTTCGACAACCCGGCGGACCATCCGCTCGCTGCGCCGCCGGTAATCGATGAGCTGCTCGATGGAGATGAGCGCGAGTCCGTGCTCGTCAGCGAATTTTCGCAGCTGAGGGAGCCGCGCCATGGTGCCGTCGTCGTTGACCACCTCGGCCAGCACCCCGGCGGCGGGCAGCCCGGCCAGCCGGGCCAGGTCCACCGCGGCCTCGGTGTGCCCCGGCCGGCGCAGCACGCCGCCCTCGGCGTAGCGCAGCGGGAAGATGTGCCCGGGCCGGACGATCTCGTAAGGCTCGGTGGCCGAATCGACCAGCGTGCGGACCGTCCGCGCCCGGTCCTCGGCGGAGATCCCGGTGGTCACGCCGTCCCGGGCGTCCACGCTGATCGTGAACGCGGTTCGCATCCGCTCGGAGTTGTGCGGGGTCATCAACGGCAGCTGGAGCCGGTCCAGGTGCTCCCCCAGGAGGGGGACGCAGATCACGCCGCTGGTATGCCGGATCATGAACGCCATCAGGTCGGGCGTCATCTTGCTGGCCGCGACGATGATGTCGCCCTCATTCTCCCGGTCGGCGCCGTCCACGACCACCACCGGGCGGCCGTCCGCGATGTCCCTGACCGCCTGCGCGACCTCGTCCAGCATGGTCCCCTCGCCGCTCATGACCTGGCTCCCCGCTCGTTCCCGGCCTCGCCGGCGCTGGCCAGCAGGCTCTCCACGTACTTGGCGATCACGTCCACCTCGAGGTTCACCTGGCTGCCGGGCTGGAGCCCGCCGAGCGTGGTCATCTCCAGCGTGGTGGGGATGAGGCTGACCTCGAACCAGGGGGCCGCCGTCCCGCCCTGGCCGCCGCCGCCGAGGGCCGAGACGGTCAGGCTGACTCCGTCCACCGTGATCGAGCCCTTCATGACGATGTACCGGGCCAGATCCGGCGGGGTCGCGATGCGCACCACATCCCAGTGCTCGCCAGGGGTGCGGGACAGGATCTCCCCGGTGCCGTCGGCGTGCCCCTGGACCAGGTGCCCGCCGAGCCGGCCGCCGAGTTCGACCGGGCGCTCCAGGTTGACCGGGGATCCGGGGCTCAGGCCGCCGAGCCCGGTCCGCCGCAGCGTCTCGGCCATCACGTCAGCGGTGAAAGTCTTGTCCGAGGAGCCGGTCACGGTCAGGCAGACCCCGTTGACGGCGATGGAGTCCCCATGCGAGGCCTCGGCGGTCACCCGCGGGCCGCGCACGGTCAGCCGCGCGGCGTCAGGCAGCCGCTCCACGGCGACGACCTCACCGAGTTCTTCCACTATGCCGGTGAACATCCGCGGTTCCTCCTCGGAGCCGTTAGGCCACTCGGCTCCGGGGGTGCGCGGACGCGCAAGCGCGAGCAGGCAGCCACCGCTGCCGCCGCGCGCGTGCTGCCTCCCATCCGGACTTTAACCGTCGGTCCCGGAATTTCACCGGATCAGCCGGCCGCTGGCGCTGGGCGCCTTGGCCGGGTCGCGGACTGTCACCGCCGGCTCGGAATTTCACCGACCCCGGAGCACGCTTCAACTGCTGCAACCAGTGTGCCACGGGAGGTATTCCTGGCCGCAACCCGCTTCCCCCGTGACCCTCCGCACATCGCCGGCGGGCTAGCCGCCGGTGACCTCGGCGAGGCGGCGGGTGAGGAAGTCGCGTTCGGGCTGGTTGGCGGTGAGCCCGAGGGCGCAGCGGTAGGCCTGCGCCGCCTCGTCCGCCCGGCCGAGCCGGCGCAGCAGGTCCGCCTTGGCGGCGGGCAGGTACTGGTAGCCGGCCAGGCGGCCGTCACGCTCCAGATCCCCGATCGCGGCAAGGCCCGCCTCGGGTCCCTCGGCCATGGCCAGCGCGACGGCCCGGTTGAGCGCGACCACGGGTGACGTCCACGCCCGCCCGAGCAGATCGTACAGACGCAGGATCTGCCGCCAGTCGGTGTCGCGGTACGCCGGGGCGCGTGCGTGCACCGCCGCGATCGCGGCCTGCAGCGCGAACCGGCCCGGGCGGCCGCCCCGCAACGCCTCACGCACCAGCGCGGTTCCCTCGTTGATGGCGGGCCGGTCCCACTGTGAGCGGTCCTGTTCCTCCAGGAGCAGCAGCCGTCCGTCCGGGGCACACCGGGTCGCCCGCCGGGCGTCGGTGAGCAGGAGCAGCGCCAGCAGGCCGCGGACCTCGGATTCGTCCGGCATCAGCAGCCTCAGCATCCGGGCCAGGCCGACCGCACGGTCAACCAGGTCATCCCGCACGAGGCGGCCGCCGACCGGCGCCGTGTGGCCGGTCGTGTACAGCAGGTGCACGACTGTCAGCACGGCATCCAGCCGGTCCGGCAGTTCCGCCGATTCCGGCACCCGGTACGCGATGCGGGCGGCTGAGATCTTCTTCTTGGCCCGGGTGACCCGCGCCGCCATGGTCGGTTCGGACACCAGGAAAGCCTGCGCGATCTCCGCAGTGGACAGCCCGCAGACCAGCCGGAGCGTGAGCGCGACCTGCGCTTCCCGGGCCAGCGCCGGGTGGCAGCAGGTGAATATCAGCCGCAGCCGGTCGTCGGGGATCACGCCGCTGCCCTCCTCCGCCCCGCCCGGATCGTCTGGCTCGGGCGCGCCGGGCTCGACGAGCAGGGGGAGTTTCCTGCGCAAGGTGGTGTCGCGCCGCAGCAGGTCGATGGCCCGGCGCCGGGCCGTCGTGGTCAGCCAGGCCCCGGGATTGCGCGGCACCCCCTGATCGGACCAGGCCTGCAGCGCCGAGACGTAGGCGTCCTGAACGCACTCCTCGGCCAGGTCAAGGTCCCCGGCGACGCGCGCCGTCGCGGCGAGCACGAAGGCCCACTCACGACGGTGCGCGTCCGCCACGGCGTCAGCCGCCGTGGGGCGGTCATTCCCGGCCCCCGACCCGGTCCTGGACCCGGGCTCGGCGGGAAGTCCGCCCGCGGTGGATCCGGTCACATGCCGTCGAAGACCATGATGGGCCGCACCTCGACGCCGCCGAAGCGCGCCGGGCAGAGCTTGGCGATCTCCAGCGCGTGGTCCAGGTCGCGGGCCTCGACCAGGTAGAAGCCGCCCAGGGCTTCCTTGGTCTCGGCGAACGGGCCGTCGGTCACCACGTCGCCGCGGACGGATGTGGCCGTGCTGGTGGGCTGCAGGGCCCGCCCCGAGACGATCGACCCGCCGGTCTCCTCCACCTGCTTGGCGAAGCGGTTGTGGGCCTCCATTACCTCCTGGAGCACGTCGGGGGACGCGCTGGCGTAGGCGCTCTCGTCTTCGTTGATGAGGATCAGGTACTCAGCCATGACGGCATCTCCTTCAGGTTCTCGACTCGTCCGTCACCAGTCCGACGAACGGCCCCGGCGATATCGACAGCCTGCACGCGGCTTCTTCTGTCGATTATGGGTGACCGCCGGTCCGCGATCAGGCGTCACGGCCGGCGCGGGGGGTGCCTCCCGGGCCGGGAGGTGGCTGCAGGCCGGGAGGTGGCTCCGGGCCGCGAGGTGGCTCCGGGCCGCGAGGTGGCTCCGGCCGGAGGATGGGCGGCGACGACCAGGCCGGCTGCCACTGCCACGCCTGCGAGCACGGGCGTCCGCCGCGGAGGCCGAGCAGGGCCCGCACCAACCCGGCGGCGGGCAGGCCGCCGGTCTCGGCCGCTGACTCAAGAGCGGAGGCCAGCAGGCGCGCACCCGTCCCGCAGGCAGAGCCGGGACCGGGATGAGCGGCCGCTGGCCAGGCGCTCAGCCCGACCAGGGCGCCCGCGCGGTGGCCTGCTCGGCCTGGGCGCGCAGGGCCTGGACCGCGGCAGCCGGATCGTCCGCGTCGTACACCGCGGAGCCGGCCACGAAGACGTCCGCGCCTGCCTCGGCGCAGCGCTCGATGGTCTTCTCGCTCACCCCGCCGTCCACCTGGAGCCACACAGCGCCGCCGTGCCGGGTCACGAGCTCGCGCGCCCGGCGCAGCTTGGGCAGCACAAGGTCCAGGAAGGGCTGGCCGCCGAATCCCGGCTCCACGGTCATCAGCAGCATCATGTCGACCTCGGGCAGCAGGTCGGCGTACGGCTCGACCGGGGTCGCCGGGTTGAAGGCCAGGCCGGCCCGGGCGCCGGCGGACCTGATCATTCGGAGCGTCCGCACCGGCGACGACGCCGCCTCGGCGTGAATCGTGACGTTCCGCGCACCGGCCTCCGCGTAGGCGGGTGCCCAGCGATCCGGCTCCTCGATCATCAGGTGACAGTCGAGCGGCAGGCCCGCGTGCTTGAGCAGGGCCTCGACCACGGGCAGCCCGAGGGTAAGGTTCGGCACGAAGTGGTTGTCCATGACGTCCACGTGCAGCCAGTCGGCCACGCCGGTGACCGCGGCCGCCTCGTCCGCGAGGCGGGCAAAGTCGGCGGACAGGATGCTGGGTGCCATCTGGACGGCCATGGGGCCGAGTGTAGGACCCGGTACCGCATCCCCGTGGGTGGGCTCCGGGGTGAGCCCGCGGTCCCCCGTCCGGGTGCCCGGCGGCCCGGGACCGGCCGGGAGTAGGGTGCCGCCAGGAACGTCACCCCGGGCGAGAACGCCGCGGGGCAAATGTCGCAGGGTCCGGATACCGTTCGAATCTGCATTCGATACCGTGTTCCGGACAGGAGGCAACTTCCGTGAACCCCCAGCCAGCAGGATCCGAGGCGGCAGCCGCCCTGCTTGATCGCGTGCGCAAGCTGCTCACGAAGGCGGAAGCCGACGGCGTGACCGCGGCCGAGGCGGAGGCCCTGACGGCCAAGGCGGCCGAGCTGATGGCCAAGTACGGCATCGACCGGGCCCTGCTCGCCGCGCGGCGGCCGGAGACGGATCACCCCGCCGACCGCAAGGTTGACATCGACAATCCGTGGGCCCGGGTCCAGGCCCACCTGCTCTGCGGCCTGGCCGCGGCGCTGCGATGCCAGTGCGTGCTGCTCCCCCGGCGGGACCCGGGGACCCGCATCCACATCTTCGGGTTCGCCTCCGACATCGAGCGCACCGACATGCTCTACACGTCGCTGCTGCTGCAGATGTGGCAGGGCCTGGCCGGAACGGAGGTCCCCGGCTGGAGCCGCAGCCCGCGGGCGTGGCGGCGCAGTTGGCTGCTCGGCTTCATCTCGGCCGTGGTCGCCCGGGTCCTGGCCGCCGAGCAGGCCGCCACGTCGCAGGCCACCTCCCCGGCCGCCGCGGAAGGCGAGCGGATGACCCTGGTGCTGGCCGACCGGCGGCAGGTCATCGTGCGGAACATCGAGCACGCCTACCCCGTCACCCGGAAGACGCAGATGAGCTACTCCGGGAGTGGCTACGGTGCCGGGTACAGCGAGGGCCAGCGGGCCGACATCGGCTCAGCACGGCTGCGCCGGAGATCCGGCCGCTCGCTGACCAGCGCCAGCTAAGCCGGATCCGGCCGGCGGTCCCGGGCGTGCGGTCCCGGGCGTGCGGTCCCGGGCGTGCTGGGCGCCAGCTATGCGGGCCCGGTGTCCTCGCGGCGGCGCAGCAGGGCCAGGAAGATCGCGTCCGTGCCGTGCCGGTGCGGCCAGAACTGGGCGTACCGGCCATCGGGCTCCGGGCAGCGCAGGTCCGGAACCTCGGCCAGGACCCCGGGCGAATCGAGTACCTCGATATCGTCCCGGCCGCGGAGCACGTCCGCCAGCACCTCCCGGGTCTCGCCCCGGTGCGGCGAGCAGGTGACGTAGCCAACCACGCCACCCGGCCGGACCGCGTCCAGCGCGCTGCGGAGCAGGCTGCGCTGCAGCCCGCCCAGGCCCAGGACGTCCTGCTCCGAGCGGCGCCACCGGGCCTCCGGGCGGCGGCGCAGCGCCCCGATCCCGGAACACGGGACATCCGCCAGCACCCGGTCGAAGGACCTGGCCCGCCAGGCGGGCGCGGTCGCGTCGACGGCCGCCGCGGCGGCGGCGCCGGTGACCGACACCGCGTCGCGGGCCAGCCGGGCCCGGTGCGGCCGGGAGTCCGTGGCCAGCAGGCGCGCCCCGCGCTGCGCGGCCAGGCCGGCGAGCAGCCGGGCCTTGCCACCGGGGCCGGCGCACATGTCCAGCCACCGGCGGTCCGGGCCGGTCAGGCCGGCCCGGGCGACGGCGATCGCGGCCAGCTGGCTCGCCTCGTCCTGGACGGCCGCGCGGCGGGTGCTGACCGCCTCGATCGCGGCCGGATCTCCGCCTGCCAGGTGCGCCCCGAACGGTGACCAGGCGGCAGGTTCCGCGCCGGCGGCCAGGAGTTCCGCGGGCTCAGCCAGGCCGGGCACCACGCACAGGGTGACCCGGGGCCGGGTCCCGTCCGCCGCCAGGGCCGCCTCCGTCCCGGCCAGGCCGCCCGCGAGGTCCTCCCCCAGCGCGTCGGCCACCGCCTGCGCCATCCACCGCGGATGGCTGTAGCGCACGGCCAGATGGCCGAGCAGGTCGGTGTCGCGGTGCGGGGCCGCCACCCCCATCCAGGCTTCGAGGTCCCGGGTCGCCACCTTGCGGAGCACCGCGTTGACGAAGCCGGCCGAGCGCTGGCCGGCCAGATCGCGGGCGAGGTCCACGGACGTCGCGACGGCCGCGTGCGGGCGCACCCGGGTGGCCAGCAGCTGGTGGGTGCCCAGCCGGAGCACCTCGCGCAGCGGGGGATCCACCCGGTCGAGCCGCCGGTCGCTGCACAGGCCGAGGATCGCGTCGTAGCTGCCCCGGCCGCGCAGCGTCCCGTAGGTGAGCTCGGTGGCCAGCGCCGCGTCGCGGCCCTCCAGGCCGCGCTCGGCGAGCATCGAGGGCAGCAGCAGGTTGGCGTAGGCGTCCCGCTGGTCGACGGCGATGAGCACGTCGTAGGCGACTCTGCGGACCGGATCGGCGCGGCGTCCCCGGCCGCCGCGCCGGCCGCCTCCGCCGGGAGCGCCATCGCGCGGGGCGTCCCCGCGGGACGCGCCATCACGGGAGGCAGGGCCCTGGGGAGCGCCCCGCGGGGCGCCACCGCCGGGGGCACCCCCCTGGGAGGCGCGGCCCAGGGAGGCGCGGCCCTGGGAGGCGCGGCCCAGGGAGGCACCCCCCTGGGAGGCGCGGCCCTGGGAGGCACCGCCACGGGAGGCAGCACGCGGCCTGCGGATGGGTGCGGTCATGTCAGCTCAGCACCGCAGCGTCCTGGCGGAGCCCGCGGGCCCAGTCGGCCGCCCTCATCCGCCGTTTGCCGGGCGGCTGGACGTCACCCAGCCTGACGGGCGTGGTCGCGGTGCCAGCCAGGACCCCGGAGCGCAGGATCGCCACCTGGCCCGGGGCCAGGGACCCGGCGGACGCGGCGTCCTCCGGGGCCGGGTCGACCGGGCCCAGCTTCACCCGGGCCTCCCCCAGCATGGTCCAGGCCCCCGGGCTGGGCGTGCAGGCCCGGATCTGCCGGTCCACGGCGGTAGCCGGCTGGTCCCAGCGCACCCGGGCGTCCCCGGCGGTGATCTTGGGGGCGAGGCTCACTCCCTCGGCGGGCTGGGGCCGCGCCTCGAGCTGCCCGGACTCCATCCCGTCGAGGGTGGCGACCAGCAGCCCGGCGCCGGAGACCGCCAGCCTGCCGAGGAGATCACCCGCGGTGTCCCCGGGACGGATCGGCTCGGTCACGACCCCGAAGACCGGACCCGCGTCCAGCTCCTTGACAAGACGGAACGTGGTCGCCCCGGTGATGTCGTCCCCGTGCAGGATCGCGTGCTGCACCGGGGCCGCGCCACGCCACGCGGGCAGCAGCGAGAAATGCACGTTGACCCAGCCCTGGGCCGGGATGTCCAGCACGGACTGCGGGATGAGCGCGCCGTACGCGGTGATCGGGACGACGTCCGGGGCGATCTGCCGCAGCCGTTCGGTGAACTCCGGCTCCCGGGGGCGGGCTGGCTTGAGCACCTCGACCCCGGCCTCAGCGGCGCGCTGCGCCACCGGGCTGGGCTCCAGGTGCAGCCCGCGGCCCGCGGGAGCGTCGGGCCGGGTCACGACGGCGGCCACCTCGTGCCCGGATTTGAGCAGGGCGTCGAGCGCGGGCACGGCGGCCTGCGGGGTACCGGCGAACACCAATCGCATCAGGGAACCTAGCGGGCCTGTCCGCCGGTCGCGTGCGGGGAGGCCCGGATCTCCGGCACCGGCTCACCCCACCACTCCGCCTCGCGGATGGCCCGGTTGGCCAGCTTGCGCTGCTGCGGGTCGAGCCGGTCGATGAACAGCACCCCGTCGAGATGGTCGGTCTCGTGCTGCACGCACCGGGCCAGCTGGCCGGTGCCGTCGATGGTGACCGGCTCGCCGTACATGTTGAAGCCCTTGGCGACCGCCCCGAACGCACGCTGGGTCGGGAAGGCGAGGCCGGGGAACGACAGGCAGCCCTCGTCGTCGGTCTCTGTCTCGGCCGACAGGTCGAGGGAGGGATTGATCAGGTGCCCGAGCTCGTCGTCCACGAAGTAGGTGAAGACCCGCAGGCCCACTCCGATCTGCGGCGCGGCCAGGCCGAGGCCGGGCGCCTCCAGCATCGTGTCGGTGAGGTCCTTGACCAGCTTGCGCAGCTCGGCATCGAAGTCGCGGACCGGCTCGGCCGGGGTGCGCAGTACCGGGTCGCCGAAGATGCGGATCGGCTTGACGCTGATGGCGCACCGTCCTTCCGTCTGGGCGCTCGCCGGGAACCCTGTCACCGGGAACCTGGCACCGGGAGCGTTAACCAGCCAAGTCTATGAACTGCGGGGGCCTTAACTGGCCGAGACCGAGCGGGCTTTGAACGCGGCCTTCCTGGCGGCCCGGGCCACCCCGGGATCGGGATGGTGATCACTCAGCGCGGTCAGCAGGTCGGTCACCCCCGGATGGCGGACCCGCCACAGCCCCGCCACCAGCTCCGCCTGCGCGTCCGGGGGCACATCGGGCAGCAGCTCGGCCACGACATCCTTGGGGTCGGCCTCCTCCAGCAGCCCGGCGCCCAGGTCAACCAGCAGCCACGCCCGGTCTTCCCGGTCCAGCTCGACGTCCTCACCGTGCTCGTGCAGCCAGACCGCCGCGTGCGCGCGCAGCACCGGGTCGGCTAGGGCTTCCCGGACCGCGGCCACAGCATCCGCGCCGATCCGGTCGAGCACCGCGAAACCCGCGCCACGCAGGCCGGGCGAGCCCAGGCTGGCCGCGTTGATCAGCTCCACCGCGGCCTGCCGGGGGGACCGTCCCGCGAGCCAGCTGGCGATCTCCGCTTCCCCGTCCTCGACGTCGCAGTTGGCCAGGGTAGCCAGCAGCGCGGTAGCGTCGCCCCGCGCGCCGCCGCCGCGGGTGACCGGCACATGCCATCCCTGGGCGCGCAGCCGCCGGTGGACACCCCACACGCCGAGCGGCGACAGGGTGACGGTCAGGGCACCACCGTCCTCGTCCACGCCCGGCTCGTCCGCACCCAGCTCAACCACGCCGAGATCGGCCAGCATCTCAAGGGAGACGGACAGGGCCGCCCCCTCGTCCTGGAGTGCACCGCGGTCGGCGGCCGCGTCACTGCCGGACCCCAGCTGGCCACCGCGGGCTCCCCGGCGCCTGGTGTCCGCCGCGGCCAGGTAGGCGTCGAACAGGGCGTCCATCCGGACCGGGCCGCCCACCGTGTACAGGGCGGTCGCCATCCCGTCGAGGTCCTCGGCCTCGAGCATGACCGTGAGCGCCGCGTCCCAGGCGGCCAGCACATCGTCGGCGTCCCCGGAGGCGAGCACGTCCAGCCGGTCCCCGGCTTCCGCCCGGCCGTCCCCGCGCCGGCCAGGCCCGTGCTGACCAGCCCCGTGCTGACCAGCCCCGTGCTCACCAGGCCCCTGCTCACCAGGCCCCTGCTCACCAGCCCCGTGCTCACCAGGCCCCTGCTCACCAGGCCCCTGCTCACCAGCCCC
>Ga0137375_10002899_pt1 | contig 20274 bp, 23 predicted proteins | sample SagtaG_24_FD_104936 | JGI IMG/M metagenome (GOLD analysis project Ga0137375, IMG submission 104936) | Vadose zone soil microbial communities from Sagehorn Ranch, Mendocino, California, USA - Sage1_R_113_16 metaG | ecosystem: Environmental > Terrestrial > Soil > Vadose zone | place: USA...
TATCCGGACCTGACGGCTATCCCGACCCGAGGGCTATCCGGACCCGAGGGCTATCCGGACCTGACGGCGATCCGGGCCTGATTTACCCGGGGTCCCCCGGCTCCCCGGCGCGGCGGCTCAGGTGCTGCCACAACCGGGGCAGCAACTCGTCCTGGACCGCCCGCCACGACGTGATCTCCGCGGCCGACAGCGGCCGCGCGGGCCCGGACGGGCGGGCGGCGAGGAAGGTGTCGCAGGCCACGGACAGCAGCCACATGCGGGTCACCGCGACGCCAGGCGTGGCGCCGAGGGTGAGGGCCCCGTTCCCGCGCAGCAGCAGCGCCTCGCCCTCGGGCAGGCTGCGGGCGGCCCGGTCGGCCAGGTCGGCCGAGCGCAGCAGCAGCGCGCTGTCGTGCACCGGAACGGACGCACCGAGCCAGGCACCCTGGCCATGCAGCGCGGGCAGGGCCGGGGTCACCGCCGCCGCGGCGAACGCCCCGGGCGGCTGGGCCCGGGCGATCGCGCCGGCGTCGCGGCGGGCCTGGTAGAGAGCCAGATGCGCCCACGCCTCGGCGGGCGCGCCCGGAGGTAGCGCCGTGGCGGTGAGCGGCACCTCGATCAGGCCGGGCCCGGTGACGCTGGCCAGGTCCGCGGCCGGCGTGATCAGCATGGCCGCGCCGGAGCGCGCGGAGACGTGGCCGTACGCGGTGACCATCCCGAGCGCGGACATCACGCGCGCGGCCCGGGCGACCCCGGACCGCAGGTCCTCCGGCGCTGCGGTCATCCCGCCACCTCCTGTCTGCCCGGCCGGCCGCCCTTCACAGCGGCGCACATCTCTGCAAAACTGTATGCAGTTTAACGAGGAAGGGGAAGCGCCGTGATCTCAGGGCTGCATCACTATGCGCTGGAAGTGCCGGATCTCGAGGTAGCCGATGGGTTCCTGCAGGACTTCGGCCTGGAGACCGGGGAGAAGGACGGATCGCTGGTCGCCCAGTGCCCCGGCCGTAACCAGGAGCAGATCCGCCTCGTCCAGGCGCCGGCCAAGCGCCTGCACCACGTGTCGTTCACGCTGAGCCCGGGCACGCTCGACCCGGTGCGCGAGGCGCTGGACCGGGCGGGCACGCCGGTGATCGAGCCGCCGCCCGGCGCGACCGAGGACGGGCTGTGGATTCGCGATCCCGACGGCACTCCCGTGCAGCTTCTCGACGAGGCCCCGGCCCCGGCCCGGCCCGCCGACGAGGTCCTGTTCAACGTGGGCGGCAGCCGGCAGCGGATCGGCGTGGCCCAGTGGACGCAGGCCACTGATGACGTGCTGCCGCGGCGGCTCGGGCACACGCTGCTGTTCACCGCCCAGCCTGAGCAGATGACCGACTTCTACACCCAGGTGCTCGGCCTGGGGGTCAGCGACCGGATCCGCGGCCTGGTCACGTTCCTCAACGCCGGGCCCGGCGATCACCACGTCTTCGGGTTCATCGCCAGCACCCACCGCGGGTTCCACCACGCCAGCTTCGAGGTGCCCTCCATCGACGCGATCGCGATCAGCGCCGACCGGATGCGGGCCAAGGGCCGCGAGGCCGGCTGGGGGCTGGGCCGTCACACGATCGGCTCGAACTTCTTCCACTACAACCCCGACCCCTGGGGTTCCTGGATCGAGTGGTTCTCCGACATCGACCAGATCGACGACTGCTGGGTGGCCGGTGAGTGGGAGGTCCCGCCGCATCTGTGGGGCGCGCCGCCACCCGCCGCCTTCCTCGCCAACCGGGAGCCCGAGGCCTGACGCCATAAAGCCTGCCCGGGGCGTGACACCAGAGGGCCTGCCCGGGGCGTGACACCAGAGGGCCTGCCCGGGGCCGCCGGGCCGCCACATGCCCATTGCAGAATGCCGCCAAACTGCATACAGTTCTAACTGCATACAGTTTGGCCGGGCAGCGCCCCCGCCGCCCCCCGCTGGGTACGCAGAGCCCTGCCCGTCCCGGTCCTGCCCGCCGGTCTCCAATGAGGGAGAGCAATCATGAGCCGAGACGTAGCCCAGGTCTTCGCCGACATCGACGCGTTCGATCCAGACAAGTTCGTCGCCCACCTCACTCCCGGCGCGACGTTCCGCTTCGCGAACGCCGACCCGGTCACCGGGCGGGCCGCGGTGCGGGAGGCGGTCGCCGGCTTCTTCTCCACGATCGACGGCCTGACCCACCACATCAGGAACGTGTACGAGTTCGGCGACACCGTGGTCGCGCAGATCGACGTCGAGTACCGGCGCAAGGACGGCAAGACCGTTACCGTGCCCAACGCGGACATCCTCGTCTACGACGGTGACCTGGTCCGCGACTGGCAGATCTACATCGACGTCACCCCCGTCTACGCCTGAGCGCCCATGATCACCCTCACCGACATCGCCTACGTCCGGTCCGGCGTCGCCGACCTCGGCACGGCCGTCCGGTTCGCGACCGACATCGTCGGCCTGGAACTGGCCGCGCCGGCCGAGGCCGGGGTGGCCCACCTGCGCGCCGACCACCGCCACCACTGCCTCGCACTGGTCGAGGGACCGTCCGGGGTCGTCTCCTCCGGGTTCACGGTCGCCGACTCCGACGCCCTCGCCGCGGCCGAGACCGAGCTGGAGCGAAGCGGGTTCCGGGTATGCCGCGGCGATCCGGCCGCGGCGCGGTCCCGGCGGGTCCGGGAGTTCATCGCGTTCGACGACCCGTTCGGCAACCGCCTGGAACTGGTGAGCCAGCAGGAGACGATCACGCGGCCGGTCGGGTTCGCCCGGCCGGCCGGGATCACCGAGTTCGGCCATCTGTGCCTGGACGCGCCCGACGTGTACGAGGCCTACCGGTTCTGGAGCACCCGGTTCAATGCGCGGGTGTCGGACTGGATCGGCGACGCCGCCTGCCTCCTCCGGATCGACCCGGTGCACCACAAGCTGGCCGTGTTCCGCGGTGAGCGCCCCGGGCTGTGCCACATGAACTTCCAGGTGGCCACCATCGACGACGTGTTCCGGAACTGGCACTTCCTGGTGGAGCACGGCGTCGAGATCGAGATGGGCCCGGGCCGCCATCCCCAGTCCACCGCGGTGTTCCTGTACTTCCTGGGCCCGGAGGGCTTCACCTACGAGTACTCCTTCGGCGTGCGCCGGATCGAGGACGACGCGGCCTGGTCCCCGCGCACGTTCGACCCGGACGAGCCCGGCTCCATCGACATGTGGCTGGGCCCGGTGCGGCGTACCTCCTCGCAAAGCCAGCTCCAGCCGATGACCACCGGAAGGACCGCATGACCACGACCACCCTGACGGCCGGCCGGATCGACGTGGCGGGCGTGCCCACGGCGCTCATCGACACCGGCGCCCCGGCCGGCGTTCCGGCCGGCCGGCAGGCGCCCCCCGTGCTGCTGCTGCACGGATCCGGCCCGGGGGTGACCGCCACCGCCAACTGGCGCCCGGTGATCCCCGCCCTCAGCCAGGACCGCCGGGTGATCGCCCCCGACCAGCTCGGCTTCGGCGGCACCGCCACGGGCGAGCAGCGCACCTACGGCCGTGCCGCCTGGACGGAGCACGCCCTGGCGCTGCTCGACACGCTGGGCACCGGCCCGGTCGACATCATCGGCAACTCGATGGGCGGGGCGATCGCCCTGTCCCTGGCCGCCGCCCGCCCGGACGCGGTGCGGCGCATCGTGCTGATGGGGTCGATGGGGGTGGCGATGGCGCTGCCCGCGGGCCTGAACACCGTCTGGGGCTACACCCCCGGGGTGGCCCAGATGCGTGAGGTGATCGGCCTGTTCGCGCACGACCGCGGGCTGATCACCGACGAGCTGATCGAGCTGCGCTACCAGGCCAGCCTCAGCCCGGCGGTGCGCGACTCCTGGGCGGCCATGTTCCCCGAGCCGCGGCAGCGCTGGGTGGACGACCTGGCCCTGGCCGGGGCCGAGCTCGCGGCCATCAGCGTCCCGGTGCTGCTGGTGCACGGCCGCGACGACCGCGTGGTCCCGTGGCGCGTCTCCTCGGCCCAGCTGGTGGACCTGCTGCCCGACGCACGGATGCACGTGCTGTCGGGATGCGGGCACTGGACGATGATCGAGAAGACAGCCGACTTCCTGGCCGTCGTCCAGCCGTTCCTCGGCGCTTAGGAGGCTGCCGCTTAGGAGGCTGCCCGGGCGGCGGGCGGCTGCTCGCGGTCGATGAGCGCGACCGCGTGCGGCACCGCGACCGGCTCGAACTCCGGCGCGCAGTCGGCCAGCACCCGCAGCGCGGTGCGCTCCAGGTGATGGGCCATCTGGCTGAGCGCGGCCCGCTCGTCACCGGCGATCAGGGCCTCCAGGATCTGGGCGTGCTCCACGTCGCCCGGCACCTGCCAGCTGCCCGGGTCGGACAGCTGGTAGATGCGGATGTACCGGGTCGTCCGGTCGGCGAAGGCCCGGAGCTGGCGCTGCAGCGCCTCCCCGGCCGCCGCGGTGACCAGGCGGTGGTAGTCGGCGTGCGCGGCGAACCACGCGCCGAAGTCCCCGGTCCGGCCCGCCCGCCGCATCGCGGTCAGCAGCCGCTTGGCCTCCTTGCGGGACGCCGCGCCGAAGTGGCCGATGGTCATGGACAGGGCCAGCGTTTCCAGCAGGATCCGGCTCGCGTAGACGCCGTCGAGTTCCTGCGGGTCCAGGCCGGAGACCCGGGTGCGCTGGTTGGGCTCGATCTCGACCAGGCCCTCCTCCTGCAGCATCCGGAGCACCTCGCGCAGCGGGGTGCGGCTGATGCCGAGCTGGCGGGCCAGGCTGACCTGGGACAGCTTCGTGCCCGGGGTCAGGGTGCCGTCGAGGATGCACTCCCGCAGGTAGGCGTGAACGTGCGGGATGGCCTGCCGGGCTTCGGGGAGATCCACCTTGCGGATGTCGGGAACCTGGGCGGCGCGGGGCATGGGCCTATTCTCCCCGATCTTCGTAGAGCTGCATACACTTCCCGTCCCGAGTCTTGATCACCTACGTGAAACTGCATACAGTTTATCCGGATACCGGCAGTCGGCCCACTGAGGGGACAGGCGATCATGACGCAGCCAGGAACTCCGTCCACCCCGCTCTCACCACGGAGGACATGGTGCGGGAGGCAAGGGGCAACCTCGCTGAAATTCTCGGAGACCAGGTCCGAAATTAGCAGTCTCGACCAGCGAGTGCCAGCCGCCGCGCCGCGGCCCGAGAGACCTCCGATCCCAATGTGCATACAGTTTCGGGCTCAAGCCTTGAATGCTCGCCAGAAACTGCATACAGTTTAGAGCGTGAGTGACGAGCAACCAGTCGCGACGACGCCGCCGGAGCTATCGGGCCTGCTCGGCCGCGACTACTGGCTCATCCTGTCTACCCCGGAGGCCGGCACCAGCCAGGCGGACGTCGACGCCTGCGCCCCTGAGCACATCGCCTGGCTGCTGACCCTGGAGCGGGACGGCGTCCTGTTCCTGTCCGGGCCGCTGCTGTCCGGCCCGGGGACAGGGCCCGGCTCCGGGGTTACCATCCTGCGCGCCGCGGACGAGGACGAGGCCGGTTCGATCGCGGCGGAAGATCCGTTTGCGGTCAAGGGTCTCCGGACGTTCACCGTGCACCGGTGGCGGCTCAACGAGGGCAGCATCGGGATCCGGCTTTCGCTGGGCACCGCGACCTACGACTGGCGATAACCGGCACCGGACCGCAAGGAGGCGGCGATGCACCGAGTCGGGCTGATCGGCCTGGGCAAGATGGGCCTGCCCATCGCCCGCAACCTCATGGAGCGCGGCTTCGAGGTCACCGGCTACCGCCGCAGCGGCTCCCCCGAGCTGGCCGCCGCGGGCGGCACCGTGGCCGGGTCGGCCGCCGAGGTGGCCGCCCAGGCCGACGTCCTGATGTCCATCGTGCCGGACGCGGCCGCCGTCGAGGAGGTCATCTGCGGGCCGGCCGGCACGCTCACCGCGCTGCGGCCCGGGACCGTGCACATCGAGATGAGCACGATCGACATCGGGCACAAGACCCGCCTGCGGGACGCGGTCCGGGCCCGCGGCGGCGACCTGCTGGACAGCCCGGTCAGCGGCGGCCCGGGCATGGTCGCGCCCCGCCGGGCCACCACGTTCGCGTCCGGGAACCAGGCCAGCGTGGACCGGGTCGCGCCGGTCCTGGACGCGGTGTCGGGCCCCTGGGTGTACACGGGCGAGTTCGGCACCGGCGCGCGGATGAAGTACATCGCGAACCTGCTCCTCGCCGTGCACACGGTGGCCGCCGCCGAGGCGATCGCGCTGGCCCGGCGCAGCGGCCTGGACCTGGATCTGGTGCAGGACACCCTGGACGGCTCGATCGCCGAGTCGGCCATCTGGAGGCAGCGCGGCCCGCTGATGCGCGAGCGCAGCTGGTCACCCGCCCCCGGCCCGGTCGCCACCCTGCATCCCATCCTCGAGCAGATCGAGGCCTCCGCCGCCGCGGCCGGCCTGGCCGCCCCGGTGTTCACCGCGGCCAAGGAAGTCTTCGACAAGGCGCTCGCCGACGGCTGGGGCGACCTCGACATCGCGTGCGTCTACGACCAGATTTCCGGCGATCCCCCCTGACCCAGGAAGGGCCTTCATGACCTGGTCCCTCGTTACATACCTCCGCAACGAAAACCCTGGCGTGGCCATCCTCCGCGACGACGGGACGCTCGCGGCGCCCACGGACCTGAAGCGCTGGGCCACCCTGCTGGAGCTGGTCGAGGACTGGGCGCAGGCCGAGGAGGTGCTGCGCGGCCTGGACACCGACGGCGCCCCGGCCGTCGAGTACGACGCGCTGCTGCCGCCGCTGCGCTGGCCCCGCAAGGTGGTCTGCGCAGGCGTCAACTACCGCCGCCACATGAAGGAGATGGGCGGTGAGATCCCGGCCGGGGGATGGCGGCCGTTTTTCTTCCTCAAGGCCCCGACCACCACCATCGTCGGCCCGCACGACCCGATCGTGGTCCGCTCGCCGGACGAGGCCAGGTACGACTGGGAGGCGGAGCTGGCCGTGGTCATCGGGATCGGCGGCCGGGACATCCCGGCGGCCAGCGCGCTGGCCCACGTGGCCGGCTACTGCGTGGCCAACGATGTGACCGCCCGCGGGCGGCACCGCCGGGAGACGGTCCCGGCCGACGCGTTCATCTACGACTGGTTCGCCGCCAAGTCCATGGACAGCTCACTGCCGCTGGGGCCGGGCATCACACCCGCGTTCCAGGTGCCTGATCCACAGGATCTGCGGCTGCGGCTGTGGGTGAACGGCGAGCTGCAGCAGGACGAGTCCACCTCGGACATGGTCTGCCCGGTGGCCGAGCTGGTCTCGGCGGCCAGCGAGGTGGTCACGCTCGAGCCGGGCGACGTCATCGCGACCGGGACGCCGTCCGGCGTCGGCGCGGGCCGCGGCCTGTACCTCAGGGCCGGCGACGTCGTCCGGGTCACCATCGACAGCCTCGGCACCATCGAGAACACCGTGATCGATCCCGCGGGAGGAACATCGTGATCTTCGTAACCCATCAGCTGCCCGTCAACGTGCCAGGCGAGCCGCACCTGGACCGCGCGGCGGTCTGGGACGGCCTCGTGCTCAAGGCCAACAACGCGCTGCCGTTCGTGCCCAGCATGACCTTCTGCGAGGTCACGCAGAGGCACGGGGACACCGTGTTCGACCGCGACATCGAGTTCCGCGGCGAGCGCTTCACCGAGCGGATCACGCTGGAAGAGCCGCACCGGGTGGTGTTCACCCGGATCGCGGGCCCGGTGCTGGGCACCATCGCCAACGAGATCGAGGACACCGGCGAGGGCCTCCAGCTGCGGTTCAGCTTCGCGCTGGTCGTGGCCGGGGTGGAGGGCGGCTCGGCCGCCGAGCGGGAGTACGCCGACTCGATGACCGGGGACTACCTCAAGGCCGTGGCCGCCACGCTGAACGCGATGCGCCGGCTGGCTGAGGATCCCGCCGCGGCCAGCTCGGGCCCTTCGGCAAGCAGCGGGGCGGTGACGGCATGAGCGCCGGGCTCATCGGCGAGGCGCTGCGCCAGCGCATCACCGAGCAGCTGGCCGGGCAGTTCAAGGGCGACATCATCGGCCCCGATCACGCCGGGTACGAGGAGGCCCGCCAGGTCTGGAACGCGATGATCGACCGGCGGCCCGGGCTGATCCTGCGCTGCACCAGCACCGCGGACGTGGTGGCGGCGGTGAACGTGGCCCGCGAGCACGGCCTCGCGCCCTCGGTCCGCTGCGGCGGCCACAACGTGGCGGGCAAGGGCATGTCCGAGGGCGGCCTGACCCTCGACCTGAGCGGGCTGCGCGAGGTGACCGTGGACCCCGAGCGCAAGCTGGTCCACGCGGGCGGCGGCTGCCTGCTGGGCACCGTGGACGCGGCCACCGCACCGCACGCGCTGGTCGTCCCGGCCGGCATCATGTCCGAGACCGGGGTCGCGGGCCTGGCCCTGGGCGGCGGCATCGGCTGGTTCTCCCGCAAGCACGGCCTCACCTGCGACCAGTTCGTGTCCCTGGAGCTGGTGCTGGCCAGCGGCGAGGTGATCGAGGTCTCCGCGGAGTCCCACCCGGACCTGTTCTGGGCGCTGCGGGGCGGCGGCGGCAACTTCGGCATCGTCACCCGGTTCACGTTCGCCGCGCACGACTTCGGCCCGCTGATGCGGATCGGCGTGTCCCTGTACGACGAGGAGCACGCGGCCGCGGCGCTGCGTGAGTACGCGGCGCTGGTGCCCGCGCTGCCGCGCCACGTCGGCTGGCACGCGGCGCTCAAGCACGACATGCCCGCGCTGCCGTTCGTCCCGCCGGAGCTGGTCGGCCGGCGGGTCGTGATGCTGTTCTCGATGTGGCTGGACCACGCGGAGGACCCGGCCGGCGAAGAGATGATCAGCCGCCTGTGCGACGTGGGCGAGTCTCTGGTCAAGGCCTCGACCGTGATGCCGTTCGCGGGGGCCGTGCAGCACCTGATCGACGTCGAGTTCGAGGACGGGCACCGCTACTACACCAAGGAGGCGCACGTCGCCGAGCTGGCCGGCGAGGCGATCGACCGGCTGGTGGACTTCTGGAAGGACATGCCGATGGAGGGCGAGGTCGAGATCATCGGCCTCGGCGGGGCGATCGGCGACGTCCCCGAGGACGCCGCGGCGTTCTCGAACCGCGGCTACCTGCTGTGGCTGAACTTCGCCATGCGCTGGGACGACCCGCTCCGCGATGACGAGTACATCCAGATGACCCGGGACGCCGTCAGCGGCCTCAAGCCGTGGACCGGCCAGGGCGTGTACGTCAACATGCTGAACTTCGACGAGATGGACCGGGTCGTGGAGGCGTTCGGGGGCCCGGACAAGTACGCGCGGCTGGGCCGGGTCAAGGCGCAGTACGACCCGGGGAACCTGTTCCAGATCAACGCCAACATCCTCCCCTCATTCACCCCTGAAGCCACACCAGCCCCCTCAGCCCCCTGAGTGATCGCTGCCGCCCATGGCGCCGCGCCGGAACTGCCGCGGCGCCCCGGGCGTGATGACCGCCGCCGGCAGGTAGTCCAGGCCGTTCGTGGCGATGCCGGCCTCGATGTGCTGCACGGGCTGGGACCGGAAGCCGAGCTGCCGGATCCCGAAGTCCGCCCCGGCCGCCACGATGGCCTGCCACATCTCGTTCGCATCGTCCGCGGACCCGTGCACCTCGTAGCCGAGCTCGCCTCATAGACCCTGCGCTGCCGCGCGGGGACATCCATCACGACCCCCAGCACTCTCGGTGGCGAGCAGCTTCTCAGCCACTTCTACCGCCCCGCCGCGCACGGGCGATGCAACCTTTGGTTTCGCCGGGGGGCCGGCCGGGACTCAGCCGGCCAGGAACACCGAGCCCAGGTGGGTGAAGTGGACGGCGACCGAGGTGCCCGGCGGCACCGGGACGGCGTCGGTCATGCCGCCGGTGAGCACGATCCAGCCGGGCTCGATGGCCAGCCCGCGGCGGGCCAGGTCGTTGGCCGCCAGGGCCAGGGCCTCGGCGGGATGCCCCTGCACGGCCGCCCCCGCCGCCGAGTCCACGACCTGCCCGTCCACCTCGAGCAGGCAGGCTTCCAGGGCCAGGTCCAGGCCCGCGGGCGGCACCCCGACCGGGCCGGTCACGAAGCAGCCGGCCGAGGCGTTGTCGGCCACCACGTCGGGCAGCGTGAACCGGAAGTCGCGGTAGCGGCTGTCGATCACCTCGACGCCGCCGTGCACCGAGCCCACCGCGGCCAGCGCCGTGGCCGCGGTCACGCCGGGCCCGGCCAGCCGGTCCCGCATCACGAACACGATCTCCGGCTCCGCCCGCGGGTGGATCAGCCGCTCCCGGGGCACGGCTGCCCCGGCCGGCAGCACCATCGCGTCGGTCAGCCATGCGGTCAGCGGCGCGGCGATGCCCATCCGCTGCTGCTTGGCCCGGCTGGTCAGCCCCAGCTTCAGGCCGGCCAGCCGCTCGCCGCGGGCCAGCCGGCGGCGCAGCGTCTCGTCCTGCACCGCGTACCCGGTGACCAGGTCCAGGCCGGGCCAGTCGCTGGTGAGCGGCTCCCGGTCCGCCCGGGCATGCTCCGCGTCCAGCAGCGCCGTGGCCGCCGTGGCCACCGTCCAGTCCGTCACCCTGCTGCTCCCGCCGTCTCACGTTCCCGCTGCACCTGCAGCGCGATGTCGATGATCATGTCCTCCTGGCCGCCGACGTAGCCGGCCTCGCCCGCCCGCTGCAGCAGCACGTGCGCGGGCACGCCGTACCGCTGCGCGGCGCGCTGGGCGTGCAGCAGGAACGAGGAGTACACGCCCGCATAGCCCTGCATGACCGAGGACCGGTCCATCCAGGGCAGCCGGGGGATGATCGGCCGGACGACTTCCTCGGCCGCGGCCAGCACGCCCGGCACCTCAGGCTGGTCCAGCAGCCAGTCCACGCCCCCGGCGGACACCTGGACCCCCAGCCGCCGCGCCCGTTCCAGGCCCTCCGACGCCGGGTCTACCCCGACCATGTACCGCACCTCGACGTGCTCGCTGCGCTGCAGCTTGGCCAGCAGGTCCGTGCCGATGTTGCCCGGGCCCACGATCGCCGCCGTCATCCTGCCCATCACCGCTCCGTCCGCCCGCCCGCTCCGAACCGGGCGGTCACGCTGCCCAGGCCCCCGAACGTCGCGGTCACGGTGTCGCCCGGGCCGACCGGGACCGCGGCGGTCACCGAGCCGGGCAGGATCACATGCCCGGCCTCCAGCACCACGCCGCGGGCCCCGACCGTGTTGGCCAGCCACACCAGCGACGTGAGCGGCGAGCCGAGCACGGCGCCGCCCGCGCCTGTCCCGGCCAGCTCACCGTTCTTGTGCAGGGTGCAGCCGGCCAGCCGCAGGTCCACCGCGGCCAGGGGGACCGGGCTGCCGCCCAGTACCACTCCCCCGGACGAGGCGTTGTCCGCGATGGTGTCGGCCAGCCCGATCTTCCAGTCCCGGATCCGCGAGTCGATCAGCTCCAGCGCGGGCAGCACGAAGTCCACCGCGGCGATCGCCTCGGCGACCGTCACCCCCGGCCCGCGCAGCGGCCGGGCCAGCACGAACGCCATCTCGGGCTCCACCCGGGGCTGCAGGAACCGGTCGGCGGGGACCGGCTCGTACTCCAGCCAGAACATGCGGTCGAGCAGATGACCGTAGTCGGGCTGGTCCACGCCGAGCTGGCGCTGCATCGCGGCCGAGGTCAGGCCGACCTTGTGCCCCTTGACCTGCGCTCCCCCGTCCAGCCAGCGGCGGACCTGGAGCAGCTGGATCTCGTAGGCATCCGCGACGGTGAGCCCGGGGAACTTCGCCGTCAGCGGCTCGACCGGTTCACGGCTCGCGTACGCCTCCAGCAACAGCTCGGCGATCTCCTCGTGCTCCTGCTGATTCACGGCCCGTGAGTCCTCTCAGTGTGGCGCGCCTCCCGACTAACTGTATGCAGTTTAGCCAGAGAACGGAAGACCAGAGAACGGAAGGGGCGCCTGCGCGGGCGCGGTGCACGAGGCCAGTAAGGCAGAGGCCAGTAAGGCAGAGGCTGAGCGGTACCCCGGGTGCGTTCGCGGAGCGGATGGCCGAGTACCGCCGCCTGTTCGGCCAGCACCTGGCCGGGCGCAGCCGGACCGCCGTCGGCATCAGCTTCCGGTTCCGCGCCGGCCCCGGGGGTCGAGGACTGGGTGCGTGACCTGGCCCGCCGGGAAAAGGAGTGCTGCGGCTTCTTCGAGTTCACCGTGACCGCCGACGGCCGGGAGGTCCGCTGGGACGCCTCGGCCGGCGACGGCGAGGCTGCCCGCCAGGCGCTGGCCGGGTTCTACCGCCTGGCGGACGGCGCCCCGGGGTAACCCTTGGCTCAGCGCTTACTCCTGGTCGAGGGCGTAGGAACCGTAGCGGGCCGGCCCGTCAGGCTCGTACGTCGCGATGATCACTCCGGTGCTGGTGGTCGTGGCGCTGCGCAGGCGCAGGGCCGCGGCCTGGGCGCCGTCACGGAACAGCTTCTTCCCCGAGCCGAGGTGCACGGGAAAGTACAGCAGGCGGTACTCGTCCACCAGATCGTGGCCGATGAGCGTCTGGGCCAGCTGGCCGCTGCCGTGCACCTGCAGTTCGCGGCCCGGCCGTTCCTTGAGCTTGGCCACCTCCGCGGCGACGTCCCCGCCGAGGAGCGACGAGTTGTGCCATCCGGCGCTGTTGAGGGTCGTCGACGCCACGTACTTCGGCAGCGTGTTCAGCTTGGTCGCGATGGGGTCGCCGGGGTCGGTGACCTGTGGCCAGTGCCCGGCGAAGCTCTGGTACGTCTTGCGGCCCAGCAGGAACGCGTCAGCCTGGCCGAACCAGCCGGTCATGGCCACGCTGAAGTCCTCGTCGCCGTACGGGAACGACCAGCCGCCGTGCTCGAACTGGCCGTCGGGGTCCTCGTCCGGGCCGCCCGGCGCCTGCATGACGCCGTCGAGGGTCAGGGAGGTGTGCAGGGTCAGTCGCATCGTTGCTCTCCTCCAGTCATCCGGGGCACCTGCCCGGGGCGCCTGCCCGGTAGACGGCCGGCCCGCCGGGAAATCATCGCCCCCCGGCCGGGTTCGTCTCACTCATCCGGCGGCGGCCCTTGCCCGGTCAATAAGAGCGTGATGCCGTGGAGATTCCGTGCATGATCCGTGGAAGCCAGCCGGAAGGGGGCGCAGCGAGCCGCGTGCGGCGTCTTCGAGGAAGCTGGCGAGCCTGCCGACGGCCAAGGTCCTACGGGCCGCTCGGTCAGATGCCAGGATGCCCATTGACGTCATTGCCCGCGCATCACCCGCCCGGAGTGAGGATCACCCGCCCGGAGTGGATCACCCGCCCGGAGTGAGGATCAGCCGGCCTGGATCCCGGCTCGCAGGTCAGACACACTGCGCCCCGGTGTGGGGGCGAACGGTGAGGGTGATACTCCTGAGGCTGCCCGCGCGGACTTGCGCGAGGCGCTTGGGCAGCCGCCCGCCCGGTGAGTCCCCCCGGTGAGTCCCCCCGGTGAGTCCCGCCCGCCCGGATCGTCATACCTTCTGACATCGAGGCCGAAGGAGTTGCTCGTGAGCACGTTCGTGCTGATCCCCGGGGCGGGGGGCACCGCGTCGTTCTGGTACCGGGTCGTCCCGCTGCTGGAAGCCGCCGGCCACGAGGCCATCGCGGTCGACCTGCCCGGCCCCGACGAGTCCGCGGGGCTGCCCGAGTACACCGGCCTGGTCGTCGCGGCCATCGGCGGCCGCCAGGACGTGGTGCTGGTCGCCCAGTCGATGGGCGCCTTCACCGCGCCGATGGTATGCGCCCGCGTGCCGGTGCACCGGCTGGTCCTTCTCAACGCCATGATCCCGCGGCCTGGCGAGACACCTGGGGAGTGGTGGGGCAACACCGGCTCGGAAGAGGCCCGCGTGGCCGCCGCCCGGGACGGCGGGTACCCGGCGGACTTCGACCTGGACACCTATTTCCTGCACGAACTGCCCGCCGAGGTCCTCAGCTCGGCGCAGGCCTCAGGCCGGAATGAGGCGGACATCGCGTTCGGCCAGCCCTGCGCCATCGAACGGTGGCCCGCCGTCCCCACCCGGGTGATCGCCGGCCGCGATGACCGGTTCTTCCCGCTGGAGTTCCAGCGCCGGGTGGCGAAGGACCGCCTCGGGCTCGACGTTGACGTGGTCCCCGGCGGCCACCTGGCGGCGCTGTCCTTCCCGGCCGAGCTGTCGGCACAGCTCACCGGCTACCTGAGCGGGTCCTAGCGGAGGAAGCTAGGGGGCATGGAATGGACGGGACAGCGTTACGCCGACTCCCCGGCCGTGGCCGTGGCGGCCTACATTGACGCTCCGCCGGAGCGGGTGTGGGCGCTGGTGAGCGACATCTACCTGATGCCCCGCCTCAGCACCGAGCTGCAGGAGGTCGAGTGGCTCGACGGGACGACCCAGCCTGCGGCCGGCTGCCGTTTCCGCGGCCGCAACGCCCACCGCGCCCTGGGAAGCTGGGAGACGGTCAGCACGATTGTCGCCTGCGACGCTCCCCGCGAGTTCGGATGGGTGGTCGGGGACCCCGGCGAGCCCGCGGCCAGCTGGCGGTTCACCCTGCGCCCGGAGGGCCGCGGCACCGTGCTGGAGCAGTGGGCCCGGCTGGGACCAGGCCGGTCCGGCCTGAATCTGGCCATCGACGCGAGACCGGAGAACGAGCAGAAGATCGTGTTCGTCCGGCTGCGGGAGTGGGAGGCCGGCTTCACGGCCAACCTGGCCACGATCAAGAAACTGGCCGAGGGAGCGGCGTGATGCGGACCGCGACCACGGTCGAAGGGCCGGCCGGGAACTGGCCGGAGATCACCGAGTTCGTGTGCGAGGCGGAGAAACTGGGCCTGGACATCTGCTGGGTCGCCGAAGCCTGGGGAAGCGACGCACCCTCGACGCTGGGGTATCTCGCGGCGCGCACCCGGACCATGCTGCTGGGCTCGGCCGTCATCCAGGTCGGCACCCGCTCGCCGGTCGTGATCGCGCAGACCGCGATGACGCTGGCCCACCTGTCGGGCGGCCGGTTCCTGCTCGGGCTGGGGGTCTCAGGACCGCAGGTCATCGAGGGGCTGCACGGAGTTCCCTTCGCCCATCCGCTGGCCCGGATGCGCGAGACCGTCCAGATAGCGCGGAGCGTGTTCGCGGGTGAGAAGGTCTCGTTCCGGGGAACCCAGTACCAGATCCCGCTGCCCGGCGGTGAGGTGCGCCCGATGAGGGTGAGCGTGCCGCCCGTGTCCGTGCCGGTCTACCTGGCTGCCTTGTCGCCGGGCATGCTGGAGCTGACCGGCGAGCTCGCCGACGGGTGGCTGGGCACCAGCTTCGTGCCGGAAGGCGCCGCTGCCTACCTCGGCCCGCTGGACGCGGGCCTGGCGCGGGCCGGGCGCACCCGGGCGGACCTGGACATCTGCCAGGGCGCGGAGGTCGACTTCGTGGACGCGGCCGGCCTGGCGCAGGCCGTGGCCCTCCGGAAGAAGAAGCTTGCGTTTTCGCTGGGCGGCATGGGGTCGGCGACCACCAACTTCTACAACGACGCCTACAGCCGCCAGGGATGGGCCGACGTGGCCGCCGCGGTCCGGGACCGCTGGCTGGCCGGGGACCGCGACGGCGCCGCGGGCCTGATCACCGACGAGATGGTCCTGGCCACCACGCTCATCGGCACCGAGGACATGGTGCGGGCGCGCCTGCGGACCTGGCGCGACAGCGGAGTCGACACTGTGCGCCTGTACCCGGCGGGGGACACACTCGCCGCCCGGCTGGACAACCTGGCCCGGGCCATCGACATCGCCCGGGCGGTCGGGTAGCGGGCGCTAGCGGAGGATGAGGGAGCCGGACTGCGGCCCCGGGCTGATGACCGCGACCGCCAGCTGGTGCGCGCCGGGATGCCAGGACGTCACCTGGACCTTGGTGAGGAAGCTGAGCTCGGCCACCAGGTCGTCGCCGCGCGCCGGCCAGCCGAAGCCGACCAGGGCGTCGCTGCTGACCTGGGTCCCCGGCACGAGCGCCAGGTGGCTGCGGGCGGTCGGCGCGACGTCGAGCTGCATCGCCAGCGCCCCGCCGTCGCCGCGGCTGACGGAGCTCACCTGCAGGGCGAGGAACTTCCCGTCGGGGCTGAACGCGCCGTTCACCGCGGAACTCCCGCCCGGCAGGGCGATGGCGGCCTGCCGGCCGGTGACCAGGTCCAGCACCCGCACGTGGCAGAGCGGGTCGCAGCCCGTCGCCCAGGCGACCTGGCGCGCGGTGGCCGCCATGACCGTGCTGAAGGAACGGCTGGCCAAGGCAGCGGCCGGGTCCCACAGCTGATAGACGGCCGTTCCCGGCTGGGCTACCGGGGCCAGCAGCAGGCCCCGGACTGTCGCCCGGTCGATGACGTACCCGGCAGGCAGTCTCACCGGGGACCCGATCGCGGCTCCGGTGACGGTGACCTCTTGCGCGGTGCTGGCGGTGGAACTCATGTCGGTGCCGGGCGGGAAGCTCGTGAGCCACAGCGCACGGGCCGAGGCCCCGGGTGCGACGTCGTCGGCGGTACCGACCCGCCTCGCCGACGGGGCCCCGTCGGCGAGGAAGTAGACAGGCACCCGGGGTCCCGCGCAGCTGCCGCAGCGGACGTGACCGCCGGAATCAGCCTGGACCGCCCAGCCCCCGGCCACCCGGGTGAACTGGTAACCCGGCTGGTGACGGGGCAGGCCGAGGATCGGCGTGGCCCGCCCGGTGGCCGGCCGCAGCCAGGCCGGCTCGGGTCCCGTCACGGGCAGCCGGAGACCGCCGCTGCGTGACATGGCCAGCCCGCTGACTCCCCCGGGTCCCGGGGGACCGGCGCCCGACGGCACCAGCGTCACCGGAGCCGGGTTCGCGGACTGGGCGTGAGGCCGGGCCACGTGGTGCCGCTGGCGCGGGAGGTGCGTGACGGCCAGCACCGTCACCACCGCCAGCACGGCGAGCACCACCACCCGGCGTCGCCACGGTCCGGGCTCGCGGTCGCCGCCCTGACTGAGGATGTCACTCACGGCGCCACCGCCAAAGCAGGCTGGTCGATGCATAAGACGATACGTCAGCCTGGGCGGCGACCGCCAATCCCACCCTTTTATCTGGGTTGGGCTTTTTGGTGACCGCCTTCGTTTTACCGGGAAAGCACCCGGGTATCAGCGAACGCGGGGGCACGTACCGGCCGCGCGGAAGAATTCCATCGCAGGCGGCCGTACGGCAGCAAATCGGGGGAAACAATGAGCATTAACGTGCTAGCGCATGGCAAAGAAGAAGAAAGTGCCGTTCCCAGCCAGTACGACACGGATGTCGACTACCTGGACTACTGGACGGCCCGCAGCTACGAGCATCGCGCCGAGGTGATGGCGCTGCGCCGGCTGCTGCACGGCCGCAGGTTCGGTCACGCCGTGGACGTGGGGGGCGGGTACGGCCGGCTTTCCGTGGTCCTGCGCGACTACGCCGACCGGGTGACCCTGGCCGATCCCAGTTCCCGCCAGCTGGAGGTCGCGGCGCGTTACCTGGAGCGGCACCCGGCGATCGAGACACGGCTTTCGGACGCGGCCCACCTGGACCTCGACCCGGCCAGCGTCGATCTGGCCGTCATGGTCCGCGTCCTGCACCATCTGCCGGATCCGGCCCCGGAGCTGGCCGAGATCGCGCGGATAGTCCGGCCCGGCGGATACGCCATCATCGAGGCCGCCAACGTCAAGCACGCGGTCAACCGGGTCCGCTACTGGCGCAGCGGCCAGAAAATCCCCACCACACCGGTCGATATCCGGTCTGAGGAGAATAAGACCAGCGAAAACATTCCGTTCGTGAACCACCATCCCGGCGCCATTGCCAGGCAGCTGACGGCCTGCGGCCTTCATGTCGAGCGGGTGCTATCGGTGTCCAACCTGCGCCAGCCAGCGCTCAAGCGATTCATGCCGGAACGGCTCATGCTCGCCGCCGAATTCGCCATGCAGGTGCCGCTGGCCCCGCTGTCGTTCGGGCCCAGCCTGTTCTTCATGACCAGGAAACAGCCCACCGTCTAGCGTCCTCAGCAAGGCAGCAGGCCGAACCGCTGCTTGGCCGCGAGCACGTGCGCGGCGGCCGCGTCGACCTCAGCCAGGAACACGCGCGAGGCACGGGCCCGGGCCAGCACGGCCCGGGCCATCGCCTCGGCCGGGCCCGCGTACTTCGAGGTCACCAGGTCCCCGCCCGCCGCGATGAACTGGACCGCCCGGCTCCCGGGTGGCACGCTGGCCACCGCCTGCGCCGCGCCCAGGTCATCGGAGACGATCACGCCGCCGAAGCGCATCCGGTCGCGCAGCATCGTGCGCATCACGACCGGGGAGAAGACCGCGAGATGATGCGGGTCGATCCGCGTGTAGGTGGCCAGCGCCACCATCACCAGCGGCACGCCGGCGCCGATGGCGGCCTGGAACGTCCGCAGGTAGGGGTCGTCCGGGGTGGTGACCGTGTCGACCACGCCCGCGCTGAAGTCGGTGTTTCCCTGCACCCGGCCGAGCCCGGGGAAGTGCTTGGCGGTGGTGGCCTCGCCCGCCGCGGTCATCCCGTGGATGAACGCGACGCCGTGGCTGGCCACCACAGCCGGGGTGTGGCCGAACTCCCGCATCAGCTGTCCGATGGGTGCGTTCTGGCTGGTGTCCGCGACTGGGACGACGTCCATGACGGGGGCGAAGTTGAGGTTGACGCCCGCGGCCCGCAGTTCGCCGCCCCAGGTCCGCGCCAGCCCCCGCAACTGCGCGGGGGGCAGCGTCCCCTGCGCGACGGCGCTCGGCATCGTGGAGAAGCCCGGGCCCTGCAGCGCCTGGACCTCGCCCCCTTCCTGGTTGGCGGCCACGAAGAACCCGACCCCGCTGGTCAGCTGCGGCGAGGTGAGCGACTGCACCGCCCGGGTCACGGCGCGGACGCCGGCCACGCCCGCGGTATCGGTGGCGATGAAGCTCACCGACCCGAAGTGGTGCACCCTGATCGCCTGGACCGTGGCCGCGTCCAGCACGCTGCCGGCCAGCCCCACGATGAACAGCTGGCCGACCCGCTGGGCCAGCGTCATCCGGGCCAGTACCCGCTCCGCGCAGGACGAGGGGGTGCCCGCGGCGCCGGACGGGGCAGGCGCCCGGGAGCCCGGCGCGACTGGCGCCGTGGTGCGATGACCCGGGGAGGCCGCTGACGTCGACGCCGGCCCGCCCGGCGACCCGCAAGCGGAGACCACCACCGCCAGCAGCCCCGCCAGCAGGCCGGCGGGCACGCGGGCCGCCGGGAAGCACCGGCCCCGCGGGGGGCCCGGCGGCGCGGGGAGCCGTCCAGCGCCCCGGCCGGGCGCGGGACGGCACTGTCGCATGGGCGTGGCTCATTCCCGTCAGTACGTGGCCGGTGGCTTATCGTTGCTGGCCATCGTAGTGAGATGATCAGCCGCCGCGGGCCGGTCCGCCTTCCCCGCCGGGCAGCGGCAGCCAGCCCCGCACCGTGGTCCCCAGCCCGGGCCGCGAGCGGATATCCAGGGTGCCGCCGAGCGCGGCCAGCCGGTCGGCCATACCCTGCAGGCCGCTGCCCCGGTGGGTCGCGCCCGGGTCGAACCCGGCGCCGTCGTCGGTCACGGTGAATTCCAGGCCGCCGTTCACGCAGGAGAGGCCCACGGTGGCCTGGGCGGCACCCGCGTACTTGGCCACGTTCTGCAGGGCCTCGAGCGCGCAGAAGTACACCGTGGACTCGGTGTCCTGCGGGTAGCGCCCCACGCCGTCCGCTTCCACGCGGACCGGCAGCGGCGCCCTGCGGACCTGGCCGGCCAGCGCCACGGCCAGGCCCTGCTCGGCCAGCAGCGGCGGGTAGATGCCGCGGGCCAGATCCCGCAGGTCATCCAGGGCGGCGCGGACGGCGCTCTTGAGCTGGGGCACCAGCTGCCGGACGGAGCCGGCATCCCCGGCGGACTCCTCCAGCAGGCCCAGCTGGATCGAGAGCGCCACGAGCTGCTGCTGCGCCCCGTCGTGCAGGTTCCGCTCGATCTTCCGCCGCTCCTCGTCCTGCGCTTCCACCAGGCGGCGCCGCGAGGCCCTCAGTTCCTCGATGGACGCCCGCAGTTCGGCGGTCAGCCGGCGATTGCGGAAGACCAGCCCCGCCTGGGCGGCCAGGTCGTGCAGGAGCTTGTCCTCGGCCGCCGTCAGCGGTTCGCTCCGCGGCTTCTCCAGGGTCAGCGCGCCCAGCAGCTCGCTGCCGTGACGGACGGCGACGGCCCGCGTCCCCGGGCCGAAGGCGGGCAGGTGACCGTCGCCGGCCACGCCAACAGCGCCCGGGCGCGGGGACCCCTCCGGCCAGATCGTCACCGGCCGCAGCTGCGTCCCGACCCGGATCCAGGCCTCCGCCCGGA
>Ga0137375_10002901_pt1 | contig 20265 bp, 13 predicted proteins | sample SagtaG_24_FD_104936 | JGI IMG/M metagenome (GOLD analysis project Ga0137375, IMG submission 104936) | Vadose zone soil microbial communities from Sagehorn Ranch, Mendocino, California, USA - Sage1_R_113_16 metaG | ecosystem: Environmental > Terrestrial > Soil > Vadose zone | place: USA...
CGCGGGCTGTGTGCGGCGCGCGCAATGCCAATGTGGAAGCGCGCGTCGCCGGCGCGATAGGCCTCGAAGTCGTCCTCGCACCCGTCGATCGCGCCGGTCAGCGCCTCCAGCTCGGCCAGCTCATCGGGCGTGGCGCGCTCGGCGGCGAAGGCGGCCGCCACGCTCTCGACGGCGCGGCGGTAATCGAGCAGCGCCGGCAGCCCCTCGCGATGGCGTGTCAGCACCTCCGGCAGGCGTCGCGGCCCTGGCATCACCGGCCAGCGCGCCACAAACGCGCCGCCGCTACGCCCGCGCCGTACCTCCAGCCAGCCGGCCTGCACCAGGTTCTGCAAGGCCACCCGCAACGTCGAGCGGCTGACGCCTAGCTGGATCGCCAAGTCGCGCTCGGCCGGCAGCCGATCACCAGGGCTGAGCAGACGCGCCTTGATCGCGCCGACGATCCGCTCGATCGTCTCTTCGAGCGGGTTCGGGCTGCGGACTGAGGTGAAAATATCGTCACGCATCATAGTGACAAGTAACGAGTAACGAGTAACGAGTAACGAGTTATTTGTATCATAACTCTTCACTCGTCACTTGTCACTCGTCACCTGATTACTGGTTGGCTAGTTTCTGAAGCTCGTACAGCTTGGTCAGCGCTTCAAGCGGAGTTAACTCATTGACATTCAGCCGCCGCAACATCTCGATCAGCGGGCTGGGCGCAACGTCGAACAGGCCGAGCTGGGCGGGGGTTGAAACTGGAGATTGGAGACTGGAGACTGGAGACTGGAGCGCATCCGCGTGTGTCTCGTGTCTCGTGTCTCGCGTCTCGCCTCGGCCCTTCTCCAGATCGGCTAGCAGCTCGCTGGCCCGGCGGATGACCGTGCGCGGGATACCAGCCAGCTGAGCGACATGGATGCCATAGGAGCGATCGGCCCCACCACGCCGCAGCTCGTGCAAAAACACCACGCTCTGATCCTGCTCGACTGCGGCCATGTGGTAGTTCTTGACCCGCGGCAGCGTCTGCTCCAGCTCTGTCAGCTCGTGGTAGTGGGTAGCAAATAACGTGCGGCAGCCTAGCCGCGGCTCGTTGTGGATGTACTCGACCACCGCGCGAGCGATCGCCATGCCATCGTAGGTGCTGGTGCCGCGCCCGACCTCGTCAAGGATGATCAGGCTGCGCTTGGTGCTCTGGATCAGCAGCGCGGCCGTCTCAGTCATCTCGACCATGAAGGTGCTCTGGCCAGTGGCGATATCGTCCTGCGCGCCGATACGCGTGAAAATTCGATCTACGATCCCGATCTCGGCCGCATCGGCCGGCACGAACGAGCCGATCTGCGCCATCAGCACGATCAGCGCGATCTGCCGCAGGGCAGTGCTCTTGCCGGCCATGTTCGGGCCGGTGACGATCAGCAGCTGATTCTCATCGGTATCGAGCGTGGCGTCGTTGGGGATAAACGGCTCGTCCAGCGTGCGCTCGACCACCGGGTGGCGCCCGCCAGCGATCTGCAGCCGCGTATCGTCGTGCAGCGAGGGCCGGACATAGCGACCACGCACAGCGGCCTCGGCCAGCGCAGCGTACACATCGATCTCGGCCAGCGCCCGCGCCGTGGCCAGCAGCCGCGCGCCCTCGGCCGCCACGGCCGCGCAGATTTTGGCGAACGCCTTCTGCTCCAGCTCGACTAGCTTCTCCTGCGCGCCCAGCACCACCGTCTCATACTCTTTTAGCTCAGCGGTGAAATAGCGCTCGCCCGTAGCAACCGTCTGCTTGCGGATGTAATCGGCCGGGATGCGGTCGGCGTGGCTGTTCGAAACCTCAATGTAGTAGCCGAACACCTTGTTGTAATCGACCCGCAGGCCCTTGTCGTTTTTAATGCCCAGCCGCGCGCGCTCCTTCGGCTCAAGCTGCTCGATCCAGCGCTTGGCCTCGCGGGTCGCCTCCACGATCGCATCCATGGTTGGCTCAAAGCCCGGCCGGATCGTCCGCCGCGGCGTCTCGCCGCCTTCTTCCGAGCGCAGGTAATTCGAAGCGCCCAGCAGCGCCGGCGGGTCATCGTCCAGCGATTGCTCCAGGAAAGCCAGCACATCGCCGCACGGGTCGAGGCTGGAGACTGGAGACTGGAGACTGGAGACTGGGCGTGTCTCGCTCCGCTCGCGCCCTAGTTCCAGATCGCCTGGGCTATGCCGATTGATCGCCGGCCGTTGGTCGTTGGTCGTTGGTCGGTCGTCCGCCGCCGGCTCATCGTCCCATTCGCCCTCGCCGAATAGATCGTCCTCGTCATGCCGCGCCACAAGCCGCCGTTTGGCCTCGCGCTGCTCCCTCAGGCTAGGGGCTGGGGGCTGGGGGATGGGGGCTGGGTGGCTATCTACCCCATTATGCTCTTCCCTCAACCAAAGATCAACTTCCTCCGATGCGCTATCAACGCTGCCTCCTGTCTCCTGTCTCCTGTCTCCTGTCTCCTGTCCCGGCGGCATCCAGCCAGCCAGCGCCCCGGCCAGGTCGGGCAGCACCCGCAAGCCCTCGCGCAGCCGCACCATGTCGCGCGGCGTGGCCACAGTAATGCCCTGCACCACTCGATTGACCGCTCGCTCCAGGTCGCCAACCTGCTTGAGCTTCTCGCGCACAGTCGCCCGCAGCAATGCATCGTCGGCGAAGTGCGCCACGCCATCCTGGCGCGCCGAAAGCCGCGCAATGTCGAGCAGCGGCTGCGAGATCCAGCGCCGCAGCAGCCGCCCGCCCATGGGCGTACGCGTCTGATCCAGCACGGCCACCAGCGAGGATTTAGCGGTTCCGCCGCTGCCCTCCAGCAGCTCCAGGTTGCGGCGCGTCTGCGGATCGAGAAACATCGTCCCGCCGCTGGTGTAGGTGTGCAGCGCATTGATCTGGTCGGCGGCGCTGCGCTGAGTCTCATGAATGTATTGAATCACCGCGCCGGCCGCCCGCGCCGCCAGCGGCTTATCGCGCAGACCAAAGCCATCAAGTGAGCGCACATTCAGCTGCTGCATCAGCGCATCGGCGGCGGTCCGGAGCTTCCAGCGCCAGGCCGGCCAGCTGGTCAGGTGGCCGTGGGCCCAGCGCGCACTGTTCTCGCCCGCCACCCGGCGGGCCACCCGCTCGCCCGGCAGCAGCAACTCGCGCTCGTCCTTGGTCATGAACTCCAGATCGTGCTCCAGCCGCGCGCTGGCCGGATCGAGGCCCGGCAGCCGTAGCGCCGGATCATCGGGCACCAGTACCTCGACCGCCTGGAGCCGCGCCAGCTCGCCCTGGGCTTGTGTCGCCACACGCTCGCCGCTAAACTCGGTGCAGCAGAACTCACCGGTGCTCAGATCGGCGTAGGCGATTCCAACCCGCCCGCCATCGGCGATCAGCGCGGTCAGATAGTTGTTCTGAGCGGGTGGCAGCATGCCGGGCTCGGTGACAGTTCCCGGCGTAATCACGCGCACAACCTCGCGATCGACCATGTCCTTGCGCGGAGCGCGCTGCTCGATGCCAGCAGCGAAGATCGACTTCGACCGAGTATCCGACTTGCTGGAGGGTGTCTCCGAAGTCTGCTCGGCGATCGCCACGCGGTAGCCCGCGCCAACGAGCGCGGCCACATGGCGCTCGACCGCATGATAAGGCATGCCGGCCATTGGCGTGCGCTGCTGCACGTTGGTGCGCTTATGGTTGGCGAAATGTTTATGAGTTAGGGTGACGTCGAGCAACTCGGCGACCAGTTTGGCGTCGTCGTCGAACGTCTCGTAGAACTCGCCCATGCGGTAGAGCAGGACTGTGTCGGGGTAGGCGGCCTTGATCTCGCGATACTGGGCGTACCATTTGACAAGCTCGAACTCGGGGAACTCGCGCTCGAGCTGGAGGCGAAACTCGCGCTGCTTCTGGTGGCGATCAAAGTGGGTCATCGTTCGCTCCGTTTACTGGTAGATACTCGTAATTGCGAGGCATTATAGCACAGATGGACTATTAGAACAAGTGTTCTTACCGAGATACTTGATGCTTGATACTTGATACATGGATTATGACCACGCATCAAGCATCAAGCATCAAGCATCACTCGGCCCGTCTCAACCGCTTTTTACCCGATTTGCTTCCAATCTGTAATTTGCTTGTCGCCTACGATACTCTGTAGGCTGTTGCCCTCTATGATATAATGAAAAATAGTATGTTGTGGCTATGCCGTTGTGGAGAGGAATCCAACCCCGGCAATCCGCACCCCGTCGGCCCTTTTCAGGCACAGCACAAACTGGCCAATGAAGAGGCCGGCGAAGTTATCTCTGGAGCCAAAGCATTCGCGCTGGAAAGAAACACACATGAAGATCGCAGTCACCTATGGCGAAGCGCTGGAGCAGGCAACGCCACTGCTGGTACTTGGCGTTTGGGAGGGCGAATCGTTGCCGCGCGCCGTCGCCGGCCTGATCGAAGATGGCGATTGGAACGGCAAGTTCAAGCAGACCACGCTGCTCTACCCGCGTGGCGAGGTTCCCGCGCGGCGTCTGCTGCTGATCGGCCTGGGGAAGCGCGGCCAGATCGCGTTCGACCGCTTGTGCGAAGCCGCCGCCGTGGCTGCCCAGCACGCGCGCACCCTGCATGTCGATCAATTCGCCTTCGACCTGCCGACACCCGAGGGCATGGCGCTGGCCAGCGCATCCCAAGCAGTCGTGGAGGGCGCACTGCTGGGCCTGTATCGCTTCCAGCAGTATCAGACCGGACTGAGCGAGATCGACCAGCACGAGATCGAGCAGCTCACAATCATCTCCAGCCTGCGCGATGAGACGATCGAGCAGGGCCTGGCGCTGGCCGAGGTGATCGCTCGCGGCGCGGCGCTGGCGCGCGACCTGGCCAACACGCCCGCCAACGACCTGCCGCCCGCCAAGCTGGCCGCCGCCGCCGAATCGGTCGGCCAGCGCACCGGTGTCGCGGTGACGGTGCTTGGCCCCGATGAGCTGGCCGCGCAAGGGTTCGGCGGCATCCTCGGCGTCGGCCAAGGCTCGGCTCAGACGCCGCGCTTTGTGATCATGGAGCATGGCGAGCCGCAGCCAGACATCCCGACCATCTGCCTGGTCGGCAAGGGTATCACCTTCGACACCGGCGGCATCTCGATCAAGCCGGCCGACAGCATGGATCAGATGAAAATGGACATGGGTGGCGCGGCGGCGGTGATTGGAGCCCTGCAGGTGGTGGGCGAGCTGAAGCTGCCGCTTCATGTCGTCGGCCTGATCAGCGCGGCCGAGAACATGGTCAGCAGCAGCGCCTACCGTCCGGGCGACATTCTCAAAACGCTCAGCGGGAAAACCATCGAAGTATTGAATACCGACGCGGAAGGGCGAATTGTGCTCGCGGATGCGTTATTTTATGCACAGCGGTATCAGCCGGATGGTATCATAGATCTGGCGACGCTGACCGGCGCGATCGTGGTGGCGCTGGGGCCACACGCGACCGGGATTATGGGCAACAACGATGCGCTGGCCGAGCGGATCGTGCAGGCCGGCGAGGCGACCGGCGAACGTGCCTGGCGAATGCCGCTGTGGGATGCCTATATGGACATGGTCAAGAGCGATATTGCCGACATCAAGAACACCGCCGGCCGCGCTGGCGGAGCGATCACTGCGGCGGCGTTCCTGGCCAACTTTGTCGGCGATTATCCCTGGGTTCATATGGATATCGCCGGCACTGCCTGGACTGATGCGAAGCCCAGGGCCTACACGCCCAAAGGCGCGACCGGTGTCGGGGTGCGGCTGCTGATTCAGGCGCTACGCACCTGGGCCGAGCCACGCCAGTAGGCGACCATTACACTACTACATACTTGCACGCCAGCGCGCAACGCGGCGCGCTCATGAGGAGGGGCTTTAGATGCCGGACGAGATGATTATACGCTTCTGGGGAGTGCGCGGGAGCCATCCAGTGCCAGGGCCACGCACCGTGCGCGTCGGCGGCAATACCGCCTGCGTCGAGATCCAGGCCGGGCCGCACACCGTTATCCTCGACGCGGGAACCGGCATCATCAACCTGGGCGCCGACCTTATGCGCCGCTCGCGCGCCCAGGGCGGCCACTCGATCACCGCGACGATTCTGTTCAGCCATATGCACAACGATCATACGCAGGGCTTTCCCTTCTTTGATCCAGCCTACGCCGGTCCCAGCACGCTGCATATTCTCGGCCCCAAAGTCTTCGAGAGCGACCTGGAAGAGACACTCGCGCACGCGATGCTGCCGCCCATGTTCCCAATCGCGCTCGACGATCTGCCTTCGCTGAAGGTGCTGCGCAACGTAAACGAGACCGAGGTGGTGCTAATCGGCCCCGGCCAGGGCGATGTCAAAGTGCTGAACGTCTTCCACAATGAGATCGACCCATCGCCGGAGCTGGTGCGTATCCACACCTACCATAGCTACGCGCATCCCAAAAGCGGCGTGAATATCTATAGCATCTCGTGGCATGGCAAAACGGTGGTGTATGCCACCGACACCGAGGGCTATGTCCAGAGCGATCAGAAGCTGGTCAAGTTCGCGAAGGATGCCAATCTGCTGATCCACGATGCGCAGTACCGGCCCGAGGATTATACCAACCCGGCCAAGCCCAAGCAGGGCTGGGGCCACAGCACGCCCGAGATGGCGATCGCGGTGGCGCAGGCTGCCAACGCCGGCCAGCTAGTGCTGTTCCACCACGAGCCAACCTACGATGACGCAACGATCGCCGAGATCGAGGCCAACGCGCAAAAACTGTTCCCGAATGTGCGCGCCGCATATGAGGGGATGGAGCTGAAGATTTAAGGACTGAGGACTGAGGGCTGAGGGCCGAGTCAATACTACTCAGTCCTCAGTCCTCAGTCCTCATCACTTACGCGGCGGTTGGGAGCGTAAAGAAGAACGTGCTGCCCTCGCCGACCTTGCTGTCGACCCAGATCTGCCCGCCGTGCGCCTCGACAACCAGCTTACAGAAGGTCAGGCCCAGGCCCGAGCCACCACGGCGCTCGCCAACCTGCCCGAACTTCGCGAAGATCATCTCCTGATCTTCCGGCGCGATGCCAACGCCGCAGTCGATCACCGCGACACGCACGAGCCCGCTGTTAGCGGGGGTGCGGGGGTGCGGGGGTGCGGGGGTGACTTCTGCTTCGGTCTCCGTCGCCCCGTCGCCCGGCGCATAAGAGGCGCGAATCAGAACCGTGCTGCCGCGCCCGCTAAACTTCAGCGCGTTGCCCAGCAGATTCTGCATCACCCGCACGATCAGATCCTCATCGGCCAGCGCGTGCGCCAGCCCATCCGAGATATCGTACTGGATCAGCATGTTGCGCTCCTGCGCCAATAACGCCAGCCGCTCGACCGCGCGATCGACCAGCGGGCGCACTGGGCAGGGCTTAAGCTCCAGCGGCAGCCGGCCCGACTCCAGCCGGCTGATATCGAGCAGCGCGTTGATCATATCCAGCATCTGAACCGCGCTGTTATAGGCGATCCGTAGCACGTTACGCTGCTGGGCAGGCAGCGCGCCGGCCACGCCCTTGGTCATTAGCTCGATCGAGGCCATGACGCTAGAGAGCGGGCTGCGCAGATCGTGAACGATCATATTCGTCAGATCCTGGCGCAGGCGCTCGGACTCTTTGGCCTCGGTGATATCGCGCAGCACCAGCAGCGCGCCGCCATTGCTCGCCCCGCTGCTGAGCGCCGTAAGGGCCGCCCACTCAACCGCGCGCGGATGGACGCTGCGCTCATTCAGCTCGCCGTTGGCGAACACCTCACGGCCAGCTATCACATCGTCAAGGCCCTGCCGCAACGCGGCCCACTCCTCGGGCGAATAGACGATCATCTGCTCCCACAAGGCCAGAAATCGCTCGACACTGCCGTTCTGAGTCATCTGCGGCGGCAGCCCGCACAGCTGGTTCAGCGCCGAATTGGCGATCGCCACCTGTGCATCGGGTGTGATCAGCATAATCCCTTCGCGAGTCGAGGCCAGGATTGAGGCCATCTGATCGCGACCGCTACGCACGGCTGTCAGGAACTCGATGCTTTCGACCGCAACCGCCGCCTGGGTCGCGAAGAGCACCACCGTCTCATGGTCGGGCGCATCAGGGGTTGTTTCGCCATAATACACACATAGGACACCTAGTGTCCGCTGAGTAGCGCGGAGTGGAACGGCCAGCAGCGCGCGCATGCCGATCTGAACCAGCGACGCCGGCAGATCGGATTGGATGACCTCCGGCCGACCGCTCGATAGCACCTGCAACAGTGCCGGCAGCGCATCCGCGAACGGCAGCGCCGGACCGATCTGCACGGTAGCATGGAAGCCGGTTGCATCGGCCACCAGCACCGCCGCCCCCAGGGCGCCAGTCATCTCGACCACGCCGCGCGCGGTCATGCCAAAGATCTCATCCGCGCCGCGCAGGGTGGTATTGATCGCCATGCCCAGCGCGTTCAGCGCGGTCAGGCTGCGCAGGTTATGCTGAAGCCGATCGTTGGTGCGCACCAGCTCCTGGGCGCGCCGCGCCAGCGCCTGATCGACCTGGGCGAACTGGCGCGCGTTCTCCAGCGCGATCACCGCCTGGTCGGCCAGCGCTTCGAGCAACTGCTGATCATCGGCGGTAAATTGGCCGCCATCGCGGCGGTTGAGCGCCTCGATCACGCCATGCACCCCGCCGACACCGCGCAGCGGGACGGCCAGAATCGCGCGCGTGACAAAGCCGCTGGTCTTATCGGTGCTATTATCGAAGCGCTCGTCGCGCTGGGCATCGTTGACGATCACCGACTGGCCGTGCTCGAACACATAGCCGGCCAGGCCGGCTCCACTCGGTATGCGCTGGCCCAGCAGCTGCTGGCCGAACGGGCCGGTGGTATAGGCAAACACCAGATCGCCGGTGGCCTGATCAGCTAGCAGCAGTGAGCCTTCCTCGACATTCAGCAGATCGGTGACCTGCTCGATGATCAGCGCCGGCACCCGCTCGGGATCGAGCGACGAGGTCAGCGTCCGCCCGATCTGATTCAGCGTAGCCAGCTGTCGTGCCTGGCGGGCGCTCTGCTGATACAGGCGCGCATTGTCGAGCGCCACCGCCGCCTGGGCGGCGATCGTCAGCAGCACATCGACATGCTCATCGCTGTAGCGATAGCCTTCGCGGTAGGTGCTGACGCTCATCACGCCAATCAGCCGATCGCGCGCCAGCAGCGGCACACCAAGCCAGGCGCGCGCAGCGCGCAGGCCGGCGAACGGGCGCGGCTGCACGCCACGTCGGTAGCACTCTGGGGTGTAATCGTCGGCGCGGATCGGCTGGCGATCGCGCACAATCAAGCCCGCGAGACCAATAGACGCCCCCCAGCGCTCCTGCACCGGCTGCGGCACTCCGTCTTCCAGCACATACCTTAGATCCAGCTCATCGCGCGCCTGATCGTAGAACGCAATATAGAAGATCGTCGCATCGACAAGCCGGCGCGTGGCGGTATAGATCGCTTCGAGCAGCGTCTCAAGATCAAGCACGCCGCTGAGCCGCCGCCCGATCTCATTGAGCGTGTGCAGCTGGTCGACCCGATCCTGGCCGCGCGCGACTGCATCGAGCATCGCCAGCGTTGGGCCAGCCTGCGTAGCGACCATCGCGATCAGTGCGGCGCTTTCAGCGCCCCAGACCGGCCGATCAACATACAGCCAACCGAGCAGCTCGCCGCGCGCGCGCAGCGGTGCGAAGCAGATTACTTCCTGCTCGTTCGCAACCCGCAGCGCCAGCTGGCCCGCGCGCAGCAGCGCTAGCTCCTGGGCATCCGGTTGAATAAGCGGCGATTCCGCACGCGCATCCAGCAGCCGCATTGCGTCGCCGCTACCCCAAACAAGCTGGCAGAAGTATGGCGCGAGAGCGGATTGAAGCATGTGGGCGCAGCAAGTCGCGGCTTCATCCATGCTCCGCGCCTGAGCCAGGTCGGCCGCGAGTTGGCTAAATAGCTGTGAGAGGTCAGCTTCGAGAAGTAACGGATGGGCCATGGCCACGGCTCCCGAATGCATCTGGAAAGTGTGGTCAAACATCATCTTACCAGATTTACCGTTCTTTGACAAAGTAAAGATGTTCTCAGAATGCTGACAATCTGCTCATTTTCGCGCTCCGTTCGGCGGCGCCGCTGTTTGACGTGCCGCACAGGGATTGGTATAATCCAGTATCCGTTCGTTTTTCCCCACGCTTGCAGGAGGCGCCTCAATGGATCCGCTGAACTACTTAACGACGTATTCAAGTACATTTGGGGCACCCGAAACGATCTTTTTGATCGCTCACGTGGCGCTGGCGCTGGCGGGGATCTACTACGCATTGATCGCCAAATCCAGCGATGTGCTGCGCGGCGAATCGTTGCGCCTTTTAGGCTATGGGCTGCTTGCGCTTGGCCTGGTCGGCACGCTCTTGGCCGTGCTACGGCTGGCTGTCGGCGAAGCATTCAGCATGCCGATCTGGTTTACGATCGTCACTATACTCGACGTGGCGCTGATCGCCTACGCGCTGTATTTCGCGCTATCGGTCTATCCCGCACGCCGGGCCGCACTAGCCCAATCTAGCCGCAATCGCGGCGCGCTGCGTGGCGGCGGGCGGCAGCAGCCGACACTCCAATCCAATGGCACGAACGGCTCATCATACGGCGCCTCACGCCCGGTCGCGACGACCACGCGGCGTGTGTCGCGGCGCGACCGCAAGCGCAAGGGGCGCTAGCTATTATTGACGAAGGACGAACGACGAAGGACGAAGGTTACTTATCCCTTCGTCCTTCGTCGTTCGTCCTTCGTCACCCCTCACGGCACCGCGTACAGCCGCCGGTAAGCCTCGTAGTAGCCAACCACCAGCTTGACGTAGCTGCGCGTCTCATCGTAATCGATGCCTTGGATGAACAGATCCTGATCGGTCACGCTGTCGCCGCTGGCCCAGCGCTGCGCATTGCTTAGCCCGCCGTTGTAGGCTGCCAGCGCGCCCGGCAGACTGCCATGCATGGCATCGAGCTGGCGATCGAGGTAGAAGGCGCCAAAGCGCACGCCGACAGCCGGCCGAAATAAGTCGTCGGCCTGGAAATTCGGCACCTGCAGGTTCTGAGCGATCCCCTCGGCCGTGGTCGGAATGACCTGGGCTAGCCCGAGCGCCCCGGCGCCCGAATGCGCGCCAGGATTGAAGAGGCTCTCCTGCCGAAACATGGCGTACAGCACCAGCGGATCGAGCTTGCGTTCACTGGCCTGCGCGAGAATGAGATCAGCGTACGGCGTTGGAAAGATCAGCCGGCGCAGCGCCTCGGGCGCCTTCGCAAAGCCCTGCTCAGGCGAGCGATCGGCCAGATCCTCGGCGGCCTTCAGCGCAATATATGGGAAGCCGCGATCGTATGCCAGCCGCGCCAGCAGATACAGCTTGACCGGATCATTGCGCCAGGTGGCGTGGGCAGCGTCCCACTCGGCGATCGCCTCAGGTTGCAATGCCACATCCTGGAGCGCCAGCGCGCGCCGCACAGTAACGTTATCGACCACCTCGGGTGGGTAGCCGCGCTCTTCCAGGTGAAACGCCGGCGCGCCCGACCAACTTGCGATCCAGTCTTCGGCGGCGCGCCAGCTTGCGCCCGCGATCGGCGCGCCGATCGGCACCGTGCCGGCCGGCAGCTTGTCCAGCAGATCGGCCGCGCGGGCGCCATAATACGAATCCGGCGTGGCCTCGATTGCGGCGTCGAGCCGGCTGGCATAATCGGCGCTCTGGGGATCAGCCGTGCGGGCGGCCCAGAAGGCGGCCTGAGCGGCCACAGCTCCCGATGTGTTCTGGCGCAGCAAGTCCCAGGCCGCACGGGCCTCCTCCAGCCGGTTGGCGCGGAATAGCGACCAGCCGGCGGTGAACAGCGCATCGTGCGCCTGCGCGCTGGCTGGGTAGCGCCGCCCCAGATCGAGCTGCTGCTGGAGCGTCGCTTCGGCATCACCCTGGCGGCTCAGCAGCGTCGCGGCGCGGCTCAACGCCTCGGGCGCGCGCTCGTCGTCGGCGTAGGCCTGGGCAAACTCGCGATAGCCCGCGATAGCGCCGGCGATGTCGCCACTCTGCCCTTTGGTCTGCACCCAATCCAGCTGGGCCTGCCGCCCGGCCGGGCTGTTAGGCGACTCAGCGCCGATCGCTGCAAGCTCTTCCAGCGCGCCATCGATATCACTGGCCGCGCGCTGTGCCAGCGCGCGCAGGCGGCGCAGTTCCCGCGCTTCTTCACCGGCCACAGCGGCAATCGCGGCATCGTAGCGCGGCAGCGCGGCGGCCCACAGCTCGTGTGCGCTGTAGACCCGCGCGGCGACGGCGGGATCCAACGCCGGCGGCTGCTCATCGAGCCGCGCGACCGCATCGAGCGCCTCGGGTGTCGCGGGCATCCGCGCGGCCAGCTCGCGCCACCACTCGTGAGCCTGGTCGCTCGCGCCCATATCGGCCGCCAGCGCGGCGGCAGCGGAGAGAATGCGGGCGCGATAATCCGGCAGTTCGGCCAGCACGCGATCGGCAGGCGTCGGGGGATCGAGCAGCTTGTGGTAGAGCTGAAGCGCGATGTCGTTCTGCCCAAGCTTGCGATGCAGCGCGATCGCCTTTTCATACGCGCCGGCGCGCTCGCCGCGTGCGATATCGCTGGCAGCGGCCGCTGTATAGCTCGCGGCCGCATCGGCGTCGCGGCCGAGCGCCTGCTGCTGGGCGGCCTCACGCAGCCGCGCATATGGCTCCAGCGGAGTCTTCAGCGCGCGATACTGCTCGTAGGCGGCCACGGCGTCGGCCCAGGCGCCGGCCTGCTCGTGGCCGCGCGCGGTCAAAAACAGCGCGCGGGCGTACAGATCATCCGCCGCGCCAGGCGCTGCCGGCTTAGGCCCACTCGCGACCAGGCCACGTAGCCCTTCGACCGCCGAAGTCCAGCGCCCGCGCAGCGCGTAGCTTTCGGCCAGGTAGAAGCGCGCCTGGCGGGCCTCCAGCGCGTCGGGGTACGCATCCAGCAGCGCGCGCAGGTCGAGGCCCACGGCGTCATAATCACCATTTTCGCGCTCGTGCAGGGCGCGCAGGAGCAGGGCCGGGGCGGGCAGCGCAGGCGGCAGCGCGGTGGGCGCCGGCGCCTGAGCGCTCGAAGTGGGAGCAATGATCGTCGGGGCTGCAAGTTCATCGGCCGGTGGCGACGGAACGGCAATCGTATCACACGCGGCCAGCAGAACAGCAAAAATGAGCGCCGCCGGCCATTGGCGGCGTTTTGGTGTGCGTCGCATGGGCGGTATTGTACCACGAAAGAATCAAGAAACCGGCGAAAGACGAACGACCAAGGACGAAAGACGGAAGACGAAAGGTGAGAAAGCAGACCATACAGCTCCGTTCGTCCTTGGTCGTTCGTCCTTGGTCATCGACGCGCCTAGCCATCCAGCCTACGCGTGGCCGGCGGCTCCTGGGGCGGCGGCAGAACCGGTGCCGGCGGCGGCAGGTGCGGGGAAGTGCCATTGCTTGCCTGCGAGGTGACCATATCAGTGAAGACCTTGATCGTATCGATCGGGAGCGGGAAGATGATCGTGCTGTTCTTCTCGACCGCGATCTCAGTCAGCGTCTGGAGGTAGCGCAGCTGGAGCGTCACCGGCTCCTTGGCCATGACATCAGCCGCCTCGGCCAGCATCTTCGAAGCTTCAAACTCACCCGCGGCATGGATGATCTTGGCGCGCTTCTCACGCTCGGCCTCGGCCTGCTTGGCCATCGCGCGCTGCATGCTCTGCGGCAGCTCGACATCCTTGACCTCGACGATCGTGACCTTCACGCCCCACGGCTCGGTCTGCTCGTCGATAATCTTCTGGAGCCGCTCGTTGACCTTCTCACGTTGCGCCAGTAGGGTGTCCAGATCAACCTGGCCGACCGCGCTGCGCAGGGTTGTCTGAGCGATCTGCATGGTTGCACGAATATAGTCCATCACCTTCACCACCGCCCAGTTTGGGTTGACGACCATGAAGTACAGCACGGCGTTGACTTTGATCGTCACATTGTCAAGCGTGATCACCTCCTGCGCCGGCACGTCCATGGTGATCACGCGGGTGTCAACCCGGATCATGCGTTCCAGAATCGGAATAAGGAAGAACAGCCCTGGGCCGCGCGCGCCGACCAGCCGGCCCAGCCGGAACACGACGCCGCGCTCGTACTCCGGCACAATCTTGATCGACGAGAGCACAATCATCAACACGACGAACAGAAGCACCGCAAGGCAGAGAAATAGTACACCAGGGGACATGGCTTGCTCCTTCCGAGCGCCGAGGGCTGAGGACTGAGGACTGAGTTATGACAATGCAGACTCAGTCCTTAGTCCTTAGTCCTCAGTCCTTAATTTCAACTCTTAACTTCTTGATCACCGAGCGGCCGCACCACCAGCCGCAGATCGTGAACAGCAGTGACGCGCACCCAATCGCCGGCCTCGACCGGTCCATCTTCGCTAATTGCCTGCCACAGCGCACCCTCGACAAACACCATACCGTCGGGGTCCAGCCGCCGGCGCACCTCGGCCAGCCGGCCGAGCATGGCCTGCTCGCCAGTGGCTGCCGGCTGGCCGCGGCTGCGCAGCGCCAGCCAGATTCCCAACGCCACCAAAGTCGCCAGCGCCAGCCCAACCAGCGCCACCACCCAGACGGCGATCATGACGCCGGGCGCCTGCTGGGCGTCGATCAGGTTCAGCGCGCCCATCACCAGCAGCGCCAGGCCGGTCACTGCCAGCGCGCCGTGGCTATGCGCCACGAACTCGGCCACGATCAGCCCGAGCGCCAGAATGAGCAGCAGCGCGGCCCACCAGTTGAGCGGCAGCACGAACAGCCCCAGCCCGGCCGCGACCAGCAGCACCACGCCAATGCCGGCGAACACGCTGGTGCCGGGGGCGGCAAACTCCAGGCAGAGCGACAGCGCGCCAAGCACCAGCAGCACAAACGCCACCGCCGGGTTGGATAGCGCCAGCCGCACGCTCTCCCAGGCGGTCGGCGTAATCGGCGTCACGCTGCGGCCCAGCGTCGCGAGCTGGACCATCCGGTGATCGTGCAATGTGACCTGCCGGCCATCCAGCAAGGTCAGCAGCTCTGCCTGATTGGCGGCGACCAGATCGACGGCCGGCGGATTCAGCGCGCTGGCCTGCTCGTTGGTCAGCACCAGGCCCTCACGCACCGCACGATCGACCCACTCGACGTTGCGGCCACGGTCGGCGTTCCAGGCGCGAATCTGATCGGTCACGCTGTCGAGCACCAGGTCGCGCGTCTGCTGGGTCAGCGCCTCGTCCACGCGGGCGAGCGGATACGGGCTGCCAAAGCTGGTGTCGGGCGCCATCGCGCTTAGGTGCGCGGCGCTGAGGAATAGCGCACCGGCCGCACCAGAATTCGTGCCCGCCGGTGCGACATACACCACCACGGGGATGCGCGCAGCAGCGAGCTCGCCGGCGAACGGGCGCGCGTCGCGCAGCACCGCGCCGGCGCTGCTGATCTGGATCAGCAACAGATTGGCGTTGGAGGCCTCGGCTAGATGCAGCGCGTTACGCAGGTAGCCGATCGTCACAGACGTGATCGTGCCCCGCGCCTGGGCGACATAGATCGGCCCAGGGGTAGCCTGCGCGAACGCCGGCCCAGCCGAATCGAACGCAGCGAAGGCCAGCAGCAACGTCAGCGCGATCACCTGGCACATACGATGCATTGTGGAGATTGCCCTCTCTACAAGTCACTCAAGCGAAAAGGAAGCGGGTGACTCGTTGCAGCCAGCATGATACCGCGAGTCGGCCAGGAGCGCCAGTAACAATAACGCCGGCGATAGCTCAACGCGCACGCTGTCATGCTTCACTCCGTTCAGCATGACGATGGCCTTGCTTTGAAATACAGTGCTTACGCGCCTTCTTCGCCCGCATCCTTAACCGGCACGCCGCGCTCCAGAAAACGTTTGACGCGCCGCTCGAAGGTCGATCGCGGCAGCAATACTTTGCGATCGCAGGTTGCGCAGCGGATGCCGATCTCGGCGCCGACCCGCACCACGCGCCAGGTGTCGCCGCCGCAGGGGTGCTGCTTGCGCATCTTGACGAGATCGCCGACATAGATTTCGATCGGTGGGGTGGGCATACGAACCTCCAGAGAGGCTGGAGGCTAGAAGCTGGAGGCTAGCAAAGCATCCGCGTTACTAGCCTCTAGTCTCCAGCCTCTAGTCCCTCGCCTTTCGCCTGCCGCCACAGCGCCTCTTTCTCCTCCACGCTGGTCGTCAGGAGATCACGGCCCTGCTCGCGCAGCCGGCGCTCGACGGCGGCGAAGCGGCGGCGGAACTTGGCCGTGGCCGCGCGCAGCGCACTCTCGGCGTCGACCTTCAGGCGGTAGCCGAGCTTGGATGCCGCCAGCAGCAGATCGCCGTACTCCTCCTCGATCCGCGTCGCGCGCGCGGCATCGTCGGCGTGCTGCTCGGCATGCGCCGCGCGGTGCAGTTCGTCGATCTCCTCGTGCAGCTTGTTCCAGGGCCAGCCCTGATCGGCTGTATCGAAGCCGGCCTTGGATGCCTTGCGGATCGTCGCTTGAGCAGCCATCAGCGCGGGCAGTCCGGCTGGTATACCGTCGAGCAGGTCACGCGGCGCCTGCCCATTGGAGGCCCGCTCCTCGCGCTTGATCGCGTCCCAGTTCTTCAGCACCTGATCGACCGAGGGGCTGGAGACTGGGGCCGCGCTACTAGCCTCTAGTCTCCAGTCCCCAGCCTCTCCAAAGACATGCGGGTGCCGCCGGATCAGCTTGGTGGCGATATGCTCGTACACATCGCCTATGTCGAACTCACCAGCCTGGCGGCCCATCTCGCTATGCATCAGCACATGCAGCAGCACGTCGCCCAGCTCCTCGGCCAGCGCGTGCATATCACCGGCATCAAGCGCCTCCAGCGCCTCGTAGGTCTCCTCCAGCAGATCCTTGCGAATAGAAAGGTGAGTCTGCTCGCGATCCCACGGGCAGCCGCCGGGGCCAAGCAGCCGCGCCACGATGTAGCTCACGCCCTCGGGACCGCGCGGGTCGGCCAGCGGCGACAGGGGAGGCAGGTAGGCGCAGGTCAGGTGATCGAGCCTATCCTGGTGGTCGAGCAGGTGCAGCGGCACAGTCCAGACCTGCTGCGCGTCCGCCACGCCCGCCGCTCGGACCAGCGTGACCGGGTGCTCGACCGGGTAGCGCTCCATCAGCGAGAGCTTGACATTCGAGGCGACCCGCCGGTTATAGACCTGGCAGATCAGCGCCGGCCGCGTCGCCGCGAGCGGGTAGGGCAGCAGCGGCGGGGTGTAGGGGCCGATGCCCTGGATCTCCGACCACGCGCCATCGGAGTGTCGGGTGTCAGATGTCGGGTGTCGGGTGTCGGGAGCGTCTAGCCCATCACTCGTCACGCGCCACTCGTCACGCGGCGCCAGATCGAGCGCATCCAGCAGCTGCAAGCCATGCTCCAGCGGATCGAGCGCCAGCGCGGCGCAGACCGGCTCGACAAAGCTCAGGCCGGCGACGACGCGCACATCGATCGCATGCTCGCCGGCCAGCGCCAGCAGCCGCCGCGTGGTCGCCTCGGCCACCAGCGGGTGGCCCGGCACGGCGTACAGCACATCCTCACCCTCAGCTGCCCGCGCGACCAGATCGGCGGCGATCTGCTCATAGACCTCGCCAAACGCGCCGGCCGACTCGTACAGCGCATCGAATGGCCGTAGCTCCAGATGCGCCGGCAGCTCGGCCACCGTCGGGTGGATGGCGGTGCGCAGATATAGCACCCGCGCCGATTGGAGCAGATTCCAGGCCTGGCGCGTCAGCAGCGCCGCGTCGCCGGGGCCGAGACCGAGAATTGTTATCATATCCGTTCCATCTCCCGCAGTGCTCTGAGATCGGCCTCGAAATCGCCGACATCGTAGTGAATCGCGATCTCGCGACTGGCAAGCAGGTGCTGGAAATGCGATTGATGCATTTCTGCCAGAAGGCTCGCCTGCCCCAGAGTTAGCTTCTCCTTTTGGAAGAGCATGATTGCTATTTCCTGCAACAGCTCTTCTTGAGATAGTCCTGTTGCGAGCACAATATCAGCTGGTATCAAGAGACTCATTGTATTCCCGATCATATTTCGAATATCAATCCTGTTGGCTGAATAATGAATCTAGACAATCACTGATTCGATATATTGTACACCACGCTCCCACTTTGTCATGCTGACCAGAGGGAAGCATCTCACCGCGTTACAATGAACTCTCGTCGAGGGAGTGGAGCTTCGCTCAACATGACAAGGAGCGTCATTGAGGTCGTTGATTGACGGCGAAATCGTTGTGCTGATGCAACAAAGGACGAACGACGATCATCGATCGTCGTTGGTCCTTCGTCGTTCGTCGTTCGTCGTTCGTCGTTCGCCTGTCCTGAGCGGCGTCGAAGGGTCGTTCGTCGTTCGTCGGAATGCGCTACTTGACGGGTGTCGGCGCCGGCTGCTCGGCTGGCGGCTGGGCCGGCGCGGGCGCTGCCGTTGGGTTGGGGTAGGTTGGCTCGACCAGGCGGCCTTGCTGCTTGGCCTTGGCGTGCTCGTCGGCCAGCAGTTTCTCGAACTCTTGCCCGCGCTGCTGCTGGATCTGCTGCGCGATCTGCGTTTCGATCTGCTGCTTGGCCTGCTCCTCGCTCATCGCCGGGCCTTCGCTGCGGCTGATCAGCTTTATGATATGGTAGCCAAACTGGGTCTTGATCGGCTCTTTGGTGGTCTCGCCGGGCTTGAGATCCTGGAACATGGCCTTGTCGAACTCGGGCACGAACTGGCCCTGCGGGACATCTTCGTAGACACCGCCCTTATCCTTCGAGCCGGGGTCCTCCGAAAACTGCTTGGCCAGATCCTCAAACTTCTCGCCTTTGCCCAGCCGCGCGATGATATCTTTGGCCTTCGCCAGCGCGGCCGCATCGGCAGCCGCATCGGCGCCCGCAGCCACACTGATCAAGATGTGGGCGACCGTGCCCTTCTGCACCGGCTTGCTGGCCTCGGCCATCACCTGGTCGGTCACTTTCTGGCGGACCGTGTCGGTGGTCACGAGCGTCTCGGCGATCTTCTGGCGCGCCACGAAGAACGAGGCAAACTGGCGAAACTCAGTCGAGTCGCCGCCAGGCAAGCCGAGCTGATTCTGCACCACCTCATCAAAGCTGGGGGCAGTAGCGCCCGACTGAGCGCCCGATTGAGCGACCGAGTCACGGAATTGGCCGACCGCTTTATCGATCTCCTGGTCACTCACCGAAACGCCGCGCGCCTTCGCGAGGCCAAGCACGAGATTCTGATCGACGAATAGGCTCACGATACGCTTCTCGATATCGATTCGCGAAGGCGCCTGGCCCTGCTGAGGCTGCTTCTGAAAGCCCTGCTCCAGCCGGCCGATCCGCACATCCAGCTCTTTACGGCTAAGCACAACATTGTCGACGCGTGCTACGGTGTCGACTGCCGGGCTGCCGCAGGCGACGAGCGCCAGCATTGCAAGCAGCGCCACAGTCCATCGTTTGAGATACACATTTACTCCTTATTTATCAATTATTGTTATCAGCTGTCAGTTTTTGCTTTTTGTACTTCTTTTTTCGCCCGGCGGGGCGAAAAAAGAAGTACAAAGAAAAAAAGAATCATACATCATTCAGCGAAAGAATAGCCATGAACGCCTCTTGTGGAATCTCGACGCTCCCAACCATTTTCATGCGCTTTTTGCCTTCTTTCTGCTTTTCCAGCAGCTTGCGCTTGCGCGTAATGTCGCCGCCATAACATTTGCTCAACACATCCTTGCGCATCGCCTTCACCGTCTCGCGCGCCACGATTTTGTTGCCGATCGCGGCCTGGATCGGCACCTCAAACATCTGGCGCGGGATCAGCTTGCGCAGCTTTTCGACCAATGTGCGGCCGTTGGCGAAGGCGAAATCACGGTGGGCAATCAGCGAGAGCGTATCTACCGGCGTGCTGTTGACCAGAATATCAAGCTTGACCAGATCGGCCGCCTGGTAGCCGGCCAGCGTGTAATCCAGCGAAGCGTAGCCCTGCGTGCGCGATTTCAGCTGATCGTAGAAGTCGATCACCACCTCGGCCAGCGGAATTTTATATTTCAACAGCACACGCTGCGGGTCGAGATAGTCCATCGTCTCAAATGTGCCGCGCTTGTTGGTCACCAGATCCATAATCGTGCCAATATAGCGCGTGGGTGTGAACACGCTGATCTGCATCACCGGCTCTTCGATGCTGGCGATCCGAACGACGTCAGGCATCTCGGAGGGGTTATCGACCGTAATGACCTCGCCATCGGTGAGCAGCACCTGATACTCGACACTGGGCGCGGTGATGAGCAGCTCAAGGTTATATTCGCGCTCCAGGCGC
>Ga0137375_10002906_pt1 | contig 20236 bp, 15 predicted proteins | sample SagtaG_24_FD_104936 | JGI IMG/M metagenome (GOLD analysis project Ga0137375, IMG submission 104936) | Vadose zone soil microbial communities from Sagehorn Ranch, Mendocino, California, USA - Sage1_R_113_16 metaG | ecosystem: Environmental > Terrestrial > Soil > Vadose zone | place: USA...
CCAGGCGACGGTGGCGGGAGACGTGGCGGTCGTGCGTGCGGCGGCGCTGATCCGGGACGGCCGCGCCCAGGCCGTGGTCGCGGGCGGCGTGGACGAGCTCTTCGCCCACGCGTACCGGCGTCTCGCGGAGATGGGGATGCTCTCGCCTATCGCCGGCACGGGAGCGGAAGGCTGCCGGCCCTACGCGCCTGACCACAACGGGGCCGTCCTCGGCGAAGGGGCAACCTTCCTGGTGCTGGAGGAGATCGAGGCGGCGCGCGCCCGCGGTGCGGTGATCCACGCCGAGGTCCTCGCGGCGGCCGCGGGCAATATTCCCGCGGCGCCGAATACGGCGCCCCGCCGCCGCCGCGATCCGCGCTCGCCCGTGCTCCGTGCCCTCCGCTCTGCGGGCGCCGCGGTCTCGACGGTGGAGCGCTGCTATGGGTCGGGCAACGGCGATCCCGCGCTCGACGACTGGGAGCTGGCGCTCCTGGCTGCCGACGGCATCGCGGCCCCCGTGTCGCTCGCGCCCCGCTTCGGCCAGCACGGCGGGCTGGGCGCGCTGCGCATAGCGGCTGCGGCGCTCGATCTCGGGGACGGCCGGACGCACGAGGGGCCCATGCTCGCGCATGGGCTCGCGCGCGGAGGCTGCCGGATCGCTCTCGTCATGGGCACGGCGGCATGAGCGATCACGTCACGGTCATTCCGGTGTTCAACGAAGCGGCGACCATCGGCGGTCTCGTGGCGCGCGCCGCGCTCCACGGCCCGGTCCTGGTGGTAGATGACGGCTCGTGGGACGGAGGTGACGATGCCGCGCTCGCTGCCGGCGCGGTGGTGCTTCGAACCGGGGGACGCTGCGGCAAGGGCGCGGCGCTCCGACTGGGATTCGCCGGGGCGCTCGCGCGCGGAGCCGAGCGCGTGGTCACGCTCGATGGTGACGGCCAGCACGATCCGGCAGACATCCCGCGGCTGCTGGCAGCCTCTGAGGCCGAGCCCGGCGCGGTCATCATCGGCGGCCGCCTGACAGACAGTGGCAGAGACATGGAGCCCGCGCGACATCACGCTCTGCGGGTGGCGGGCTTCTTCATCAACTGGCTGACTGGCCGGCATGTCGCCGACACGCAGTCGGGCTTCCGCGTCTATCCGCGGGATCTCCTCGAGCGCGTGCCGCCGCGCCGGGGCGGGTTCGTGCTCGAGACCGAGGTGCTGGTCCGCGCCGCGGCCTCGGGTTATGGGATCCGCGAGGTCGCGATCATCACTCCGCGTCCTGCCGACAGGCCGAGCCACTTCCGACCGCTCACGGACGGCGTCGCCGTGACCGCCTATCTCATGGGCCAGGGCCTCTGCCGGTGGATGGCCGATGCGCGGCTCGTGCTCACCGCCCTCGTGCGCCCTTTCGGCCGCGCGCGCCGGCACCCGCGCCATCAAGAGCTGGCGGCCTTCACGGCGGCCTACCGCCACAACCCGGGGGCGTTCGCCTCGGCCGTCGGCGCGTTCACCGTGAACCGCATCGCGAGCACGTGGGGCGGCTGGTGGCGCGATCCGCGCGCGCGCGTCATGCGCCGGGCGGCGCTCGCCTCGGCGGCGCTGCCGGCCCTGGCTGCGGCCGCGGCGCTTCAGTGGACGCTGGGCCTTCGCCGCGTGGGTATCGATCTCGTCGCCCCTCTCGTGCGCTGGGCCTTCTCCCAGGACCGTCTGGCCGCCGCCCTGGGGCCCCAGGAGGGCGGGGGCGCGCCGCGCCGGCGCCCCACGGCAGACTACGACGTGCTCGTCGTGGGGGGCGGACCCGGCGGCTCCACGGCGGCGACCTTTCTCGCGCGCGGAGGGCTGCGCGTGGCGCTGGCCGAGCGGGAGGTCTTTCCCCGCTTCCACATCGGCGAATCGCTTCTGCCTGCCAACCTGCCGATCCTCGACCGGCTCGGGGTGCGGGAACGCATCGAGCGCCACGGCTTCATCGTGAAGTACGGGGCCGCCTTCCACGACCAGGAGTCGGGCAGCGAGTTCCGCTTCTACTTCCAGGAGGGCAAGCCCTGGCCCAACCATGCCTACGAGGTGCCGAGGGCCGAGTTCGATCAGGTCCTGCTCGAGCACGCCGCCAAGGAGCCAGGTGTCTCGGTGCTGCAGCCCGCTGGCGTGGGGCGCCTGGAGTTCGACGCCGACGGCGTGACGGCCGAGATCCTCGACGGCGAGAAGGCGCGGGAGATACGCGCGCGCTTCCTGGTGGACGCGAGCGGCCGCGACGGGCTCCTCGCCGCGAGGCGGCAGAGCCGACGGTTCCCCATCCCGGGGCTCGGCAAGGTGGCGCTCTTCGCCCACTTCGACGGCGCGCCACGCTGGACGGGGCGGGACGAGGGCATGATCCGAATCTTCGTGTTCGAGGAGGGATGGTTCTGGTGGATCCCCTTCGCCGGGACGGTCACCAGCGTCGGCTGCGTTCTCCACGCGCGAACCGCCCGCGGCCGGTCCGGCTCCCTCGAGACGCTCTTCGACGAGATGATCGGCCGCTGCGGCCGCGTGGCCGAGGGCCTGCGGGAGGCACGCCGCGTCACGCCCGTCATGAGCGCCGCCAACTTCTCCTATCGCACCGATCCCGTGGTGGGCGACCGCTTCGTCTGCGTCGGCGACGCGCTGGCCTTCGTGGACCCGATCTTCTCCTCGGGCGTCTTCATCGCCATGCAGACCGCCGAGCTGGCCTCGGCTGAGATTCTCCGCGCCTTCGCGGAGAACCGATTCGGGGCGCGGCGCTTCCGCGCCTACGTCCGCCGCTTCCACCGCGGCGTCGGTCCGTTCGTGCGCTTCATCCGCCGCTACTACGAGCCCACGTTTCTCGAGGTGTTCCTGAGACCCCGGCAGAACTTCGCCATGCTCGACAGCGTCACCGGGGTGCTGGCGGGCGGAGCCTTCCTCCGCATGCGCTGGAAGATGCGCCTCTCCCTCGCGATCTTCTTCGCCATCGTGCGCGTCAATCGCTGGCTCCGCAGGCGCCGCGGCCTGCCGGTGGCATCGAGGCTCGAGTGGTGAGCGTGGCCGAGCCCCTCGCCGACCGTCGGAGGGAGAGGGTACCGTAGGGGTGGCAGCGTGAGGGTTCGCGAGCTCCTTCCCCGCGGCTATGCCTTCACGATCGTCGGCATCGCGGTCGGCGTCGCGGGGCTCGTCGCCCTCGGGGCGATGGCCGAGCGGATCACGCGCTTCATCGACGGTGGCGACCGCTTCGTGCTCGGCCAGATCTCGGTCGCCGGGGAGGGCATGGGCATGGGCACCGGCTTCACCGCCGGCGGCCTTCTCTCGGCAGCCAAGATCGCCGAGATCGCCGCCGTGCCCGGCGTCTCGGGCGTCCAGGCCCAGGTCATGATGCCGCTCAACACCAGCACCTCCCAGTTCCTGACCCTGACCCAGGAGCTGGTCTTCGGGATGGATCTGACCGTGCCCATTCCCAACCGCCACTACCGCGAGCTGCCGGTCCGTACGGGTCGCCCGCTCCGCCCCGCCGACCGGCGCGTCACCGTGCTCGGCGCCGACTTCGCGGCCTCGCGACGGCTGGGCGTGGGCGCCTCGATCGCGCTCGGCGGCCAGGACTTCGCTGTCGTCGGCATCCTCGACAAGACCTTCACGGCGCCGGACAAGTTCGCGCTCGTCTCGATCGACGACGCACGGGAGCTCTGGCTGCGTCGCGACCCGCTCCTGGTCCAGGTCTTCGGCGCGGGCAGCCTGAGGCGCGGCGACCTGAACACCGGCGCAGCCGTCGGCTGGGCGGCGGGCCAGGATCCCGATGCGCTCGCCCGCCGGATCCAGGCCAGCGTCCCCGGCGTCAACGTCACCATACCCGGCGAGGTGAGCCAACTCCTGCGCCAGTCCACCGCGTTCTTCTCGGCCCTCCTCCTCGGCATCGGGGCGCTCGGGCTTCTCATCGGGGGACTGTCGCTGTCGAACACGGTCACGGCGGCCGTCTTCGAGCGCATCCGCGACTTCGGCGTCAAGCGCGCGCTGGGCGCCACCGATATGCACCTGCTGCGCGAGGTGCTGGGCGAAGCGCTCGGCGTGAGCCTCTCGGGCGGCGTGGCCGGTGTCCTGCTGGCGCTCGGCATCGGCGCGGCCGTGGACGCGCGCGTCATCCGCGACGGCCAGCAGCTCTTCCTCTTCTCGCCCCGCCTGCTGGCCTTCGCGGTGGTTTTCTCCGTCGTGCTGGGCGGGCTGGCCGCAGGCTATGCCACGCTGCGCATCGCGCGCCTGTCGCCCGCCGAAGCCATCCGGCGCGGTGGCTGAGAGGAGCCTCCTCCATGCTCGTGAGAGCGCGAGGGCTCACCAAGACCTTCACGGGCCCCGGCGGCATGCCCGTGCCGGTGCTCCACGGCGTGGATCTCGAGGTCAAGGGCGGCGAGTTCGTCGCCGTCTCCGGCGCCTCGGGCTCCGGCAAGTCCACGCTCCTGAACCTGGTCGGCCTGCTCGAGCCGTCCGATGCGGGGGAGATCTGGTTCGGCGAGGAGCGCGTGAGCCACCTGCGACGCCGCGCCCAGGCACGGGTGCGCGGCGGCTCGATCGGGTACGTCTTCCAGTCCTTCATGCTGCTGGCGGGCCTGACAGCGCTGGACAATGTCCTTCTGGCCGCGCGCTATGTCGGCCGCGAGCGGGGCGAGGCGCGCCGGGAGGCGCTCCGGCTCATGGAGCGCATGGCGGTGGCCCACCGCATCGATCACTACCCCGCCCAGCTCTCGGGCGGCGAGCAGCAGCGCGTGGCCTACTGCCGTGCCGTGCTGAACCAGCCGCCGCTCGTCCTGGCGGACGAGCCCACGGGCAATCTCGACGATGAGCACGCGCGCGTGATCCTGGCCGAGCTGCATGCGCTGGCCGCGGAGCACGGCGCGGCCGTCGTGCTGGTCACCCACCGTCGCGAGGCCTCCGCCGGCGCCGACCGCGTGCTGCGGCTCGAGCAGGGGCGACTCGTGACCTCATGAGGAGAGACCAATGACCCGGAGACGCTCGTGTCTCGCAGTGGCCGTCCTGGCGGTGGCCGTCCTCCTGCCCGCGCGTGCCTCCGCCGATGACCGGACCCGTGAGTTCCAGGCGCCCGCGGACCGCGTCTGGACCGTGACCGTCTCGACGCTCAAGAGCCTCGGCTGGGACATCGACAAGGAAGATCGCAACGTCGGCTGGATCACCACGGACTCGCGCCGCCTCGAGGGCGACAACTATGGAGTCTACGAGAAGGCCCTCCGCCACCGCCTGCGCATCACCGTCAAGGGACGCGACAACGGCCGCACCGAGGTGAGCATCCAGCGGCGTCTGTACAAGTCCGAGCGCCAGGTCTTCGTGACCAAGGAGGAGGATGTCCCGGCCAAGGACCAGATCGTGGAGAAGGAGATCCTCGACGCCATCGGCCGTAGTCTCTAGCGCCGCGCGTCCCGCGTGAGGGCTCTCCGCAGCGCGTGGGGCGTCGCCGGCCTCATGGCGCTCTCCGCGCTGGCCCTGCTCCTGCCCGGACTGGGCGCCGTGCCCTTCGACGACCCCGGCGAGGGGCAGCACGCCGAGATCGCCCGCGAGGCTCTCGTCTCGGGCGACTGGCTCACCCTCCGCCTCGTCGGCGTCCGCTATTACGACAAGCCTCCACTCCTGTACTGGCTGATCGCCGCAGGCTTCAAGACGTGGGGCGTGTCGGAGTGGGCCGCGCGCCTGCCGGCCGTGCTGGGGGCCGCGGCCGCCGTGGCGGCGACGGCGCTTCTCGGCGCCCGCCTCCTCGGGCCCGGCGCGGGCGCGCTCGCAGGCGTGGCGCTCCTGTCCTGCGCGCTCTTCGCCGCGTTCGCCCGCTATGTCCGGCCCGACACGCTCTTCGTCGCCGCGATCCAGTGGGGCTTCACGGGTCTGCTGCTCGCGGTACATGGCGACGGCTTCCGCGGGCGCCGCTGGGCCATCGCCGGCTGCGCGGCGCTGGGCGCGGCGGCGCTGGCCAAGGACCCCTTCGCTCTCGTCGGCCCGCTCGGCGCGGTCGCGCTGGCGCTCGCCCTCGGCGGCCGGATCCGTCCCGTCGGCCGGTGGCTGCCTGCCGCAGGAGCTGCCGTCCTGCTCCTGGTCGGCTTCGGCTGGTATGCCCTGGCCTCCGCGCGCAATCCCGGCTTCCTCTGGTACACGGTGGTGGACAACCACCTTCTCAACGCCGTGCAGATGCGCCGCTTCCCCGACGAGGACGTGCCGCTCTCATCGCTCGAGTTCCTCGCGGTCGCGGGGCTCGGAGCCTTTCCGTGGATCGTGCCGGCCGCGCTCGAGATGGGCACGCTGGTCCGTCGCCGCGCGTGGCGCGACCCCGAGGAGATCCCGTGGGTGGCGCTGGGACTCTGGGCCGCCGGTCTCTTCGGCGTCTTCACGCTGTCGGCCTTCAAGCTGCCCCACTACGGGCTGCCGGCCTATCCGGCCGTCGCGCTCCTCGCCGCGCGCTGGTGGTCGGAACGGGAAGGCCGGAGCCGGCGGCCCGCGTTGGCGTACCTGGCGGTCTTCGCGCTGATGGCCGCGATCCTGGGCGCGGCCGCGCTCAGCGATGGCCGCGCCTTCATGGACACCGTCTTCTCGGTGACGGACGTCTCCTCGCGCAAGGAAGCCGTCGCGGCGCAGGCGGGGCCGCTCCCCGTCTGGTCTTTGCTCCGACCGGTGGTCGCGCGCACGGCGCTCGTCTTCGCGCTGGGCGCCACGGCCCTGGCCGCCGCCACGGCTTCCAGGCGGTCGGGATGGCTCGCCGCCGCTGTCGTGGCCGTGACCATGCTGGCCGTGGTGCCGAGCGTGGGCCAGGCCCTCGGGCTCGTCGCCTCGGCCCGAGCCGTCTCGGGCATGGCGGCCGAGGTCCGGTGGTACTGGCAGCCGGGCGCCGTGCTTGTTCACGAAGGTCCCATCGAGAACTCAGGCGCGCTCGAGCTCTACTCCGCGTTCCGGCCCATCCTCGTGGACGGCGCGCGAAGCGTGCTCGGCATGGGGTCCACCTTCCCGGAGGCAGCGGATCGTTTCTGGGATGCCGGACGGCTCACGCGGGCATGGCTATCCGGCACCCCGATCCTGCTCGTGACACCGAGAGAGCCCGCGCGGAGCCTCGTCGCCGGGATCCCGCGCGAGCGCGTACGACTCCTCGCGGCGCGCCAGGGTCGCTGGCTCTGGAGCAATGCGCCCCGCGAGCCCGAGGCTCAGCTCTCGCGGCCTCGGAATTCCCGCCCTCCGAATTCCCGCCCTCAGATCTCCCGATAGAACAGCAGGAGCAGTCCGACGAGGGCGATGCAGGGTGCCCACACGCGCCCGGCGAGCGTGCCCTGCGAGCCCGGCAGCCGCAGCTCGAGCCAGCGGGCCCACCCCGCGGCGATGGCCAGGACCGCCAGCGGCAGGTGGGTGATCTCCATCAAGTAGGCTTCCTTCATGTTCTGGAGCGTGTGGGCGTGCGCGAGGAGCAACGCGCCGCCCACGGCGCAGACCAGCGGAAAGACGAGAGCCAGGCGCCGGTCGCTGAGGCGCTTCGTGCTCACCAGCCACTCGAAGACTCCGAAGACCGCGGGGAGCACGACCAGGATGCGGTGCTGCAACACTTCCGGGTCCCACAGGCTCTGCCAGAAGCCCTGCGGACCGAGCGGCCAGGCCTCCGGGTCGCTGCGGAGGAGAAGGAAGGCCGCCAGCCCCACGAAGAGAAGCGGCCAGGCCTGAGCCCACCGCGCCCGCCCCGTTCGCTCGAGCATGGCGAGCAGGCCCATGACGAGGACGAGGAGCCCCGAGACGTTGTGGTTGTACTCGGACCAGAGGCTATCCTGCAGCGTGCGGGGCGTGTCCTTGACGGTGAGGTCCGAGGCTTGAGCCAGCTCGGTGAAGGACGGCGTCGAGAGCGTCGGCCACCGCGGCGTGAAGCGAAAGACGACCTCTCCGAGCGTCGCCCGTTCGGCGACCTGGTCGATCGCCGGCGGCACCGAGCCGAGCGAGGCCGCGAGGAAGAGCAGCGTTGCCGCCGTCCCGACCTCGACCTCCACGAGCCGGCCGAGCGCGGGCGGCGGCGGCTCGCCATCCGCGCGCACGCGGCGCACCGCGATGAAGCTGAGCGCGCCCAGTCCGAGCAGGCCGATGAAGAGCACGCTCTTGGTCAGCGTCATCGCTCCGTAGGCGGTGCCGAGGGCAGCCGCGGGCCCGCCGATGTACAGGAGCCAGAGCCCGACCGCGGCTGCGGCCAGCGTGATCACCGCGCCCTGGGCCAGCAGCGTGAAGCGCCGCAGTGTCTCGCCGGGCCACGGGCGATGGGCCCGCCCCTGGAGCAGGATCAGCAGGTGCGCAAGCCCGCCCAGCCAGATCCCGGCGGCCAGCTGATGGGCCCCGTCGAGTGCGAGGAGCAGCGGGCGCTGCTCGAGGCGCCCCGTGGCGTGGCTGAGGAAGGCGGCGCTGGCTGCCGCGAGCGTCGATACGGCGACCAGCGCGAGCCAGCGCGACAGCGCGAGGGGGCGCAGGCGCGCGAGCCCCGCCACCCCGACCGCGGCGAGGCAGGCGGCTACCCGCAGCAAGCTCGCGTGGAAGAGCGAAGTCTCGAAGGCGCGGGCGAGGGGCCAGCCGTCGGGGCCGGCCGCGGCGGCGACGACCATGACGAAGCCCGCCGCCTGGCAGGCTGCCGCGAGCCCCGCGCCCGCGGCGACCATGGCCAGCAGCCGGCACACGTCCCGCTCCACATCCTGCTCGCGGGCCAGCCAGGGCCGCAGCGCCACAAGGCCGAACACGGCGCCACCCAGCGCGAGCGACTGGCCGCAAAGACCGAGCGCCCGCAGATGGACCTGGAGCAGCTCGATCATCGCTCGCGCGCGCTCATGGCCGTGTCACCGCGTCCCGGTCGGGGCACCGAGCAGCCGCCCGAGCAGCGCCTCGACGACGGCGCGCGCCGCGCCGGGCCTGCGGAGCGCGCGAATGGCGCGCTCGAGCTCGGCGCGCGCGCCGTCCTCGCTCAGGAGGCGGCGTATCGCCGCGGCGAGCTCACGGGACGAGCGCGCCGGGAGCGCGGCGCCCGCGGCGACGACGAAGCGCTCGTTGCGGCGCTCGTGCCCCGAGAGCGAGCCGAAGCAGATGACCGGCAGCTCGGTGGTGATGGCCTCGGCCAGCGTCACGCCGCCCGCCTTGCTGACGAGGAGATCGGCCGCGGCCATCAGCCGCCTGATCTCGGACGTGTAGCCGAGGACTCGAAGCCGGCGGCCGGCGCCACGCGTCATCTCGGCGAGCTCGGTCGCCAGGCGCCGATCGCGGCCCGTGACGATCACCGCCTGCAGCGGCAGCGGCAAGTCGCGCAAGACGCGGGTCGTCGCACGAAGCCGTCCGGTCCAGCCGAGCATCCCGGCCATGGCGAGCACGAGCGGACGGTCGGGGTCGAGGCCGAAGGCGCGGCGCACTTCCGAGGGGTCCACCGGCTCGTCGAACTCGGCGCGCACCGGAATGCCGGTCGTGAGCACCCTCTCGGACGGGACGCCGCGGTCGCAGACCTGGCGGCCGACCGCATCGGCGGGAACGCAGTAGAGGTCCACGATGGGGTGGATCCACTGGCTGTGCGCGGTGAAGTCGCTGAAGACGAGGGCGTGCGGCACGCGCGTCAGACCGCGCCGGCGCAGATCCGACAGCGCGCCGGCCGGCGTGGGGTGGGTGGACACGACGACGTCGGGGCGTTCGGCCTCGAGCCGCGCCCGCAGACCGCGCGTGCCGAGGGTGCCCATGCCCATGACCAGGCCTGAGGAGGACCGGATCCGGTCGCCGATCCAGTACCCGGCGCCCCAGAGCGCCGGGGCGCGGCGGAGGATGGCGCTGTAGAGCCGGCGGCTCCAGCGGTCGAAGGCCGGATGGACGAGCTCGCTGAAGTGATGCACCACGCTCGGCCGCGCGCCCGCAGCGCGGAAGGCCACATCGAGCGCCCGCGCGACGGCGTCGTGGCCGGAGCCGTAGCTGGCCGTGAGGATGAGGACACGCGGGGAGGGACTCACAGCAGGCGAGATCGTAGCATGGCGGGCGCAGAACCGCCGACAGCAGACCGAGGAATGGGTGGTGCCTCACGGCGGCATTTGCTAAGGTGACAAAGCCATGAGCTCCGACTATCTCCGCACGCTGTTCCTGCATCCGCCATCCCCGGACGGGTTCGACGGCGGCGCCGGCGCCCGGTACCAGGCCAGGCGCGAGATCCGCTCGTTCTGGTATCCGACGTGGCTCGCCCAGCCTGCGGCGCTGGTCCCGGGCTCGAGGCTGGTCGACGCGCCGCCGGATGGTCTCACGCTGGATGATATCCGTCCGCTGGCGCGCGACTTCGACCTCTGCGTCATGCACACGAGCACGCCGTCCTTCTCGGGAGACGTCGAGATCGCCGTCGCGCTCAAGGTCGAGAACCCGCGGCTGATGATCGGCATGGTCGGCGCGGCCGTGGCGGTGGCGCCCGAGGCGGCGCTCAGGGCCTCTGCGGCGCTCGACTTCGTCGCCGGAACCGAGTTCGACTTCACGATCCGGGACGTGGCCCAGGGACGGCCCCTCGAGGACATCGCCGGACTCTCGTACCGCGTCGGCGGGCGCGTCGAGCAGACGCCGGCCCGGTCCATTCTCGAGAACATGGACCTCCTGCCCTTCGTCACCCCTGTCTACAAGCGAGACCTGACAGTCGAGCACTACGCGATCGGGTACCTCAAGCATCCCTACGTCTCGCTCTACACGGGCCGCGGCTGCCGCTCCAAGTGCACCTTCTGCCTGTGGCCTCAGACCGTGGGCGGGCAGCGCTACCGCACCCGGAGCGTCGAGCACGTGGCCGAAGAGATGGCGCTGGCCCGGCGGCTCTTCCCGCAGGTGAAGGAGTTCTTCTTCGATGACGACACCTTCACCGACGACCTTCCGCGGGCTCAGGCTATCGCCAGGCGCCTGGGCAGGCTCGGCATCACATGGTCTGTCAACGCCAAGGCCAATGTTCCGTACAAGAGCCTGAAGGTCCTCAAGGACAATGGACTGCGGCTGCTGTTGGTCGGCTACGAGTCCGGCAACCAGCAGATCCTCAACAACATCAAGAAGGGCGTCCGCCTGGACATCGCACGGCGCTTCACGCGCGACTGCAAGGAGCTCGGCATCGCCATCCACGGCACGTTCATTCTCGGCCTGCCGGGCGAGACGCGCGAGACCATCGGGGAGACGATCCGCTTCGCCTGCGAGATCGATCCCACGACCATCCAGGTCTCGCTGGCGGCGCCGTATCCCGGCACGGCGCTGTACGCCGAGGCGCGGCGCAACGGCTGGCTCGAGGTCGAAGAGCTCGTGGACGAGGCGGGCGTGCAGGTGAGCGCCATCGGCTATCCGCACCTGTCGCGGACAGAGATCTTCGAGTCGGTGGACGAGGTCTACCGGCGCTTCTACTTCCGCCCGCGGAAAATGATCTCGCTCGGCGCCGAGATGCTGCGTGATCGCACGGTCATGCGCCGCCGCCTTCAGGAAGGGCGCGAATTCCTCCACTTTCTCCGCAAGCACCGCGCCGAAGCCCCCGCTGGCTAGCTCCGTGCGAGTGAGGCCGGTGTGCCTGCCGCTCCATCGCACTGCGGAGGGCGGGTGGCGCCGGCGGGGGGCTCCCTCGGGAGCGAATCCGACGAGCCGTAGCGCGCCCCGAAGCGCAGGGCGCCTCCGCCGCGCGAGCCGTGCTGCGCAGCAGGACGGCGAGCGCACCCCCGCTTCGGGGGATGGGGGGCGGGCGGAGGCGCCCGAGCAAGTGTGGCGCGCGAGGCAAGGAGGTTTGAGCGAGCGAGGGAGCCCCCCGCCGGCGCCGCCCGCCCGGCTTCGCGCGCCAAGCCCTCGCGCGCCAAGCCCTCGCGCCCCGCGTGATAGCATAGACCCATGCGTGTCCTCGTCATCGACGCGATCGCGGCCGACGGAATCACCTACCTGACGGAGCGCGGGTTCGAGGTCGAGCAGATCTCTTCCAAGATCCCGCGCGAGGCGCTCTTCGAGAAGATTGCGGGCTACGAGGCGATCATCACGCGGTCGTCGACCACGGTGACCGCCGAGTTCCTGCGCCACGCGCGGCGGCTGCGCTTCCTCGGGCGGGCCGGTGTGGGTGTGGACAACATCGACATCGATGCCTGCTCGCGCCAGGGCGTGATCGTTGCCAACGCGCCGTACGGCAATGTCGTCTCGGCGGCCGAGCACACCGTCGGGATGCTGCTGGCCCTCGTGCGGAAGATCCCGGCCGCGCACGAATCCCTCCGCCGCCTCGAGTGGGACCGCGGCATCTACGGCTCGGAGCTCTCCCGCAAGACCGCCGGGGTCATCGGTCTGGGCAAGGTCGGCTCGCGGGTCGCCGCTCGGCTGCGTGCCTTCGACATGGAGGTGCTGGTCTACGACCCGTATATCCCGGAAGGCCGGGCCCGCGACCTGGGCGTGCGGCTGACGGACCTCCAGACGCTCCTCACGCAGGCCGACATCGTCACCGTGCACGTGCCCCTCTCGGAAGAGACGGAAAACATGCTGGCCGCTCGCGAGATCTCGCTCATGAAGCCGGGCGTGCGTCTCGTCAACTGCGCGCGCGGCGGCATCGTCCACGAAGGTGACCTGCTCGCCGCGCTCGAGTCCGGCCAGGTCGCCGGGGCCGCCGTGGACGTCTGGAGCGAAGAGCCGCCGGTCTCGCCGATGCTCAAAGAGCTGGTCCGGCATCCCCGGGTGGTGGTGACGCCGCATCTCGGCGCCAATACCCAGGAGGCGCAGGTCAATGTCGCCGTGGACGTGGCGCGCCAACTCGCCGCCTTCCGCGATGGCGAGCTCGTCGAGCACGCGGTCAACGTGCCCGTCGGGGACCGGGAGAGCATGGCCGAGCAGAAGCCGTTCGTCGCGCTGGCCGAGATCCTGGGGCGCTGCTGCGTGCAGCTCGAGAAGGACAACGTCGAGCGCGTGGAGGTCGAGGTGGCAGGCGTGGTCGCCCGCGGCGATCCCGAGCTGATCGGCAGGGCGGTGCTCAAGGGGCTCCTCGGCGGCGTGACGGTGCAGACCGTCAACCTCGTCAACGCGCGGTTCGTGGCGCACGAGCGAGGGCTCGAGGTCGTGATCCGCACCGACGAAGCCGCGCCGTCGGGCTACACGAACCTGGTCACGGTCACGACGCAGGCGGGCTCGGGCCGGAAAATCATCGCCGGCACCGTCTTCGACGGAGCCCCGCGCATCGTGCGGCTCCGTGACCTCCACATCGAGTTCATCCCCGAAGGGCATATCCTGGTTCTCTCCTACGAGGACCGGCCGGGCATGGTCGGCAAGATCGGCTCCATTCTCGGGCGCCACAATGTCAATATCGCCTCCATGCACGTCGGCCGGCGCACCAAACGGGGGCGCGCCATCGTGGTCCTGCTCCTCGACGAGGACGTGACGGCCGAGGTGGTCGAGGAGGTCTCCAAGGCGGTCGAGGCCGACTTCGCCCGCGTCATTCGCCTGGGGACGTGATGCCCGCCGCGGCGGCGAAGTCCCGCACGCGCGCCGTGGCCCGAAGGAAGGCCGCCCCCCGGCACGGATCGAGCGGATTCGTGCCGCGGCCCTGGGGAGGCTACGAGACCATCGCGAACGGCGCGGGCTACCAGGTCAAGCGCCTCGTGGTCGACCCTGGCCACCGCATCAGCCTCCAGCGCCATCGCCACCGTGCCGAGCACTGGACGGTGGTCGCGGGGACGGCGCGCATCGTGATCGGCGGGAGGACGCGCCGGCTCAAGCCCAGGGGGACGGTGGTCGTGCCGCGCGGTGCCTGGCACCGGATCGAGAACCCCGGCCGCCTCAGGGTCGTGATCATCGAGGTCCAGCACGGCTCCTACCTCGGCGAGGACGACATCATCCGGCGCCAGGACGACTACGGGCGGGCGGACGGCGCGTTCCGCTCCTAGTGCCGGTCCAACTGCCGCGCGCTCGCCGCGACGGCCTGCTCGGCCTTCTACTTGAGGTATTTCGAGACGCCGAGGTAGGCACCCCGTGGCGCTCGAGCACGAGCCGCGCCTCGGTCTGGAAATCATGGGAACAAATGCCGAGCCTCATCAGCTCGCGGCGCATCCGAATCGTCGCCGTGCGCACGGCGTCACCGCTCGAGCTCGACCAGGTATTCCTTGATCCGGCGGGCATCGGGCGCGTCGGGCTTGAGCGCCAGGTATCTCCGGAACGCGTCCTTCGCCTTCTCGATGTCCGTGTTCTGGTAGTAGAGGAAGCCGAGCTGACGGAAGGGGTCGGGGTAGGTGGCGTCGAGCTGGGCTGCGCGCTCGTAGGCCTTCCTGGCCTGTTCGAGGAGCGCCGGCTTGTCGGCCGGGTTCTTCGCGCGCTGGGCCTGGAGGCGGAAGAGATCACCGTAGTAGAGGTGCGTGGTCGGATCCCTGGGTGCCTGGGCCAGCACCCGATCCAGCTGGCTCTTCGCCAGGCCGAAGCGTCCCGCGCGGATGTCGAGCGAGGCGTTCTCGCGCACGACTGTGCGCGTGCGAAGCGCGAAGTCCTCGGTATTGGTCACGAGCCCGGCCGTGTCCACGGCCGCGAACTGGGTCTTGAGAAGGGTCCGGGTCGTTGCGATCCGGTCGTCGAGCTGCGGGTGATTGCCGAAGAAGAAGTTCTCGAGCTTGCCGCCGTCACCGTGGTCGTCCTTCAGGAGCTCGAAGACCCGGGGCGCCTCGCGCGGGTCATATCCCGCCCGGACGACGCGCTCCAATCCCTCGCGGTCCGCCTCGTTCTCGAGATCGCGGCCGAAGCCGTTGACCGAGGCGATGAATGCCAGCTGGAGTCCCAGGCCCAGGAAGATGTTCGACGTGGTCCGGAGGACCTCGGCCGAGACGTAGTTGCCCTGGCGCGCCTGGCTGCCGGCCGCGACGGCGCCGCCAAGGGTGAAGAACATCTGCTTGTTCTGGGCATCGCGATTGAACTTGAGGGCGTGCCGGTTCGTGACGTGCGTCAGCTCGTGGCCGAGGATCATCGCCAGCTGGGATTCGTTCTCGAGCCGGCTCAGGAGTCCCGTGTGGATGTACACCTTGCCGTTCGGCATGGCGAAGGCGTTGAGCGCCGGGTCGCGGAACACGGCGATCCGGACGGCCGGGGCGCCCGCCTGCTTGGCCTCCTCCGGCACCAGCTTGGCCGCGACCGCCGCCAGGTACTCCTCGAGGAGCGGGTCGTCCCAGGTCTTTCCGAGCTTGGCCAGCTTCTCCTCTTCGTTCTCGGAGTCGCTCCAGAGCTTTCGCTCGTCGGCCTCGGGCCGGAAGGGCTTGCTCTGGTAGCCCATGGGCGGGACATTGCTCGAGGCGCAGCTGGAGACCAGGCAGCCCAGGAGAACCCAGGTCAAAAACTTGGCGGCCCAACCCCACCGGCTGTACGATGTGCGCCAGGAGGTACTAGACATGCGCCGTGTCCTTGTGTTGTCGCTCTGTCTCGTGGCCGCGACGGCCTGTGCGTCTGCCCCGCCTCGCGTCCAGCGCACCGAGTTCGAAGACATCCCGGTGCCGAAGGGTCTGACGGTGGACCTCAACAAGTCGACGGTCATCGAGGCTCCGATGGTCAAGGCCGCCCGTCTTTTCTACAAGGGTCGGGTCGAGGTCGACAGCCTGGCCGTGGCGCTCAGGACCACGCTCGAGGCCAACGGCTGGCGCCATCTCTCCTCCACGACGGCGTCGGACAAGGGGATCACCCAAGTCTACGACAAGGCGGGGAGCTCGCTCCAGGTCACGATCTACGAGAGGTGGTACTACACGTGGGTCGAGATGGCCGCGACGCGCGTGGTGCCCTCGGCGGGGACAGCCATCGCGCCGACGGCCACGCCGACCAGGCAGTAGCCGCCCCGCGCGCTCGTGGCTGGAGCCGGGTCCGGTCATTCAGCAGGTGGGCGGGCCGGAGGACGATCATCTCCTCCTCAGGATCTTCTGCACGGCCTGGACGAGCAGCTCGACGCCCTGCGTCTGCTTGCCCCTGAGATGGATCCGCGCGACGCGACGTCCGGCCTCCTGTAGGGCCTGGAGATCGCCCAGGGCCTGCGCGGCCTTGAGCGTGGAGAAGCCATAGCCCGTCCCAGGGATGGCCATGTCTTCCTTGTCCTCGCCCGTGAGCTGGAGGAAGAGGCCGTTGGGCCGGCCGCCCTTGTGCAGCTGACCGGTTGAGTGCAGATACCGCGGCCCGAAGGCCACGGTGGTCGCGATCTTGAGGCGGTCGCGCACGAGCATGCGGAGCTCCTGCAGCCGGCTCCACGTGTCGGCGGTGGGTGAGAGGAAGGCCTGTATGGCGAGGTAGTCGCCGGGCTGGGCCTGCTGCAGGTGCGCGCCCAGGGCCTGGGCGAAGCCCCCCGGCTTCGTTCCCGTGTTGGTTATGAACAGGAGGCCGTTCTCCTCCGCATCGGCCGGCCATTCGGGCAGCTTCTTGCTCTTCTTCCAGGCGCCAAGCAGTGAGGCCGTGTTCTCCTTCGCGCGCGTCACGTCGGGCTCGTCGAAGGGGTTGATGCCGAGCGCGACGCCAGCGGCGGCCGTGGCCAGCTCCCAGCGGAAGAACTCGGCGCCCACCTCGAGCGTGTCCTTGACCGGGACGCGGATGACAGGGTGGCCCGCGTCCTCCAGGGCATTGAGCGGGGCGTCGTAGGTGCCGTCGCCCTCGAGCGTGATGGCGACGAAGACGCGGTCGTCGCCGTACACGGCCGGCGATCCAAGTGGCTCGTCGTCGATCGGGACCAGACCCTTGCCGTCCTTGCCGAGCGATTCCGCCAGGAGCTGCTCGATCCAGGGTCCCAGGCTCCGGAGCTTGCGCGACAGGACGAGGGTGACCTTGTCGCGCCCGCTCTTGGCGAGGCCGGCCAGCGCCGCCCCCAGGCGCACGGCCGCGTTGTCGCGCGCGCCCAGAGCGTTTCCGCAGGCCTCGACCATGGCATGTGCCCGGTCGAGGAGCATCTTGATGTCGATGCCGATCAGGGCCGCGGGCACCAGGCCGAAGAAGGACAGGGCGGAGTAGCGCCCGCCGATCGATGCCGGGTTGAGGAAGGTCCGGCGGAATCCCGACTCGGTCGCGAGCTTGTCCAGGGGCCGGCCGGGGTCCGTGATGGCGACGAAGTGGATGCCGGCGCGCGGCACCAACGAGGCCTCCACCTGCCCGCGGAAGAACTGGTACAAGGACAGCGTCTCGGTGGTCGTGCCGGACTTGGTCGCCACCACGAAGAGGGTGTGTGTGAGGTTCAGCCGGTCGAGCGTCCGCTTGACGGCCTCCGGGTCGGTGGAGTCGAGCAGGATGAGATCGGGGAAGCCCATCTTGGAGCCGAAGGTGAGGTTGAACACCTCGCCGGCGAGCGAAGAGCCGCCCATCCCGAGCAGGACGACGTGCGTGAACTGGAGGCGCCGGATCTCGTCGGCGAAGCCTTTGATGTCGTCGGCGTGGCCACGCATGATCGTGGGCGAGGTCAGCCAGCCGAGCCTGTTGCGGATGGCGGGCGTCTCTCCCTTCCACAGCGTGGCGTCCTTGACCCAGAGCCGGTCCAGGAAGTCCTGGTTCTCCAGGAAGTCGATGGTCTCCTGGACCACGGGAAGCTTGAAGACCTCGTCGGCGGGCCGAGGAGGAGCGGAGGCCGCCGGCACCGGCGCCTCGCTCTCTATCGCCGCGTCGGAATCCTCCGGCTCCAGCCCCCGTTCGGGCTCTGCAGCGCTGTCCTCGTAGGCCTCGGCGATCGGATCGGCAGGCACCTCGGTCGGCGTCTCGCGCGAGCGTCCGGTGGCGGGCGGCGGGGCGGTCGTCCTCGGTCTCTGGTCGGCTGCCACGGTCACCTGTCCGCGCGACGGCGCCACGGACCGCGTCGGCGACCTGTCCGGGACGGCGAGGGCCCCTTCGAGGAGCGCCAGCTTGGACACCTTGCGAACGGCGTGCTCGTCGCCGGCGAAGGCGGCGCCCAGCCACGCGGTCGCGATCTCTGCGGCTCGCGCGGGATCCACCTCGCGAGCGCCCAGGCAGAGGACATTGGCATCGTCCTCCTCGCGTGCGAGGCGCGCGGCCTCCGGGTCGTGGCAGAGCGCCGCGCGGATGCCACGCACCTTGTTGGCCGAGATGGACGCGCTCGCCCCGCTGCCGCACATGAGGATGCCCGCATCCACGAAGCCCCGCAGCACCGCCTGTCCTACCGCGCGCGCGTAATCCGGATAGTCCACCGGCTCCGTCGAGAAGGTCCCGAGGTCGAGGAGGTCGTGGCCGGCCGCCTCGAGGGCCGCGGTCACGTGCTCCTTCAAGGGAAAGCCGGTGTCGTCGCAGCCGATCGCGATTCGCATGGGTGTGGGAGTCCTCGACAGCGTCCTATTCTCTCAGGAGAAGCGAGGCCCCACAATGTTGTCGTAGAGGCGTCCCTGTCGCGCCCGGCGGGCGCCAAAGAGCTCGGGCCGGGGGGGGCCCGGCGTGACCACGCGCCCCGAGGGCGCGGGCGGCGGCGGGGAACACCCAGGCTCTCGAGCGCGACCAGCGCGGCGCCGCGGCTCGAAGCCTCTGCCAGCTCGCGCATCTCGAGCGCCACACCCAGGACGTCGGCCACCATCTGCGTCCAGGCGGGCGAGCGCGCCAGCGCGCCGCCCGTGGCGACGATCGCGTGCTCGGGCGCGGCCAGCGGGGCCAGGAGCTCGTAGACGAGCCCCAGGCGGTACGCGACGGCTTCCGCGAGGGCGCGGAGGATGTCGGCCGGCGTCGTACCGAGCCCGAGCCCCGCCACCGCCGCCCTCGCCTCCTCGTGCCAGCCCGGGCTCCGCTCGCCGGCGAGGAAGGGCAGGGCCGTGAGCCCGTGTCCGTCCGGCGCGCCCGCGGCCAGCGCCACCTCGAGAGCTCTCTCGTCCTCGGGCAGGGCGAGCGTGCGGCGCGCCCATGCCCAGACATTGCCGCCCTCCGAGGTCGCGCCGCCGATCAGGTGCCGCCTTGTGTCGACGCGATAGTGCCAGAGCCCCCACGGCACGATCGGCGCGACTGGAGCGACGAGGCGAAGGGTCGCCGAGGTACCGACATTGAGCGCGATGCGCTCGGGGCCCGCGCAATCCGAGCCCATGTTCGAGCAGGCGCCATCGCCTACGGCCGGCAGCCAGGGTGCTTCCGCGAGCGCGGGCCAGCGGCGCCGCCAGACGGGCTCGAGGCCGCGCACCGATCCATCGTCGATGGGCGGCAGCCGGCGCGCCGTGATGCCCGTCGCGTCGAGCATGGCCGGATCCCACTGGCCCAGACCCTGGTCGAGAAGTCCCGTGCCCGAGGCCATCGACAGGCTCGACGCGAGGCGGCCCGTGAGGCGCAGGAGCAGATATTCGGCGAAGCCGCACGCGGTGGCCGCGCGCGCGAACAGCTCGGGCCGGCTGTCGCGGAGCCACGTCAGCTTGGCGGGGAAGAAGGCGGCGTGGAGCGGCGCGCCCGTTCGCGCGTGCACGGCTCCCTCGTCGAGTCGGGCCCGGAGCGACCTGGCGGCTGCCGCGCTCCGCGTGTCGGCCCAGGTCATGACGGACGTCAGCGGCGCTCCGGACCCGTCGAGCAGGAGCAGGCTGTGCCAGAAGACCGAAGCGCCGACGGCGGTGGGAGGCTCTGACGCGCCCTCCAGGCATTGATCGATGGCGGCGGCCGCGGCCTCGAGCAGCCGCTCGGCTCCGAGCTCGACGGTGCCGTCCGGTCCGGTATCGGGCTCGTAGGCGGCGCGGCCGTCGAGCGCGGACAGGGGTCGGCCTGCCGTGTCGAAGCCTGTGGCCCGCGCCGAGCTCGTCCCCACATCGAGCGCCAGGACCCACATGGGTGCGGTATATTCTGGGCTATGCGGCGGGAGCGCGGGCACGCTTTTTCCGGCGCCGCGCGGAGGAGAGCGAGGAGCCCGACATGGCGGAGCCCGAATGGGAGCTGTTGACGGTCCGGGGGCTGTCGATGACCGACGAGAACGCCTCCGAGTTCGTCGGCACCTTCGTCATCCATCGGCTCGGCAGCCCGGAGCCGGTCGAGCAGGTGGGCGTGCGCGTCAAGCGCAGCGCCCTCGAGGAGCTCTCCAAGACGCTCACGCGTCTTCTTGCCCGGTCAACGCGCTTTTCCCGGTAGTCCCGACCCAGGAGCTCCTATGGCCATCATCACCGTGCTGAGCCCCGTGGGCGACCGGCGCGCGGCCACGCTCGCCGTGCCGCCGCTGCCCGCCGACCTTCGTGGCCTGACCGTGGGGTTCGTCGACAACACGAAGCACAACTTCGACCTCCTGGTGGAGACCATGGGGGCGCTGCTCAAGGACCGCTTCGGCGTCAAGGCCGTCATCCACAGGAAGAAGGCCAACGCCTCGACGGCAGCCGCGGACGAGATC
>Ga0137375_10002908_pt1 | contig 20229 bp, 21 predicted proteins | sample SagtaG_24_FD_104936 | JGI IMG/M metagenome (GOLD analysis project Ga0137375, IMG submission 104936) | Vadose zone soil microbial communities from Sagehorn Ranch, Mendocino, California, USA - Sage1_R_113_16 metaG | ecosystem: Environmental > Terrestrial > Soil > Vadose zone | place: USA...
CCTCCTTTTATTCTCCACACCTCATTGCCGATGAGCAGGCTGACGTCACACCAAGCTGGCGCCACGCCTACGACCCCCTTCCGATCCACTCCTCGCCGCCCTCGTAAAATTCCTTCTTCCAGAGCGGGATCGTCTCCTTGAGCGTGTCGATCGCCTCCCGGCACGCCTCGAGCGCGGCAGCACGATGCGCCGCGGAGACGGCGATCACGACGCTCGGCTCGCCGATCTCTACGCGGCCGATCCGGTGGTGGATCGCGACTTCGCACAGCCCGTGCTTCGCCTTCAGGTCGTCGGCGAGCCGGACGAGCATCGGCTCGGCCATCTCCTCGAACGCCTCGTACTCGAGGTAGAGCACGTCGCGCTCGCGTGAACGCCTGCGCACCGTGCCGACGAACGTCGCGACCGCGCCCGCGTCGTCGCTCGCCGCCTCGGCGACCGCGGCGGCGAGGTCGAGCGGCTCGGCGCTGATGCGGAACGCACCGCCCGATACCGGCGGGATGACCGCTACCTCGTCGCCGTCGCGAAGCGCGGCCTCGCGGTCGGCGTACGCGCGGTTCACCGCGTAGAGCAGACCGGCCGGCTCCTCGCCGAGTCCGAGCTTCGCCCAGACGTCGCCGACACGCTCGACGCCGTCGACCTCGAGACGCGCGGCGCCCGCGCGCTCGCGCAGACCGGCGAAGAGGCGAACCGTGACGGCCACGCTCTCGATCATGCCCGACGGCGTACCCTGATCCGACGATGCCCGGCCGTCGTTGGCAGATGGATACGAACGATCCGCCCGAGCGCCCCGCCGATCCGGCGGTGCGCAAGGCGAACCTGCGCCGGGTCGCAGCGCTCTTCAAGCCGTACCGGGCACGCCTGTCCGCGGTTCTGGCCCTGATCGTTCTGTCGAGCGCGATCGGCGTCGTCTCGCCGTTCCTTCTGCGGGAGATCCTCGATCGGGCGATTCCGCGCCACGACGTCGGCCTCCTCTCCTGGCTCGCCGGCGGGATGATCGCGATCTCGGTCGTCAGCGGCGTGATCGGGGTGGCCCAGACGCTGCTCTCGAACCAGGTCGGGCAGCGCGTGATGCACGACCTGCGCTCGCAGGTCTATCGACACCTTCAGCGGCTGTCGCTCGCCTTCTTCACGCGGACGCGCACGGGCGAGGTTCAGTCCCGGATCTCCAACGACATCGGCGGCGTGCAGAACGTCGTCACGAGCACGGCGACGTCGATCGTCTCCAACGTGACGACGGTGCTCGCGACCATCGTCGCGATGATTGCCCTCGACTGGCGGCTCACGCTCTTCGCCCTCGTGCTGTTGCCGCTGTTCATCCTCCTGACCCGGCGGGTCGGCAACGAGCGCCGCAGGATCGCGAAGACGACGCAGGAGACGCTCGCGGACATCTCGTCGCTCGTGCAGGAGTCGCTCTCGGTCTCCGGGATCATGCTCGGCAAGACGATGGGGCGGAGCCGGGAGCTCGCCGACCGATTCGAGGGCGACTCGCTCCGGCTCGCTGACCTCGAGGTCCGCCAGCGGATGGCCGGTCGCTGGGTGATGTCCTCGATCCAGATGACCTTCTCGATCCTGCCGGCCGCGGTGTACTGGTTCGGCGGCTGGTGGATCGCCCAGGGCAACACCGGCATCACGATCGGCACGCTCGTCGCGTTCACGACGCTGCAGACGCGGCTGCTGTTCCCGATCGGCTCGCTGCTCGGCGTCCAGCTCGACGTGCAGACCTCGCTCGCCCTCTTCGACCGGATCTTCGAGTACCTCGACCAGCCCGTGGACATCGAGGAGAAGCCCGACGCGATGAGCGTCGCCGCGGCGGGAGACGTGGTCTTCGACCGGGTCTGGTTCCGGTACGACGAGACCACCTCGACGCTCGAGGACGTCAGCTTCACGGTGCCTGCCGGGACCACGACCGCGCTCGTGGGCGAGACCGGCTCGGGGAAGACGACGCTCGGCTATCTCGCCGCGCGGTTGTACGACGTGGCGGAGGGCTCGGTCACCATCGGCGGCGTCGACATCCGCGATCTGACGTTCGAGGCACTGAGCGACCTCGTCGGCGTGGTCTCGCAGGAGACCTATCTCTTCCACGCGTCGGTGCGCGAGAACCTGCGCTTCGCGAAGCCGGACGCGACCGACGAGGAGATCGAGGCTGCCGCCGAGGCGGCGCGGATCCATCACGTCATCGCCGAGCTGCCGGAGGGCTACGACACCGTTGTCGGCGAGCGCGGCTACCGGTTCTCGGGCGGCGAGAAGCAGCGGATCGCGATCGCGCGCACGATTCTTCGCAACCCGCCGATCCTCGTGCTCGACGAGGCGACGAGCTCGCTCGACACCGAGACCGAGCGGCTCGTGCAGGAGGCGCTCGACCGGCTTTCCGAGGGGCGGACGACGATCGCGATCGCGCACCGGCTCTCGACCGTGCGCAACGCCGACCAGATCGTCGTACTCGACCAGGGGCGCATCGTCGAGACCGGGAAGCACGAGGATCTGATTCTCGGGGGCGGCCGCTACACCGCGCTCGTGTCTCGCGACGCCGATCTGGCGCTGGCGGAGTAGCGCTCGCTCAGCGGCTGACGGTGTACTGCCAGGCGCGGTGGCCGTAGTACCCGATGCTGAGCCCGAGTGACGCGAGCGGCCCCGCGAGCTTCCCCTTGCGAAGCGCGTAGAGGACGCCTTTGAGGTTCCGCGAGCGCACGAAGTAGAGCCTGTCGCCGCGAAGCTGCGGTGACTCGTCTGCGTAATGCGGCGGCGGCGAGGTCAACCGCCGAGTCGAGCCGTCGAGGCCGACGCGCCAGAGCGACCAGTGCGTGTGGGCGAACGCGAAGTCGTTGCTGACCGGCTGCGACTGGACGACGACCGAGCGGCCGTCGGCGGCGCAGGTGAGCGTGCCCCACGCCCGGCCTGCCGCCGGGACGAGCACGCGCGGCTTCCAGTCCGGCGCGGAGGCCACGAGGAGCCGCTTGTTGTTCGTCGCCAGGCGGTCGCCGCCGCCGGTGAAGACGAGCGTGTCGCCGCACCACGTGCGGTAGTCGTCGTTCATGAGCATCATCCCCACCGGTCGCGTCCGGCCGCCCTCGACGCTCACCGCCTGAAGGACGAGACCGTCGGCTGCGAGCGATTGCGATCCCTGCGGATCGATGTAGAAGAACACCCAGCGACCGTCGGGCGACCAGTCCACGACGCCGAGCGGCCCTGGAGCTCCCGCGGGTATTCGCTCGTACGACTCCCGCACGACGAGGATCCGGCGCCGGGCTCCGGTGCGATTGTCGCGGACGACGATCGCCTGTGTCCCGTGGGAACCAGAACGGGTTGCGACGATCAGCGCCGACTTCGTCCCGTCGGGCGAGCGCAGCGCCGCGACCGGGCGGGCGGCAGGCGCCCGGGAGACTCGCTCGCGGCACGTCGCGAGGTCGACGACGTGCCGCTGCCCGCCCCGCGTGTAGCTCACCGAGCCGAGACCAGGCTCGGGACGGCACGTCAGCGCGACGGCGGCGACCGTGGCGGCGACCATCTCATCGGAGAGTACGTCGCGGCTCTACGATCTGTCACATGGCGGCCAAGGAGGACGAGCGGAGCGAATCCGGGATCGAGCTGAAGCCGGTCTATGGACCGGAGGACGCGCAGCACCCGGTCGAGCCGCCGGGCGAATACCCGTTCACGCGCGGCCCGTATCGCGACATGTACCGGGGCCGACCGTGGACGATCCGCCAGTACGCAGGCTTCGCGTCGGCGGAGGAGTCGAACGCCCGCTACCGCTATCTGCTCGAGCACGGGCAGCACGGGCTCTCGGTTGCCTTCGACCTCCCGACGCAGCTCGGCTACGACTCGGACGACCCGCGCGCGCTCGGCGAGGTGGGGCGCACCGGTGTTGCGATCGACTCGCGTGCCGACATGGAGCTTTTGCTCGCAGACATCCCGCTCGGCGAGGTGTCGACGTCGATGACGATCAACGCGCCCGCGTCGCTGCTGCTCCTGCTCTACGAGCTCGTGGGCGAGCAGCAAGGCGTCGCAGCGAGCAAGCTTCGCGGCACCGTGCAGAACGACATCCTCAAGGAGTACGTCGCGCGCGGGAACTACATCTTTCCGCCAAAGCCGTCGATGCGGCTGACCACGGATCTGTTCGCGTACTGCGCGGAGCGGATCCCGAAGTGGAACACGATCTCGATCTCGGGGTACCACATCCGCGAAGCGGGCTCGACCGCCGTCCAGGAGCTTGCATTCACGCTCGCGAACGGCATCGCCTACTGCCGCGCGGCCGTCGATGCCGGGCTGTCACCGGACGAGTTCGGCGAGCGGCTCTCCTTCTTCTTCAACGCGCACAACGACTTCTTCGTCGAGGTCGCGAAGTTCCGTGCGGCGCGGCGCCTCTGGGCCAGGATCATGAAGGGGCACTTCGGCGCGACGAACCCGAAGGCGATGGCGCTTCGCTTCCACGCGCAGACCGGCGGCTCGACCCTGACCGCGCAGCAGCCCGAGAACAACATCGTGCGCGTCGCGATCCAGGCGCTCGCAGCCGTCTGCGGTGGCGCACAGTCGCTGCACACGAATGCGTTCGACGAGGCGCTCGCCCTGCCGACGGAACACTCGGCGAAGCTCGCGCTCCGCACGCAGCAGGTCCTCGCGGCCGAAGGCGGCGCGCTCGACACGGCCGACCCGCTCGGCGGCTCGTACTTCATCGAGGCGCTGACCGACGAGCTGGAGGCTCGCGCGTGGGAGCTGATCGAGCGGGTCGACGAGCTCGGCGGCGCGGTCGAGGCGATCGAGCGCGGCTTCGTCCAGGACGAGATCGAGCAGTCGGCGTTCGAGTGGCAGCGCGACGTCGAGCGCGGCGAGCGCGTGATCGTCGGCGTCAACCGCTACCGGGAGGACGACCAGCAGCGTGTCGAGTTGCTGAAGATCGACCCGGACGCCGAGCGGCGCCAGCTCGAGCGCACCGCGCGTGTTCGCGCCGAGCGGAACGCCGCCGAGGCCGAGCGGGCCCTCGCGGCCGTACGCGACGCCGCCGTGGGGGAGTCGAACCTCCTGCCGCCGATGCGCGAGGCGCTCCGCGCCTACTGCACGGTCGGGGAGATCTGCGAGGCGCTCCGCGCCGATTGGGGCATGTACGACACCCTTCGCTCGCGCCCGTAGGAGTTGTGATACTCCGCCTCCAGTTCGACACATTTCGGCTCGAGGGAGAGAGGGGAGAGCTATGCGGACGTTGCGCTGGACGCTCATCGGCGCTGTAGCCCTGGCCGTGGCGGCGGTGGCCGTCGCCGGGGCCGGTGCAGGACGCGGTGAGGATCAGCTGGCGAAGATCAACCACATCGTCGTCATCTACCAGGAGAACCACAGCTTCGACAATCTCTACGGTGGCTGGGAGAGCGTGCGCGGTCTCGGCAGCGCCGATGTCGCACACACGACGCAGGTCGACCAGGCGGGCGTCGCGTACTCCTGCCTGAAGCAGAACGACGTTAACCTCGCGTTGATCTCGATCGGTGCATGCACCGCGCCGAGCGGCTTCCCGAACACGTGGTTCACGATCGACAACTACATCCCGTCGACCGCCGTCACGTGCCCGAAGCCGCTGCAGGGCTTCAGCTTCCCGAACGGATTGCTGAACGGCGACCCGCGCGCGTTGCCCGGCGGCTGCACGCGGGACATCGTGCACAAGTTCTACCAGGAGCAATATCAGCTCAACGGCGGCGCGCAGAACCGCTACGTGACCGGCAGCGACGCCATCGGTCTGGCGATGGGCGTGTACGACACGCAGCAGCTGCCGATCTACCGCTACTTGCACGGGCCGGGGTCGCCGCGCTACGCGATTGCTGATGACTTCTTCCAGGCGGCGTTCGGCGGTTCGTTCCTGAACCATCAGTGGCTGATCGCTGCCGCGACGCCGGTCTATCCGGGCGCGCCTGCGAACCTGCATTCGATCGTCGACTCGGCCGGCTTCCCGCGGAACAACTACCCGCTCTACACGCCGCTGCCGGGCGCGACGTACCGCGACAGCGACCTGACGGTGACCTGCGACTCACCCGTGAAGCCGGGCGGGGCTTGCGGCGACTACGCCGTCAACACGATGCAGCCGCCGTTCTGGCCGCAGGGGACCTTCGGCGACAAGCTGCTGTATCCGCAGGTAAACCCGACGATCGGGGACACCCTCACCGCGAAGGGCGTCGACTGGGCGTGGTATGCGGGCGGCTGGGACAACGCCGTCGGCAACACGGACGGGCTCGGCTGGACGAACGGAACCACTCCCGGAACGTGCGGCGACCCGAACCACGATCCTCTCAACTCGGTCTTTCCGCACTGCCCGGACAACCTGTTCCAGTACCACCACCAGCCGTTCAACTACTTCGCGAACTACGCACCGGGGATGCCCGGCCGCGTCCACCTCCAGGACGAGGAGAACTTCGTCAACGCAGCGCAGACATCGACGGGCGCGTGCAACCTCAAGCCCGTCAGCTTTGTGAAGCCGGTGGGCGAGGAGAACGAGCATCCCGGCTATGCGAGCACGCCGAGCGGGAGCGACCACCTCGTCGATCTCCTGCAGGCGATCGAGAACAGCAGCTGCGCGAAGGACACGATGGTGATCGTCACGTATGACGAGTTCGGCGGACAGTGGGATCACGTGCCACCGCCCGGACAGGGCTTGACCCCGGGGCCGCACGACATGTGGGGCCCGGGCACGCGCATCCCGGCGCTCGTCGTCTCGCCGTTCCTACGCGGCAACTTCGTCGTCGATCACACGCAGTACGACACGACGTCGATCCTCGCGACGATCGAGAAGCGTTGGAACCTTGCACCGCTCGGCCCGGACACGAGGGACGGCAAGGTGAACGACCTCTCGAACGTCTTCGCCGCCAAGGAGTCCGAAGCGACGAAGTAAGGCGACGACTCCGGCGCGTCGGTTACGCCGACGCGCCGGAGTACCGCTTCAGCCCGAAGCGCCAGAACCACCGTGTAAAGACAACAAGTGCTGCACCGAAGCCGAGCGCGATCACGACCGTCTCCCAGCCGAGGCGGTTGGTCAGCGCCTGGGCTGGCACGGTGACGGCGAAGCCGATCGGCACGAGGTAGCTCATCGAGTAGCGCAGCCAGCCGGGATAGACGCCGATTGGCCAGCGGCCGACCTGGTAGATGCCCTCGAAGAGATCGGACAGGAACCACATGTTCACGATCCAGAACGAGCCGGTCGCGAGGATGAGCCAGAAGCAGTAGAGGAGCAGCGCGCCCATGAGCAGCAGCGCGACGAACGCAAGCGAGCGCCAGAGTCCGAGGCCTGCGTCGATCCGGTAGACGCCGACACCGATCACGGCCGAGCCCGAGATTACCTCGGTGAATTGCCACAGGCGCAGCGCCCGCAGCGAGATCAGGACCTGCGCGTCCTCAGGCTTCGTCAGCGCGAAGTCGAGCTTGCCGTCGCGCACCTCGTCGACGAGCTGCTGCATGTTCGGCTGGATCGTCGCGTGGATGATCCCGCCGAGCAGGATCTGCACCCCGAGCACGACCATTAGCTCTGGCTGCTTCCAGCCGTTCAGCGTCGTCGTATGCGAGTAGACGAGCGCGAGGACGACGAGGCCGACGCTCACGGCGAGCGCCGACTGGAACAACGCCACGAAGAAGTTCGCGCGGTACTGCAGCTCGTTCAGCGCGCCGAGACGGAAGTAGAGGGCCGCGAGCCGGAACGAGCGAATCAATTGCCCACCGCCGAGTAATGGCGCACCGACAGCTTCCAGGCGCCACGCATGAGCGCTGTGCAGACACCGATCCAGAGCAGCTGCGTCCCGAGCCCTTTCACCAGCTCGATGTTCGACATGTCGCCGACGAGCGACTCGATCGGGAAGTAGAACGTCCACTTGAATGGGAGCCAGTTGCTGAGCGACTGCACCCAGTGCGGCATGAGCGTCAACGGCAGAAGGCGCCCGGAGAGCAGCAACTCCGACAGGAACCAGACCTCGAAGATCGCGCTCGCCCGCGTCGTCCAGATCGTGATCATCCCGAGGATGAAGTTGTTCAGCGAGCGGATGAGGTAAGCCCCCCAGATCGCGATCAGGAAGACCACGATCTCGAGCGGCCGCGGGTGGAGCGCCGGATGGAAGATGAGCGTGAGCCCGACGCCGATCGGCAGGTACATGACGAGCCACGGCACCTTGTGGCCGGCGAACCACGCCAGGTCGTAGTGGATCGGGTGCAGCGGCCGCAGCAGGTGACCCGAGAGCTCGCCCTCACGGATCCGCCACTCCCAGCCGTACGGCGTGAAGACGATGTTCATCGCGCGGACGAACGTCCAGACGATGTAGTACGCGGCGAACTGCGCGGTCCCGATGCCCTGTACCGCGCCGCCCTGCGACTTCGCGATCGTCGTCCAGACGACGAGGTAGATCACGGGCTCGGCGACCATCCCCAGCGTGTACATGTACGTGGCGGCCGGGTACTGGAACTGCGTCTGGATCTGCGTGCGGATACCCGTGGCGTAGAAGTCGAACATCGACCTCAGCCACAACTCGCGGCGGATCGCCGGGGCGCTGGCCCGCTCCGGCGCCGGCAAAGCCGGCACCTCCGCTCCTTGGCGGGCTCCGTCGAGCCTACGCCCGCTCACGCGGTTGCCTCGGTCGCGAAGACCTGCTCGATCACGTCCTCGATCGGCGGATCCTCGACCGTCAGATCGTGAACCTCGTGCTCGGCCAGGAGCCGCGCCGTCGCCTCCGAGGTCTCGTGCTTCGGCACCTTCAAGGTGATCCGCGCGCCGTCGGCGAGTACCGCCTCGATCGTCTTGTAGGCCGCGAACCGGTCGCCGAGCGAGGAGAGACTCCCGTCGAACAGGATCCGGCCGTGATGGATGACGATCACGCGCTTGCACAGCGCCTCGACGTCCGCCATGTAGTGGCTCGTCAGCAGGACCGTCGCGCCGTGGCGCTGGTTGTACTCGGCGATGAAGTTGCGGATGCGCTTCTGCATCGTGACGTCCAGGCCGATTGTCGGCTCGTCGAGGAAGAGCACCTGCGGCAGATGCAGGAGGGAGCCGACGACCTCGACCTTCATCCGCTCGCCGAGCGACAGGTTCCGCACCGGCTTGCGAACGAGATCGCCGACGTCGAGGAGCTCGATCAGCTCGTCTCGCGTGCGCAGGAAGTCCTCGCGCGGCAGGCGGTAGATCGCGCGGTTCAGCTCGAAGGAGTCGAGCGCGGGGAGATCCCACTGAAGCTGGTTCCGGTTGCCCATCACGAGGGTCATCCGGCGCAGGTAGTCGCGCTCGCGCTTCGACGGGACGTGCCCGAGCACGCTCCCCCCGCCGCTCGTCGGATAAAGCAGACCGGAGAGCATCTTCAGCGTCGTCGTCTTGCCGGCGCCGTTCGGGCCGAGGAAGCCGACGACCTCGCCGGCCTCGATCTCGAACGAGATCCCGTCGACCGCGCGCACCTCGCGCCACTGCCGATTCACGAGGCTGCGTAGCGATGCGCGCAGCCCGGCCTCGCGCTCGGGCACGCGAAAGACCTTCGTAAGGCCCGATACTTCGACCACCCCCGCCACCGGGCGGAGCATACGCTGCGCGCGTGCGGATCCTGCTCGTCTCGCAGATGTATCCCGGTCCGGATGCGCCGGACCTCGGCACGTTCGTCGCGCAGGTCGAGCGCGGGCTCGTCGCGCGCGGACACGAGGTCGACCGCGCGGTGCTCGACACGCGTGCGGGCGGGAAGTTGCGTTATCTGGAGCTCGCACGGCGCACGTTGCGCGCGTCGCGTCCGGACGTCGTCTACGCGCACTTCCTCGTTCCCAGTGGCCTGATCGCGGCGCTCGGCTCGCGCGCGCCGCTCGTCGTGACCGCGCACGGACGCGACGTGCGGAACATCGGCGAGCTGCCTGGCGTCGCAGCGGCGACACGGCTTGTCGTGCGCCGCGCCGCCACCGTCGTCTGCGTGTCGGAGTACCTGCGCCGCGAGCTCGAGACGAAGTTGCCGGAGGCGGACGGCAAGACGGAGGTCGTGTCGAGCGGCGTCGACCTCGAGCGGTTCGCAGTCACGCCCGCGCCGGAAGGGCCGACGCGATTCCTCTGCGTCGGCGTACTCGAGGAGCGCAAGAACGTCGTGCGACTGGCCGACGCGTTCGCGGAAGTCGGCGAGGGGACGCTCACCTTCGCGGGCGACGGGTCGCTACGCCCACAGCTCGAAGGGCGCGCCGGCGTCGCGCTCGTCGGCCGCGTTCCGCACGACGAGATCCCGGAGCTGCTCGCGGCGAGCACGGTGCTCTGCCAGCCGAGCCTCATCGAACCGCTCGGCCAGGCGCTACTCGAGGGGATGGCGGCCGGACGCTCGGTCGTCGCGACGCGGATCGGGGGCCCGCCTGAGTTCGTGCCGCCGGAGGCAGGCGTCCTCGTCGACCCACTCGACGTCGAAGGGCTCGCGGCCGCCATGCGTCAGGCGGCCTCGCTGCCGTGCCCGAACGAGGCCGCTCGCGCCGCTGCCGCCGCGCACGACATGCGGCGCCAGGTGGAGCGGATCGAGGCGATCCTCAGCCGTGCGGCGAAGGCAGGTCGGCCAGCCTGACCTCCACGAGCGGGCGGATCGTGTCCTCGAGCCCTGCCTCGCGGGCGACCGCGAGCGCCTGCTCCCAGCTCTCGCGCGCTTTCTCCGGGTCGACGCCCTGCTTCAGCCGGTTGTCGCCCGTGACGAGGAGCTTCTGAATTCGCGTGCGGGCGTCCTCACCCTTCACAAGCCGACCCTAACAAGTCACATTGTGGACGGGTTCGAGGGTGCTTCCGATTCGCGTGCTCATAGCCGATGACCATCGCCTCTTTGCCGAGGCGCTCGAAGCGATACTCGGCGACGACGAGCGGATGACCGTCGTGGCCCAGGCGAGCGACGGAGAGGAGGCCGTGCGTCTGACGGCCGAGCTCGAGCCGGACGTCGTCCTGATGGACATCTCGATGCCCGTGATGGACGGGATCGAGGCGGCCCGGGAGATCAAACAGCGAAACGGCACCACCTGCATTCTCATGCTGACTGGCTCGAACTCGCGTTCGGACGTCGACCGGGCCCGGAAGGCCGGCGCCGCGGGCTACGTGACGAAGGATCGGATCGCAGCCGAGCTGATCGACGCGATCGTCGAGATCTCCGCCCGGCGTTAGCTACTCTGACCGGCGATGGTCAGCTTTCTCGCAGTTGCGCAGGTCATCCTCGTCTTCGCGCTCGTCTCGCTCGTGCTCATGCACAGCGGCCGCGACGCGGGCATGGGCGGGATGGGCTTCACGCCGGCCTCCCAGGGAGGCACGCACATCGTCGAGCGGAACCTGACCCGCTACACGATCGTCGTCGCGATTCTGTTCTTCGTGAACAGCGTGATCCTGTTCCGCTACCTGAAGTAGGGCCGCGAGCGCAGGCGCGCCTCGAATGCCTGGCGGAGCAACTCGCCCGTCAGTTCGTGCGCCGGGGCGGCGTTCGGCTGCTCGGGTACCGGCGGCTCCGGTTCCGGAGGCCGCAGCCGCTCGATGTTCACGATCTCCTCGCTCCGCTCGCCGTGGCAGCGGGCATAGGCTGCCGCCTCGTCGAGCGGCTGGAGTGCGGGTCGCCGGCGGTGGAAGAGACGCACGCACACTCGTGATAGCAGGCCGGCCGCGCTGCTGCCACGCTCTCTTCGCGGCGCTACAATGCGCCGGCTCTCGCGCTGGTGGCGGAATTGGTAGACGCGCTAGGTTGAGGGCCTAGTGGCCGCATAGGCCGTGGAGGTTCAAGTCCTCTCCAGCGCATCGCTTCGGGCCGCCCTTCGGGCGGCCCTCGCTTCGTGGGGGAACCGTCGTTGGTTCGCGGCGTATCCCGAACTGGTTGACGTCGTCCGGAGGACTCTCTACTCTGATGGCGAACACACGTTCGACTGCCGACCCGACCCCTATCAGGAGAGATACCGTGGAGCTGACCGGCCGACAGCAGGAGATCTGGGACTTCCTCGTCGACTACGTCGACCGCCACGGCTACCCGCCGACCGTTCGTGAGATCGGCGAGGCCGTCGGTCTCGCGTCCCCCTCGACCGTGCACGCCCATCTCGCGAACCTCGAGCGGGCGGGTCTCCTGAAGCGAGATCCGACAAAGCCGCGTGCCCTCGAGCTCACCGGGCGCGACCGTGCACCTGGGAAGGGGGCCGTCGGCGAGCCGGTCGCTGCGCTGCCGAAGCTGCCGCTGCTCGGGCAGATCGCCGCCGGCTCGCCGCTGCTCGCCGACCAGAACGTCGAGGACGAGCTCGCCGTCCCCGAGACGTTGCGCGGCGACTTCCTGCTCCGTGTCAAGGGCGACTCGATGATCGAAGCCGGCATCCTCGACGGCGACATCGTCGTCGTCCGCCGGGCGCAGGACGCGCGCAACGGCGACATCGTCGTCGCGCTCGCAGGCGACGACGAAACCGCCGACGAGGCGACGGTCAAGACGTATTACAAGGAGAAGCGCCGGATCCGGCTCCAGCCGGAGAACTCGGCCCTCGAGCCGATCTATGCGGACTACGTGCAGGTTCTCGGCAAAGTCGTTGGAGTCTTCCGGGAGCTATGAGTCACGTCACTTCCCTGCACCGGACGCTCGAGCAGGAACTGTTCGCGCTCCTGCGCGGCGCCTCGCTCGAGTGCCCGGTGTGCGGGGAGTTCGTGCTGCACGACGGCTCGACCGTGCGGTGTCCGGAATGCTCGATGACGCTGCACGGGCGGTCCGAGGCGGCATCGGTTCAGGTGGAGCTGGATCTACAGGCGGGGTGACCTCGCCGCCGAGAGGCGCGTCAGGATCCGCCGCGCCGGCGCCGCTCGTGCTCGGCGTGCCAGGTCTCGAAGCGGCCACTCGGGGAGGCGAGGTAGGCGCCCAGCTCGATCTCGAAGCGCGCCACCTCGTCCCGCATGTGAAAGATCTGGTAGTCGAGGCGGCGCTCGAGATCGCACTCGTGACCGCGGCTCTCGTCGCGCCCGACGGAAGCGCCGCAATCGTCACAAGATGTGTAGCGCGACGGGAACATGATTCGTTCCCAAACGATCGGCAGCGCCCGCACATTCCCTGAGAGGAAGTTCGACGCCGCGCCGCCACGACGGCTTGCGGTCGCTCCCGGCCGGGCGTACGCTGGCCGAGCATGGGTGCGGCGCGGCCCGGCGCAGCGAGGAGGTGCATATGGCTGATCCCGAAGAGAACGCCGAGATCGTGCGCGAGGTGTACAACCGCTGGAACGCACGCGACTTCGACCGTGTTGGCGAGTTGATGGCGGACGACGGCGAGATCGTCATCGTCGGTTCGGATACCCGCTTCCGAGGCCCCGACGGGTCGCTGGAGTTCTCGCGGATGTGGGCGGACGGCTTCCCCGACGGACGCGTGGAGATCGACCGCGTCTTCACCTCGGGCGACGGCGTCTGCGTCGAGTTGACCGGCAGAGGGACGCACACAGGCACGCTCCGCGGGCCCGGGGGTGACACCCCGGCCACCGGACGGTCGATGACGCTTCACCTCTGTGACGTCTATGAGATCCGGAACGGCAAGATCCGCTCCATCCACACGTACTTCGACTCGGCGTCGATGATGACGCAGCTCGGGATCATGCCCGAGCTCCGGGTCGAAGCCAAGGCATAAGTCGTCTCCCGCGCCGCGCCCTGCAGCCTTCGGACGACCGCGACCCAGGCCCGAGTGGAATCGCCCGCCGGCGGGCATAGGAACGCCGCCAGTCGTTTGACCACTACCGGGAGGTCTCATGTCGGAGCACGACATCCTTGTCGATCCGCTGACCAGGCAGTCCTTCCTCAAGCGCGCCGGCGCCGCAGGAATCGCGGTGCTGGGGGGAACGCTGTGGCGGACAGCGCCGGCCGCGGCACGTGCGCGGCGCGTCGCGAAGGTGGATACGCCGATCGAGCACGTGGTGATCGCCTGCCAGGAGAACCGCTCGTTCGACCACTACTACGGTTACGCGCCGCAGGTACAGGCAAAGGGCTACGGCCCGCCGGCGGGCTACTTCCAGCCTGACTCCGGCGGCGGCAAGCACTATCCGTTCGAGTTCACGAGCCTCACCACGCCCGATCCGCCGCACGGGTGGAACGCGGTGCACCAGCAATACGACAACGGCAAGATGGACGGGTTCTGGCAGGCCGGCGGTGACGCGGCGATCGGCTACTACACGGCGAGCGAGCTGCCGTTCTACTACAGCCTGTTCGACAACTCGGCGCTGTGCGCGAACTTCTTCTGCTCGCTGCTCGGACCGACGTGGCCGAACCGCTTCTACTTCGCCGCCGGCACGTCGGGCGGCATCACGACGAACGGCATCTGGGGTTACGGGATCTTCGACTATCCGATGATCCTCGACCTGCTCGACGAGGCGGGCGTCACATGGGGCGTCTACAACATGAACTGGGACACCGTCCCCTTCGGCAACACCGACAACGTGTTCGTGTTCTGGAAGAACTACGCACACGATCAGCGCACGCTCGGCAGCAAAGGCTCGTTCCTGAACGACGCGCGGAAGGGTCGGCTCCCGCAGGTGTCGTGGCTCATCTCGAGCTTCGCCCACCAGAAGGATGAGCATCCGCCCGCGGACGTCTCGGTGGGGATGAGCCTGCAGGAGGACCTCATCACCGCCGTGCGCGAGTCGCCCCTCTGGAGCAAGTCGGCGTACCTCCTCACGTACGACGAGCATGGGGGCTTCTTCGATCACGTTCCGCCGCCGCAGCTCGACGCGTACGGCTTGAGCGTGCGCGTCCCGCTGTGGGTCGTCTCGCCGTACGCGAAGAAGGGGCCGGTGGAGTCGAGCCTCCCGGCGGAGCACACGTCGACGCTCAAGCTGCTCGAGGCGCTGCACGGTCTGCCGACGCTCACCTCCCGGAACCACCGCTTCGACACGTCGACGCCGACCGGCGGGAACTATCAGGCGGGCGGCGCGCCGGCGCCGCCGCGCGACGGACGCACCGACATCAGCGACCTACTCGATCTGTTCGCGTTCTAAAGGAGGCCACAGAGAAAGAGGTCGGGTAGAATGTGCCCTGCAGGCCGGGTGACCGCGGCGCAACTTCGGAGGCGTCGAGGAAAGTCCGGACACCGCAGGGCAGGACGCTCCCGTGAGGGAGGCGGCGAAAGTCGACGGACAGTGGCACAGAAAGCAAACCGCCGGCGGCGTGTTCTCCGGAGACGCCGCCGGTAAGGGTGAAACGGTGGGGTAAGAGCCCACCAGCGTCGTGGCGACACGGCGGCTCGCCAAACCCCGTCCGGTGCAAGGCGAACAGGCTCCGTTGAGGCGGCCCGCCGAGGAGCCGGGTAGCTGCACAGATGGATGGTCACCCTCGACAAAATCCGGCTTAGAGGTCTGCTAAGGGAAAAACCCCTCATTTGCAGGGGTTTTTCCTATTCTTCGGCCATTTCTTGCTGGTGCGCGTGATGCACTGGTGATGCACGCACACCCGCCACCGCGGTACGAGGATGTCGTAGAACCGCGTCGATGAGCTAAAACCGCGCCTGTGCGGCGCTGGCCGCCGAAGCTCATAAAGTCGTTTGCTTATGAAGGTTGCTGAACGGAGAAGCGCGAGGACTTGAAGAGCAGCCAGGCCGTTCGGCGTCGACCGAGCGTCGGGGGCCGCGCGAAGCAGCCCCCGACGCCTTAGATGTCAGCCCACCGGCTGGAAGTAGTGCTCGCCCATGTAGTTGGCGACGTTGAGGCCGAGCTGTTCTCCCTGCACGTCGGCGGTGCGGAAGTGGAGCCCGGCCCAGACGCGGGCGTTCTCGATCTCGTGCAGCGGCTGGGAGAACCGGTCGTAGTGGTTCGGATGATCGGTGACGACGAAGCTCGACACGTCGAACGCGATCTCGTCGGTACCGAAGAACAGCTGCAGCGCGCCCATATGCGCGCCGTCCAGGCACATGTGCCCGGAGGGGTGCTCGGGGTAGGGTGCGCTCCGCAGCGGCGTCCAGCCCGCCTCGGGGAGGGTCGCCGGATTGCCGTCGTCGGCGGCCCGAGCGATCGCGTTCCACGGCCGCCAGAGGTCGAAGTGGTACTTGTCGCTCCAGCAGTTGATGGACGCGTCCGCGGCGGTCAGGTTCGTCATCGCGAGCAGGCGGGCGCTGTCCGCGAGGTCGATGTGGTGGTCCTCGATCAGGTCGCGCTCGGCCACACTCCAGAACGGCCCGCCGGCACCCGTCCAGAAGAGCGCGGTGCGCGTCTGGTCGGGCGTGCGCGCCGTGCTGGTGACCACGCCGTCGCCGCCGAGTGCCTTGACCTCGTTGTAGTCGGCGGTGTACGCGGCGCTTGTGAGCTCGTTCGGACCGGGCGTGCGGAACTGCGACGCGCTCTCGATCAGGAACGGCCTCACGCCGCCGACCCACGGCGTCGGATCGAGCACGACCGTTCCATTGGGAAGCACTGGGCTCCAATGCCCCACCGGGATCTGGTTGAGATCTCCGTTGGGAGCTCCTCTCCACAGCGAGGGCCCGTAGCGACCGTCTCCCGCTCGGGCGGCGATCATCGCTTCGGCTGCTGCGTGCCCGGCCGCGATCCCCTGCGCCTTGAACGGTGAGTCGTCGACGTCCTCCAACGAGTCGTCGTAGGCCGCCGACAGCGCGTCCAGCAGAGCCTGCCGGTTCGGGAATGCGACCGCCTGCGGGACGCCGCGCACGATGCTCGAGAGCACCTCGTAGGCGGCAGTCGCGACCGCGGCCTCCTCGGAGGCCGTTGCGGCGAAGCGCCGCTTCAACAAATATGGCCGGTAGTGCTTGGGCTCGATCGCGTTGACCGCGTCGTAGACGGCACCCTGCGTCATTCCCAGATGAAGCTGGGCGGCCGACGGCGCCCCGCCGGCGGGCGGCGGCAGCGTTCCCAGCGGCGGTTGTAGCAGCGTGCTTACCGCGATGCGGTTCCACTTCAGTACCTCAGTCGGCTTGGTCGCGGCCGGCGGCGCAGCGAAAGCGACGACCGTCAACGCCCCGGCAGCCGCTAGCGCAACGACCGCCCCGACCGCGCGCCTGTGTCTTCTGTCCATGCTGCTCCTTCGTTCGGTCGGATGAATGCGGAGCCGGTCCACTCGGCAGGCAATCGGCTATGTCACCTCAGCCGGATCCCATCTCTCATCACCTCCTCACGCCGGTTCGACACGGACTGGCTCAAACTCGTATTGCCGCGCAACACGCGCGGCCCTCGCGTGCTCGACTGCGATTTCATTGGGCCCCTTTTCTCTCTGTGCGCGCGCTCGTGTCGTGGGAGACCCTGGGCAGTACTCCCTGATCCAGCTCGGCGCGAAAGGCGAGGAGCAGCGCCTCGTTGCGTGAGAGCGGCATGCCGTGCGCCTCCCACGCGTGGCGCTGGACCTCCGCGACGAGCCCGTCTTCGTGCGCAGCGCGGGCTTCGAACCCGCACTCGCAATGGAGCACCTTGTCCACGACTCCTCGCGGCGAGCGTAGAAGGACGCGCCTAAATCGAGGCAAAATCCACGCAAGAAACAGGCTAGGAGGTTCAGCTGAAGCTCTTCCTCGCGGGTCGGGTCGGCGTCGAGACCGACGGGGTGGTGACCGATGAGCGGCGCTTTCCGGGCCGGCAGGGCCGACTCCTGTTCGCCTATCTGGTGGCCGAGCAGGGGAGAGCGGTGCCGCGAGACGAGCTCGCGGAGGCGCTGTGGGGGGAGGACCCGCCTGCGACGTGGGACAAGGCGCTGACGGTGCTCGTCAGCAAGCTCCGCGGACTACTCGCAGAGCACGGCATCGACGGCTCCAAGGCTCTGACGGGGGCCTTCGGCTGCTACCGCCTCGACCTTCCCGAGGGAAGCTGGATTGACGTCGTCGCGGCGGAGAGCGCGGCGCAAGAGGCAGAGGATGCGCTCACCGCAGGCGACCTTGAAAGGGCAAGGGCCGCAGCCGCACTGGCCGCGTCCGTGGTACGGCAGCCGTTCTTGCCCGGGGAAGGCGGGGCATGGGTCGAGGAGAAGCGGCGTGAGCTCATGGAGGTCCATGTCCGCGCGCTGAACGTCTTGAGCGATGCCTGCCTGCGGGCGGGTAACGCCCAGGCGGCGGCGAAGTGGGCCGAGGAGGCGGTCGCGCTTGTGCCGTTTCGCGAGACGGGATACCGCCGGCTGATGGAGGCGCACGTCACCGCCGGCGACCGGGCGGAGGCGCTGCGTGTGTACGAGCGGTGCCGCCGGCTCCTCGCGGAGGAGCTCGGCGCTTACCCCTCGCCGGAAACCGAGTCGATCTACCGTGAGCTTCTCGAAACGGCGTCTCCTGAGGTGAGGGCGGCGGCCATCAAGACGGCACCCGTTGCGGTCCTCGCGAGCGAGCCGGACGAGGAAGCCGCGGCTCCCGCCCCGCTCCGGCCATCGCGCGGCCGCAGATTCCCGATCGCGATCGGCGCGACTCTCCTTCTGGCGACGGCAATCACCGTCGCCACCGTCGAGCTCGCTGGCCGGGAGAGGAGCCCCTCACTCGTCTCCGCCGCCGACAACTCGGTTGCGGTGATCGACCCGAACACGAGTCGGCTCGTAGCCGATGTCCCGGTCGGCAACGGACCAACGAAGATCGCCTTCGGCGAAGGCGCTGCGTGGGTGATCAACGCAGACGACCAGACGGTGGAGCGCATCGACCCGGCTACGAGCACGGTGAGGCAGACGATCAAGGTGGGCAGCGGCCCCACTTCGATCGCTGTCGGTGCCGGCGCGGTGTGGGTCGCGAACGGTCTCGATGGGACGGTCTCACGCATCGACCCGAAGACCAACACCGTTGTCCAGAGGATCCATGTGGGGAACGGTCCGAGCGGAGTCGCTGTTGGCGCGGGGTCGGTCTGGGTCGTGAACCGCGACGACCATACGTTGTCGAGGATCGGTCCCCGGTCCGGCAAGGTCGTGGACACACTCGACGCGGGCACCGATCCGATGGACGTCGTGGTCGGAGCCGGAGCCGTCTGGGTGACGAATGAGTCGACTGGGAAGCTCGTGAAAATCGATCCAGCGTCGACCCGCATCCTCGACACCGTGAGCGTCGGCCGCGGCCCTGCGGCGGTGACGGCCGGCGCCGGGGCGATCTGGGTGGCGAATGTTCTGGACGGGACGGTGTCCCGGATCGATCCGGCAGTCAACGTCGTCACGCACACGATTCGCGTTCCTGAGGGCCCGGCCGGCCTCAGCGTCGGCCTCGGATCGGTCTGGGTGTGCAGCGAGCTCGTTGGGTCGATCTCTCGCATCGACCCAACGAGGAACCTCGTCTCGCGGTCAATCCACGTCGGCGGCCGACCCGCCGGCATGGTGGCATCCTCTGCAGGGCTCTTCGTCGCGGTGCGCCCGTCGGGCGGCGCCCACCGCGGCGGGACCTTCACCGGGCTCCTGTACGGCTGGAAGGTCGACTCGATCGACCCGGCGACCTCCTTCGACGCGATCACGTTTGGATTGCTCAGCCTGGCCTACGACGGGTTGACCTCCTTCAAGCGGGTCGGCGGGAGCGAGGGCACGCAGCTCGTGCCGGACCTGGCCGCTTCGCTTCCTCAGCCGACGAACGGCGGGAGGACCTACACCTTCCGCCTTCGTCCCGGCGTCCGCTACTCCACGGGCGAGCCCGTGCGCCCCGAAGACTTCCGGCGCGCGCTCGAGCGCACGTTCGAGCTGCGGGGCGCGGGAGCATACTTCTACGTGAGGATCAAGGGCGCTAGGGCGTGCGTACGCAGACCTGCGCACTGCAACCTTTCCGAAGGCATCGTCGCCGACGCGCCGGCCCGCACGGTCACCTTCCACCTGAGCGAGCCGGACCCCGAGCTTCTCTACAAGCTGGCTTTGCCGGAGGCGTTCGCGGTTCCCCGCTCGGCGGCCAGCCGGCCGGCCGGTCGCCACCCGCTCCCTGGCACGGGCGCATACGTGATCGCCGGCTACGTGCCCGCGCGGCGACTGAGGTTCGTGCGGAACCCGCACTTCCGCGTGTGGTCGAACGCGGCGAAGCCCTTCGGCTATCCAGACGAGCTCGTCTTCGAGTACGGCACCTCTCCTGCGTCACCGCTCCGAGCCGTCACGCGAGGCGTGGCCGATTACGCATTCGCGCCTCCGAGCGCGGAGCTTGCGCAGCTCCTGCCGCGGTACGCGAGCAGAGTGCACTCGAACGCACGGCTCGGGGTGTGGTACGCGTTCCTCAATACGCGCGTGCCCCCGTTCGACGACGTGCGTGCGCGGAGGGCCGTGAACTACGCGGTCGACCGGCGAGCGTTCGCGCGGAGCGCCGGAGGTCCTCTGCGCGGCGAGCCGACGTGCCAGATCCTGCCGCCGAGCTTCCCGGGCTACCGGCGCTACTGCCC
>Ga0137375_10002913_pt1 | contig 20226 bp, 18 predicted proteins | sample SagtaG_24_FD_104936 | JGI IMG/M metagenome (GOLD analysis project Ga0137375, IMG submission 104936) | Vadose zone soil microbial communities from Sagehorn Ranch, Mendocino, California, USA - Sage1_R_113_16 metaG | ecosystem: Environmental > Terrestrial > Soil > Vadose zone | place: USA...
CTGGCCTCGCCTCTGCGGCTTCGCCGAGAGCCAGTTCCGCCTGTTCGGTCAGTACTTTTGTGGGACTATGGCTGCTCCGATGCAACGAGCTGGTAGCGAGGATCTGACCCAGTCATGCTAGGCGGCGCAAAAAAACTTGCAGCGCCGTACGTAGGTCTACACTCGGGAGTGTTGGGTATCGAAAGGCGAGTTACGCTGCGAGAAGGACTTTGCTCGAAAACGATAGAATACCGGCGGCTCGCAGCTCTCCGTCGAGCGCCTCCGAAAAAGGCGCGCGCGCGGCATACGAAGTGACCAGGCCGCCGAGGGCGAGGTTGGCTACCGAGACACCCATCGCGACGATTCTGGAGCTGACGAGCACGGCAATCGTGCCGACGCGCGGTCGACTTTGACCGAAGCGCGCGGTGAGTCGGGTTCGTAGGAGCGAGTCGTAATTGTTCATTTTCGCAACTTCGAAATAGAGTTTGACCGGCCCCTCCGCCGCAAGCGTCTGCTCGAACGCCTCGATGATCGGTGACACGAACTCACCCTCGCCGTGTCCCGCGATCCGACTGACCAGCAGCCTGGGAGCAGGCAGCCAGATACCCAGGCTTCCGCGCGAGGTCCTCCACCCCCGGCCTTTCATGGTCAGCACGCACTGTTCCACGATTTCACGCTAACCGAGCGCTCGGCGACCCGCAACGGTCACCAAGCGATCGGGCGCTCGTCGCGAAAAAAGGCGCCGCTCGGACCGTCGCCAGCGGGTAGGAGCGCGAGCCAGACCGGTGTTGTCGCCCCCTCTTCGGCGGAGCGCGGCGCGCTTCGTCCGCCCATGTCGGTCCTCACCCAACCCGGGCAAGCCGCATTCACGAGAATGCGCCGTGGGTCGTCGCGCAGATCGCGCGCCAAGACGCGCGTCAATGCATTGACGCCAATCTTGGACACTCGGTACGCCGAAGTAGGCCAGCCCTTCTCGACGTGGGTATTGGCGGCAACGTCGTCAACGAAGGATTGCATGAGCAGAACGAGCTCGCCCATGGCGAGCGACGGATCTTCGAAGCGCGCCCGAAGCTCGCGCGAAAGCGAAGACAGCTCGCCCATGCCGCTCGAAACCATGACGACGCGAGCGTCCGTTCGAAGCAGCGGCAAGAGTCGCTCGGTCACGTTCTTCGTGCCGAAGAAATTCACGGCGAGAGTTTGCCTCACCACATTGACGTCGAAACCATTCATCGCCACGCCGGCGTTGTTGACAAGAATATCGAGCCCGTCCCGCAGCTCGTCCGCAAGCACATCGATGCTTCCGCTTTCAGTCACGTCGAGCGGAAAGTCGCGGGCGCCGAGTTCCCTGGCCACGGCGCGGCCCTGGCGCGGGTCGCGGCTCGTGGCGATGACGTCGACGTCCGCAGCCACGAGCTGCCGCGCAATTTCATGACCGATCCCCCGGTTGGCTCCGGTGACGAGCGCGAGGCGCTTTCTGCCCATGAGGCGACTTCATCACCATGTAACGAATCGCGCAAGGCGACCAAATCCTCACGAGCGGAGTGGCCTTCGAGCCACGGCAGCCCCATGATGGGGGGCCATGGCAAGCGAACCGGCGTCCGGCCCCCCGCGTAGACCTCCCGAGCCTGCTCGACCGAGCTGGCGCAATTGGCTCGCCCTCTTTGCCCTGCTCGCCTCGATCTACGCGTGGCAGGCCTACGAGTCCCATCGCGAAGCGCACCCGCTCATTAGCTACACTGCTTTCTATACGTTGGTGACCGAGGGCAAGGTCGAGTCCCTCACCCTGCGCGGACAGAACGCAAGCGGGCACCTCAAGACTCCCGAGGCGGTCGAAGGGCGCACCGTGTCGGATTTCCGAACCATGGTGCCGACCGCACCCGAGCCCGAGCTGTTTCCCACCCTGCGCGCCCAGGGGGTGAAGGTCCTGGTGCAGAGCGAAGAGCAGCCGCCGCTGGTTCAGCTGCTCCTCTCGGTTCTTCCGTGGGTGCTCATTATCGGCGCGTGGTTCTGGTTGTCGCGTAGCGCCCAGAGAATGATGTCCAGCGGAGGACCCTTCAGCGGTGTTTTGCGGCCGCGCTCGCATCGCTTCGAGCAGGAGAGCTCGGTCAAGGTCAAATTCGACGACGTCGCCGGCTTGAAGGCCGCCAAACAAGACCTGCGCGAAGTCGTCGACTTTTTGCGCGAACCCGCCCACTTTCAGCGGCTCGGGGGCAAGGTGCCACATGGCATCCTCTTGGTAGGCCCGCCCGGCACCGGCAAGACGTTGCTGGCCCGCGCCGTGGCGGGAGAATCGGGCGTTCCTTTTTTCTCGATCAGCGGCTCGGAGTTCATCGAGCTTTTCGTGGGGGTCGGCGCGTCACGCGTGCGTGAGCTCTTCGCCGAAGCCAAGAAGGTCGCCCCCGCCATCATCTTCATCGACGAAATCGACGCCGTCGGGCGCTCCCGCGGCACCGGGCTCGGCGGAGGTCACGACGAACGCGAGCAGACGCTGAACCAGCTCCTCTCCGAAATGGATGGCTTCAGCCGCAATGACCTCACGGTGGTCGTCGCCGCCACCAATCGGCCCGACGTGCTCGATGCCGCCTTGTTGCGACCCGGCCGCTTCGACCGCCGCGTCGTCGTCGACCGACCGGAATCTGCCGCCCGTCTCTCCATTTTGGAAGTGCACACGAAGGACAAGCCCCTCGGTCTAGATGTCCAGCTGAAAGACGTCGCCGAGAGCACCCCCGGGTTTTCGGGCGCCGATCTGGCGAACCTGGTGAACGAAGCCGCGTTGAACGCTACCCGTCGTGGCGCGGACCTGATCGAGGCGACCGACTTCGCCGCGGCGCAGGACAAGATCGTGCTCGGCGACCCGCGCGAGACCCGGCTCGATCGGACGGAAAAGCGACGGGTCGCGATTCACGAAGCCGGTCACGCGACGGTTGCTCATTTCACGCCGGAGAGCGAACCGGTCAGGCGGGTCACCATCATTCCGCGCGGAATGGCGCTCGGCGCGACCCAGCAGACCCCTGGCGAGGACCGGCATCTCGCCAGCCAGGGCGAACTCGAGGCGCGCCTGCGCGTGCTGATGGGCGGCTACGCGGCCGAAATCCTGCTTTTCGGGCAGCCCTCTTCAGGAGCCGAAAATGACCTACGGCAAGCCACCGAGATCGCGTTTCGCATGGTCGCGCAGTTCGGAATGAGCGAGAAAATCGGCCCTGTGTTCTACGAGCACCGCGCCGAGCACCCGTTTCTCGGTCAACGTCTGGCCACCGATACGGGAGTGAGCGATCTCACCGTGCACGCCATCGAGCAGGAGACCCGCGTGCTGCTCTCGGCAGCATTCGACAATGCGAAAAAGACCATCACCCAGCATCGCGGAGAGTTCGATCGGCTCGTTGTGCATTTGATCGAGAGCGAGACCGTCGAGCGCCCCGAGCTCGAGGCGATTCTCGGCGCTGGGCGACCCCCAAAACAGAAGCAGGCTTCGGCCTAGGGTCAGGAAGCTTTGGCCAGAGGCGGCGGCAAGCCCAAAAGAGCGCGCATCGCTCGGGCGGTGCTTCGGCGGCCGGGACGCGTCGACGGGGGCGCCGGCGGCAATGTTTGCAACGCGCTCTGCAGCACGAGCTGCGAGAGCCCTGGCAGATTTTCGAACGCGAGGCCGATGGACCGGGCGTGCTCACCACGTCGGCGCCCGTGGGCCACGCGGGTCACGGTCACCTCAACGTCGATCCAATAATTCGATCTCGGCACTCGAAACGAAGCGATGAGCCGCTCGCCCGTCAGCACCTTTTCGGCGGGCACCGCCAACATGCCGGAGTGGGACAGATTGACGATGCGGTCCGATATGAGCTTGAAATCGCGCTCACGCACGATCTGGCACTGGACGTCGACCGCGTGGCGCAGCGACGTGCGGCGGTTTCTGAGTAGCAATCGACGCATCGGTACCTCCTCCTTAGTGGTCGCATCCTAGAAAGCCCGCGAAACTGGGCCAAGTTCGCGTCGAGCCGAGCGCCTGAAAATCCGTTCCCTCCGGGTCGTTCCTTGCGCAGTGGTCGGCGTTCCGACCTGCGGTCTTCGTCACCGCGCCACCGACATTGGCAGCGAGCCGCATATCGGCCGCCCGACACCCTTGCGCACGGGAAGGCGAGCTCACCGCACACAGGTCGTCGGTTGATCGCCCATTAATGCACTCTCAACGGAACGGTCCGCAAGGCGTTGATTCGGTTTCATAACTTCGCCCCGTTACCGCCAACAACATTATGTCTAGCACGTCTAGAATCATCTCTGGACGTAATACATTTCGTCACATCGTCGGGGGATCGGTCACCTCACAACACCTTTTCTGCGGAGGAGCTATGAGACCAAAACTTCGTCACAGTCTTCTGTTCGGCGCCATGGGGCTCGCCGGAGCTGCGTTGGGTTGTTCAGCAGCCGTGGGGGATGACGGAACGGATGAGACGGTCGACGCACTGACCACGAACGTGTCGTTTCCCGATGCGTTCGGCACCGTCAAGGTCATCTCGACGGACACAGTCAAGGGCATCGATCTCAACAATCCTTTCTTCAAAAACCTCGGCGTCAACGGGCGCACCTGCAACAGCTGCCACAAGCTCGAAAACGCGCTCGGCATCTCGGTGCCCACCATCCAGGCCATCTTCACCAAGACCAACGGCCTCGATCCCATCTTTCGGATCAACGACGGATCGAACGCACCGAAGGGGCCCTTCGCCGACACGTCGTCCGTCGACGCCCGGCGTCGATCGTTCAGCATGCTCTTGAACCACGGCGTGATCCGCGTCGGAATCGGCGTTCCGGCCGCCGCCGATTTCAAGTTGCTCCTCGCTCTGGATCCCTATTTCTTCGCCAGCTCGGCCGAGCTCTCGCTCTTCCGGCGGCCGTTACCCTCGGTCAACGTCGCCTTCAACACGCTCACGATGTGGGATGGGCGCGAGAGCGAGGGGCGGCCGGCCGTTCGCGATGCTTTGCTCAATCAAGCGAACGACGCGACGCAAGGCCACGCCCAGCGCCCGACCCCGCTCGACAACACGACGCGAGCGGCGATCGCGGACTTTCAGCTCAAACTCTTCTCTGCGCAAGGCACCAGCAATCTCGTCGGCTCCTTCACGAGGAAGGGCTGCGACGTATCGCAGAGCGAAGAAGAACCGGGAGCCTGCGAGCCGGCCCACGGCGGGCCGACCGCACTCTCGAAAGTCTTGACCGAGGGCGTAGGAGAGGACGGCGAGGACTTCCCCAAGTTCACTCCGGGCATCAACAATCCGTTTCCCTTCGGCGCCGACGGCAAACCGGCGGCCACCCACAACAACATCTCGTTCGTCATCTTCGAGGCCTGGGAATCGGAGACCTTGGGGCCCAGGCCGACGGTGAACGGCGTGCTGCAGGATGCAACGCTCACCAAAAATCGAGGAGAGCTCGGCGACGGCGAGAACATCTTTTACACCAAGCCCATGGTGCTGAAGGGTGTCCCCGGCCTCAACGACGTGAGCGGAGGCGCGCCCACGATCCAAGGCACCTGCACCACGTGCCACAACACGCCGGACGTCGGCAACCACTCGCGCGCGCGTTTCATGAACACCGGCACGAGCAGTCCGTTTCTGGCGGACAACCCGCTCGCGGTCAACCTCGTCGATTTCCCGAATTACGTGCTCGCGCGCAACAGCGACGGCAAGTTCGTCGTGACGACCGATCCCGGACTCGCGCTGCGGACGGGCAAGTTCCGCGACATCGGCAAGTTCAAGATTCCGAACCTCCGAGGGCTCGGCTCACGCGAGCCATTCTTTCACAACGGCGAGGCGCGATCGCTCACCGATGTCGTGAAGTTCTACAACACCCGCTTCCACATGAACCTGACCTCGGAAGAGATCCGGAAGATGGTCGTGTTCCTGCGCCAGACTTGATCGGTTACCGCCCAGTCCGCAGTGGGTGGTGATTGGAGCCGCGGGCAGAGCCCTTCTGCCCGCGGCTGTTTGGCCCGTGTAGGCGGATGACGCGCTCAAGACGTCAGGCACCCACAGCGACATTCCCGCCCGGTTGTCCTGATTAAATTAATGAAATCTGACGAGAATTGGCAGATCGAATTGTCAATTCGATTTCATAAGTCCAGTCAAATGCCCCCAACTGCATATGTTGGGCACGTTCTCGTCCGTAGCGGACGGAACACATTTGACTACATCGGCGCTTGGGTACTTCAAACTCACGACACTGCGGAGGAGCAATGAAATCTAGACTTCGTCACACATGGGTATTGGGAGCCGTCGGGCTCGCGGGGGCGGGGTTGGGATGTTCATCGGTAGTGGGGGACAAACAAACGGACGAAACGAGCAGCGCGCTCACGACAAGCGCCACGTTCAGCGACGCCTTCGGCCAGACCAAGGTCATCTCGACAGACGCCGTGAAGGGTCTCGACTTGGCCAACCCGTTTTTCCAAAACCTGGGAATCAACGGGCGTACCTGCAACAGCTGCCACAAGCTCGACAACTCGCTCGGCATCTCGGTAGCGAAGGTTCAGTCCATCTTCACTGCTACCAGCGGTCTCGATCCGATCTTCCGGATCAACGATGGTTCGAACGCCCCGACCGGCTTCTTCGCCAACACCTCGACCGTGGATGCGCGCAAGCAGTCGTTCAGCATGCTCTTGAACCACGGGGTCATCCGCGTCGGCATCGGCGTTCCGAGCACGGCCGACTTCACGCTACTGTTGGCTCAAGATCCGTATTACTTCGCGAGCTCGGCCGAGCTGTCGCTGTTCCGGCGGCCGCTGCCGTCGGTCAACGTGGCGTTCAACGTGCTCACGATGTGGGACGGACGCGAGAGCGAAGGGCGACCGGTCAACCGCGACGCGCTCAGGAACCAGGCGAATGATGCCACGCAAGGTCATGCCGAGCGCCCGACGCCCATCGACGATGCCACCCGATCGGCCATCGCCGACTTTCAGCTGCAACTCTTCTCCGCGCAGAGCCGCAGCAATCTGGTCGGCGCCCTCAACGTCCAGGGCTGCGACGTCTCAGCGAGCGCAGAGGAACCGGGTGCCTGCGACGCGGCGCGCGGCGGACCGACCGGGCTGTCAAGGGTGCTGACCGACGGAAGCGCTGACGACTTCCCCGCGTTCTTCCCCGGCATCAACGATCCGCTCCCCGTCACGTCGACGGGAAATACGAACGCGACGACGCACAACAACGTCTCGTTGATCATCTATGAGCCGTGGGAGTCGGAGACGCTGGGCGATGCTCCCACGGTCAACGGCGTGCTGCAGGATGCAACCCTCACCAAGAACCGCGGCGAGATCGGCGACGGCGAAAATATCTTCTACACCAAGCCGATGACGATCACGGGCGTGCCCGGATTGAATGACATCAGCGGCGGCGCCGCCACGATCCACGGCACCTGCACGACCTGCCACAACACGCCCGACGTCGGTAATCACTCCAAAGTGCGGTTCATGAACACCGGCGTCAGCAATCCGTATCTCGCCGACAATCCGCTGGCCGGCAACATCGCCGATTTCCCGAAGTACATCCTCGGCCGCAAGAGCGACGGCTTCTATGTCACCAGCACCGATCCGGGGCTCGCGCTCCGAAGCGGCAGGTTCAACGACATCGGCAAGTTCAAGGTGCCGAACCTGCGAGGTCTCGGCTCGCGCGAGCCGTTCTTCCACAATGGTGAGGCGAAGAGTCTCACCGACGTCGTGAATTTCTACAACGTGAAGTTCAAGATGAACATGACCTCCGAAGAGATTCGCAAAGTGGTCGTGTTCTTGCGCATGACCTGATTGGCATTACCCAATTCACTGTAGGGGTATTCGAAGCCGCGGGCGACCGATGTTGCCCGCGGTTTTCGTACGCCCGCTCGAATCGGGTGCGGACGTCTGAAAAGACAGCCGGCTGTGCCAGTTGTGTCCGACGTCGACGTGTCGCGTTGCGTTGATGAAATCGGATGAGGCTCAATGCAACGAGCTCTCAATTCTCTTGATCGTTTCAGCCATATGCGGCCATGTGCACCTCATTGTGCACGATGTCGTGCGCCACATGGTAACTACATTTCACCACATTAACCTGATTCATTCAACTAGCATTGATAACTTGCGGAGGCTTTTATGAAATCTGGACTTCGTCACACATGGGTATTGGGAGCTTTCGGGCTCGCGGGGGCGGGGTTGGGATGTTCATCGGCGGTGGGGGACAACACAATAGGTGAAACGAGCAACGCGCTCGAAACGAGCGCCTCGTTCAGTGACGCTTTCGGGACCACCCAGGTCATTTCGACCGACGCAGTCAATGGTCTCGATTTGAACAATCCTTTCTTCCAGAACCTCGGGATCAACGGTCGTACCTGCAATAGCTGCCACAAGCTCGACAACTCTCTCGGCATCTCGGTGGCCAAGGTGCAGTCAATCTTCAATGCAACCGCCGGCCTCGATCCGATCTTCCGGATCAACGACGGCTCGAACGCACCGGTCGGCTTCTACGCCAATACGTCCACGGTCGATGCACGACGCACCTCGTTCAGTATGCTGCTCAACCACGGGGTCATCCGCGTCGGCATCGGCGTATCCAACACGGCGGACTTCACGCTGCTCTTGGCTCAGGATCCGTATTATTTCGCGAGCTCGTCCGAGCTGTCGCTCTTCCGGCGGCCCCTCCCCTCCGTCAATGTCGCCTTCAACACGCTCACGATGTGGGACGGACGGGAAAGCGAGGGGCGACCGGTCAACCGTGACGCACTCAGGAACCAGGCGAACGACGCGACCCAGGGTCACGCCGAGCGCCCGACGCCGCTCGACGACGCCACACGGTCGGCCATCGCCGATTTCCAGCTGAATCTCTTCTCCGCCCAGAGTCGCAGCAACCTCGTGGGGGATCTCACCCTCAGGGGGTGCGACATCTCCGCAAGCGAAGAGGAACCGGGGGAATGCGAGCCGGCGCGGGGCGGACCGACCGCATTGGCGGATGTCTTGATCCACGGTAGCGCCGGGGATTTCCCGGCGTTCTTCCCCGGGATCAACGATCCGCTGCCTGTCACGTCGACCGGAACCCCGAGCTCCACTTTCAACAACGTCTCCTTCATCATCTTCGAGCCGTGGGAATCGGAGACGCTCGGACCTGCTCCCACCGTCGACGGCGAGCCGCAGGACCCGACACTCACCTTGAACCGCGGTGAGATCGGAGACGGTGAGAATATCTTCTACACCAAGCCGATGACAATCACCGGCGTGCCCGGGCTGAATGACATCGACGGCGGTGCTGCCGTCATTCATGGCACGTGCACGACGTGCCACAACACGCCCGACGTCGGCAACCACTCCAAGGTGCGGTTCATGAACACCGGCGTCAGCAGTCCGTACCTCGGTGACAACCCGCTCGCCGGCAACATCACCGATTTTCCGAAGTACATCCTCGGCCGCAAGAGCGACGGTTTCTACGTCACCACGACCGATCCGGGGCTCGCGCTTCGAACGGGCCAGTTCGCCGACATCGGCAAGTTCAAGGTGCCGAGCTTGCGAGGCCTCGGTTCTCGGGAGCCCTTCTTTCACAACGGCGAGGCGAGGACGCTCGAAGACGTCGTGAACTTCTACAACGTGCGGTTCCAGATGAATATGACCTCCGAGGAGATTCGCAAGGTCGTCGTGTTCCTCCGCCAGACCTGATTCGGTACGTAAATGGATCGAGCCGCGGGCGACCGGCGTTGCCCGCGGCTCGCTGCTTTGTCGAGCCACCCGTGTCAGACTGGGCAGCGCTGCATGCGCACCTGGCGACGATTGCTTACGATCGGTGTGATGGGCATCGCCGGTTGGGCGGGGGCGGAGAGCCGTGCGTTGGCGAACGGCCGCTACCCGCTCGCCAACCAGCTGGTGATCGATCCGCGAAGCTCGGCGCACATGGTGGCGCGAGCGACGTTCGGCATTCTCGCTACGACCGATGGCGGCAAGAATTGGACGTGGATCTGCGAAGACGCCATCGGCTACTTCGGACTGGAGGACCCGCCTATCGCGGTGTTCGCCGATGGCAGCACCGTCGTCGCCTCCTCCAAGTCGCTCTCCGTCAGCCGCGACGGTGGCTGCTCTTGGGTGCGGGCCACCGGTGCCGCCGGAAGCCGATTCGGCGTCGACGTGGCGGTCGATCCGATCAACCCGCAGCGCGCCCTCGCCATCGAGTCAGCTCCGATCGACGGGGCCTATTCGGTCTTCCTCGTTCAAACGATGGACGACGGCGCGAGCTGGTCCGACGTGGGTCCGACGCTCGGCGGTGAGGTTCTCGTCGAAACCGTGGAGGTCGCGCCGTCGAACCCGGACCGCGTCTACGTGAGCGGCAGGATGAGATCGTTGGAGCAGAGCGCTCTTTTGCGCTCCGATGACGCAGGTCAAAGTTGGACCCGCCTGCCGGTCAATGCACCCTCTGCCGTCTCCGCCTACATCGGAGCGGTCGATCCGCGCGACGCGAATGTCGTTTATGTCCGCGCGCGTTCCTCGGTCGACACCAGCGGATTCGCGCTCGTGAGCCGCGACGCCGGCGCGTCATGGACGCAAGTGTGGAGCGGTCCCGGCGACGTGGCGGGTTTCGCGTTGTCAGCCGATGGCGCGATTCTCGCCGTGGGTGGACCCATCGCGGGAATCCATGTCGCGAACACGAGCGACATGGTCTTTCGCAAAACGAGCTCGGTCGGCGCCTCGTGCCTGACGTTTTCGGGCACCGCTCTTCTGGCATGCGCCAAAGAAGCGATCGACCAGTTTTCGATCGGCGTATCGGAAGACCTTGGCGCACATTTCACGCCGCTGCTCCACTTTCCTGCCATCACGCCGCGCGACTGCGCTTCGTCCAGCTCGGCCGCGGTGTGCGGCGGCATCTGGCCGTCGATCGCCCCGAGCCTCGGCATCGACGCCGGAGCGCCGGCGACGGGCGGCGGGGCAAGCGGCGCGCAGCCGGAACCAGGCCCCGGCGGAGGCTCGGGCTGCTCGCTAAGTTCCGCTTCACCGCACACGCCCCCGTGGTGGCTCGGCCTGGTCCTTTGGCTCGCGGGTACACGCCGGCGCCGATCAGAAAGAAAACCCCGCCATCCGGCCACAGATTGTGCCTGAGACATCATTGCCGTTCTGCGCCAATTCGACCGGGCAGGTCGGCTCCTCGTAAACGGCAGGGGGGTCGTACACCGCTCCTGAAAAGGTCATCGCCTCCGTTTTCATCAGCAGGGCGGTCGTCGCCGTGGGCTGCACAGCGAGCGTCCCTTCCTCGGTGATGGTGCCGGTCAGCGTCATGTCGTAGTTTCGTTCGGCAAGGGCGTGCTTCACGAAATAGCCGCAGGCATCGAACTGGTACGCGAGCTTCACCTCGGTCGCCCCCTGCACAGCGTTCGAGCTGGCCACGCCGAAGATCCGCGCCGTGCCGCCGGTAAGACAGTCCAGGGTCTCATCGTGCATTCCGACCGTCTCCCCCTGCAGTGTCTTGTTGAAGACAAATTTCGCGGTCTCGCGGATCGCCCGCAGCGCCACCGCATCGCGGCACTCCTGTTCACAGGGGGTCGTGGCCTCCGCGGGGCTGCCCCCGCAGCCGAGCATCGTCGCCGCGCCGATCAAGCAGGCAGCCTTCCTCATCGCCTTCGCTCGGTCCACGTCAGAAACCTCCTTCCACGCCGAGGCTCGGGATGGTCACCGGACCTATGGTTTGTGTCTCGCAACCGCGCAAGGTGCAGGTGGTGGATAACGCTTCTTTGCTGAGGGTAGCGTTCATCCACTCGCCGACCACCGAGATCCACGTCTTTTCACCGAGCTGCCAGCGTTTCTCGAGGCGCAGATCGAGCCGGAAAAACGGAGGAAGACGGGTCGCGCCTGGATCGGTCGGGTCGATGGCCTTGGGCAGCCCGGTGTAGAACACCGCCCGCGTGCCCGCTCGCCAGTTGCGACCGAGATTGAAGGCGAGCGCGGCATTCGCAACGTGCGTGCGGTCGAAGGTCGCGACGAAATCATCGCGCCCCACGCTTCGAATCGATCGCGAAAGCGTATAGGAAAGGAAGCCCCCGAGGCGGCTCGTCAGCTTTCGCTTGAAAAAGAACTCGAATCCGTAGGAGCTCCCCAGCGTGCGGGTCTCCAAGATCGTGGCCACGGTGCCCGGCGCCCCTTCTCCGCCACCGCTGTTGTCCGGTCCGATCGTGCCTGAGGTGAAGCGGGGTCGACAGTTCGAGGCGTTGCCGGTGGGTTGGCTGCCTCGATCGCCGGCGATGGAGTCGACCGGAAAAGTGCCCGGCGGACAGCCGCCGAGCTGGCGCCGGCGCGAGCCGAGGGGGTCGCTCATGTTGAAAAATGCGTTGTGAAAGACGGTGACCGTCGCTTGAGTGGACTCGTCGAGCTCGAACTCGAGTCCCATGCTTTCCTGCAGGGCGCGCTGTAACCCCCCATGGAGCCCCCCGGGTTGAAAACCGGGCACTGGCACGATGAAGGCAGGCGGCTGGTGCGCCACGCCGAGCGCGGAAAGCAACCGCAGGTGCTGGGACACCGCGACCCGGGTGGACAGGCGCGGGTCGACGGCAAGAGCCGCCGCTCCTTCCGATCCGAAAAAATCGAGCCGCACGCCGGGGGTCACCTCGAAACCCGGTTGCGCCTCGATCACCACATCGGCGCGCCCGCCCATGGCGAGATCGGTACGCGTAGGGAACAAGCTCGCGGCGCCCGATGCCACCGGTCCGAGCTGCGCGACATTGAGCTCGACGTCGTAGTGATCGATCTCCACATCGGTGCCGCCCCGAAAGAGGATCTTCGGCGATAAATGATAGGTGATCTCGCTGCGTAGCCCGGTCATGCGATTACGCAAGAAGCGATCGTCGGGCAGACGTGAACGATCGATGCCGGCGGTCGCAGCCAAGCGCACGTTGCCGTGCTCGCCGAGCCGCCGGTCGTAGCGCAGATCGACGCGGTGGAACTCGGCACCGAACAGCGTCAGCGTCTGCGTCGGCGTGATCTGGCCGAGGTAATCGTAGGAACCGAACGCGAAGACGCCCAGCCGATCGTCGGGGGTAACGTCGTAGGTGGCGCGGGCCTGGTAGTCCCAGTAGTCGAGCTCTACGCCGGCCGCGAGCAGCGTGAGGAGGGTCGCCGTATACGAGTAGCGGCCGCCGGCCAGCAACGTGCCGCGACCATTGGCAAAGGGGATTTCGGCCATGGCGCCGGCGTCGACCAGCCGAACGTTGTATTCGCCATGGACTTGCGGGAGCGGCTGCGTCGTTTCGCCGGAGACGATACCGCCGCTGAAACGACCGAAACGGGCGGGATACCCGCCTGGATAAAGATCGACGCGCTCGATCAGTCCTGGATGGAGAACGGAAGGACCGACCCCCACGTGAAAGAGCAGCGGGACCCGAATCCCATCCAAAAAATAGCCGACATCACCCGGCGGTGCGCCGCGCACGAAGAAGAACGGAAGCCCGGAAAGGATCGGCGTCACGCCGGGCATGACCTCGACGGCGCGGAAAGGGTCCCCGAACGTGCCCGGGATTTGACGCACCTCGGCCCGGGAGAGCGAGGCAGTGCGCGACGGCTCCGGGCGAACGCCGCGCACGAGCACTTCTTGCGCTTTCTCGGCGCGGGGCGCGGGAGGGCTCGTTTTCGACTCACCGGCCGCGAGGCCGGCCGAAGACGCTTCGTCCGTTTCTGTTTCGACCGGCGCATGAAAGACGACTTCGAAGCGGATCTTGGTGGCGACCGGCACGCCGTTTCGCAGCGCAGGTTCGAACCGCCAGCCGAGCGCGGCACTAGCCGCCTGGCTCGAAAAAGGCTCGTTCGACTGGATGGCAGTCGCCTGGCGTACCGTTCCATCGGCGTTGATGGTCAACGTGAGAACGACGGTCGCATCGCCGCTGGCGCCCTCGGGATACGCAACGGACGGTTCGGATGAGAGCTTGGGGGGCGTCACCGGCGCCGGGACGCTCGGGGCCGGCGCAGGAGGTGGGCCTTGTCCGCCGGCGCGCCGGGATGCCAGCAGCGCCGCAGCCACGACGAAGGCGCCCAGCGAAGCTCTCTGCACCGAAGGCTTCATGCGCGACGAGCAGCCTAGCGGATCGAGTTCCGCCATCGCTCGCGATCGACGTCGGCGACGAGACTCCACCTCGGCTCTCAACATTTTCTCAACACCCGATTCGGGGAGCGACGGCCACTTCTCTTCTCTTTCCGCCTTCCCTTTCGCGTACGATGGAGATACGGCCGATCCGAGAAAGGGCGAACCATGAGCCACGGACGCTTTCGTGAAGACGACCGACGAGAAGGCGATGATCGCCCGGGACGCCGAACTTTGACCGCGCCCCACGCGATCGTGCGCACGGCAGACGGCAAGGCGCGATGGGTCGCTCGCTGTCCGCGCTGCGCCGAACGCAACCGGGAAGCGGTCGTCAGTGCGGACGCCGACGAAGCTCGCGCCGCCTGTCCGAAATGCGGAACCGTGATCGAGGTGCGCGCGAGCGGCGCGTATCCGGTTGCGCCGGTGGTCGATACGCCGGAAGAATGACGCAGATGGCGATCCGCGCCGCGTGTTCATCATGAAGCGCAAGATCACGCGACGCGATTTCGTGACGACGGGTGCCACGGCGAGCGCGGCCGTCGCCGCTTCGCGGCGCGCCAACGCGCAAGCGAAGGCTCCGGCCGTCGCCGCCGGCGGCAAGCCGGTGGTGATCTCGTCGGCCAACGGCAACAAATACAAGAACGGCGGTCCCCGCACGTGCGTCGCCGAAGCTTTCCAACGCATGACTAGGGGTGGTGACGTGCTCGACGCGCTCATCGCCGGCGTCAACATTCTGGAGCTGGATCCGGAGGAGGACAGCGTCGGCTATGGTGGACTGCCCAATGCCGACGGCGTGGTCCAGCTCGACTCGTGCTGCATGCACGGGCCGAAGAAGCGGGCCGGAGGCGTGGCCGCCCTCGAAGGGGTGCGAACGCCATCGCTCGTGGCCAAGGCGGTGATGGAGCTCACCGATCACCACCTTCTGGTCGGTCAGGGCGCCCAGATGTTCGCCCGCAACATGGGATTTCGGATCGAAACCGACCTCAACACCGATCGGTCGCGGCGCGTCTGGCTCGAGTGGAAACGGCGCATCGATCCTGCTCATTACCTGGACCCTTCGAAACGCACCGAGGCCGGTGAGCGGGCGCGCGAGCAGATGATCGTCGCCGGGCTGCTCGATCGACAGAAGGTGCACGGCACGATCAATTGCAACGGCATCAACGCCCGCGGAGAGATCTGCGGCGTGACCACCACGAGCGGCCTCGCTTTCAAAATCCCAGGGCGCGTCGGAGATTCGCCCATACTGGGGGCGGGGCTGTGGGTCGACGATGAAGTCGGTGCGGCCGGCTCGACCGGCCGGGGGGAAGCGAACCTGTACAGCCTTTCGTCTTTCTACATTGTCGAGCTGATGCGGCAAGGTAAGCATCCCAAGGACGCCGCGGTCGAAGCCGTGCGCCGCATCCAATCCAAAACCGTGGAAAAGAGGCTGCTCAATAGCCGGGGGACGCCCCATTTCCAGGTGAGTTTCTATGCCCTGAACAAGAAAGGCGAGTTCGCGGGGGTGTCGCTCTATTCCGTCATGCCGAATGGGGACGCCGTCCATTATGCCGTTTGCACCGAACGCGGACCGGAGACCCGTTCCTGCGACGGCGTGTTCGGCGAAATGCCGAGGGAGTGAGCCGTCGATGGAGACAAAGGTAGGCGCGCCCCTGTGCGCTGCTCCGTGATATCCTAGCTGAGGATGGCGGTGCTCATCGTCGACGACGATCCGGAGCTACGCGACTCGCTGCGACGAGCACTCGAAGGCGAGGGCTACGCCACTGTTTGTGCAGCGAATGGCCGTGAGGCGCTCGCCGTGCTGCGGGCTCCCGATGTCCAGATCACCCTCGTGCTGCTCGACTTGATGATGCCGGTGATGAACGGCTGGCAGACGCTGGAGATTATCGGAAGAGATCGCACGCTTCAAAAAGTGCCGGTCGTCGTCATGAGCGCTCACCTGAACGACCGCCCGATCGGGGATCCCGAAACGATTTTGTGCAAGCCGTTCAAGATCGCTCGCCTCTTGTCGATCGTCGAGTACCATCTGGCGCAGGCCGGCCGAGCGACCGACGATGACGATCTACTGAACTGAATTTTTGCATCCACGTCGGTCGGCGGTTGGGATGGGGTTTCACGACCCAAAAGGAGCGTTCACATGGTCACATTGCGAATCGCGCTGTTCGCTGCCGCATCGACTGTTTGGCTCGCCGCATGCGAGGATCCCAGTAAGAAGCAACCGACGGCCGCCGTGGGCCCCGCCGCCACGAGCACGACCGCCCCCAGCGCCGCGGCGTCCGAAACGCTGGCTTTTTCCGACCAAAACTCGAAGATCGGCTTCGTCGGCTCGAAGGTCAGTGGGAGCCACGAGGGTAAGTTCGAGAAATTTCGCGGCACGATCCGGCTGGCGGGGGGCAAAGTCGACGGGAGCTCGGTCGAGGCCGACATCGATATGGATAGCCTGAAGATCGAGCCCGAGAAGCTTCTCGGTCACCTGAAATCTCCCGATTTCTTCGACGTCGCACGGTTTCCGAAGGCGACGTTCAAGTCGACCGAGATCAAAGCGGGCGGCGCATCGGGCGCGACGCACACCGTGACCGGCAATCTGAATCTGCACGGCAAGGAAAAGTCGATTTCGTTTCCCGCCACGATCACCGTATCCGACACGGAGGCATCGACGAAAGCGGAGTTTACGATCAACCGCAAGGACTTCGACATCGTCTACCCCGGCATGCCCAACGATCTCATCCGAGACGGCGTGGTTCTCAACGTGGACCTCCACGCGCCGCGTACCAAGATCACTCCGGCGAAGGACAACCCGCATTAGCTACTGCCGCAGATTTCCGCTACCAGATCGATCGTCGGAGCGGCCACGACCCCACTTGAAACTGACCGAACATAGAAGGCGGATTTCTCGATATTGCGAAGCGAGGCTGGCCAGGCGTTGCGGCTCGATTCGCAAGCGGGGGTGATTCCGACGGCCTCGCCGTAGTTTGCGTTGGGTCGGCGCCAAATCTGCAGATCGTGATCTGCCGATGCCAAGACGGCGGCAGTAATGTTAGCGGGCCGGGCGCGCAAACATGAAAAGCACCGGCCGTCGATCGCTCGGATCCTGGGCGCGTGCCAACCGATTGTTGTCGGTTACCACGAAGACATGGTTTCGATCGATCGACAGGCCTTCGCCGACGCCATACACCGCGTTCTGATAGGCGAAGCGTGGGTCGGTTTCGGTTCGCAGGTAGCTCCAGGCTTCGCGTTCTTGCCAACCTCGTTCGTGGCGCTCGAGTCGCACGATCAAATGGCTGTTTCGCTCGAGCGCATAAACGTTCCCGTCGGAAACTGTCAAGTCCGAGAAATCCGGGGCGCGCCCCGGCGGCATCGGATAAATCGAGGTAGGCAACGACCATGCTGCGGCGTGCGTCGTGTCGCCATCGGGGCCGAGCTCGATGAGGCCGCGCGGATCGCGTTCGGCCGCAAGCAACCAACGACCGTCCGCCAACCGCGCGATGCCTTCGAGGTTCGCGTTCCACTTCTGAAAGAGTCCGGCGTCGTGACCGAGCGCTTCGAGCGACGGCGTGATCCAGGCGCTGCTTCCTTTCGAGTTACTCGGCGCGGCCTTCGGCCCGCCTCCGTCGATCGTTACGCGCAGCACGCGAAAGTGAGACTCGCTCGCCAGAAGGAGCGCGCCTTGCGCGTCGATCGCGATTCCCTCGAAATCGAGCGGACCCGGTTCGAGCGCGGGAGCGGTGAAGGCGACGAAGGGTCGCACGGCGGCGGTGGTCGACCCGAGCACGATTTCGTAAACCGCGGCGTCGTGTTTGTCGGACACCGTGAGCAGCGCACCCTCCCGAAGCGCCAGCCCCGATGGTTGAAAATCGTCACGAACGTCGATCGGTAGTGCGCGTTCGAGGACGAGCTCGATCGGCCCGGTAGCATCGGCCTCGCCCGACTTCTCGCGTGTGGGCGCGGCGTGCGATCGAGGCCTGCACGCGATCGAAAGTGCGGATGCGATGGCCCAAAGGCGTAACAGCCTCAACGGCATTTGTTGGTCGAAGTGCATTTTGACGATGTCCTGCACGTATTGAACAAAAAAGGGCTAGAAATGGGACGTTTTTGGCGGAAGGATGGGCGCGGTGAGCGCGAGAGAACTGCATGTGCTGAGTTCTTTTGCCCTAGCCCTCACCGCGCACCTCGTCGTCGGTTGTTCGGGCAGCGGCATAGGACCGGATAGTTTCGCACCAGTGGAGACTGGCGGCGGCGCCGTTGACTCGACAGGATCCGGCGATCCGGGCACGGCGGGAAGGGCCGGTGCGGGCGGGGCGGCAGCAGGCGTTACGACCGCAGGTGCGAGCGGCGCGGGCGGAGCCGACGCGGACGCGGGCGGTGGAAGCGGCAGTGCTGGCCGCGCGGGAGCCTCGGGGAGCAGCGGTTTCGATGGGGGCAACGATGGAGGCACCCGCCCCCGCGACGCCGGCTCGACCGACGCGATCACCGGCACCTGCCCGACGAGCATCACGCTGAACGGGCAGAACTCGACACGTCGATACGGCGGCTCGGATGGGAACCTCTACACCGATGTATGCCCATCCAATCAGGTCATTATCGGGTTTCTCGGCGCCGTCGACACGAGGTCACCCGCGTCGATTGGGAGATTGCAGGCGGTGTGCGGAGCGTTGTCGATTGGGACCTCCGCAGGGGCAGGGTGTGACGTGCGCATGTCGCGCGCCTCCACGCTCCCCGAACGGGGCGCATTCGGCGCTTCTTCCTTCACACAAATGTGCCCCGCCGATCAAGTGGTGGTCGGCTTTCAGGGAAGCTCCGGAACGCTCCTCAATCAGATCGCCTTTGTCTGCGCGCCGCTCGTCGTATCGCGCACCGACGCGGGCTACGCGATCTCCTTGGGGCCGACCCACGTATTGTCGGCGAACGGTGGCGGAGGGGGCCGGACCTTCAAAGATGGCTGCGCGGCCGGCCAGGTAGCGCGCGGAGACAACATCGTCGTGTCGAACAATGGAGCTCGAGCGATCGTGCAGAGCTTCGGGCTCATTTGCGGCACGCCCGTCGGCCGCTGATCACTTATCACGTCGCTGATCTCAGCCGGTGATCTGCTTGTCGTTCGTCCACATCACGCGTTCGAGACGACGAATCGCCTGCTCGACTCCGGCGCGAGCCTGCGGAGCGACACCTGCGTACTCGAACGCACCCTCGAGATCGTTCGGGGCGAAGGCCCTGATCGGGACCTTGAACCAGCCGATCGCCGTGACCACGCCGCGCGCGACGGTGGAGTTGGTGACCACGGCGCCACGAGCTTTGCTCCCCTGGAACCACTGCTGCATCTGTTTGCGCTGTCGGGCACTCAGTTTCGCTTGCGGCGCCACCACCACGAGACCGCGAACGCTCGCTTCACGAATGTCGGCCATGAACTCGTCGAACTCGGCATCGGAGGGTTCGCCCGGAGCATGCACCACCACCGCGACCCCCTCGTGGACGCTCCACCCCATCGAAGCGTTGCTCCGCACGGAATCATCCTACAGGAAGGCCAAGCTCCGTGCTAGCGGCGCGCTTTCACCCCGGTATCGACGTGCTCGACGCGGATCCCGGCGCGCCGCATGATCCTCCACAGGTGTTTGCGATCGATCTTGGCGGTGCGTGCCGCCTCCGAGATGTTCCCCCGCGTTGCCTTGAGAAGGCGCCATACGTAGTCGATTTCGAACTGCCGCAGCACCTCTTTTCTGAGTTCCTTGTAGCTTCGTAGCGACGAACGGGACGAGGCAACCGACTTCTTTCGCGATTTGGGTTTCATCGGTATGGGCGGGGACCTCGCGATGCCACGCCCCTAATGGGCCTGGGCAGTGAGATTCGAACCTCCACTGTTGTGCTCCTATCGCACGACGAGCTTCTTTCCAAGAGGTCAGCATTCCGCCCTCCGAGAACGGATTCGATAGAACATTTCGTTGGCGTAGGTGCGACGGCGCGGCATCGGCTTTCTGCGCTCGCTGTGGTCCTCGACAACCTTGGTCTGCGGCTTGTACCGTGCTCGAAACGGCTACCAGCGCGGGGTCGAAGGCCGCGCCGAGTAAACTCACTCCAAGCGCAGGCGGGCCGAAGGCCGCGCCGAGTAGACTCACTCCAAGCGCAGGCGGGCCGAAGGCCGCGCCGAGATGTTCGAGACCCTCACCTGGTGCCAGCTGGGCCTGCAACATAAGCCTTGCGCCTTTCTGAACGTCGAAGC
>Ga0137375_10002928_pt1 | contig 20174 bp, 12 predicted proteins | sample SagtaG_24_FD_104936 | JGI IMG/M metagenome (GOLD analysis project Ga0137375, IMG submission 104936) | Vadose zone soil microbial communities from Sagehorn Ranch, Mendocino, California, USA - Sage1_R_113_16 metaG | ecosystem: Environmental > Terrestrial > Soil > Vadose zone | place: USA...
GACAACATGCTCCTGCTCTGCTTGCGCCAACAACTGCCGTAACCTGCCCGGCATGCTTATTCCTGACGACGTGGCCCGCATCGCCCGTCACCTCGGCTACACCGACGTCATGGAATTCTCCCGCGAAAATCTCTTGGCTAGTCCGGGAGCAATTGTCCTGAGAGACAACCAACAAGTGCGAATCCCCACTCTTGTACCGCAACGCGGCGCCGATGGCGCCTGTAAGTTCTTACAAAATGATCTCTGCACTATTCACTCGGTATCACCCTATGGTTGTGCTTTTTTCTCAGAACATGAGGACCGCGCCGTGGCTGATAAAAAATCAATCCTCGGTCTCGTTCACATCACTCGCGATCACCAAACCAACGGCCGCTACTCACGTATCTGGTCCATGCTTGACTCCGCCAACCAACGAGCCATACCACCGGAAACCATTCGCCAACGCATGAACGAAACAACAGCCTACAACGGCTGAGGCTTCAAATCGCCTCGCAAGTACAATGGATGTCTCGGGAACACTCCCCCAAAAAGCATTTTGTCTACTCATCACTCATCAGATTTGACGAATGATTTCCGAATGTCGTTTTCTAACTGTTGAGCTTTTGATTTTCCCGACAAATACCGATCCTTATCTCTCAAGCTCTTCTGTGGCGCGAGCTTTATTACTCCGGCTTTATATTTCTCGAATAACTTCCATGTTTTCTCAAAGTCGCCGCCGTTATTTAACTGCGGGAGTTCTCCGAGAAGATCACGCACTCGGTAATCATAAATCGTAAATTCGCCAGGCCAGCAAACGGTCAGAATTGCAGATGCCATAGGCAGCGCAAATCCCCATTCCTTAATGAGCAGTCGCAATCGTTCCTTGGAAGTAGGCGCCTCATACAAAGCCTCTGTAAGTGCGTGACATCTGGCCTCTAGGCTGCGTTCGCCCGGTAGATTCTCTTTCAACATTCTCTTCGCAACCTTCGACTTGGCACGGTTAGCTTTCCAAATAATGATCGAAAAGAAATCAAACGCGTCCAGAAAATGGTTTGCCTGAAACCGCTGGTGCACGTCCTCAAATAGGTAACGCTCACTGTCAAAGTATTTTAGATAGTCCATGCCGATTACTCCTATGCTGCCTCTGCGTAGTCATTCAGTCGGTTCACGAGTTAGGAATCGAAGCGAACTCTTCAGCCAAAGTGGCGGCGTAGAGGAAAAGCTTTCCGTTTAATGTTTTGAGCCAACAGAGAGAAATGTTTGCTTACTGTTCAAGTTCTTATCTTCCTGAATTGGTATCGGGAATTGAATTTCCTCAAATACCCGTTGGACGAGTTGCGCCAGCATCTCAACCTATCGACCATCCAGAAGGAGAACGAGGAAACAAGAATTAGACCAACCACCTCTCAAGAAACTATCATGTCTCTGAATATTGCTCTTCACACCACCCAGATTCCCCACGTGACCTCTCCACACCAGGAAATCATCGCCATTATCGATCTCACTCCCAATCGAGCCACCGAACTCCTCGAGCTGATGAATGACATCACGCTACGCGCCTGCGCCTCCTCAAGAACTTTCAAGATCTCCAGCTTCGAACCATCGGCACTCTACGTCCCCGCTTACGCGCTCCTCGAACTGCCTTCACCGCACGACTTCGTCATCCTCCCGCCCGATTACTCCGTAACAGCCGTAACGCCAATCAAGCTGGTCCACACCAACATAATGCCCCTTTTCGTAAACTGGACTGCTTCAGATGAAAACGAACGCTTCATCGTAAACACCGCCGAACTCGATGCCGAAATTCTCAAACTCGTCGCGCGCGGAGAAGCACTCCAGCCAGGCTCCACAAGTCGCGCAGTTAAAAACGGGACGCGCCCCTCAAACAACCTCATGATCATTGAAGACTACACCTCGCTCCACTGATCCAGCCCAAAAGTTTCACCCGAAAGCCATCACCTCAGCCACTGAAAGCAGTGCAGGTAAGGTGCCAGAACTTCGTTCAGTTTTTCTGCGCCTGCGGGGCTTGATGAGGTCCCGCTTGTATTCGCTGCGAGAGCACTCGATAAAGATTTGTTACGACCTCGTTTTACCTCTACTTTGGTGGAAGGACGAACGCCAGGTCTTGGATCTTAGTGAGGAGGAGGAGAATTGAATACCCCTGCCAAGCCTGCGTTCTTAATTCAAGGAGATGCGACCATTGCCGAGAGAAGGGAGAGCGATGGTTGAATAGTGCTCGGTCCTCGAAAAGGTTTCTAATTCAGCCCAAGCGCCTTCATTGCCGCGGTGAAAGGATCACCGTAGAAGATCGGGTCAACCCGTTCCATGATGTCTGCGGAAACGTCTAGGAAATGTCTCTTGTTCTCTATAGGAATCAAGGCACGTCGCGCACCATTGTCCATTCCCATCCTAAGTGGCTCGGCGAGAGAGCGTACCGCTTTGATGTTTCCCTGAATGCTCAGATCCCCGAGCACGAGGAGTGCTGGCAAGGCCGAGTGTTTTTTCAGAGCGGAGTAAATGGCTACCACCAAACTAATGCCGGCGTCGCAAGGCACTCGGTTGGTCAGAAGATCGATCGCCTCGACATGAAAATCCGTTGAATCGAAGATTTGCGCAATGCCCATATCACCTTTGTGGCCCTGAAGATAAGCAAAGGCCCTCTGAATGGACTCTTTCATCGTGCCGTCGATGCCACCAGCTACCTTCAACTTTCCAGTCCCATGAGAGCACCCAACTTCAAGACGGTAGAGTCCAGCGCGACCCTGATCATCAACGGATACTGAGTAAACTGATCCGGGAGCTAGCGGGTCTGTCGCGATCAAATCTCTACCGCCTTCCTCGGGAACTCCCACATAACGTTCTTCGCGGGTTTCCGTATCGATATAGGAAAATGAGGTCTGGTGGTATTCGAACGACCCCATTTTCTTCAGTTGTTCCTTTACCCGTCGTCGTCCCTCAAGTGCCAGTTCTAGGATCTCCGCTAATTCTTCTTTACTAAGATCACCGCTCGGATAGATCAGCTTGATCATGCCAGCTACAGTCTTGCGGACTGCTTTCACGTCGCGGGCATTCAGGTGTGATCCCAGAGAGAAAGACCTATCAATTACTTCTGTGAAATTGTGCTTGCGTAGTTCGCGGAGGGCCTCGGCTAGATAATCGACGACAAACCCATAGTCGTCTGTGAAGTATTCCATTCGCATCTTTGGTACTTCCCATCCCGGCAAGTAGAAATGAAGCCGATCCAGAAATGCCATGTCTTCGCGAATGACTTCAGGCAAGGGAGCAAAAAGGTGCGAGGACCGCACCATCGTCTCAACTGGCTGATTGGTGTTACCGAAAAAGGCTAGAGACGCGCTGCCGGTCAAGGCATCCTTACCTCTGGCGAATGTTCCCGACTCGCAATAGGTCTTTAGCGTTGTGACGACCTCTTTCGGCATCTTTTGCAAATCGGCCACTTCATCGAAAGCAACTGAATCCCACAGGCCCACCAGTCCCATTTTTCCACTAGCCATGTTGTAGAAAAGATTTGCGACTGTGGTGGGGCCAGTAAGCAGAATCACGTATGGCGAGATTTCCTGAAAGGCGTACGACTTTCCTGTACCGCGCGGGCCAAGCTCGATCAGGTTGAAATTCTGTTCGCACAGCGGAATTAACCGACTAAGGAACAGTAGTTTTAGTCTTCTATCGAAGTGTGTTGGCTCCAGCCCTACGCTGCGGATCAGAAGGTCAATCCATTCGTCTGTCGTGAATTGTCGTCGGCCTTCTCGGTATTCCTCAAGATCGAAAGATGCAAGCTGAATCGGTTTAATGCTGTCGATCCAGAACGGACTTCGCTTGCCCTTCGCCTCCTCGTCGTAGTCATGTCGAATCTCGACCTGAGCCCAGATACCGCCCATCAAGAGTCGGTCATACTCCCGAATGTAACGGTCGGGTATGTGCACATATTTATGGCCAAAGTTTACAAACTCAGCCCAGTACTTATCGTCATCAGATAAGTATCTAACCTTGATCTTATCAATGAGCGTATGGCGACCTTTTTCCCGAACAATGGACTGGGCCTTGTTAGCCTCATCGGGACGAACAAAATTATCGGCCAGTGTCGAATTGACGATCCTCATTCCAGCCTCGATCGCAGCGAGATCGTCTGTAGCGCAATACTTCCCGAGGAGATACTCCAGCACAAATACCGGAACATTAGCTCCCACTTTTATTTTTCTAACCAGATCCTTCCGGACAACTTTGCCGGCAAATACGGATGAGGCTTTTTGATCGAGTTCAAGCATTAACATTACCTTAGATCGAGATGTTCAGTTCGATCCTCTCTAGCCGACCTAGCTCGACTCCGGTGCCTGAATCCAAAAGGTGGACACTAGCCATTCCCCGCGTCGTATCTTCCTGGATGAATAGAGTAACAGTGTTCGATTCGGCCGCGCGCCCGCTGTCTTCCGCCACCTTGAGCTGAACGTTACCAGTACCATCCTCAAAACCATAAGAGGCGCTAACAGGTGTCGAGAGTACTTTGCCGGCCATACGTACCTCAAGCCTAATCTTCGGCGGCACAAGATCGAGAAGGTTAGACGTACTGGCCTTGATCTGAACTGAGAAAAATCTCGTGCTGATCTTCTCGCTGCCTGGAAGTAATGTCCACTCAAAGCTAGCGCCTGAGCTAAATGTAGGTTGCTTCAAGGGCACTAAGGTGATTACCGGAATGATTAACTCCTGAAGTGAAAGACCGCCATGAAAGAAAGCCTTTCCGCCACCCTTTGCTTTGAAGGCACCAAAACCCCAGGGCGTCGCAAGTTCAAGATCAGCCCCAAGGTCGAAGTCCGCCAATTTGGCTCGCAGAAACGCATGGTCTGCGTTGCCGCCCCGGCCGATCCAGACCCGTCTGTGCAGGTCAACTGCTTCCCCACGGGGAGGGTCAACCTTCATGGATTCATCCAACTCATCTCCGAAAATGTAACCGTGGTCGGCCGCAACAATGAATCTTTCCACTCCCAAACCTGCCAGGACGCGAAACGCCCGGTGTAATTGATGCAGAATCTCATCCATTGTGCGGCGCGCTAGTGGGACATTGTCCCCCTCACACAACGCATCGATCTCCTGCGACGTCAGCAAGACAAGTTGCGCCTGCCGCACGCCCTCTTCAACTTTTCGTTTGGGTTTGGGCAATAAGTCTTCCAACTTTACGTCGAAGAAATCGACGCCTGCCTTGTTTCGCAGATGAGCAATCCTTTCTTTACGATCCCGTACTACAGCTCCATCTATCTTGAGACCGAGCTTGCCCGTACCGGCACCCGCTGCAACCACTTCCCTTTCCGTTCCAGGCAAGAGAGCAGCCATGCCAATTTCAGTGATGGTCGGGACACACGCAATCGCTGCTTCGCACTTCACTGTGAAGTTGTCAGTCAAACTATCCGCTAACTCACGTCCCATTTCGAAGCGCAAGGCATCAACCCAAACATATGCAGTTTTGGTTTCGGTCAATCCGGGTCGCAGCCTTTCTTGATAGGCGTTTACTTGGAGCATCGTCTTAACGCGGAACTTCTCATTGCGAAACCGCTGTAAAAACTGATCGGAAAGCATACCTCCGGTTGCCATGTAACGATGCCGCGCTTTCGCGATTAGTTGAGCCAACACACTGTCATCGGCGCCAAACTGGAAATCGAAATTATGATAATGCCTTTCCATGTGACGGTGGTGGGTATCTAATAAGCACCAAGGCCTCTCTCCCCGTGCGTATGCATCCACCCAGTCCGATGCAGAGCCACCGGAAACTTTCGCTTCGCTTTCCACGCGATCTGCTTCCAAGAGCAGTTGTCCGGTAACCGATACCAACGCCCATTGCGCTTGCATGTCCGGCATATACTCAGACCAGAAGGTGGATTGACGCTCCTGAGCTAAAGCCACGAGCTCCTGAGTAGGCTGTTGGAGGAGCCCTGAGGTCACTTTCTCGCAAAGAGTCTGTTCTATTTCGAGAAAAGTCTGTGTTGCTGCTATTGCCTCTACTGAAAATTCAGGCTTTGAGGGTTTAACCTCTTTCCCAACTTGGTTGGCAAGATTGGCATAACTGTCTCGCAAGTCCTGGCGGTTACGCCATTCCTGGACCAGCGACACGCAGGCCTCGCGCACTCCGCTGTTTTCTGCAACCTCCACGGCGGAAAATTGCTTGGGAACAGAACCGCGTAAGGAAGAGACGAATTCTGTCGCCAGCACGAAGCGGCCAAATCGCGCGCGCATCGTTGGAGGTGTGTCGGCGGCAGAAACACTCGCGCCAAACGCGCTGTTAATTAGCAGCGCTAATTCTGCCATTCCGTCCTTCGCTTGGATCTCCCCATCGTACCGCTCACTCGACAGAAATTTCAGTGCGACGTCCTGCATCGCTCCATTGCCAAAAATCAGCGATACAACACCCTTGGTAATTCCCTCTCCGTGCTCCGCGAGGTTGTCGAGATCCCGCAGAGTGAGCTTCCCGGCCTCAACTTGCTTTGCAATCTGGCTCGCCTGCTTTGCTCCGAATACGGGTTTCAAGGCCTCGCGCCCCAGCAAGGAAAGCGCAAGGTAGAATTCGATCCCTCCTGACTCTGCTTCGACCAGCGCCTCGTTCGTCTCACTCCGATTGAGTGGTACATAGATGAGAAGGTGTGGCGTTTCTGGCTGGTTCAAGAGGGGCTCGATCTCATGTCGCAACGCAAAAAAGCTGTCTGTGTAACTGGCAATGCAAGTTCCTGGAATGGTGAGCGACTCGACAACCCTGGCGTAGTGTCGCTCCGGATCGTACCAAACCACGACTCCGCGATCGCTCACTTGCTTCGCTACCAGGGACATCAGATGTTCTGTGACAATACCCATAACCAGACGAGGTCAATTCAAGAGAACGTCCCTACGAACGCTTAACCAAACCTCTTTCGCGCAGTTGCTTACTGATCGACGACCATTCGTACTTGCCCTCCAACAATTCATTCCAATATTTCTCAGCCTCCGTCCAAGGGACCAGTTCCCAGAGTGGGGCGATGTTCAGAACTACGCCGTCGTTCAGGTCGGGCTCAAGATGTAGATCGGCGGCACGCCTTAGTTTGTCACGGAAGTCGAGAAGCTCGGAAACCAGTGACTCCTGCTTATCAAATTGTTTTTCGAGTACCTTCGCCTCTCGGCCGGCAGTGCCAACGGTTTCCCGTTGCGAACGGAGCTGGGCGAGATTGTTCTCTTCAAGGCGTATCTTGGGTTCGACATAGCTGAGCAGAGCCTTGTAGAGAATATCTTTGTCGAGGCGATGGTAGTAGAGCCAGATGGAGTAGTTGCCCCGTGAAGAGCGGAGCAACCAATAGATCGGGGCTTTGCGTCCGCCCTTACTGTAGCGCTTTACGTGATTTGTCCAGAAGCCGTCCACCGTGGGCTTGCGGAAGTAATCGCGCAAATCTTTGACGCCGAGCAGCTCGCACGCCTCACGTTCGCGAGCTTCCGCCGCTTTCGACCAGATGAGGTCAAAGACTTCGTGGACGCGGGAAATAATGTCGTCTACGTGCGTGGAGTCGTCAACAAGTAATCCGTCTGAGTCGACGCGCAGCGGGTAACCTTCTGGCGCGTCACGGAGAGGCATGCCGTCTTCGCCCACCAAAGAACCGGAAGGACATACAGGAAGTGGTGCGAAGGGGTCGGGCATTTGAGGAGGTAGTTTCGCTCCTACGATAAAGCGTACGTCCCAACGTCCTAAAGAGCAGCCAACGGCGTAGGAAATGAGCTCTGCCGTCAGTTGTTGATCCGAAGACGATTGTTCGTCGTTCACTCCAACGTCGGTTTCGGGCTGTTCGCCTTCTGTTGTTGGTGATGTGCGGTCTGACACTGATGCCTCTATTGCTTGACGATCTGCCCTGCTGATGCCATAGAGCTGAAAGGCAATGTCTTCAAGCTGGCGTTGATGAGCGGCAAGTTGCTCTTGGGCTTGACTGACGTGGGATTGCCAAGCCGCAATGCGCTCTGCCATCGTGTCACCCCTAATTTGCAAAAGCGCAGGCAAATGAAACATATGGCTCGTTTGAGTTATGCTATCCAATTTCTGTTTGATCGAAACAACGCTGTGTGCAATCTCGTCAAAGCCGGCGGTATCGAATGCGCTCGGCACTGGAAGTTGATGCAGTACGCCTACGACAAACTCAGGAAAACCAGAGCGCCCAAGGGAAACCTTGAAGAGATAGTCAAAAATACTCGAGTTGCATAAACCAAGCAGCGATGAGAGCTGCTTTTCATCGGCAATAATTGAATATCCTCTTACGCTGAAGATGGACAACCGCGGTCGACACTGGGGAGCGAATCGCTTCGCCCTTAACGGCCAAGTGAGTCCGGCGCTAAAGTAGTGGGCTGAGCCTCTAACAATTGTTCCAGAAAACGCTCGCATTTCACTGCCGCCGTGGTGCCAGTTTAAGACTAGAGGAAAGTCACCGTAAAAGGGAGAATTCTCCCCGCCTTTCGCATATGAAAACCACCTCCACTCCCCCAGGACCTGAGGCTGAGTTGACGTTCGATCAACGACTGCCGAAGGCGGACACTTTTCCGTTGCGGCTACCTCCCAAGAACATCGTAGGAAACGAAAATCATCCCCTGTTGTCATTCCATTTACTGCATCCCTGTCATTAGATTTGAAACTCGGAAACTCACTGAAGAGCTTTCGAGTATCATTATTGACCCAGTAACTGAAAGGCGTGTTGGGAACTTGGCGCAGGTCTTCTGGTGAAACAACAAAGTGGCGCGAGTCGTGCTCGAAGTGAAGGACGTCATGGAGCGAGCGACCCTTGTCATGTTCTCCGAGTAGCCTCAGACATATCAGCAGAGGATAAGGCGTATTTGAAGGTTCGGGAACTTGTTTAATCTCGTCGTGCATCGGCGACCATCGAGGAAAGTGTCCTTCAATCGGTTTAAGAAAACCAGCTTCGTACAACCGCCGCAGCTGTGCGTTTGCTTGATGGCGTTTCAAGTCGAAGGTGTCTTCGTATTTTTTTGTGCTGAAGCGGTCCTTCTTGTCCGTCGGAACTTGTTCTAAGTTTTTCGCAAGCTGCAGCGTCAGCTGACGATCTTCGTCGGCTGTCAAGCTTCGTAGCACGTAAGCCGCGGTCTCAACCATCGCATCCAGTACACCCATCCCAAAATCAGCCAGCACGAGCGGCCGATACAAGCGCAGGACGATGCGCTCGCGCCAATCGCTTGAACCACTTAGGAAGAATCCCGTACGACTCGAAATAATGCCCAGAAAACCGCCCGGCACCAAGCGATCTTGAAAGCACTCTACGAAGGCTTTGTATACGTCACCTTTCGTGTCGCCATAGGTCTCGTCAATGTACGGCTTCGATGGCAAGCTCGCGTCACCGAACGGAGGGTTCATCAACACAACATCGAATTTCTGTCGGCACAGATCAATAAACGCGAATCCTTGTTCGGCATCATTCGCAAATAACTTCCGCGACAGCCCCTTACCGTTGCCCACGGTCCGCGCATAATCGCGCAAGCTCTGAATGACTTCTGCCTCAGCGTCGCGCCAGACCTTCGCGCTGGTGATGTCGGCGATGTCGAAGAGGAGTTTTTGTTGGAGCTCTTCTTTGCGGTAATCGAATAAAGCGCCCTTTTTCGCGAGATATTCTTCACCCTCAGCCTTCTTCCGCACCATATCTTGCCACTGTTTGCGTGCTTCTTCGATTGGGCCGCCAATTTCGTCTTCGATCCGAACAAGAGCACCAGCTTCGCCGGCCAGTTTCATGCGCTCAAAGACGCCCCGCAAGAGCCCGCCCGTGAACTCACCCAAAGGGTGCGGCTTCAGGTCCGCGATAAACTCTTCTAACAAATCCTGTTCGCCCGGCATCGGCTCGGCGCATACTAGGTTCATTCGCTTAATCCGCGGTCGATTCCCTTTGAGCCCCATCTCCTGAAAGGCTCGCTGCGCTCGTAACCACAGGGCCAGCGCTGCCAATTGTGTTACGCGGAGGTCTATATCAATCCCGTGAAGATTGTGAGCCAATATCAAACCGGGAATGGCGCGGTGGAATTCTTTACCGTCTGGAAACTCCTGCTGCAATGTTGGACCAAGCTCTGTATCCGCGTAGGCTTCTTCATAAATGGTTTGGAATAGATCGAAACAATAAAGTAGGAAATGGCCACTGCCGGCCGCCGGGTCCAGAACCCGGAGTAGGCGCGGATCCTTCTTATCCCGTTTGGTGAAACCGTTTTCGGGCTGGGCTTCGTTCGTAGCTTTGATCGCCAGGTAGCGGCATTTCTCTTTCAGAGTCGTATCGCCGCCACGCATCTCATACCAGGTGCGACCCAACGTGTTGTCGACCAGAAACTCAACGACGTACCGGGGAGTAAAGAATTGATTGCGAAAGGACATCTCGTTCGAGTTGCGGGGCGCGGCACTCTCCTTGCGAGCCTTGTCGCGCAATTCTTTGGGAGTGAAGTATTGGAATATCCAGCCAATCGTTTCATCGAGCGACCAAACCGACTGAAGCTCAGGGCTGTTGATTAGGTCGAGAACCCTTGTCAGGATCTTGAATGGTGGGAACAGACGAGTTGCCAAGTCTTCACTCGCGAAGAGCACGCCAATCTCTGAGGAGAAGCTTTCATTGAGCCACTCGAAATAGTGGCGATACGCCAAGTCTGCTTGCGCACCATTGTAAAGTGCCTCTTCAGCCGGATGATCCGCGAGGTAAAAGAGAAACCCTCTCGACTTCAGGCCTTTACCCACCGGGTCTTCGCTCAAGCCGCGGCTGGTCATCATCTTGTACGCACAAAGGCGATTAAGATGAGTAAAAGACGCTTCTCTTATCAGTTGGGCCACCGCATCCCTCGGATTGAGACCTGACGCTTTGATGTGCTCAAGATGCGCCAGAACTTCTTCGCGATACTTCAAGTCTTCCGGCGAAAGATGCGTCAACCGCGAGGCATCCTCCACCTTACCGTCGGCGTGGATACCAAATTGTCCTTGCAGTAATTCGCCAACCGATTCTTCCAGAAGTTTGCGGCATTGAGTAACAGCGTTCTTGAGTTTGTTCCGAAGAGCTGTGTCCATTGGATCAAGGAGAGAGGAGATGCGCCGCCATTTCTGATTTCAGTTGGGTTATCCGCGCGGCCACTAGTTCATCTAGTGCAAGGCAAACGTGAATAATTGTATCGACGGCTTGCTTGGCCCAGGCGTAGCTAATATCTTGCGCTTCTCCAGTAGGATCTGTTTGGAGGCGATCTGCGCGGTGAACAATGTCGTTTCGACGACGTGCGGTCTCATCAACGATATTCATTAGCTCTTTCCGATCACGCTGAAGTTTGTCGGCAATCTGCTGCCACGGTTTCTCAAGAGCCAGCAGTGCGGCGACAGCGTGAATTCCCTTTCGGGAACTGAGATACTTGAAATTCGTTATTCCGAGGATCTTGTTCGCAATGAATAGCGGAGCTGCCTCCGGATCTGAGAGTATCCGCATTGTGTCAGCCAAGTCGAACGTGAGGTCTTTAAAGTATTCGCTGAGTTCAGAGTCTTGAGGAACAAAGTCTCGCCCTTTTACCTCGATTACAAGCGGCAGATTTTCGCGTAACAGGGAAGGAAGATAAGTATCCAGAGCGGTACAGGCCACGACCACGCCCTGACGAAGTAGATTGTCGAGCGCAGATCGCTTCAGAGCCGTCGCCGGAATTTGTGCGCGCTCCCGAATGAGGCCAAGAAATACTTCATTGTAAAGAAGCAGCAACTCCTCGTTGTCGTCGCAGCCCACTATCTTCCGCAACCCAGATACCATCTCGCCGCTGGTTTGAAGCGAATCGTTCTCCAGTAAACGATACACGCGTAACAGCAACTCGGCCGGCCGCATGTTATCGTCAAATGCTTGGCGAGGACTGAGCATTCAGCTACTCCACGATGATCCGTGCGCCTTCGGAAGTGAGTTTGAGTAAATGATCGCGAAGACGCTCGACGGCTTCATTCACACTCGTTTCGGAATCCAGCGGTCCGATAAAGAAGTCTGAGAGCTTAACGCGCACCAGTGGCGCGCTTTCTTCGCCGCTTGGTGCAGTGAGTTCCTGAAGGCGGACAATAGCGCTGACTTTGAGCCCGCCAAGCGCGGCTAAATCAGATTCCATCTCGTTGAGGCTCGCTCCACAATGACTACATTGCGCTGCGGCATTATCGGTCGGCTCAAATACGTCGCAGGCGCGGGCAGTTAACGGCGCGAGAAGCGTCGCACGCATGTCTTCTTTCAACAATTCCCACTCGGGCCGACCCCTGATCTCATCAATAGCAGTAGAGAATTCCTTGGTCCGCTTTTCGTGGAGTTCAGCGTAACGCGCACGATAACCGGCTGCGATTTCTTGAGTAAGGTTTTCGATCTCGCGCAGATGTTCGAAGAGAGTGAGCGAAGTTACTAGCGATTGTAGTGTTTCCGCTGCCTCGCTTAGGCTCCCATTAACAGCTCGCCGTGCCAGTGCAGGCCAGAGTTCATTGGTCGCAACCTTGGCGCCGCGAATTATGGCCGGTGCGCCACTGCTAATAGCTTCCCGTATCTCGCGGGCGCGATCGCGCGCTTCCTTGAAAGACTTACCTTCACCGGCCAGGATTCTGACGCAATCGTCAGACGCAGCCGTTTCAATGCCGACCAACGTTTGGCGATACTCTTCGAGAGTGTGCGTTCCCGGAAGTCCGTTCGCTTGCACTGTCGCAATCACTGGAAGAAGTAACTTCAGTTCCTGGTCGCCCAACTTCTTGAACGCTGACGCGATCGCTCCCTCTTCAATATCGACCTCCTCGCCGGACAACTCTTCCAGATTCTGAACTGCGGTTGTTAGGGCCTTCAGTCCGATGGACTCCCGTGGCGAGAATGAGGCTGAGCGAAATGCAGGAATAGTTACGAAGGGCGTGCGGCTTTGCGGGTCCTGATAACTCCGCAGTCGGCGGCCCTGGTAAGTGACCTCCACGGAACCGGCCCGCATTAGCACCGCCAGCACTAGTCGCACGACTTCGGTATCCCACCCATAACCTAACCCCGCGAAATGCTGTTCTAAAATTTTTCCCGTGACCTTATTTCCATACGAGTGCTCCCGCTTGAGAAAATCAAGAATCTCCTTCGCTGCATCCGCGGAGGGATTCGGCACATACCGATCACCGTCCTTCGTAACCAAATGCAACCCCTTGTCATTGTCGTAGAACACAAGCGAAAGAGCGCTAAGGTTGGCAGCCTTGAGAATCTCTTCCACCTCGTTGCCGCTGAGGTGACGCGCGCCCATTTCGAGCTTCGGATAAAGCTCCGGGAACACATAATCGAATAATCCCTTGAAGATTTCGCTTACGCTTCTGCCCAGAGACGCCGCATCTTTCGAGACTCCCTGAAAAAGGCCCTGTCCACTCTCAAGAGCCACGACGGTCTTCTCGTGTATGCGCGTCTTGAGTCGTTCCACTTCAGTCTTCTCGTTAGACAGAGATGAGGACTCCTCATTTGTGATTTTGTTTTGCGCGCGCTGCTGCTCGTACTTCAGGATCATTTGGCGCGAAGCGAAGATATTTGCCTGGAGAGCATCTATCTCTGGAGTCAGAGGAAAAACCCAGTAGACATCGTTCTTGTGGCCGGTTTCACGGCTCTCAGTACGGGTGTCGTCCAACTTTGTCGCGAAGGCCTCAGCGTCATCCGCTGTGATGATCGAGAGCGCAACATCACCGTCGTTAACTGGTGCGCCATCGACATTTATCCCAATCCGAAACGTTCTCAACCCTCGGTAGCGATAGTTCTTCAGACCAGGCTCCTCGAAAATAACGCGCAGTGTTTCCCGCGTAATTTCGTTGCGATCCTTTGGACGTGGAGAATGAGCACGGCGCTCCGTTTCCCAGTTCTTCTCCTGCGCCGTTTGTAACTTCCATCCTTCTTCCGTATTCCGCACAAACTTGCTCTCGACAAGACTGGTCAACGCCCTCTCAACCTCAGCCTTAGGCGCAGGCTGACCGACCATGTCCACGAGACAAGCTGCAATATTTGTTTCGGTCCGCGGGAGGTCGCGCACAAATTCCAAGAGCGCTAGTGTTTTCGCAACTCGCGAGACCATCACTCCATCTGGATCATCACCAAATTGTTCGGCAATATCACTGATATCCTTCTGTTTCTCAGACGAGAGGTTGCCTTCAACGAGCTCGAATATCTTGTCTAGCGTGACAAGTGTTCCTATTGGTTTCTTGGCCAGGCTGGTGCGCTCCGAAACAAGCATCTCGTAAGCCTGTTTGATGATGGTTCGATTGCTACCGCCGAGATGTCTTGGTGCGCCCGGTTGAAGCCTAATTCCCGACATGATGTCAATGGACATCTGAATGTAGTGCGGAAGGTATGGATAGAACTGAACAAAGTCCTTCTCGGTTATCTCCGTTTTCTTTTGAGTCCTTTCGAGCTTGCAGGCAGCATTAAGCTGTCCTTGCGATTTACCGAATAACTTGCGCAAAAGCGGCTCTGCTTCGGGCTTCTTCGCCAAGACTCTCTTTGTGGCTACTTCGCGAATGTCAGCCGGAGCTAGATCGATGCGATGCTTGAACCGATCTTGCAGCTTTGCGATGTCTACTCTCTTCGTTCCAATAGCATCCACGACTTCGTCCAGCTTCTCTTGCGACGTCACAACAACCCAGACTGGGGCTATCGCTGTTCCAGCCTTCAAATAGTTCTTACTGACCTTGCCAAATTCCTCGACCAACGCGCGGAGGTCCTCGATCTTGTTCGCGCTATACGCAACGTACCGACCAACTTCGTCAATAATGAAGATGATGGCTCTGTTTGGCTTTCTTCGCGCGGTAAGCTCAAAAGTGCGCTTAACCACGATTTCGATTGTTATCGTCGTGTTTCGTTTACTGAGTGACTTGGCCCATGAATCGGCCGCAGGGAACAAACCCTGATTCATCTGATGAAGGATAGCCGACGCATGATTGAGCTTCATCGCTCCCTTGCGGGCCCTATTCCACTCAAGACCGGTTACCTGCTGGCTAAGGGCAACAAACTCTTCAAGTTTTCCCTGCTCCTCAAGTTCGATCTCCAATTCGGCAACATCGTAGTCCGTAGCGTAATCAAGGTGAGTCAGCAGAGCGCGATAAACGATCTCAGCAATCTTCTCTTCCGCCCGCCTGACCTCCGAGCCTTTGGAGACGTCGAACATTACAACTTCGGTCGGTATCTTGACGTTGATGAAATCTACGAACTCCGAAATGCGTTGGTCCTTAACCTGCTCCTTAAAAAGCTCACTGGCGGGTTCACCTAGCAATTTTGGATTGCTCAGCACATATCCCAGGTTCTTTGCGAAAGAAGATTTGCCTGAGCCGAAAAATCCTGAGATCCAGATGCCGATGCCCTCGCTTGGATCTGAAGGAGCCTCAGCCATTGCTTTCAACAAGTCTCGATAGTGATCCTTGATTCTGTCGGTCGCTACGTATTCAGTGAGTTCGTCGTAGACCGATTGCTCATCTACCTGATTGACCTGAATGACTTCTTCGATCTTCTTTGATAGATCGCGAGTCAGGATGTCGCCAATCGTGTTCATTGCGTCTCCTGCGTTAGCTGTAGATCTTAACCCTGTAACTGCCGGGCGCGTCTCTGTCTGGTGAGCCCATGAAACGCAACCCGGAGTCGCCCTCAACAATGCCCGGATAGAAGAGGATGGCCGGAACGGTAGTGCGGCCTTGCATTTCCTCGAGCAGCTTTGACATCTGATAAATCGCCGGCGCCATTGAACCGGCACGCATCAAAAATGCAACCTGCTTCTTAGGGTCGAGCGATTTCATTCGCTGTGCGAGGGCCTCAGGCAAGGGGAACCAATCTTTGTCTGAAAGATACGTGGTCACCTGCTCCTGAGCCGCCTCAAAGCCGCGCTCTCGCTCAAGCTGCGCCACCGCATCCAACCCTTCGGTCTTTTCAATCGCCTCCCACAACAAGTCTGCCAACGAGATCGTGACCACCTCTATGCCTTGCGCGTGAAGCTTGGTCGCTAGCAAACGGGCGCGCCGGCGAAGTTCCCACTCGGTATTAGGCTCGTAGCGCAGAATAGCGAATGGCAGCCCCTGGTGAACCGCAATGCGAATAGGCTTCGCTGTCAGATCCCGTTCGAGAAGATCAAATCGATCTTTCAGAGATAACACGCGCGTAGTCCTCGAGTGATTCGCTTGGAAAGGTGATGCGGATGACTGTTCCAGCGGCATGATACTCAAGCAGACCGTGCTGATGCGCCTCCATGAATAGCCGCTCAACATCTTCAATGGTCAAGAAGAATAAAAGCCACTCCTCATTGTGGATCAGGCGCTCGCCAGATGCCTGCCGGGCACCCAAGTAGAAAGCTATATAGGCGAATGCTGCCATGGGAATATGGGTGGGAGCGAGACGTTTTATGTTTGCGCCCTGTAAGATTCCAAAGTCACGTAGCGTTGCGAGCAAGCCCTGAGCGACGCGTCGAGTCGTATCTTCACTCCACCGCGCAGATGTCTTACCCTCACGAACCCACGTTGTTAAGGTAGCCTGAATGCTTTCGGTTCGAATCTCAGTCATGCCACGGCCATAACAGTCTGCTAGAACGTGAGTGACGATGTCGTGGAGAAGCGCATCAGCCTGCGCTGCGTGAAAAAAGAGTATGCGGTCGAGTGCGAGTCGTGGCAAACGGCTCTTAACGAGAGAAGCAAGCGCCTCGGTGACAGATTCGTCCTGCAAATACCTTTGGCGAAAGATTGCCAGCACGTCCCTGATCCTGGATCGCGATGCTTTTCCGAAGATGTTCTCGCGCTGTAGACGCTCCAGGTTTTCTTGTACTGAATGAGACTCATCCCAATTATCGAACAGCGTTGTTGTGTCCGCCAACAACGCTCCAGCCTTTATTATGCGACTGGAATAAATCTTCTTGTTGACCGTCAACGAGTAGTCCCCGTCATCCTTTGCTGAAGGCGCAGCTTCGCCAAACTGGGCGACGGCTGAGCAGGCCAAGACTTTATGCGCAATCATAGAGACGAAGCGCTGAAATTATTGAGCTAACCTGCAAGACTCGATTAGCTTTGAACGATGCTGGACTTGCAGCGGGATTATAGCCTGCTAAAGTAGTGTGACCAAAGAGTCTTGCTTGATAACCTCGCCACACTCCTCTTCTTGGCGTTTGTTCTTTACTCACCGGGAACTCCGAAACTCAATTCCGTTGAATCAAAGGCGTATCCCAGCGCCTAACAATCAAGCGAGTCTGATAAACGACCTGGAGAAATCAGAGGAACCGGTACATTCTTGAAATCTCGGCCCAGGGTTAACCACATGGACCAGCTCCTGCTGCCTTATGTTCAGACAACCGATGAGTCGGAGAGGCAACGGTGGCGAGGAAGTACCTGTAACCACGAAAGGCTCAGGGGAAGGACTGAACCAAAACACTGCAAACTAAGGTTTCAGGCTACCTAACCCAACCCACACTCAGCCCGAATGGCCGTGCACTACACGCCGGGGAACAACCGCCCCGCCAAAAATACCAAAACCGTACTCTAATCCACTCGATGCAAGTGCTCCGGCATTTCATACCTTCCGCACTGGAGGGACTGCCCCTCGCACAGCTCGCGCTACAAGACGCAGGTCCTTTCTATTTTTCAGCCTCCACTGTGCTCTCAACCGGCATGGTCGAAATGCTCAGAACCGACGCCGAGCTGAATGGACTGGCCACGCGCGAGCTGGCGCACTCAGCACGGCATAACATTTGCCAACATTTTGCTGGGGGCGATGACTGAAATGGCATAACCAAATCAATTAATTCTAGGCCCCCAAAATAACTCGCGCCGAAACCGGAACAATCCTCTTCTAATGACAAGCAGTCACCAAACTACAAACATGGCCCCTGAAGTTACCGCGCTTAGGACCGATGCCGACAACAACGCTGCTCCGGTGTCTCCACTAGCGGACACCAATTCCCATGGACTCGCACAAACGGAGCCTGGTACGCAAAGTAAATACCCCGCCTGGCTGCTCGAACTCACTCACCAGCTCCGCAACTTTCGACAATGGCGTCTCATAATCAAGCCCGACCAGACACTCGATCTCGACTACCTGGCAATACTCGCCCAGCAGGCGCAACGAAGGGCTCGCCCGTACACAGCCCCACCCCAACTCAACCGTTTTGCTGCTGACCCTATCGTCGACAATCCGCAAGCCGCCGATCAACAAACCACTTCAGAGGCAACATCCATGACAGCCATGCTCGCCCTCAGTCACGCCACTCCGGACGACGACACCTCAACCACAACTCTCGCGCCCTTCACTATCATCAACGGCAACAACCGGCCGACCCGGCCAAACACGATCATTCTCCCGGATGAAATCCTGACCATCGAACCAGACGAGCAGCTCCAAGATTACCTCAGCCGCGTCGCCAGCTCCGCCATGGAAGCCGCTATCTACGCTTGCGGCTCGCAAGAGGCCGCATTCATTCGCCTCGGCAGTAAAGCCCCGCAAGAGCGCTCTGCCACCGCCCTACCTTTGCCCTCTCCCAGGCCAACGCTCGTACTTGCACCGACTCGCGAACATCCACAAACAAGCCCGCAGCCCAGCCGCAGCACGTCGCGCTCTTAAAAATGCCAGCCATCGAAGCCCAACTCTTCGAGCTGACAAGCCAATCTCTAAATATCCAAGCGGCGGATATATGCGTGTCCTTATGACAACCATCACACGCCGGCAGACCCCGCAATTCCCGCATCCTACTCACCTGGCACGGTCGCCGAAGTGATTACCAGGGAAGGGTTCGCCTTCCCTATGCGCGACAAAACGCCGTAGACCATACATTACAAGCATGCTGCTGCACGCCCAGGGCCCGCCACTCACCAAAGTATTTTTAAGCTACCTAAGATTTGAAAAGGCCCTCTCTGAGAATACAATCAGCAGCTACGCAACCGACCTCGCCCGCCTTACCCACTTCGCTTATCAGGCCCAACGCCCGATCGAAAGTCTCAAAGTTGCCGACCTGAGAAAATTCATTGCCGAACTCTCGCGCGAAGGCTTATCACCAGCGACCATCCGCCGCATAGCGAGTGCCGTGCGCAGCTTCTACCTATTCCTCGCGCTCGACGGCTATATCGACGATACGCCAACAGACGATCTGGATACGCCGCCCCCGGTTACCTATCTCCCGACGTTTCTCAACGAAGCTGAAGTACATCAGCTACTCATCGCGCCCGACCCGAACACGAATGACGGCATCCGCGACCGCGCCATCCTCCAACTCATGTATGCCGCAGGCCTGCGCGTCTCAGAAGTCGTAACCCTCAAACAAAAGAACGTCGATCTACGCAATGGAATTGTGACGTGCTTTGGCAAAGGCAGGAAGGAACGGACCATCCCGATCGGAAGAAGCGCCGCGGCGGCTCTCACGCTTTACATCTCTACCAAGAAATTTCCACGCCTCGTCGACCAGTATCTCTTTCTCAACCGCGTAGAACCGCTCACCCGCCAATTTCTCTGGGCCCTCATAAAACATTACGGCACCGTCGCCGGCACCAAACGAATTTCACCACATACACTGCGGCATACGTTTGCAACCCACTTGCTCCAACACGGCGCCGAAGTTAAACACGTCCAGGCACTGCTGGGCCACAACGATATTTCAACCACCCAGATTTACACCCACGTAACCGCGGCCTTCCTGCGACAGTCCTATGACAGACACCATCCCCGCGCTTGAACTCGGACATAAAGTGCAATTGTTCGATCATTAAATGATCCCCTTTGTACACCTAAACCGATCTAACACCCGGCCATAACAAGGCGGTTGGCAATAAAGCTACGCCAGAATTCACAGCTCTCCATGATCGGAGTCGATTTCCCCCAACAACCATTCAGGTCGCTTATTGGAGAGATGCTAGATGAGATACATCACCGTAGAAATCTACAAACGCGGCAGCGTGAGCCCTCTAAATTCTCTCAGCTCGCGCTTTGACAGAGTAGCGCTGCCTTGCGCAACCGGTCCCCTGGAAGAACCTGAGATTGCCGGCATCCCTGTAATCAAACTCGTGCGACGTCAAGTCGCCGGCCGAGAATACGTCCACGCGGAACCCGAAGGCGACACGCGACACTCGATGTATGGCGGCTGCATCCTCGACGCTTCTGACTCACGCTTCCACGAAGCCACCGGTGTCATGTACCCGATCAAGCTCCACGATCGCTACGAACCCGCTCCGATCAGCACAGAAGCCCAAGAAC
>Ga0137375_10002930_pt1 | contig 20171 bp, 11 predicted proteins | sample SagtaG_24_FD_104936 | JGI IMG/M metagenome (GOLD analysis project Ga0137375, IMG submission 104936) | Vadose zone soil microbial communities from Sagehorn Ranch, Mendocino, California, USA - Sage1_R_113_16 metaG | ecosystem: Environmental > Terrestrial > Soil > Vadose zone | place: USA...
ATCTCGATGATCTTGGCTTCGAAGGAGATGATTCGGTCTTGGTAGTTGCCCGTTCGGACGTGGTAGTTGAATATCCATTCTTTGAGCGCCCGCCAATAAGGCTCGTTGCCGAAAATCTCGCGCTCGTAGTCGTACCAGAACTCGTCTTGGTGCAGATGCGGTGGGATTCGCTCGAGAGGGACGGGCCCCGCGCGGCTCCCCGCCTCATTGAAGGGATCGACGTGCCGTCCGCCGAACGTGATCGCGTCGATGTAGAGATGCTTTTCCCCCGTCGGTACGTCGGGTGAAAACATTTGCCATCCCTGATCGAGGCGCGGGTACCAAATGAGCTGCGTGATCCATTTGGGCTGCGTCGGTTTGAAGCGCTTGGGGATGGCATTGTTCTGGACGAAAAGCTGGTTGGTGCAGGCGAAGATGACGACGGCCACCGAAAATTCGCGAAGAATGGCCAGAGGGCGCCGTCGAAACCACGTTCGAGCGGCGCTCGGCCGCGCGCCCATCGCGTTCCCGCGCCCTCCGAACGGCCAGGAACGGAGCCACCGTCCTATCGACGCTTCCCTCTTGCCGATCAGGCGACCTAGCCATTCGGCTAGAGCGCGGACCGCTGGCAGTTGCAGGGCCGCCGCAAAAGGCAGGCCACAAGGCAGCGCCGCCAGACATTCGCCGAAGGCGCGTGCGCCCTTGCTCCGCCGGTTCGTCACCGGGTCTTCGACCTCCCACGCCGGACCAGAAACGAAGCGCAATCGTTGGAACGAGTCGAGTCGCGAGAGCAGGCGCGCCCAACCGAATTGGAGAGGCGAGTCTTCGCGAACATGGACGGTGCGGCCGCGACCCGGCCCTGGCGCCAAATACCGGTTGAACCAGCTCCAGTCACTCGCCGTCACCAGGAGTGGGAAGTAGCCGATCATGTTGAACGAAAACTGGCCGAGGTTGAGGAAGGCCGCAAAACCGAGATGCAAGAGCGGCAGAAGGATCCACGCCAAACGGCGTAACCACACCTTACCGACCGGCGACAGAATGAGGATGGGCGCGGCGTACTCGAGAATGAGCGTCGTGAAGGTGAGCGCCTTCGCCATTCGCAGGTTCAGGTGGTCGCGCACGAGTGCCCCGAACCAGGTGACCATTCGTTCTTGGTAGAGCACGTAGTGGATCGCCGAACCTTGGCGCCAGGTCCAGCCGTGTTTGTTGACGGCGTTGAAGTAATAGATGACGGCGAGCTGGAGCAGGATGGCGAAATAGGCGAGCGACGCGGTCGGATAGGCACCGGCGCGCGCGAACGCGGCGCGGTCATTGAGCTCGTCCGCGGTCTTCTCCTGCCGCTCCGCCAAGCTCGCACGCATCGCATCCACCGAGAAGCGCGCGCCCATGGGCAAAAACATCGTCCAAAAACAGAGCACGGTCAGCGCGACGTCGCCCCCATTCATCGTGAAAGCTTGACGCGTCTGGACGCTGACCAGGCACACCATGGAAAGAACGTGGAACAATCGCGTCCGATACCCGATGGTGAACATCGCGAAGATGAAGCCGCAGACGACGAACATCACCGCGGCTTCGCCCGGCTGCGACGCGGCGAAGAAGAACGAGAACATGAACTCGAACATCGGGCGCCAGAGCAAGATGTGATTCGGCAACAGGCCGTCGTTCGAGTACCAAGTGGAGAGCTGCGGAACGCGCCGCCAGAGGTTGTAAAGGAGCAACAGCCCGAGGCCGATTCGCGCGAGACCGACGCTACGATGGTCGAATATCCCGTACGCCTCCACGGCGGACGCGAACCAGCGTTTGCCGTTACGCTTCAGGTTGGAAAAAAAGCGCGACTTTCGAGGGGACTTCATGATCGGGGGGCATCTTAGTTGTGGTTGGACTTGCTGGCTGCCACCCCGATGTAGCACCTGATCAGAAAATGATGCGCGTCTCGGCCTGGCGGCGGGCGATTTCCTGCTTCTCCGGAGCGGCGGCATCGGTGCGCAGCAGCTCGTCGTGCATGGCGATCGCCACCGATCCGCCCGAACGCGCCGTCTGTACGACGCGCGAGCACTGCGCTTGATCGAGCCCGGCCACCAGGGCCATCCGCCCGTCGCGCAGCTCGACGCCGCCCTGACCGTTCGAGCGGGTGATGGCGACGAGCCGGTGCTGATCGTCGAACAAGCGCAGCTCGTGCTCGCCGACGCGCTGGAGATAGAGCGTCCGGACGAGCTTGCCGTCGACGTGGTGCTCGAGAAGGAAGACGTCGGGGTTTTCGGTGGACTCGATCGCGACGCGATGACCGTTGCCGAGGTCCGACGACTTGCGTTTGCGCTTCGACCCACCTCCCGACGGCACGCTGCTCGGGGTCGAGCTCTCGCTGCTCCCGCCGCCGCCGCCGCCACCTCCTCCTCCGCCGGTCCAGAACTCGATCGTGTTGAGGATGAGCGCGTCGACGATCAGCGCAATTTCGTAGACCGGAATGATGATGAGCCCGAGAAAAATGAGCCACCGAACCCATTTGCTGCCGAACCCACCATTCCAATCGTAGATGATGTTGGTGAGGGGGAAGCTGCCGAAGCAGCCGCTGACGACCAAGCAGCCGCTGCCCAAGAGCGCTGCGCGGCGTGTGGAAACGAGTGCAGTCGTCTTTCGCATGACCCCCCCCAACCTTTCGAACGTTCGGTTTCTCTCGGAACAGGCGCGGCGCCACGATATCAAATTCACAGCCGGGGGGATATCTTTCCGGCGCTCACGATGTAGGAAGATGGGACCGCGGGCGTATCCTAGAATTCACCTACTGCGGCTTGTCGATGAGCCGCGCGACACATTGACCGGATTGGCAGCTGCACCCGCCGCCGCAGTCGATCGTGTGAGGAGCGCACATCATCGTGCACATGATCCCCTGGCACGCTGGCTTCTCGGCTTTGGGAACGCAGCGATTGGCGTGACAGCAGACGGCAGGCACGCAATCGGTGTCCTTGACGCAGTCGGCGCGGGATGGGTTCGTGAGCGGCCGGTCGGGTTCGCCGCCGACCGACGGGGAGCCAGGTGTCGTCGGAGCGGGGGTGTCGATCGCCGGCGCCGATTTCGGAGTGGACGGTTCCGCGCGACACGCGGCGAGCGCGACGAGCCCGAGACACACTGAAGATTGGAGCGAGTTGATCATGCGCTCGACTCGGTCCGAACGACAACCCGACCCGCCCCGGCCGGGTAGCTCGCCTACGACGAGGACGCCGTCCAGGGGTCCCTGCCGTTCGTACCGCGCAGCTCGCACGCGCGACTGATAACACTTTCTCCGTGCGGGCATGAATTCGTGATCAGTGCGTCGCTCGACGGCCATCACGCTGAGGACCGCGGCGGTCACTGTTCGGGCTCCGTGCGTTCGAAGCGTCGCCAGAAATTTGGGCCGCGGTACGGATCAAAGGTGACGGCTTCTCGGTGGATGGCGCGTGATGCAAAGCAAGAGGTGTGCCAAGAAAACCATTCTCCATCGTGAGCCGCTTCGAATGAGTACCGGCCCTGTCACGATGGCGACACCCTACCGAAAACAAACAGGGTAGAATATTACGATATGACGGTTTGGTCTGGGGTTCGGAGAATCCTGCGGGGACTGTGACGGTGGCTTCGTTCGAATTGCGCACGCTAGGGGAGGCTATCCGAGAAAGGCAGGGCGTCCTTCGTCTCGCGGTGCCCGATCGTTCGAGCGAGCGCACGATCCGCCGCCTCGTTCACGAGGTGCGGCGCACGATCCATCTTCGTCGCCGCCGTTCGAAGTCGATCGCGAGCATCGCCATGATGGCGGCGATCGTACTCACGGCAGTGGCGTTGTTGGCCGAGCGCGCCCCCCTTCGCCTGTCGGTGGGGATGGCACAGGTGCCCGCAGCGGAAACGGAGTGGATCCGAGCCGGAGGACGAGAAATCATTCCGCTGCGGTTCTCGGATGGAACCGTGATCGAGCTGATGCCCGATACTCGCGTTCGAGTGGCGCATTTGGGTCCGTACGGAGCGAGGCTGAATCTCGAAACGGGGCAGCTGAGAGCCCGGCTGACATCGAGCAAGGGACATGAGTGGGCCATCTCCGCGGGTCCTTACACGGTGAGCGCGGTGGGCACCGACTTCGACGTCTCATGGTTGCCCGAGGCTGGGCTGGCGGAGATCGACGTCTGGCGCGGTTCGGCGAAAATCGCCGGGCCACTGCTGGCCGACGAACAACTACTCACCGGCCATCAGAAGCTCGCACTGTCGTTGTCGGATCGATGCGCGACGATCACCGAGTCTGCGTCATCGGACTTCTGACAGCGCTTCGATCATCGATCCCGCCTGCGAGTGAATGCAATGCGATGGTCAGTGAAGTGACCAGCGCATGCATTCACATTTTCAACTGAGCGCGTCTTATTTCGATCGCGCGTCGTTTCCCATCGATTGCCTATTCGATATCATCCCGATTGCATGTCACACTGGCGGGGTGCGACGACCGAAATGCCTTCAAACGTAGGTGATTTTGAATGAGGCAAGAAATTCTCCGCCACGGCTGGATCGAGCGGGGCGATCATTCGGCGCCGCGATTGCTACTAATCAGGAGGGCACATGACCCATGGGCTCTCTGATTCATTGCCTGCCGCGGGGCGCGACCCGTTCGAGCAAGAGCTCGAGCGAGGCGGGCGGTACCGGGAGCTCGCCGACTTACTCGAAGCTGCCCTGCTAGGCGATCCGCCTCTGCTCGGTCCAAAAGCCGAGTCCACACGGTTGCGCCTGGTCGCGCTCTACAAGGAGCAGCTCCGCGACCCGGCCCGCGCGGTGGCTCACCTCGAAGCGCTGCTCACCGGCGAAACGTTGGACGCGGCGGCAGTCCGCACCGCCGAGGAGCTCTTGGAGCAGCGATCGGTGGCCGGTCGCGTCGCTACGTTGCTGTCCGACGCCTACGCGCGCCTCGGGCGCACGAACGACGAGATCGCGATGCTCACCCGGGAGCTGCGACTCGCGCGCCCGCCGCGGCTCGCCCAAGTTCAGGGTCGTCTCGCTACGCTGCGTCAGGATGTGCTCGGCGATGTCGCGGGCGCGATGGAATTGCTCGAGCAGCAAATGATGCGCGACCCCGGCAACGACGAGAGCCGGCGAAGGTTCATCGGCAACAGCATCGCCCTGAGCCGTTCCAAAGAAGCGGCACACCTCCTGTCCCGCGCCGTGCGAGGTGCGAGCGAGCAGGCGCAGGCGCGCGTCGGTCTGGACATCGGCCTTCTGCATCTGCGCGACGGCGACCGTGATCGTGCCCGCCGCGCGTTCGCGCAGGTCGTAGAGGGGGATGGCGATCCGACGGCACGGCTAGCGGCGGCAAGGCAGCTGCTCGAGCAGCGCGCGACGCTGGCACCACAAGCCGTCGTGCGGCCACTCAGCATCGTGGCGGAGCACGATCCGGATCCCGAGGTTCGCAAGGGCGCCGCCAACGAGTTGCTCGAACAGCGCAGCCGCGTCCGGCTCGACGCTCGTTCGGAAATCGCCGCCTGGCGAGCGCTCGTCGATTCGCCGCGCGCGGACGAAGCGCTGGCGAGGCTCGAAGTGCTCTACGACGCCTCCGGCGATCGAATGAACGTGAGCGACGTGCTCGAAAGGCGATCGGCGCGCGAGTCCGATCCCTCGGTCGCCCAAGCGCTGGCGTTGCGCAGCGCGGAGCTTTGCTCCACCAATGCTTCCGAACCGGAGCAAGGCATTGCCGCCTGGCGGCGATACATCGCCCGCTATGGGTCGTCGCGGCAGGCTCATGCGCGCCTGATTCCCCTGCTCGAGCGGAGCAAGAATTTCGCCGAGCTCGCCGATGTGCTGTCCGACGAGCTCGAGCTCGTACCCGAGCTGCAGCGCGGCACCGTTCTCGCGCGGCTTGGCGAGCTTCGCCTGCGCCATCTCTCCGATCCGGAAGCCGCATTGGAGCTCTTCCGACGAAGCGTCGAGCTTGCCCCGCGAGAATCGCGTAGCCGCGGTTGTCTCGAGGAGATGCTGGCCGATCGCGAGTGGGGCCTGCGTGCCGCCGATATCCTCGAACCGCTCTATCGTGGCGAGCTTTCCGGTTCCGAGCGCGCACGCCGACAACTCGCGCGGGTACTCGCCCTGCGCGCCGAGCGCGCACCCCATACCGACGAACGATTGCGAGCCTGCTCCGAGCTCGGCGAGATGCTCGAATCCGAGGGGCAGAGCGCCGAAGCTCTCGTCTGGTATGAGCGGGCATGGAGCCTCGACCCGAGGCGGACGGAGTTGCTCGCGCGTCTCGATGCGCTGGCGGCCCGTGCGGGCCAAAGCGCCGAACAGCGTCTCGAGCGATACGCGGCGGCAGTCGATCGCGTCGAGGAGGCCGACCGTCGCGCGGAGCTTCTCTACGCGATTGGCGCTCTTCAGCATTCGCAGGGCGATGTTTCCACGGCGGTCACGACCTGGCGTCGTGCCCTCGAAACGCAACCCGGGCACTTCCCCACGCACGAAGCGCTGCTCCGAGCTCACCAAGACGCCGGCGATTCGGCCGACGTCATGAGCGAGCTTACGCGGGCGCTCGACCACATCGAAGGCAAGGACCGCCAGATCACACTCGTGCGAATCGGTGAACTGCATGCTGCTCGCGGCGCCCCCAAAGAGGCTCTGGAGCTCTGCCGGCCTCTTCTCGACGAACCGAACCTCGACGAGACGGTGCTTGCCGCGCTGGAGCGCTTCGCGGAAGAAGGCGAAGACGTCCAGACGGCGCGCCTCGTATTCGAGCGTCGCGTCAGCCAAGCGCAATTGCCGGAGGATCGAGCGCGCGCGCTCGCGCGGCTCGGCCAATTCCTCGACGAATGGCAGGGGGATACCGCCGGCGCAGCTCGCTCGTGGAAGGCGGCCGCGGAGCAGTACCTCACGCTGCCCGGACAAGCCGGCGAAGCTCTGCGCTTGCTCGAGCGCGCCCTCGACCAGACGCGGGAAGACGTCGAACCGGCCGCGCGGCTGCTCGAGCTCTATCTCGAGGCAGGCGAGTGGGCCCGGGTCCCCGAAGTGTACGGGTTGTTACTTCGCCGTTCGGAGCAGCCGGCCGCTTGCATCGAGCTTCTCTTGTCGCTCGAGTCGAGCGCCATTCTGGCCGGTGCTGCGACCGAATTCTCCGAGCTCGTCGAGCACGCGCTCTGGCGGATCAGCGAGCAGACATCGCCCTGGCGCCGCCCGCTCATTGCCGCTCGCGCCCGGGTCTTCGCCAGCGCAGGACGCCGCGACGAAGCCGCCGAGGTGAATCGCACGTTGCTCGAGTCGTACGCCGACGAGAACGATGCGCGGGATTTCCAGAAGCTCATCGATTCGAGCCCTGCCGGAGATTGGCGCCGGGACAACGTTCGCTGGCTCTTCGGATGGCGAACCGACCGCGCCGAAGACCCCGTTCCATTGCTCGTCGATTGGGCCATCGTAGAAGAAACCGAGTTCGGCGATCGCGAGGCGGCCATCGCTCTATGGGAACGAGCCGCCGTGCGCGACCCCTCCCGCATCCAGATCTGGGAAGCGCTCGTTCGCCTGAAGATTGCCAAGGGAGACGTGGAAGGCGGTCTCGATGCACTTCAGCCGCTGCGTGCCCTTTTGAATGACGAACGAAAGCTGGCCGTCGAGCTGGGCATGGCTTCGACCCTCATCGAGCGGCTGGACCGGGCGGAGAGGGCACTTCCGATCCTCGGCGCGGTATTGGAGAGGGCACCGGCCGATAGCGTCGCTCGGGAGCTCGCTTATCGCGTATTGCGATCCGACTCGCCGCTTCGTGCGCGTGCGGGCGAGCTACTCGAACAGGCCGGCGCGGCCATCGATTCGGCCGAAGAGCAACGTGGGTTGCTCGAGCAGTTGCTCGAAATCACGAGCGATGCGCGGGGGACCACCAGCACCCAGCTCGCCAAAGCCCGCCGGCGCTGGTTCGAGCGTCTGCTCGAGCTGACCGAGGGCGAAGAATCCTTTTCGGTGGCCAAGCGGGCGGCCTTCGAGTTTTCGGGCGACGAAACCGTTTGGCGTAAGGTGGAGCTTCTCAGCTGCCAGCTGGAGGACCCGCACAGGGCAGTGCACGTCTACGCCGAAGTTTTGGGCGGCAGCCTCGCTCCCGAAATAGCCGAGCTTTTGGGCCGGAGGCTCGTCGCGTTCGCCGACGAGCGCGCCGATCGACCGCAGGGGGTCACCGCCGCCCTCGAGCGCGTTCTCGAGCTTTCGCCGGGCGCTCGGTGGGCGCTCGATCGGGTCAAGCTGGCCATGACCGCCGAGCGGCGCTGGCCCTCACTTTTCTCGCTCTACGAGCGTGCCGCGGATGCCGCCAGCGAGCCCACCGAGCGCGCGGACCTGCTCGACGAAGCGGCCATCGCGGCGAGGGACGTGGCCGGCGATCACGATCGCGCGATCGAGTACTGGGAGCGCGTGTTTCAGCTGCGAAATGGCGATACTCGCGTGGACCTTTCGCTCGAACGCCTCTACGAGCGGCGCGGGCATACCGAAAAACTGATCGCGCACCTCGGGCGGCGAGCGGGGTCGCTGTCCGGCGTGGCGCTGCGATCCTTGCGCGAGCGCATGGCCTCGCTCTGGCTGGATCTCTCCAACGGCAAGGCGGCGCTCGCCGTCATCGAGGCTCTGCTCGCCGACGACGCGGTCGACGATGCAACCTACAAATTGCTCGAGCGTGTGATCGCTCTGCCCCCCCCGCCGGCAACCTCCGCCGACGGGGTCGAAGCGCATCGTCAAACGATGCAAGTGGCGGCAGCGCAACTGAAGCAGCGCTATTCGAAGCTCGGTCGGAGCGCCGAAGTGGCGCGCGTGCTCGAGGCGGAGCTCGCCCTGTTCACCTCACCCGCTGACAGGGCACCGCGGCTGAAAGAGCTGTTCGAACTACGCTACGTGCTGGGCGATCGTTCGGGCGCGTTCGAGTGTTTGGGCGAGCTCGTGGTTCTCGAGCCGGAAGGCCGCGCTCATCGCGAACGGCTGGGCAAGCTCGCGAACGAGCTCGGAGCGCAGGGCAGGCTCGCCGAAGTGTTGATTGCGGCGGCCGATCGGGCGCGCGATCCGCAGGTGTCGGTGACGCTCTTGCAGGAGGCAGCCGGCGTCCAGCTGGAGCGACTCTCCGACGCATCGGCGGCGGCCGATCTCTATGTGCGCATCTTGTCTGGACCGTATGAGCGCTCCGCGCACGCCGAAGCAGCGAGGGCGCTCCACGCCCTCGTGGGCAGCATGGCCAAGGCTGAGCAGCGCTGCGGGGTGCTGGAACGGCTTGCCTCTTTCGAGACTGACACCGAAACCAACCGGCGCACGGCTCTCGAAGCGGCCCGCGTTGCCTTCGAAGAGCTCGGCGATCCGATGAGGGCCGTCCGAAACCTGCGCCCGCTGGTGCAAAAGCTGCCCGCCGATCGACAGGTGCTCGATCGTCTCGTGGATGCTCTTCGTGCCGCGGAAAACTACGGAGAGCTCGCCGACGCCCTGGCGGCACGCGCCGCCATCTCCGAAGGGTCGGATGCGTACCGCGATCTGACCGAGCTCGCCCGCATTTGTGCCGAGCGACTCTCCGAACCGTACCGGGCCATCGATGTCTGGCGGGAGGTTCGCGAGCGTTTCGGGCGGGACACCGAAAGTTTCGAAGCACTCGCTCGACTTCTCGAGGGGCGCGGCAACTGGCCCGAGTTGGCGTCGTTGCTCACCGATGAAGCCAAGGTCGCGACGACCAAGGAGCCCTTGTACGCCCGCCTCGCCGACATCTATCGCGATCATATCGGCGACGATGCGGCTGCCGTCGAGGCGTACATCGCGGCCGGCGAGCCGATCAAGGCGGTGCGCCTTCTCGAGAGCGCCGAAAAGGTCGTGTCCAAGGATGCCGCCCTCTGCGTGAAAGTCGCCGTCGCGTTGAAAGCGGCGGGACAGCTCGACCAGGCCGAGCAGCTCTTGCGGCGGCAGCTCGAGCAGGACGGCCGGCGCCGGGCGAAAGAGCGGGGCAACGTCTATCTGGAGCTCGCCCAAGTGCAGCACGCCGCCGGTCGCTTCGACGACGCCGTGAAGGAGCTTTCCACCGCCGCCGAGCTCTACCCGACCGACCCGGCGATTCTCGCGGCGCTCGGCAGAGTGACGCTCGAGCGCGGCGATCTCGAACGGGCCGAACAGAGCTACCGGGCGCTGCTCCTCATGTTGCGACATTCCAGCGAAGAGTCGCACGGCGGTCCGAGCCGCGCCGAGGTTTACGTGGAGCTCGGCGAGGTGGCGCTGCAGCGCGGCGATTCCGACCGCGCCCGCGACCTCGTCGCATCGGCTTTCGAAGCCGGGCTCGAAAGTGAAGACGAGGGGCTCGGGCTCGAACAAGCCCTTCGGCGCCGCGCCAAACTCGAGCTGCTGGAACGCGCCATCGAGACCCGATTTTCTTATGCCGCCAATCCAGCGGCCGCCGCGCGCGCGCTCGCCTCGCTCGTGCAGTTCTACGTCGAACGCGACGCGATGGACGCGGCGCGAACGACACAGATGGCCGAGCGAGCCGATCGGGTACGCCGCGAGCTCGGAGCTCGACCTGCCGACGGCGCCGAGCTCGACGCTTTACAAAAGCTCGTGGGTGTCTATCGAAGCTTGGGACGCGCAGAGCAGGCGATCGAGTTGCTCGACGTGATGTCCACCACCGCAGCCTCGGTCGAGGAGCTTGCGCGCTTCGAGCTCGAAGCTGCGCGGCTCCTCGTCGACGTGCCGTTTCGAGGCGATGAAGCGGTCCGGAGGCTACAAGCACTTTTGCAACGCAAAGTGGCGCAGGAAGACGTGTCGGTGCTGCTCTCGCGTGTGCTCGAGGAAGCCGGCCGCATCGACGAAGCCTTGGCTGTGTACCAATCGCTTTCGCGTCAGCCCGGTCGCGAAATCGAGGCCTTGCGCGCGATCGTCCGCCTGGAGGAAGCACGAGGCACTGGGCCGGCCGCCCTCGCCGACGCACTCGAGCGTCTTCTCGGTTTCGAGCAGGGATCCGGTCGCGCGGCGGTGGCCCAGCGCCTGAGTGCTCTCCGCAAAGAGAACAAGGACTTCGTATCGATGGAGCGCGCTCTTGCGCTCGGGTTCGCCGCCGATCCTTCGCACGCAGAGCTGCGGGACGAGCTGGTCGGCTTGTACGTGTCACGGGGCGAGTGGGCACGCGGCGCGGCCACGCTCGAACGAGCCCTCCAGGCATCGACGGAAGATACGTCGCTGCGCTGGCGCTTGTCCGAGCTTTACCAAAAGGCGGGCGATACCGAAGCGGCCCTTCGCGCGATCGATTTCGTTCCTCCCTCGCGTTCCGACAAGGCACAGCTCGGTAGGCGGCGGTTCATCGTGCTCGAAGCCGCAGGAAGGTACGAAGAAGCGCTGTCGGAGCTCGAGGCCGCTTACCACATCGAAAGTCGCCACGGGGCAGAGCTCCTCGCGGCCATCAACCGCACGAACATGCGGCTCGCGTCGGAACGTTGGGCCGTGCTCGCCGCCGACCTTTTCGTTCGGCACGGCGATGCCGCCAAGGCCCACGAGACGTTGCAAGAATGGCTGGCGCGAAGCCCCGACAGCCGACCTGCGCTGCGGCGGCTCGGCAAGCTGGCGGCGAAAGAGCACGATCTCGGCACGGCCATCGACGCGTACCGGCGGCTGGCGCAGCTCGAGTCCGGCGAAGCGAGAAAGTCGGCGGCGCTGGAGCTCGCCAAGCTGTGTGACGCAGCTGGCCGGCCGGGCGATGCACTGACGGATCTCGAAGGCGCGCTGCAAGATGCGCCGAAGAATCCAGAGCTGCGCGACCGCGTTCGCAAGCTCTACGCGCAAGCAGGCGCGCGCTTGAAGGAAGCCCGCATGCTCCTCGAGCAGTCCGCACTGCAGAGCGACTCGGCTGCGCGCGTCGAGCTGCTCCTCGAAGCCGCGGAGCTACTCACCAAGGAAAACGCGTGGGCCGAGGCGCTCGCCGCTCTCGAGCAGGCGAGGTCGATCGATCCCGAGCGGGCGAAGGCCGTCTTGCTTCTGGCGCGCGTGCTCGCTGCGCAGGGGGAGAGAACCAGAGCCATCGAAACGCTGACCAAATTCGCCGCCACGCAGAGCGCGCGCAAATCGAAGCACCTCGACCAGGTCTATCGGGAAGTGGCGGAGATGCACCTCGCACAAGACGAGCTCATAGAGGCTTTCGATTCCCTTTCGCAGGCCCATCGGCTCAACAAAGGTGACGGTCAGGTTGCATTTCTTCTTGGCCTCGTGGCTATCGATCTCGATCAGCTCGAAGTGGCCGGCGCCGCGCTGCGCTCCTTCGTTGCCACGCGCGGACATGTGGTAGACTCCGGGATGGCGGATGAACCTACCCCGGTTTCTCGGGCCTATTTTCACCTGGCTTTCATCGAACACGTACGAGGGGACGAGGGGGCGGCGCGCAGGATGGCCTCCCGCGCATTAGAAGAAAGTCGGAACAACCGCGACGCACAACAGCTCCTGGAGCAGCTGCGTCCGTCATAACGGGGTAATCATGGTGGCACCTGCTCGTAACGACACTTCCAACATCATTCCGTTGCTTCCGGCGCCCGAGCCTTCGGACTCCGACGACGTGATCGTCTCACTCCAGACGGCGCGCGCGCTACAGAAGAAGGGAGACTTGCGCGAGGCGCTGCGGTGGCTCAGGCGTGCCGCAGACGCCGCCGAACGAAACGGCAGTGATACCCGAGCCGTTACGCTCGCGCGTGCGGCGGCCGAGTTGACGAGCCTGGTGGGGACCGCCGACGCGCCCGCTGCCAGCGCCTCTGGCGCGAATGCAACGAGTGCGTCTCCGTCGACCCAGCCTGCTGAGCCGAACGCGATGCCCCATTCGAGCGCGACCAAGCGCTCGCTTCCTCCGCCGTTGCCCACGACGGCGAATCGCGGCGCCAAGCCATCGGTTATGCCACCTCGCTCGTCGTTACCTCCGCCGCTTCCGAAAGTCGCACCCTCGTTGCCCCCCCATCCCCTCAGCGCAACGCCGCCGCCCCCGCAGGTTTCAGGCCCGATGCCGCAACCCAAGCCTGCGCCCCGTGTCGCCGGAGCCGTCCCCCCGCCGGCGACGTCCGAAGCATCGCACGTGGCGAAGCTCGTCGCCGAACGCCCCGGCGTGCGGGTATCGGTCAAACGTTCGGTTCGTGACGGCAATCTGTTGGTGGTTCGAAAACTCGACGCAGGCAAAACAGCCCCCGTTGGCTCGCAGGAAGCGTTCCTCTCGTTCGCCGATCCAGCGGCCGATCCGTTCGGTACTCCGGGCCACGGCGGCAAATCCTAGCTCGCTCGCGTTTCATCGAAGAACGACCGTCTCAGTTCGAACCTCCACCGCAGGACGATCCACACGACGATCCGCTCGAGCAGGAGGACCCGCAGGACGATCCGCTCGAGCACGAAGACGACGAGCCCGCGTCCGAATCCCCATAATCGGAGCTCGACCCCCAGTCGGAATCCGAGCTGCTCGCAGACGATCCGCCGACATCGAAGGCATCGAAGAGACCGCCGCCCGAATGAGCATCGGCAATCGATGGATCGACGACCACGTTGCCGGAATCATCGAAAGAGACTGCGTTGCTGCCCCACCCCGCCCCGATCGGTGCCGCGTCGGCCGTGTAGAGCTCCGTCCCGCGCGGGTCGACGACGTGAACGTGGTGTGCGTAGCCGTAGGGGCTGTGGAGCATGGCATCGATCAGGATCCAATTGGTGAAGTCGTAGTAGGGGTCGTAATAGTGGTAATAGAAGGGATCTGCGTAAGCACCGGCCCGCTGGTACGTCGGCAACCCACGGTACGTGGGCTCTTCGACGTGTTCGCCGAAGCCGAGCTTGCGAAAACGAGCCACCTGAGGTGCCTCCGGTTGAATCAACCGGATATCGGCGCGGCCCACCGACACTTTGGTTCCGACAATCGAGGTGCGCAGCGCATCGGCAAATCCATCGGCGACCGCTTCGAAAGCGTGACGCGCTCCTTCCATCTCTTCTTCCGACTTGGCCAACGCGCGAATCCGATCGGCATATTGCCGTGCCGTCTCGCCGGGCCGCACCCGCAAGCCCTCGATGCGCCCGCTGAGCGCCGCCCGCATCTCGGCGTTGCCGAGCATCACCTGATTCGCGATCTGGATATCGATCAGGACGTGCACTCCGGCTTGCCGATGCGAGAGTACGAGGTGCATTTCCTTGAACTTTCGCTCGAGGATCCCGGTGCGCTCGCATGCCTCGAGGATGAGCCGCACGTCGTCATCGACGTCGTGAGGGTCGAGATAGACGACTCTCTTGTCGACGAGAAAGGAGATCGCGTTGGTGATCCCGCTCTTTTGGCAGGCTTTCAAGATGCCTTCGACCAGAGAAAGGGCACCGATCGTGAGCTCCTCTTTGCCGCTTCGAAGGTCGAACTCGGCCCCGAACAGCGATCGAACCCACTCGATCGGTCCCATCGAGCGCCGCGCTTCGGCACTCGGAAGATCGACGACGACTTCGGCGTGCAACATGTCAGTTTCCCTTCGTTCGCTGCAAGATGACCGAGTGGAGGACGGCTATCTCATTTTCGAGCTGCTGGACCTTGCCCAAGAGAATCGGATCGTTGGCCGCCATCGGTCGCGCCGCAGCCTCGCGACCGAGCCGATCGAGCCGGCCCTTGAGCTCGCTCGCGCGACGCTTCTCTCCCGTCCCCAAATCGGGCAGCGCCTCGGCGGCCAACATCACGTCGGCATAGGTCTGTTCGGCCGACAACCGCGCGTTTTCGAACTCGGCGTAACGCCGGCCCGCGATTGCCTTTCTGCGTCGCAGAACCCAGCCGAGCAATGCTGCGGAGATTGCGAGCAAGATGCCGGCGAGGACACCGAATCGCAAGCCGCCGCCCGGCTCGCGGGACTGGCTCGCAGGTTCGGCCCGCGAAGCGGTTGCTGCCAGTCCGAGCTCGTCCAGCGCGGTGACCAAGCCGCGCGCGTAGTACGAGCGCAGAGCCGGTTCGGCAGTCTGCAATGCGAGCTTGACTCGCGCTTCGCCGAGCCCCCAACCTCGCGCGTCCCACCGCAAGCCGTTGAAGAGCAGGAGCAGATCCTTCTGCGGATCGAGCGACATAGCCGACCAGAGGTCGCGCCAAGAGGCCAGATCCTCGTTGCGCTCGCTGATGAAGACGTAAGCTCGTAGCCCGCGTCCTCGCCATCTCTCGATCGCGGCGAGCACCTCGGCCGCCCCACCGGGCTTGAGCAACCCGTGATCGACCAAATGACTTTCTCGCAGCGCGGCAGCGGACGCGTTCAGATCGGCTGGCATATCGTCTCTTTCTCCGGACTCGCGAACCAGATGCGCTCAGCTTCTCCGGCTTCCGCCAAAAGCTCCGACAGGGACGGCAGGTTGTGATCGCGTTCGACGATGATCGCGCGAAGGCCTCGCGCGCGGCGTCGAAGTCGAGCGAGCAAGTCGAGCTCGGTACGCCCCACCGGCGCGCCATGGCTGTCGACCCAGAACCCATCGACGCGGACGCCTCCGGCGAGGTGCACCTGCCAGACCGCTTCCAGCGGATATTGCTCGAGCCGCGCTACCGGATCGAAGCCGAAGTTCTTCGCATCGAGCACCAGATTGGTGAGATCGAGGAGCATGCCGCAGCCCGTCCGAGCGACGAGCTCCGAGAAGAGCTCGGCCTCGCTCAGATCGGCTTTCAGCTCGAAAGGATGAGCGATATTTTCGAGCGCGATGGGCAGCTCCAGCAGGTCGTGCCACGCCCGGACCCGGTCGAGAACGAGAGCAAGCGTTGCGCGGTTGGGCAGCACCGGACAGAGATGACCGACGTCGACGCCGCTGGGCGATCGCGTGATCGCCAAATGATCGCTGACGAGGAGCGGTTTGGCGCGACGAACGAGAGCCCGCACCTGTTCGAGCCGGGCCTGGGTGACGAGATCGGCGCGCCCTGGGGCGGTGCCAATCGAAAGACCTACGTCGTGGAAGACGAGCGGAATGTCGGCGAGCTCGTCGATCGCAGATGGATTGGCGAAGAAGTGATCGGGCATCACTTCGAGGACGGCGGGGCGGCTGGCCGAACTCGGTTGCCCGAGCGCCGCTCGGTATGTTCTGCGGTAGCCGATGCCGGTTCCCACCCACGTACTCATGGCCGCACTCTCCGGCGCACGCCGCTGCCGTCGAAGCGAAACAGCGTGGCGCCATCGGTCGGGTCGATCGGCAGAAGGCCTTTGCAGATGTCCGCCGCGATCTCGGCCAGGTTCCAGCGGCTGGCGAGAAGCCGCTCCACCCGGTCGAGTCGCGAGCACGCGGCCAGAACTTCGTAAGCCAATAAATCGGCGGCGTACTCGGGGTATCGGGGCGCCGAAAGCTGATGCCGCAGCGCAGGAAGGGCGCGCAATGCCTCGGCCGCGCCAGGCGACAGCGAACCATACGTCGCCAAGGCGCGATGGCTTTCGGCCCACGTGCGGTACATGAGCGCGAGCTGCGGAACGAGGCGGAGCGTGAGTGGTGTCGTGCGCGCGACCTCCTGCCATTTCTTCGCGACGAGCGAACGAGCGAACCGGTTCATGGCTTCGGTGGGAATGTCGGCCAAGGCACGCCGTTCCGTCGCGTCGAGCGGGAGCACCTCGAGGAAAGCCTCTCGTTCCGCGCGAAATCGAGCTCGCCATCCCGGGTCGGTCGCTAGAGCAATCAGGGCCTCCTGGAAGGTGGTGAGCATGGGGCGGGATCCTACCTCAGGCTCCATCGATGAGACGGTCCTCGTCGAAACGCTCGCCGCCCAGTTCGAGATACCAGGCCGCACAATCCTACCGTAGAGAAGGCATGGGTAAAAACGGCTCGCCGTCTGAACCCTGTCCATGTCTTCACGAGTGCCGAGCCCCCTTCGTACCTGTTGCGTCCTCGCCGAGAAATCACGCCGCTCGACCGTATGTTCCTGCTCAGCGATGCGCACGATCGGCCGATTCAGGATCACACGCTCATCGCGCAAGACTGGTACGCGAAACCCCACGATTTCCGATTCGTCCTCGAGAGGAGCCCCATACCGTGGCAAATCCTGACGATGGTCGGCCACGAGATCACGCTGCATGCCGACGTCGATTATTGGAAGGAATGAGCAAGCGTCCGCTATAGGTAAAGGCTGATGCGAAAGTGGCTCCTTCGGATCGGCATAGGCGTCGGCAGCCTTCTTCTCGTTCTTGGGTGCTTTGCTTGGTACATCAAAGATCTTCCGTGGCGTAATCGCTGCGGAGATCCGCCTGTCGCGGCTCCGTCGCGTGGTGTGGCGACGAATTCTGCCATAGCCACCAGTCAGACTCTCGCCACCCGGGCGGCAGCGGACGTACTCACCGACGGCGGGAATGCGGCGGACGCAGCGATCGCCGCGGCACTCATGCTTTCGGTCGTCGAGCCGGGCAACTCTGGACTGGGCGGCGGAGGATTCGCGCTCATTCATGATCCGATGGCGGAAGCCGACGTGATGCTCGATTTTCGCGAGCGTGCCCCCATCGATCTCGACGTCGAGGAGCTCCGGTCCAAGGTGAGGGCCAACCCCGACGCGCTACGCAGCGGCGCGTTCGCAGTCGCGGTTCCGGCAGAGTGGCAAGGGCTGGTCGAGCTTCATCGGCGGTTCGCGTGGTGTTCGTGCTCGATGTGAACAAGAAGTACGGCCCGTGGCTGGTGAAGGCCGACCGACTGTACGAAGCGATGAACACGATCGACCGGACTTCCGGCAAGAAGCGCGGGCTCATCCTTATCGAGTGAGTCCGCTCGGCCGCCTGCCGGTGCGGGCGAAAGCATGGGCGATCCAGCGGCCGATGAGCTACGTAATGCTGGTGACTGCTGAACGACCTAGCGACGCGGTGCTCGTCACTTCTGCTCGTGCGGGCGAAGCGTGGGCTAGCGAGAGACTGTTTCGCCGCTATCGGAAGATGGTGTATGGGCTCGCCTTGCGACTGACCGGCCGCTCGGTTGCAGTCGACGACCTCGTGCAAGAGAGCTTCATGCTCGCGTTGAGGTCGCTCGATACGCTCAATGAGCCTCAATCGTTCGCTCGATGGTTGGGTTCGATCGTGGTCCGCACCGCCAACAAGATGCGCCGGCACGAGCGGATGCGCACGAAGCTCGGCCTCGCACGCCCGGATCCCGTCGACGCCGACGCGTTCATCGCTCCGACCGCACCTCCCGACGTCGCGACCGAGCTTCGCGCCCTTTACTCGCATCTCGACGTGTTGCCCGTCGAAGAACACCGCGCCCTCATGTTGCGACGGGTGGAAGGACTGGGCCTCGAAGAAACGGCCCAGCGGATGAATCGCTCCGTTGCGACGGTGAAGCGCAGGCTTGCCGCGGCCGAGCGTCATTTGCAGAGCGTCTCCGGTTAGTAGGGTGTCTGCCGACATGTAAGCCGGCAACGATCTGCGCTTTCGCTGAGCCGAAATCCGCCGCTCGTCGTACCTACGACCGCAAGCGGAGTCGTTCAGCGAAAAACTGTGCATGTCGAGAAACCCATTCGCATTCGCCCGATGGATCGTCGCATTGACCGCATCGGCGCTCATTCTCGCCGGGTGCGCCGGCCAGATCGACGATCCCGAGGGCAGCGCCGCTTCATCGGGACGTCCGCCCGGCTCGAGCGTCGCCGCTGGAGGGACGGGATCCCAGATCGATGCTCCTGTGTCGTTCGCGTGCGACGCCAGCACGGCACCGCGCGAGGCGACGCTGCGCCGGCTCACCACGACCCAGTACAGGAACACGCTCGCATCGCTCGCCGCCTGGGCACTCGGCGACGCGGCACTCGGGTCGCAGGTCATCGACGCCATCGGCGAAGCGCTTCGCGGTTTACCTGACGATCGCCGCGAGGCGGTGCCGCAAGATCTCCACGGCAGCTATCGCCGGCTCGACCAGACGCTCCAACAAGAGCACGTCGATCGGTTTTACGCGGCGGGAGTTGCCATGGGCACGGCCCTCGCGGCTCGTCTCGGCACACTCGCGGGCAGCTGTGCGACCGACTCCGACCCCAACAACGATGGCGACTGCGTCGATCAGTTCATTCGTCGCTTTGGCGCGAAGGCATTGCGGTGCCCGCTCGAACCGAGCGAGGTTACCTTCTACCGAGCGGTTTACGGCGCGAGCGCGGCGCCCGATCCGCGCGCCTACGCCGACGTCGTGGGGGTGATGCTCAACTCGCCTCAATTTCTTTACTTCGTGGAGCACGGCGCGTCGGAAGTGAGCGGACAGCCCGGCGTGTACGAGCTCTCGAGCTTCGAGCTGGCCTCGCGTCTTTCTTATCAGTTCTGGGACACCATGCCCGACGAGCCATTGTGGAAAGCGGCGTCCGACGGCAGCCTGCTGCAACCCGACGTGTATGCCCGGGAGGTGGACCGCGTTTACCACGATCCGCGGACGCGGCCGACACTCGCTCGATTCGTCGCCGATTGGCTGAAGGTGGACGACCTGGCACCGCTCGATGCCCACGGCCAAGATCCCGTTTACCGCGCGTTTGCTGGCTCCAATCTGCCGGGCCCCGAGCTACGCCAACAGATGATCGAGGACGTGCTCGATCTCGTCGACCATTACATATGGACCCAGCCGGGGTCCGTCGACGAGCTCTTGACCACCGACGTCTCGCTGAACAAGGGAGCGTCCCTGGCACGAATCTACGGGCTCGCGCCGTGGGACGGCGCTTCGCCGCCCCCTTCGTTTCGCCCCGGCGAGAGGCCCGGCCTTTTGACGAGAGCGTTGTTTCTCGCTTCCGGCTCGGCCAACACCCGGCCCATCATGAAAGGCGTTTTCATTCGGCGTGACGTTCTCTGCGATGACATTCCGCCGCCGCCACCGGGTGCCAACGCCATCGCTCCCCAGCTCTCTGCCGACATGACCACGCGACAGGTCGTAGAAGAGTTGACCCAGAAGAACGGCACCGTGTGCGCGAGCTGTCACCAGGGCGCGATCAACCCGCTCGGCTTTGCCACCGAAGACTTCGATGCGCTCGGCCGGTTCCGGACCGACCAGCGCTTGTTCGATGCGAGTGGCAACGAAATCGGAAAGAAGCCGGTCGATACTCAATCCGTTCCGCAGATCACGAGCGGCGACGACGCTGCCTCGAATGGCCCCCTGGACCTCGCCCGGCTCATCGTCAAGAGCGGCAAAGCCGCAGCTTGTCTCTCTCGCAACTACTTCCGGTTCACTTATGCGCAATGGGAGGATCTCGCCGTCGACGGGTGCACGCTGGAGAGCTTGCGCCGGCGTCTCGAGGGGGGCGGTCGTCTCGGCGACATGCTGAAAGGGGCAGCCTCGTC
>Ga0137375_10002955_pt1 | contig 20108 bp, 19 predicted proteins | sample SagtaG_24_FD_104936 | JGI IMG/M metagenome (GOLD analysis project Ga0137375, IMG submission 104936) | Vadose zone soil microbial communities from Sagehorn Ranch, Mendocino, California, USA - Sage1_R_113_16 metaG | ecosystem: Environmental > Terrestrial > Soil > Vadose zone | place: USA...
ATCGGGCAGCTAAGCCGGGTGTCCACCGAAGCGGGTACGGTCCAATCAGCCCGGACGCCGCGAGTTCGCGGACGATGCCCCAGATCCGGGCGGCGGTCAGGTCGCGCACCGCTCCGGGCAGGGCCCGGACACCCAGGGGAACTCGCCGTCAGGACGGAGATGACCTGGAGCTTCATGCCGTGGCGGCGGTGCTTGCCGGAGTAGAACGGCCGGCCGGCAGCGACCCGGTCGATGTGAATTGACGTGCCGTCAATCACCACGTAGGCGTGCTCGGCCTTCTTCGCGCTGGCCAGCAGTGCGCGGTTCAGCTTCGGCGAGCGGGCCGCCAGCAGCGTCACGGTCTCACTCAAGTAGCGCCAGGCCGTGGCGGTGCCGATGCCGAACCCGGCGGCCAGCTCGGCGAACATCTCGCCTTTGCGCAGGTAGGCCAGGACCAGCAGTGCCTGCCGGCCAGGACTGAGCTTGCGCCAGGGCGAGCCGGTCTGCCTGCGGTGACGGCGGCTGACCCCGGCGGTGTAGTCCAGGATCAGGACGACAACGGCAGTGCGGCGCGGTAGCACGGTCGAAAAGCATGGAAGCCCCTGGGCAGATGAAGGTGATTGTGGTGATCGCTTCACTTACCTGGGGCCTCGCCGTGCCGGAAGCCGACACGCCGCCCGTGATCAGACCATATGCCAGGTCTCTCCATGATCAGGATGAAAAACGTTCAGTGTCGGGGTCCAGGAGTCGACCCCTTCCTGGTCTGGGGCCAATAGGCGAGGCGTGCCGGTGATCGCTACGTCGGGCCCGGCGAGTAGCTCCCGCAACTGATCCGGGTCAGGCACGTGACTTTCACGCTCGCGCCGCTCGAGTCAAGCAGCGGCCGGGCTTACTCGAAATGGAAGGTGCGTGTGAAGCCTGGACATCGGCGATCAGAAGATTCTCAGCTGTGTGGCTCTCCCGACGCGGGACTACCACGCGGCATACGGGGCGTCCCAGCCTGGAGATTCCAAGGGCTTGATTCCTCCAGCAAAGTCTGACGAACTGCACCGACTCCGAATACGTGCCAAATTGCTGGTGACCGGCGACGTCGGGCCCGATGAGGACCTGGTCGATTGTCCGTTTACAAGACGGCTTCTCAGCCTGCCTTTGTGTGGGGAGACGGCCGCCCAAACACGCACTCAACAAACCGAGAAGGGCGTCTTATTCGGTGGCGCAGTGATGACGGCGACGGGCCTCTGTGTATGTTCTCGGCGAACGCCTGCTGGGGCACGCGAGTCAGTGCGGCCGAAGCTCCACACTCCGGTCCTGGCCGTCCTGGGGCGGCCCTGGCTCAACCACAGCTCAACCACGCCGAGCAACATCGCGGCTATGCAGCTGTCCGCCCGGGTCGAGGCGCTAACGCTCCAACCTGGCCAGACGCGGGACCCTCTCGGTCCTCCAGCCTGCCGCAGCGGTATCTCAGACCGCTCCCTGAGCCGACAGCCAAGTTCGCTCTGTACCATGCTTGACCTGGGATTTTGATGGTGGCAGGTGTTGGGTTCGAACCAACGTAGGCTAAGCCGACGGTTTTACAGACCGCTCCCTTTGGCCACTCGGGCAACCTGCCTTGCGCCGTCGCGAGGACAGCACAGAGAAGAATAGCGGACCCCCAGGGTTCTCGTCCCATCGCCGGCCTGGCCTCGGTCAATAGACCCCAGGCCCCGGATCCGGCGGCCCCGGATCCGGCGGCCCCGGACCCGGCGGCCCCGGACCCGGCGGCCCGGCCCGGCGATCCGGCCCGGCGGCGCGACACCCCGGCCCGGTACTCAGCAGCCCCGGCCCTCCAACCCGACACCCTCCGCCCCTCGCCTCCCGGATCTGGACCGCGCGCGCCGGATTCACCCTCCCCCCGGCGGCGCAGTAGCCTCAGGACTCGGTGTTGCACCGCCGCATACCGCGCCGTGCTTCACCTCAGTCTTCTCCCAGCATGCACCACCAACGGGAAGGGAGCCGTGCATGGCCGACAGCAGCTTCGACATCGTCAGCAAGATCGACCGCCAGGAAGTCGACAACGCCCTCAACCAGACGGCCAAGGAGATCTCGACCCGCTTCGACTTCCGCGGCGTCGGCGCCTCCATCAGCTGGTCCGGGGACCATGGCGTGGAGATCCGGGCCAACAGCGAGGAGCGGGCCAAGGCCGTGCTCGACGTGTTCAAGGACAAGCTGGTCCGGCGCCAGGTCTCGCTGAAGATCGTGGATGCGGGCGACCCGAAGCCCTCGGGCAAGGAGTACCGGCTCGGGATCGCGCTCAAGGAGGGCATCTCGCAGGACGACGCCAAGAAGATCGGCAAGATCATCCGTGATGAGGGGCCGAAGGGCGTGCGGGCCCAGGTCCAGGGCGAGGAACTGCGCGTCTCCTCCAAGAAAAAGGATGATCTTCAGGCCGTGATCTCCCTGGTCAAGGGCAAGGATCTCGACCTGGCGCTGCAGTTCGTCAACTTCCGCTAGCGTCGCCGGGCGCCAGCCGGGAGGACTCCTGCGCGCCGGGTGCCCGCGGCGCAGGCTCCTGCGCGCCGGGCGCCCGCCGGGAGGACTCCTGCGCGCCGGGCGCCCGCCGCGCAGGCTCCTCCGCGCCGGGCGCCCGCCGGGCCGGCCCCTGGGCGGCGAGCAGCTCCTTCGGTGGCGGCGCGCCCGGATCGTGGGCCGGCGGTGGCGGGACGGTCTGCATCCAGGTCCGCAACCTCCCGCGCTCATGCGTCAGGTCGCGCAGGTCCGGCTCGGCGTAACTGAACTCGGGCGACCAGAACAGCGCGTCGTAGGGGCAGACCTCGATGCAGATCCCGCAGTACATGCAGAGCGAGAAGTCGATGGCGAACCGGTCCAGCGCGTTCCGGACCCGCTGGCGGCCCCGGCCGGCCGGCGTCCCACCCGCCGGTTCGGCACTGGGCACCGGCTCCTTGTGCGACTCGATGTAGATGCACCAGTCCGGGCACTCCCGCGCGCACAGCATGCACACCGTGCAGTTCTCCTCGAGCAGCCCGATCACCCCGCGGCTGCGGGCGGGCAGGTCCGCGCTCACGAGGCGGGCCACCCGTCGTGGATCGCAGGCGGTGGCGGGCGGCGGCGCACCCGGGCGCCCGTGGCCTCGCCTGGCTCCTTGGCGCCCGGCCAGTCCCGCTCCCGCCGCGCGGCAAGGACAAAATTCTTCCGCAACGGAACCTCTTCGCAGCCATCGGGAAGCAGCAAGGGATCGAGCCCGGGGTGACCATCGAATGCCACGCCGAACATCTCGTGCGTTTCGCGCTCGTGCCATGCGGCGCCACGGTAGATACCGGTGGCCGTGGCCAGCGCCGTCCCGCCGGGCAGCAAGGTGCGGAGCAGCAGGTGGTGCCGCCCGGCCAGCGAGTACACGTGCGCCAACACGGCGATCCCGGCGTCCAGTTCGTCCACGCCGGCCAGCCAGTCGAAGAAATCGCAGCCGAGCTCGTCCCGGGCGCAGGCCAGGGCGGCCGCCCAGGCTTGCGGGGGCACCGTGACCGTGATCATGTCCTGGCTGGTCTCGTGTTCCACCCCGGCGCCCAGGGTGGCCCGCAGCCGGTCCGCGATCGCGTCCGGCGACAGGGCCGGGGCGGGGGTCACGCGCGGCCCGCCAGGTCCCCGGCCGCGGGGTGCTCGGCGAGCAGGTCCAGGCCGTGCAGCAGGGCCTCCGGCCGGGGCGGGCAGCCGGGCACGTAGATGTCGACCGGGATGATCTGGTCCACGCCCTTGGTCACGCAGTAGGAGTCCCAGTACGGGCCGCCGCTGTTGGAGCACGCGCCGAAGGACAGCACCCGCTTGGGGTCCGGCACCTTCTGGTAGGCGCGGAGCACCAGCGGCGCGAGCTTGTCGGTGACCGTGCCGGCCACGATGAACACGTTCAGGTGACCGTGCCCGGGGGCTCGCCCGCCGGGGCCTGCCCCGCCCGGCCCGGTCTCCCGCGGCTCAGCCTGCCACGGCCCGGTCTCGCGAGACTCAGCCTCCCGCTGGCCGACCTCATCCCGGCCGGCTTCATCCGGGCCGGCCTCCTGCGGGCCGGGCGCGCCGTGGCTTACCCGGGTCAGCGCGGCGGCGCACTCGACCGCGCAGCAGGCCAGTCCGGCGTCGAACACCCACAGCGTGTAGCCCCGGGCCGGGTCCACGATGACGCCGTCCGCCACCGCGCCGGGGACGGCGCTGATGTCGTCGCGCCCGGTGCGTGGTGAGGGCAGGTCCACGGCAGCCACCGGCCCAGGGTACTCGGGCCCGGCCGGCGGCCCCGCTCCGGTGAACCGGGGTACGGTCCGCGACGTCATACGGGGTAACCCCCATATGTTCGGGGCGCTGAGCGGGCTGCCACGCTCACCGGGCGCACCGAATTGATGTGAGATAGGTCACTACGCATCAGCTGAACCCATCCGCGCCACGGAGCACCGCAACGGCGCTGTAACATTGACACAATCCCAACTCAGCCCCGGACGCGGTGCGTGCCGGGTGCGGCGTTCGCTGGCCTGGCTCCGCCCAAGGCGCCGGCCAGCGGCGCGCCGAGGAGGTCCTCCGACTGTGACCAAGCAGGTCCAGCAGCTCGATCGCGTCATCATCCGTTTCGCGGGCGACTCAGGCGACGGCATGCAGCTCGCCGGCGACCGTTTCACCCAGGAGACGGCCGCGTTCGGCAACGATCTCTCGACCCTGCCGAACTTCCCCGCGGAGATCCGGGCTCCGGCCGGGACACTCCCCGGGGTGTCCAGCTTCCAGCTGCACTTCGCAGACCACGACATCCTGACCCCGGGCGACGCGCCTGACGTGCTCGTCGCGATGAATCCGGCCGCGCTCAAGGCCAACCTGGCCGATGTGCCGCGCGGCGCGGACATCATCGCCAACACGGACGAGTTCACCAAGCGCAACCTATCCCGGGTCGGCTACGCGGCCAGCCCGCTGGAGGATGGCTCACTCTCCGGCTACAACGTGCACGCGGTGCCCATCACGTCGATGACGGTCAAGGCCCTCGAGGAGATCGACGTCTCCCGCAAGGAAGCCGAGCGGGCCAAGAACATGTTCGCCCTCGGGCTGCTCTCCTGGCTGTACAACCGGCCGCCGGAGGGCACGCTCAAGTTCCTCGAGTCGAAGTTCGCGAACAAGCCCGAGATCATGAAGGCGAACATCACCGCCTTCCAGGCCGGCTGGAACTACGGCGAGACCACCGAGGCCTTCTCGGTCCAGTACGAGGTCAAGCCCGCGACCCTGGCCCCGGGCACGTACCGGAACATCACCGGCAACAGTGCCCTGTCCTACGGCCTGGTCGCCGCCTCCCGGCGGTCGGGGCTGCCCTTGTTCCTCGGCGCCTACCCGATCACCCCGGCCTCGGACATTTTGCATGAGCTGTCCAAGCACAAGCGCTTCGGGGTCCGGACGTTCCAGGCGGAGGACGAGATCTCCGGGGTCGGGGCCGCGCTCGGCGCATCCTTCGGCGGAGCGCTCGGGGTGACCAGCACCTCGGGCCCGGGCATGGCCCTGAAGGCGGAGACCATCGGCCTGGCCGTGTCCCTCGAGCTGCCGCTGATCGTCATCGACGTCCAGCGCGCCGGGCCGGCCACGGGCATGCCGACCAAGACGGAGCAGGCTGACCTGCTGATGGCCCTGTACGGCCGGAACGGGGAGTCCCCGGTCGTGGTCCTGGCCCCGGCGACGCCATCCGACTGCTTCGCCATCGCGCTGGAGGCGGTACGGATCGCCACCAGGTACCGCACCCCCGTGATCATCCTGTCCGACGGCTACCTGGCCAACGGCTCCGAGCCCTGGCGCATCCCCGAGGTGGCCGGGCTGCCGAAGCTGCGTGACGAGTTCTCGTTCTCCAGCCCGGGTGACTGGAACGGCGCGGACGGCAAGCCTGACTTCCGGCCCTACCAGCGGAATCCTGACACCCTGGCCCGGCCGTGGGCGATTCCGGGTACCCCCGGCCTGGAGCACCGGATCGGCGGGATCGAGAAGGCGGACGGATCCGGCACGATCTCCTACGATCCGGCTAACCACGACCGGATGGTCCGGCTCCGCCAGGCGAAGGTCGACGGCGTCGCGGCCGGCCTGGGGCCGCTCGAGGTGGACGACCCGGACGGCCAGGCCAAGGTCCTGGTGCTGGGCTGGGGATCCACGTTCGGCTCCATCGGCACCGCGGTCCGCCGGATCCGGCTGGCCGGCGGCTCGGTGGCCCAGGCCCACCTGCGTCACCTGTCCCCGTTCCCGGCCAACCTCGGCGACGTCCTGGCCAGCTACGACAAGGTGCTCGTCCCGGAGATCAACCTGGGGCAGCTCGCGCTCGTGCTGCGCGGGCGCTACCTGACCGATGTGATCTCCTACAACCGGGTGCGCGGCCTGCCGTTCCGGGCCGCCGAACTGGCCGGCGTGATCCAGGATGTGATCGAGAATGTCTGACCCTCCCGCGGGCGGCGGGCCCGTGAACAGCCCGGCCAACGACGGCGCGCTGGAGGCCAGCCGCCGCCCCGCCTCGCTGACCCTCGTGCCGGTGGCCGACGAGAAGCTCGCCACCAGGGACTTCAAGTCCGACCAGGAAGTTCGCTGGTGCCCTGGGTGCGGCGACTACGCGATCCTGGCCGCGTTCCAGGCGTTCCTGCCCGAGCTGGAGATCCCCCGGGAGAACCTGGTGATCATCTCGGGCATCGGGTGCTCGTCCCGGCTGCCCTACTACGTGGACACCTACGGGATGCACTCGATCCACGGGCGGGCGCCGGCCATCGCGACCGGGCTGGCCGCCTCCCGCCCCGACCTGTCGGTCTGGGTGATCACCGGGGACGGGGACGCGCTGTCGATCGGCGGCAATCACCTGATCCACGCGCTGCGGCGGAACGTGAACATCAACATCCTGCTGTTCAACAACCGCATCTACGGCCTGACGAAGGGCCAGTACTCGCCCACGTCGGAGCAGGGCAAGATCACCAAGTCGTCCCCGTTCGGGTCGCTGGACACCCCGTTCAACCCGGTCTCGCTGGCTCTCGGCGCCGAGGCCAGCTTCGTGGCCCGCACCATCGACTCCGACCGCAAGCACCTGACCGGCGTGCTGCGCGCGGCCGCCGATCACCGCGGCGCCGCGTTCGTGGAGATCTACCAGAACTGCCCGATCTTCAACGACGACGCGTTCGCGCCGCTGACCAGCCCGGGGTCCCGGGATGACACGCTGATCCGGCTGGAGGACGGCGAGCCGGTCAGGTTCGGTGCCGACCGCAGCCGCGGGCTGCGGTTCGGCCGCACCGGGTCCCTGGAGGCCGTGGACGTGGCCGGCGCCGACCCGGAGTCCCTGGTCGTGCACGACGCGCACGCAGCGGACCCGTCCTACGCGTTCGCCCTGTCCCGGCTGGACCGCGCGGACTTCGCGCACACCCCCATCGGCGTGTTCCGCCAGCAGCCGCGGGCCAGCTACGACGATCTGATGGCCGAGCAGATCTCCGCAGCCCGGGCCCGGCGGGGCGAGGGGGACCTGGCCGAGCTGCTGGCCGGCTCGGACACCTGGCAGGTCGGCTGAGCAGGTCAGGTATCGTCGCGCGATGAGCGTCCGCGTCGAGCGGGACGGTCCGGTCACCACGGTCATCCTGGACCGGCCGGCCGTGCGCAACGCGGTGGACGGGCCGACCGCCGCCGCGCTGGCGGACGCGTTCCGCCAGTTCGATGCGGATGACAGCGCCCGCGCCGCCGTGCTGTACGGCGCGGGCGGCACGTTCTGCGCTGGAGCCGACCTGAAGGCCATCGGCGGCCCGGACGGGAACCGGGCCGAGCCGGACGGCGACGGGCCGATGGGCCCGACCCGGATGCGGCTGTCCAAGCCGGTCATCGCGGCGATCAGCGGGCACGCGGTCGCTGGCGGGCTGGAACTGGCGCTGTGGTGCGACCTGCGGGTGGCCGAGGACGACGCGATCCTGGGCGTGTTCTGCCGCCGGTGGGGCGTGCCGCTGATCGACGGCGGCACCGTCCGGCTGCCCCGGGTCGTGGGCCTGGGCCGGGCGCTGGACCTGATCCTCACCGGCCGCCCGGTCCCGGCGGCCGAGGCACTGGCCATGGGCCTGGTCAGCCGGGTAGTCCCGGCCGGGGAGGCGCGCGGCGCGGCGGAGGCGCTGGCTCGTGACCTCGCCGCGCTGCCCCAGGCCTGCCTGCGCAGTGACCGGCAGTCGGCGCTCGAGAGCCTGTCCCTCACCGAGGATGCCGCGCTGGCCGGGGAGTTCCGCCACGGCATGTCCGCGCTGGCCGCCCCGGGGCTGGCGGACGAGATCGGCCGGTTCCGTGCTAGCCCGGGGGGACGCCCCCCGCTCCGCTTTCCCGGGGGACTACCCCCGGAGCCCCCGGCCCCCGCGATCGCTGACTCAGAGGGGACACGGCTCCGCCGCACCCCGCCTCGTCAGCCAATGCCCGGGGGGACGACCCCCGCTCCGCTTTCCCGGGGGACTACCCCCGGAGCGCCCGGCCCCGCGATCGCTGACGAGGCGCGCCTGACGGGGACCGCTGATGGTGGCCCGCCGCCCGCCCTGGATCACCGCAGCGGGGAACCGTACAATTACGAAAAGTGACACCCGCAGATCATCGTGGTCGCCGCGGGGCACTTCGACGTTCGGGGGACGCTATGACAGGACGCGCATGGCAGGCAGGCCGGGCTGGACCGGCACGCGGCACGGGACGGACGGGGCGGCGGGCATGACCGGGCGCGCGGGCAAGACCCGGAATATCTGGCTCACCTGGCTGGTCTGGCCCTTCCTCACGCTGGGCATCTACCACCTCGTCTGGTGGTACAAGATCAACCGCGAGGCGCGCGACTTCGACGAGAACATCGCGGTGGAGCCGGTACTGTCCTTGCTGGCCGTCGCGATCGGCTGGATCATCATCGTCCCGCCATTCGTGTCGGTCTACCGGACCGGCGAGCGGATCGCCCAGATGCAGGAAGACGCGGGCATGGAGCGCTCCTGCAACGGCTGGATCGGCCTGGTGCTCAGCTTCTTCGCCTCGCTGCACTCGCTCTACTACCAGTACGAGCTCAACCGGATCTGGGCCCGCCTGGGTCACCCGGATGAGGGTTCGCTGGTGGCCCTGCCCGTCGCCGCGGGAGGCCCGCCCTCGATGCCGGACCGGCTCGGCGCCCAGCCTCAGAACACAGAGTCTCAAACCCCCAGCCTCCAGCCGCGGACCCTCCAGCCACCGACGTTCCGGCCACTGAGCCACCGACCACGGAGCCTCAGGCGGCGCGGTCCGGCGGCGCTCCGGGCCTGAGCCCGGACGGGACGTCGAACAGCACCCCCGGGGATGGGGACCCCTCCACCGAGGCGTAACCACCGGCTAGCAGGGGCTCCCCGCCGGAGACCTCATCCAGGCTCTGGCCCGCGGGCTCGGGCAGGGCCCGGGTCAGCATCAGGCCGAGCACCGAGATCCCCGCGGTGAGCAGCAGCGTGCCGCGCAGCCCGAGGGACGACTGCAGCAGCGGGAAGAGGAACACGCCGATGAAGGCCCCGAGCTTGCCGATTCCCGCCGAGATACCGTGCCCCGTGGCCCGCATGGTGACCGGGAACACCTCGCTCGGCATGACGAACGTGGTCATGTTCGGCCCGAACTCGGTGAAGAAGTAGCTGATCCCGTAGACCAGCAGGAACGGCACCACCGCGGTGGTCAGCCCCGGCACCAGCCCGATGATGGCGAAGCACAGCGCCATCATGGCGAAGCCGATCAGCTGGAGCCGCCGGTGGCCGATCCGGTCCATCCGGGCGATGCCGAGCAGGTAGCCCGGCACCGCAGCCACCACGAAGATGACCAGCTGGATGGCGATCGTGGTCAGGGTCGAGGAATTGGGTGAGATCAGCCCGATGATCTGCGGCGTGGAGATCGTGTTGCCGTAGTAGGCGTAGTCCAGCAGGAACCAGCAGCCGGCCGTGCCGGCCAGCGTCACCAGCCACCGGCGGTTGGTCAGGAACGAGCGCAGGCCCATCTGATGCGTGATGGCCGGCCTCGGTTCCGCGACCACCCGTCCCTCGCTGAACTGGGCCAGGCCGACGACCGCGGCGTCGTGCAGGCCCTGGACCTGGGCCTGGTAGCGGGGCGACTCCGGCATCGTGCGGCGCAGGTAGACCACGGCGGCGGCCGGGATCGCCCCGAGCCCCAGCATGATCCGCCACGCCAGACCATCGCTGACGCCCGCGCCGAGCAGCAGCAGCGCGACCAGGGGGCCCACGATGAGGCCGAGCGCCTGCGTGGAGAACACCATCCCGACGAGCTTCCCGCGGTCCCGGCGGTTGGCGTACTCACTCATCAGCACCGCACTGACGGGGTAGTCACCACCAACGCCGAAGCCCAGCACGAAGCGGAAGACAATCAGCACCCAGAAGGACGGGGACAGCGCCGAACCCAGCGCACCGGCGACCATGATCGCCGCGACCAGCCAGTACACCCTCTTACGGCCGAGGAGGTCGGCGATCCGGCCGAACACGAACGCGCCGAGGAAGGCCGCGGCCAGCATCGTGCTGTTCAGCAAGGCCAGCCGGCCTGAATCCAGGTGCCACTGCTGCTTGATCAGTGTGGCGGCGATCCCGATGACGAACAGGTCGTAGGCGTCGGTGAAGAACCCCATGCCAGAGACCAGCACCGCCCGGAGATGAAATCGGCTGATCGACGCCTCATCCAGGGCATTCGCCAGGCCCTGGGATCGGGTTTCCGCCACCAACGACCCCTTTGCGCGTGCGGCTGTCCGCTTACCGGCCTTCTCCCGTGACGAACGTACGTCATTTAAGCAAAGTGATACCGACGTGAAAATGAACGGAAGATGAACGAGCGCGGGAGGCGGGCGTCTGCTACGCCAGCCAGCCCGGCTGGCTGCCCGCTCCGGGACGTCAGCCAGCCCGGGACGTTGGCCGGCCAGGACACGACCATGGTCCCTCCCGCCGCGGCCGCACCGCGAGGACTATCGGAGTGGCGCAGTTTCCCGTCCGGAAGCACGGTGGTCCCGATGTCCACACCCCACCCGCACTCTCCTGCTGACCTGGCCCTCGCCCCGGTGCTGATCGGCATCGAGCGCAACCTGGCCCGGCTGCGCGACGGAGCGGACCTCGAGTTCGCCCTCGCCCTGGCCCTGAACGACGACAAGTGCTGGTATCACTCCGCCGCCGAGCGGGCCCGCCGGCTGCTGCAGGCCGCCATCCGCGAGGTCGACCTGCACGGGTGGACGGTCAGCCCGACGCCGGACTGGCACGGGCTCGCGGTCTCGCACGGCGAGTACAGCGTGCCGATCATGCTGGGCAGGCGGCTCACCGGCTACATCGAGCAGGGCGCCACCGCGGCCCAGCCCGTGGGCTGAGCAGCCGATGACCGCGCAGGCGCGGAACACCCTGCCGCCGGAACTGCCGGCGCGGCCGCGATCCACAGCCTGTGGGCAAAGCTGTCCCGCCCATGGCACGAACTGCGGAGTAACATCCGTAGCCTTGTGGAAACCCGCGCTGCCCACCGCACCGGGCGGGCCCGGGCAGCACGGGCCCGCGCAGCGCATCTCGCGGACCCACTTCCGTAATGCCGTAGGCACTGCAATACTGCGTTTATGCCGGCTCTCAGCGTCGCCCTGCTCAACCTCAAGCCGGGCACGGGGAAGACCACCTCGGCGGTCTGGCTGGCCCACATCTTCGCCCAGTCCGGGAGGCCTGTCCTGCTCGTGGACGCAGACCCGTCCGGCAGTGCCCTGGAGTGGTCCGACCTGGCGGCCATGGACCCCGGGCTCCCGCCGCGGATGGCCTTCCCGTTCCGGATGGTGGCCCTGCCCTCGCGCAGCCTGCACCAGCGCGTTGCCGAGATCGCCCACCCGGAAGACGTGGTGATCATCGACGCCCCGCAGCTGGAGGACCACGCGGGCATCGCCCGGTCGGCAATGCGGTACGTGGACGAGATCGTGATCCCGTGCGCGCCGAGCCCTATCGAGATCAACCGCACCACCCCGGTGCGGGAAGAGATCAGCGAGGTCGAGGCGTTCCGCGAGCGGCCCGCGCGGGCCGCGGTGCTGCTGAACCGGTGCATCACGCGGGCGCACTCCACCACTAGTGCCCGTGAGGTGCTGGAGGGCCTAGGCTATGACGTGCTGCGGACGGCTGTGCCGAGACGCGAGGTGTACGCCCAGAGTTTCGGTGTGCCGATTCCCGAGATAGGCCGCGACGTGTGGCGCGGCGTGGCCCACGATCTCATCGAGCGATGCGTTCCCCTCGGGAAGGTGCCGTCATGACAACGGAGCGGGAGCGACGCAAGGCGCAGATGGCGGCCGCCGCCACGAGGCGCACGGAGCCGGGGGCCGCCCCGGCGGGCAAGACGGCGATCCGGTCGAAGCCGGTCAGGATCACGCTCGACCTGAGCCCGGAGCTGTACCGGGAACTTACCCGGTGGGCGCACTCGGCGGCAATCGAGCTGGATGTCCCGCGTATCGCGCTGGCGGACGCGGTCCGGGCCATGATCCGGGTCACCACGGAGAGCCCGGACGAGGTCCTCGAGCGGCTCCGCCGCGACCGGGAGCAGTAACCCGCCGATGTACAGTGCAGGACAGGTCCCTGCCAGCTATGCGGAGGGTGTCGTGGCCGGACGAAAGTGGAGCGATCTCAGCAAGCCCACGCAGCGGCTGATCATCGTGGGAGCCGCCGTGGAGACCAGCCTCAAGGCCGCAGCCCTCGTGGACATGAAGCGCCGCCCGGCAAGCGAGATCCGGGGCAAGAAATGGATGTGGGTCCCGGTCCTGACCATCGTCAATTCCGCCGGCCTCGCGCCAGTGGCTTACTTCCTGTGGGGCCGCCGCCGCGGATAGCCGCACAGCCGCCGGGTGAACCGCGGCCCGGGAAGGGGAGACCGGCCCCCGGTCAGGGAGTCACGGGCATCCAGCCGTCGGCATCCGTGGACGGTGCGAGATCCTGCTGGGCCTCGACCTCGGCGAGCCGGCCGGCGAGAGCCTGATGGACCAGGCGGTACGCGTCCGATCCGAGCAGGAGACGACGGGGCGGGTCCGGGGAAAGCGCCGCGCCGATCATGGCCGCGACCACCTTGGCCTGGTCACCTGGCATCTGCTCGACCGGCAGCGGATCCCGGTCCACCGGGGTCTCCTGGTACGCCGGGCTGGCCGGGACCCGCGTGGCTGCCTGGTAGAAGCTGGTGCGGATCATCCCGGGCTCGACCAGGATCGTGCGGATCCCGAACGGCTCGACCTCGACGGCTAGCGCCTCGTAGAAGCCCTCGATGCCCCACTTGGCCGCGTGGTACATCGAGAACGCGGGAAACGCGATGTGCCCGCCCATGCTCGACATCTGCATCAGCAGGCCACCCCCCTGAGCCCGCAGATACGGGAGGACCGCGCGGGCGAGCTGGATCGAGGCGGTCAGGTTGGTGGAGATCACCGCCTCCACCTGGGCGTCGGTCAGGTCCTCCGCGGCACCGAACACGCCGTACCCGGCGTTGGAGACCACCACGTCAACCCGCCCCAGGTCGGCGAACGCTTCCCGGACCACCCGGCGCATCTGCCCGGTGTCGGTGACATCGAGGGCACGCACCCACAGCCGGTCCCCGTACTGGGCCGCCAGGTCGTCCAGCTGACCCGGCCGGCGCAGCGTGGCGGCCACGCGGTCACCACGGGCGAGCAGCTGCTCGGTCAGCTCCCGGCCGAAACCGCGGGAGGCTCCGGTCACGAACCACGTGGTGGGCGGGTTGCTTTCGCGCTGGCTCATCCCACCATGATCCCTGATGGCGGTAACGTCCCCGGGGGCGCCCGGGAACCCGCCCGCGGCACGGCCGGTGGTGAGCCTGCGGAGAGCCGTTCCCGGCTGCCTGCCGGATCCCGCCGGCGGCTCAGCGCCCTGCCCACCAGCACCTCTAATGGCCTGCTGCGGACCTTGTCCGGCACGGCCGCGCAGATGCTAGCGTTCACCGCGCCGGGCTCACCAGCGGACGTGCCGGTCGTGAAGATTAAATATCTCCATTGCGTATATCCGTATTGCGCATAGCCGTACGCCCAGCGCACACTAGGATCCCCGCAATGCTCTTCCGTGGGCTGGGTTGGTTGTGAAGGCAGGCCTCGGACGCCGGTGTCTCGGACGCCGTGTGCGACGGGCGCTGACGTCGAGGAGACGGAATGGCGCGTCAGGAAACGAGCGGCGTGGCCCTGAGCATCTACAGATCACCAGATGCCCCTTGCTGAAGGGGACCGCCGCGGCACCGATGCGACCGCCGCGCGGCCCCTTCTGTGCGATACGACCTCAAGGAGATCGATGACAGATGAGTGACCAGACTGGGCAATCCGGTAGAACCAGCCAGGCCGCCGGCATGAGCCGGCGCGGCCTGCTGCGCGCGGCCGGCACCGGCGCGGTGGTTGTGGGGGGTGGCGGGCTGCTGGAGGCGTGCAGCAGCGGCATCAAGGGTGCGAGCTCGGGCAGCACCAAAGGCATCACGATCGGCTGGATCCACCCGCTGACCGGTGCCCTGGCCGGGTTCGGCGCGCCAGACAACTGGGTGATCTCCAAGATCAAGCAGACCACCCCGTACAAGAGCGGGTTCAAGATCGGGGCCAAGACCTACGCCGTCACGATCAAGTCCTACGACACCCAGTCGAGTCCGACCCGGGCCGGTGACTTGGCCAAGTCGGCCATCCTGAGCGACGGCGTGGATCTGCTGCTGGCGTCGTCCACGCCGGAGACCGTCAACGCGGTAGCCAGCCAGGCCGAATCGCTCGGCACGCCGCTGATCTGCTCGAACATCCCGTGGGAGGCCTGGTACATCAACCTCGGCGGCAACCCGCAGAAGCCGACGGTCAAGCCCAAGTACGTGGTGATGTACTTCCTCGGCGCCGAGCACCTGGCCAAGGCCTTCATCCCGATGTGGGACCGGATCCACTCCCAGCTGCACACTGACAAGGTGGTCGCCGCCGCGTTCCCCAACGACTCGGACGGCAATGCCTTCCGCGCGGTGTTCCCGCCGATCGTCAAGGCGGCGGGCTACAAATTCGAGATGTCCTCGCCCTACCCGGACGGGACCACGAACTACTCCTCGATGATCTCCCAGTTCAAGGCGGCCGGCGCCGACTTCTTCACCAACGTGCCGCTGCCGCCCGACTTCGCCACCATGTGGAAGCAGGCGGTGCAGCAGGGCTTCAAGCCGAAGCTGGCCACCGTGGCCAAGGTGCTGCTGTTCCCGACCGACGCTTACGCGCTCGGGAACCTGGTGAACAACGTGGCCACCGACGCCTGGTGGGCGCCGTCGCTGCCGTGGAAGTCCTCGTTCACCGGGGAGACCTGCCAGCAGATGGCCAACGAGTTCGAGGCCACGACCCACGGGCAGTGGAACTCCAACATCAGCAACTACAGCCTGTTCGAGGCGGCCCATGCGGCCCTTACCTCGGTGAGCGACCCGCACGACAAGGCCGAGGTCGCCGACGCCATCCACAAGGTGAACATCCAGGCGCTGGCCGGGCCGCTGAACTTCGCCTCCGGCGGCCCCGCGCCGGGCGTCGCGATCACCCCGCCGGTCGGCGTGCAGTGGCAGAAGGGAACCAAGTACCTGCTGGAGATGCAGGTGGTCGACAACACGCTGCAGCCACAGGCGAAGATCACCGCCGACCTGAAGCCGACGAACACGTGACCAGATGAGCGAGCCGGAGGGCCGCAAGGCGCCACGCGGGCAAGCGGCAGCCGGGACATGACGGACCCGCTGCTCGAGCTCGACCACGTGACGAAACGGTTCGGCCGGGTCGTCATCGCGGAGGACCTGTCGCTGACCGTCGGCCCGGCGGAGGTGGTGGGGATCGTGGGGCCGAACGGGGCTGGCAAGACCAGCCTGTTCGGCCTCATCTCCGGGGATCTCGCCCCCGGCGGGGGCGAGATCCGCTTCGCCGGGCGCGCGGTCACCAGGCTGGACGCGGCCGCGCGGTCCAGGCTGGGCGTCGGCCGCACGTACCAGGTGCCACGGCCGTTCGGGGACATGACCGTGTTCGAGAACCTGCTCGTCGCCGCCCAGCAGGGCGGCGGGCTGCGGCGGCGCGCCAGTTACGCCGCCGCGGTCGGGGCGCTGGACCGGACCGGCATGTCCGGCCAGGCGAACGTGCCGGCCGAGCGGCTCGGGCTGCTGCAGCGCAAGCGGCTGGAGCTGGCCCGCGCCCTGGCCACGCAGCCCACGCTGCTGCTGCTGGACGAGGTGGCAGGCGGCCTCACCGACCCGGAGGTCGCCCAGCTGGTCGGGATCGTCCGTGATGTCAACGCCGAGGGCATCGCGGTGATCTGGATCGAGCACGTGGTGCGTGCACTCACCCCCGTGGTGAGCCGGCTGATCTGCCTGGCCGGCGGCAGGTTCGTCGGCGACGGGCCGCCCGCCGCCGTGCTGGCCGAGCCCGCGGTCCGCGAGGTCTTCCTCGGCACCGAGGTCACCGCCGCGCTGGCCGGCGGGTCCCTGGAGGCACCCCCGGCAGTGAACGGGGAGGGCGCGGTGGATGGCGGCCCGGGCGGGCGGGAGGCATCATGAGCGAGCGGACGACGCCGTGACCAGACCGGAAAACGGCGCCCGGCCGGAAAGCGGCACGCCGCTGCTGGAGGTCAGCGGCCTGGTCGTGCACCACGGCCAGCTCCGGGCCCTCGACGGCATCACGCTGCGCGTGTTCCCCGGCGAGGTCTACGCGATCATCGGGGCGAATGGCGCGGGCAAGTCGACGCTGCTGCGCACGATCGCCGGCCTGCATCACCCGACGAAGGGCTCGGTCCGGCTGGACGGCCAGGACGTGACCAGGCTGCGGCCCGAGCGCCGGGCCAGACAGGGGGTCGTCCTGGTACCGGAAGGCAGGCGGCTGTTCGGGTCACTATCCGTTGAGGAGAACCTGCAGGTCGGCGACTCGTACGCGCGGCCGGGCCCGTGGACCATCGAACGGGTCTACCAGACGTTCGACTGGATGCGCGAGCGCCGCAGCCAGCTCACCGCCCAGCTCTCCGGTGGTGAGCAGCAGACGGTCGCCATCGGCCGGGCCCTGGTCGCCAACCCTCGCGTCCTGCTGCTCGACGAACTGTCGCTCGGCCTGGCGCCCGTCGTCGTCCAGCGCATCTACGGCATGCTGCCGCAGATCCTGGCCACCGGCCTCACCGTGCTGCTCGTCGAGCAGGACGTGAGCCAGGCCCTCCGGGTGGCATCGCACATCCACTGCCTGCTGGAGGGCCGCACCACCCTGGAAAGCAGGCCCGCCGACGTGACCGCGGCCCAGGTCGAGGCGGCCTACTTCGGCCTGGCTGACGCCGCCCCGGCCAGCCGGCCCGGCGGAGAGAGTGAGCCGTAATGGCCTGGGTAAACGCCATCATCCAGGGCGTGCTGACCGGCGGGCTCTACGCGCTGTTCGCCTGCGGGCTGTCGCTGATGTTCGGGGTGATGAAGGTGGTGAACCTCGCGCACGGCGACCTCGCCGTGGTCGCGGGTTACATCGCGATCGGCGTCATCACCGTCACCCACGTCCCCGTGCTCTGGTCCTTCCTCATTGTGGTCCCGGTGATGGCGCTGCTTGGCTACGTGCTGCAGCGCACGGTCATCCAGAGCGCACTCGACCGTAGCGTGCTCATCACGCTGCTGGTCACCTTCGGCCTGTCGGTGGTGATCGAGAACGGCCTGCTCCAGTTCTTCACCGCGAACAGCCGCGCGATCGGCACCGGGCTGCCCCTGGTGACCGGTTCCTTCACGCTCGGCTCGCAGATCCAGATCGGTTACCTGCTCGTGGTGGTCTTCGCAGTCGCCGTGGTGGTGCTGCTCGGGCTGCAGTACTTCCTGTCCGCGTCCAGGTACGGCCGCCTGATCCGCGCCGTCGCCGACGACCGGGAGGCAGCCCAGCTGGCCGGGGCCGACTACCGGCACGTGTTCGGCATCGCGGCGGCGCTCGCGTTCGGCACCGTGGCGCTGGCGGGCATCGCCTACGGCATGTACTCCCAGCTCCAGCCGACCACGGGCACCGACACCATCCTGCTGTTCGCGTTCGCGGCGGTGGTGATCGGGGGGCTCGGCTCCCTGTGGGGCACCCTGCTCGGCGGCGTGGTGCTGGGCGTGGCCCAGCAGATCGGCGCCCAGATCAATATCTCCGACGAGGTCCTCGCCGGGTACATCGTGTTCCTCGCCGTGCTCGTACTCCGCCCGCAGGGCCTCATCTACCGGAGGACGCAGTCATGAGCATGGTCACGGAAGCCGGCACCCGCCCGGCAGCGGGGTTCCGGGTCACCCGGTCACAGAGGAACGTGGCCTGGACCGGGATCGCCGCGCTGATTGTCGTCGCCGTGCTGGCGATGTTCCCCTACATCGTGTACTCGGGCACCACCACCATCATCGTGCAGGCGTTCATCGTGCTCACGATGGCGAGCATGTGGAACCTGCTGGCGGGATACGCGGGCCTGGTCTCGGTGGGGCAGCAGGCGTTCGTGGGCCTCGGCGCGTACTTCGTGCTGATCCTCGCCATCCACGGCACCTCGCCGTTCGCCGCGCTGCCGGTCGCCGCGATCGGCTGCGGCGTGGTGGCCCTGCCGTTGTGGTGGCTGGTCTCCCGGCTGCGCAGCGGGTACTTCGCGATCGCCACCTGGGTGCTCGCCGCGACCATCATGCTCATCATCGAGAAGTTCTCCTCGATCGGCGGCGGGACCGGCATGCCGCTGCCCGGCCTGTCCGGGCTCAGCCCGGCACTGCTCACCGCGTATACCTACTGGGCGGGGCTGGCGGTCACGGTGCTGGCGCTGGCCGCCATGTACCTGCTGCTGCGCGGCAGGCTCGGGCTGGTGCTCACCGCCATCCGCGACGACGAGGTGGCCGCGCGCAGCTCCGGGGCGCGGGTCGGCCTGGCCCGGCTGCTGGTGTTCGTCGTGGCCGGAGCGGGCTGCGGTGCCGCGGGCGCCCTGCTCGCGATCAGTCAGCTCCAGGTGCAGCCGGGCGCGGTCTTCAGCGTGCAGTGGACGGCGGAGATGGCGTTCGTGACCAACATCGGCGGGCTGGGCACGATCGAGGGCCCGATCATCGGCACGGCGGTGTACATGGTGCTGCAGCAGACGCTGGCGTCCTACAACGCGTGGTACCTGATCATCCTGGGCCTGGTGGCGATCGTCGTGGCCCTGTTCGCCCGCCGGGGGCTGTGGGGGCTGGTGGATGCCCGCCTGAACGTGCGGCTGTTCCCCGTCGGGTACTGGATCCGCTTCGCCGGCGAGGGGAGGCGCGGCGGAGCCGTGTCCTCGCCGAGCCGGCGATTAACCCGGCAGCCGCAGCAGACGACGTGCATACGGGTGCGGGAACGTTGGGGGTTCCGGGGGCTCGGGCCCCCGGGCTAACCGGTGCGCTCGACCACGTACTCGCAGAGGCCCTCGAACGCGGCGCGGGCCGGGACGTCGGGCAGGCCGGTGATCTGCTCACGGGCCGCGGCCGCCCAGTGCCGCAGGTCCGCCCGGGCTTCGGCCATCGCAGGGTTGGCCCGCAGCAGGCCCAGGGCTTCCGCGTGCAGGCCCGGATCGGTGAGGTCAGCGGAGGCCAGCAGGTCGCGGAGCCGCGCGTCGGCCGCCCGGCTGGCGCCCAGCGCGTGCAGCACAGGCAGGCTGCGCACTCCTTCCCGCAGGTCCGTGCCGGGTGTCTTGCCGGACTGCTCAGAGTCGCTGGCCACGTCGAGGATGTCGTCGGACAGCTGCCAGGCCACGCCGATCGCCTCGCAGGCTGGCTCGATCCGGGCCACCACCTCGGCCGGCGCGTCGGAGTACATGGCCCCGAAGTGGCCGGCCGTGGCCACCAGCGACGCGGTCTTGTCCTTGACCACGCGCAGGTAGTGCTGCAGCGGGTCCTGGCCGGGCCGGGGCCCGATGGTCTCCGCGATCTGCCCGCTCACCAGCCGGGTGAACGTGTCCGCCTGGATGCCGACCGCCTCCGGGCCGAGCGAGGCCAGGATCTGCGAGGCCCGGGCGAACAGGAAATCGCCGGTCAGGATCGCGATCGTGTTGGTCCACCGGGAGTTGGCGCTCTGATGGCCGCGGCGGATGGCCGCCTCGTCCATCACGTCGTCGTGGTAGAGGGTGGCCAGGTGGGTCAGCTCGACCACCACCGCCGCCTCCACCACGCCCGGCGCGGACGGGTCGCCGACGTGCGCGGCCAGC
>Ga0137375_10002968_pt1 | contig 20072 bp, 16 predicted proteins | sample SagtaG_24_FD_104936 | JGI IMG/M metagenome (GOLD analysis project Ga0137375, IMG submission 104936) | Vadose zone soil microbial communities from Sagehorn Ranch, Mendocino, California, USA - Sage1_R_113_16 metaG | ecosystem: Environmental > Terrestrial > Soil > Vadose zone | place: USA...
AGCGTTGTCGTTGCCATCCTGTCAACCCTTTGAACTCGATTTCTACCTATTCATTTCCCACACCGGGCGATTTTTTTCACGATTTTCCCATCGGACGCCAGAATTCGCAAGCGGCTGGTTCGCTACGGGTGCTTGCTCAGGGCGCGTCCTGCGGGTAGCATGGCTGAGGCGGCTGGCGGGCCGGCTAACCAGCCGTTGCAGCAGACGGGGCCGGCATCACGGCTTTTCGAGGTATGAATACTCTCCGGCCGGCCCCGCTGCTGAACTTGGTCGTTCGCCCGCGATGAAATGAGGATGCCCGGACAACAACCCGGCGCTCGGTCTTGTGTGCATGTCCGGCGAGAAGTTATACTCGGCGCGAGGCAAGGATGTGGCCTGACGAAAGGGGCAGCCGACAATGAGCACGATTGTAGTTGATCGCGATTCCATCCGGATTCCTTCGTGGGTCCAGGATCTGGAATCCTTTCATCGCTGGGTTGACTCGGAGGACTTCCCGGAGAAGGTGCGGGTTTGTTACCTCAATGGAGAGGTGTGGGTCGATATGAGCAAGGAGCAGTTCTACACCCATAACAAGGTGAAAGGTGAGTTCGCCTTTGTGCTGCTGGGACTCGTCAAGGCGGGTCAGTTGGGCGAATATCTCCATGACGGGATGCTAATCACCAACGTCGAAGTGGAGTTCAGCGCCGGACCTGATGGCGCTTTCGTCGCGCGCGAGACGCTCGCCAGCGGCCGCGCTCGCTTCATCGCAGGACGGAAGGAAGGCTACGTCGAACTGGAAGGCACGCCCGACATGGTCCTGGAAGTCGTCAGCGACAGCTCGGTGCAAAAGGATACCGTCGATCTCCGCGATTTGTACTGGAAGGCCGGTATCCCGGAATACTGGCTGGTCGATGTCCGCGGTGAACGCCTCTCGTTCGATATTCTGCGCTGCGCCGCGAAGGGATATGTCGCCGTCCGCAAGCAAGGGGGTTGGCTCAAGTCCACTGTCTTTGGCAAATCCTTCCGCTTGGCCCGCGCCAACGACGAGGACGGCAACCCCGAACTGTCCCTTGAGGTACGCTAATCCATCAGGCGTCGAGAAGTTGCTCGACCAGGCGATGGATCTCGGCGCGGACGCGCTCGACGCCCCGTTCGTAATACTGCGTTTGCTCGGCGATCTCGGCGATACTGTGGCCTTGCAAACTCAGATCGAAAATCTGCCGCTTCAGGGGCGAACTGAGTTGACCGGCGACGTGCTCGACGGTATCCGCCAGGATCGCCGCCTCCTCCGGTCCCGGCTCGCGCTGCTGCGGCACCGCACTCTCCTCGTCGCCTTGCAGCCAGCCGGCGTGGGCCTCGCGCGCCGCGTCGCGGCGTTTGGCCCCGTACAGGTCGAACTGCCGACCGCACTTCCGCAGGGTAAATAGCACCAGCAGGCTCCACAATTGCTCCGGGCTGTCGAGGTCGAAGCGACCGGCGGAGCAGCGCAGAAAGAAACTGTGGAACGCGGACTGCACAATGTCCTCCGGATCGACCTTCGCGCGCAAACGCGGGCCAAGCCGCGCCCGCGCCAGGGCGACCAGACGCGCGGCGTAGTGGGCGAACAACTTCGCGGCTGCGTTCTCGTCGCCGGCGAACAGGCCGGAACGCAACTCCAGAAACGAATCCGATGCGGACATCGGCAGCCCTCCGCAAACCTCCCAACGCTTGCAAAGCTCGATTTTACCAGAGCCGCCACCGCGGACAATTTTTTTCAACGCGTGTCGGCTCCGCGACCGCCTTTCCCATTTACCTCCCAGACGCTCTCCAACTCGATCCTGATCCCCTGGAAGGAGGTCGCTCATGTTCCGTCGCTGGCTCCGTTCCCTCTTCCGTTGTGAGAAACCCCGGCGGGTGGTTCCGTCGGCCGCCCGTCGGCGTTCTGTGCGCCCGCAGGTGGAATGCCTCGAAGCGCGCGAAGTGCTGACCGCGGGTCAATCCTTCTTGCCGGGCGCCGCCCTCATTGGTGTGTTCGACCCCGGCAACGCCAACTGGTATCTGCGCCACGACGCCAACGCCGGCGCGCCCGACGCGGGCACATTCGCCTACGGTGACGGTGGCTGGAAGCCAGTGGTCGGCGACTGGGACGGCGACGGCCTCAGCACGATCGGCGTCGTTGATCCGACTACGGAGACCTGGTATCTACGCAATGCGAACGCCCCCGGCGCTCCCGATGTAACCGCCGCCTTCCAGTACGGGGCTCCCGGCTGGATCCCCATCGCCGGCGACTGGACCGGCAGCGGGCACACCGGCATCGGTGCCGTCGATCCGGTCACCGAGACCTGGTATCTGCGGCACACTCCAGACATGGGTGCCCCGGACGTCAGCCCGTTCGCTTACGGCGGCGCGGGCTGGTTCCCGGTGGTCGGCGACTGGGACGGCAACGGCACGTGCAACATCGGCGTCGTCGATCCGGCGAGCGGTACCTGGCATCTGGGCGGTGTGCCCGCGCCGGGCGGTGTCGATCAGTTCGCCTACGGTGCGGCGGGCTGGCTCCCCGTCGCGCTGGGAAACCTGCACCTCGATACCGGCACCCGGAACCCTCCTCAGAATCCCGAAATTTCCCTCAGTCCCGCTGCGGTGACGCTTTCGGTCAATCCGTTCGACCAGAACACGGCCTCAGGTTACCTGCATGTCACGAACACCGGGGCCTGGCTCAGTACCCTGGCCTATCAGGTGCATGGCCAGATCACGACTCCCGGCGGTCCGCTCACGCTCTCGGCGAACCCGCCGACAGGACGTGTCTTTGTTGGCATGGACTCCCTGGCTCAGCTCAGCGTCTCGGGTCTGAATACCCTGTCCGCCGGCACGTATACCGGCGTTGTGGAGGTCAGCGATCAGCACGGCATCGCAGCGAGCAAACAGGCGACGGTCAGCATGACGGTTCCCGTCCGTGACCAGGGTCCGACGATCAGCATCAGCCCGAGTTCGCTGGCTCTCACGCCCAACTCCGACGGCGACACGGCCTCCGGCGTGGTGACGATCAGCAACAGCGGAGCGGCCGGTAGCCTCCTGAACTACCAACTCGCAGGGTCGATCTCTGTGTCGGGGCGACCTAACCTGTCGCTCAGGGTCGATCACGATGCGGGGCTGCTCAGCGGCGGGCAGTCGCTGCAGATCCAGGTGGCCACATCGGGCCTGAGCACACTACCCGCTGGCACGTACAGCGGCGCCCTGCAGGTCAGCGACCGGAACAACGCGACGGCGAGCCGGCAAATCCCGGTCAGCGTGACCGTTAGCAGGGTGGCCTCGCCTGTCCCGGTGATCAGCCTGAGCGCCAGTTCGCTCACCCTGACTGCCAATGCTGGCAGCAACACGGCGTTTGGGTTACTGGCGATTACCAACGGCGGACCGGCGGGTAGCGTCCTGAACTATCAAATCGGCGGCCAGATGACGGGGGCCGGGTCGGGGAGCATCACGCTTTCGGCGGACTATCAGGCAGGGCAACTCAGTGCTGGCCAGTCCCAGCAGGTGCGGATCACCGCTTCCGGCCTGAGTACGCTCTCTGCCGGTACTTACAACGGGGCGTTGCTCGTCGTGGATCAGAACGGCGTTGCAACGAGCCGGCAGATCCCGCTCAGCGTGATCATCCCTGCAAGTTCTGGTGGCGGCAACGGCGGAGGAACTGGCACTCCGACGACCAACCCCGTCACGTACCGCGGGGACGTTGACTTCCGTGTCGGCGCCTACAACTCCGGCGGTTCGACCGTGCCGTCGTCGCTGGTGCATGGGACGATGACGCTCAGGATGAACCATTACGACACACCGAGCCATTGGGGCGTGGACGCCGACCTGACGACTGTCACCTTGCAGCAGCAGACGCCGACATTCGTCCGCGATGCGTTTGGCGACGTCTTTGCCATCAGCCTATCGGGGACTTATCACCTCAACGACTGGCTCCCGGCCGGCGGGGTGACGTCCCTCGATACGGGTGCTCCGTTCGAGATGCTGTTCCAACAGGACCAGGATAACGGGGTTTACCTGATGATCTCCGGCACCTTCCAGGGTGGCCGGTTTGTCGGCGCGGCGATCAACCCGGGACAAGACACCCTCGGCGGGCAACGCTTCCCCGGGTTCAATCCGCCGAACTATGCCTACGGCGGCGGCACAGGATACTACATCGCGAATCAGACTCAGGGTGTGTTGCTGCTGCGGACGTGAGCCGGTCGCTATAATGACTGCGTTCCCAAGGTGAAGGAGGAGCGCGTCGATGAGCGGTTCGTGGGCTCGTGTGAGCATCGCCGGCAAGGATGCCGACATTTACGATCCTGTTGGTGGCCGACCCCGTTTCGGCGTGCTGTTCCTGCACGGGGTCGGCCTCGAAACGCTCGCGGAGCGGCCGGCGTTTACCAATGTCCTTGCCGAACTGCGGCTCGCCTGCGTCTGCCCGCACGGCGGCCGCTGCTGGTGGGGCGACCGCGTCTGTGCCGAGTTCGACCCCAAAATCACCCCCGAGCGCTGCCTCCTCGATAGCGTCCTGCCGTTCTTCGCGACGCGCTGGGAAATCAAGCCGCCCGCCATCGGCCTCCTGGGGATCAGCATGGGTGGGCAGGGGGCGCTGCGCCTGGCGTTCAAGCACCCCAACCTGTTCCCCGTGGCAGCGGGCATTTCGTCGGCGCTGGACTATCACGAGTTCTACGGGCGCGGCACGCCTCTCGATGCCATGTACGACAGCAAGGAGCAGTGTCGCCAGGACACCGCCCTGATGCACGTGCCGCCAGTTCACCCCCCGCCGCACCTCTTCTTCTGCATCGACCCCGACGACACCGCCTGGTATCGCGGCAACGATCGCCTGCACGAGAAGTTGAACGCCCTGGGCGTGCCGCATACGCTGGACCTGACGACGCGCGCCGGCGGCCATTCGTGGCAGTATTTCGACCACATGGCCGGTCGAGCGCTGCGTTTCGTCCACGAGGGGCTGGAGCAAGAAAGCCGGCGCTTGCTGTAGGCTGGACGGGGGCGTATGCGAGTCGCACTGATGATTACCTGCCTGGGCGACGTGTTCTTCCCCGACGTCGGGGTAGCCACGGTGCGCTTGCTGCGCCGCCTCGGTGTCGAGGTCGATTTTCCGCAGGCGCAGACCTGTTGCGGGCAGCCGCACTTCAACAGCGGGTACCACGATGGCGCGCGTGAGCTGGCCCGGCACACCATCGCCGCGTTCGCCGGTGGGCAAACCGTCGTTACGCCCTCCGGTTCGTGCGCTGCGATGGTCAAACTTGAGTACCCGCATCTGCTGCACAACGATCTCGCCTGGCACGGCCGTGCCGAAGAACTCGCCCATAGAACCTACGAATTATCCGATTTTCTCGTGAATGTCCTGCGCATCGAGGACGTCGGCGCTCGCTTCGAGGGCCGAGCAACCTATCACATGGCCTGCCACTTGCGCGGCCTCGGCTTGCAGAGTGAACCGGAACGATTGCTACGGCATGTGCGCGGGCTGGAGTTGCTGCCGCTGGAACGCGCTGACGAGTGTTGCGGGTTCGGCGGGTCGTTCTCGGTGCGCTTCCCCGGCATCAGCGGCTCGATGGTGCGTGATAAGGCGGCATTCATCGAGAAGACCGGGGCCGATTTCGTCATCGCCACCGACGCCGGCTGCCTGATGAACATTGGCGGCTGTCTGCGGCGCGGCGGTGGCAAGGTCCAGATCAAGCACCTGGCGGAGGTGCTGGCCAGCACGTGACGTTGGCGGGGTCAACTCGCCTTCCGAAGCCTGGCCCGGTAGGCGGCGGGTCGGCGATACCAACAAGGTCCGGCGTTGTTCGCCCGCCGACGAAGCCATAATCCAGCGCGGGTGTCCGGTGTCTGAAAATGCAAGGTTTTATCCTTGACATTGGGTGGATGGAGTGCTACTTTCCCCAATTGACCTTATGCTCTATTACCCCCCCTAAATATCTCCTTTAGGGATGGGTGTTTTCGCCTACTCGCGGTTCGCTTCGGTCGTACATCGTCTCCAGCTACTTGATGGAATTGGAGATCAGGGATGAACGGCGCAACGCAACTCGACACGAAGACGGCGCCAGCGACCGGGTTCAGCCCGTTCCGGCGGTGTATGCTTGCCGGAATTGCGGGTGTGCTGGTAGGTGGAGTCGTCTTGCTGATGCGCGGTTGGTTCCGCGACGAATCCCCACCTGCCACAGCGAGTGAGCCGGTCTTGGCCGTCCCGGCGCGCGAGTTGGATCTGGGCAGGGTCTACGAGACGAAAGCCTACGAGCATACGCTGCACATCACGAATCGTACCACGCGCCCACTGACGATCCTCCGGTTTGAGAAAAGTTGCGACTGCCTCGGCATCAGCCCCGAATCCCAAGTTACCTTGCAGCCTTCGGATACCAGGCGATTTACGGTCAAACTGTCTCTCGTCGCAGGCGCCGCTCGTCCACCAACTGGAGAAGGTGAACCATTTGAGGTCCGGTTGGCGGCAGTCCATTCAGTGGATGGCGGAGTGGAGGCGACGACGGCATGGTCGCTGAAAGCCGTCGTCGTCCCCACGATCCGAATACGACCAGGTGCGATCTCCTTCGGAAGCCAGTCGGAGCGGCAGTCTGTACTCGAACGGGTTCTGGAAATCGAGGCGGCGGACGGGATCGAGCGGTTGGATTGCGAGTCGCCTCCCTTCTGGGAGGTCGCCATCGCGCGGGAGGAAGGGAATTCAGCGTCAAGGAGGTTCCGGGCGACGCTGCGGTCCAAGGGCCAATTGACGGTCAGAACGATCGCTGACGCAATCCAGTTGACTCCCGTCAATCGCGACGGCGAACGTTTGCCCAGCAAGGAAATCCGCATCGCTGGTGAAATCGTCCACGATGTCGTCGCGATTCCCCGAGAGATTCACCACGGGCGGCAACCCTGCGGGATGACGGTCGTGGAGGCAATCCGACTGCGCTCCTTGACTGACCGTCCGTTCCGCGTCCAGCAGGTCACAGCAAGCACCGATGCCCTTGAAGTCACTCGCATTGGCGGCGAGAAAGAGGGCTGGGTCTACGCGCTGGGACTCCGTTTTAGCGACGTGGGAGACCAACGCGCCAGGGCGACCTTCTTAGTGCGTGAAGGCGATGGCAGGGAGTATCACCTTGAAGTCGGGGTGCGCTACCAAGGGCTGCCACCCGTCAAGACTGCGCGCGGTGGAGATTAACGATGCTTGCTAGTCGAAAAGGCGGCTTTGGAGCGTCCGCCACATGCACTCTGCTGGGAATCCTGGCTGCGGTTCTTGCCCTGCCCCCAGCGCTCGGCCAGCCAAAGGTTGCCCTCTCCCCCGCCGCCAAAGCGGCCCAGGAACGGGAGGAGGCCGTGAAAACATTGGAGCTGAAGTTCAAGCGGACAGAGGTGATCGCCAAAGGGGGCGTCTCAGCACGGGATCCCCCTCCCTTGCGGCCCAAATTCCCGGTCCCGGACCAAGAGACGACCCTCGCAGCGACGAACCGCCTCGTCCTCGACGGGCTCAAATTCCGCTACGAAGACAACCACCCCGTCTTTGTGTTCCCGGAGGCCAGGCTGCACAAGCACGCTGCCATTACGTGGTACGACGGGTCCGTCTCCAGAGAATTGATGCCCAACGAAATAAAGAAAGGGATGGGACAGTTTGGGACGATCCATGGCAGCGGACGAGCGAATGACCTGAAAGGTATCGAACTCCTTCCACTGCTCTTGACGTTTCGCCCTGTGCATCCCTTGCTCGGCAACAGCAGGTTCAGCACCCTGAAACCGTCTGGAGTCACTCTTCCCATTGAGGGAGTGTCGTGCGAGGAATATGTGGTAACAACCTCGGCGACGAAGGAGCAGGGCTACTGGCTGGACCCAAGTAAAGGGTACGTAGTCCGACGCATTCGGCGAGAAGTTGGCGGGCATGTCGGCGAGCAGATTGACGTGCGTTATGGTCGCGAGGAACAAGGGATCCCAATCCCCACCTCCTGGGTGCGGAGGCAGTATTCGCCACAGGGAGAAGTCTTGACGACGACGACTTTCGAGGTGAGCGAAGTCCGCATCAACCAACCCCAGGCGGCCGAAGAGTTCGACATGCTCTTCCCGCCGGCCACGAAAGTGTACGATCAACGGAACAACAAGTTCTATCGAGTCGAGGCGGATGGGACCATGCGGGAAGTGTCCATTCGAGGGGAAGAACTTGGTCCTTCCGTGAGCCAACCGGGGGATTCCTGGTATCGGCGCAATACCTGGCTCCTTGTAAGTGTTGGGGTGGCTCTCCTTGGCTTGCTGTCGGCCTACGTCTGGCGGAGGAAGCGGCGCGTGATCTCCTAGGGCTGCGGTGCCCAATCAACCGCAGCCGGACTGTCCTTGACTGGCTCTGGGGCAGGATCGACGTCAAGACTGGATCGCTGCCTGGCCTGGATAACGTCCCCATTCCCTCGGAGGTGTACCATGTCTCGTTCGGCGAAGCGGCTGTTGGCGGGCGCCTTGCTTATCGTGTTGTTCGGCGCGGGGCTTGATGCAATGGCGACCGTGAAGTGCGACAATAAGTGCCGCAACCGAAACTTCATCGACTTTTGCGGCGGGGGAGTCGGTGGGTGTGTCGAATGGGTCGTGGCGTCCTGCTTGCACTGTGTCCAGACCACTGGTGCTTGTTTTCCTCGCGACGGGGATTCCCCTAGTGCGACCTGCAATGGCGACAACACCTACCCCAACAAACTGCTGTATTACTCGGAGTGTCCTGAGACTATTTGTACCTGCGGCGGCTATGTCGAAACAAACACGATCACCGGGACGTATTACGACTTCAAGCTCTATAGTTATGCCTACCTTTGCAAGTGATTGTGGTCCCTTGGTCATGGGGGAAGCCTCTCTCCAACCTCCCTCCTGCGGCAGAGGGCCGTTGTGGTTCTCTCTGGTGCCTGGGCTTTCTCTGATGCATGGTCCAGTAGAGGTTGTCTGGTTTGGGAGCGCTAGCGAGGAACAGCCCTCGCTGGCGCTTCGGGCTCCCAAACCAAGCGGACGCTCTCCCCCCGGAGCGTTCATGTGAGGTCGCGCCATGACTGTGAATCCCCGTAACCAGGTTCGCCCCTTGACGAATCGCTCCGCGTTCACCCTGCTGGAATTGCTGGTCGTGCTGGCGATTCTTGCCGTGCTCGTCGGGCTGCTGGTGCCCGCGATCCAGCGCGCCCGGGACGCGGCGGAACGGACGGCTTGCGCTGCCAACCTGCGGCAACTCGCCGCCGCGGTGCATCTCTACGCCGGCGCCCACGAGTACCTGCCACAGGGATGCGCTTACCCCTTCGCTGGATCTCTGAGACGGCCGGTGAACTACCAAAGCGGGATCTCCTGGCACACGAGCATTCTCCCCCATCTGGACCAGGCAGAACTGTGGCGCCTTGCCTGGGCGGCCCACCAGGAAGACCCGATAGGGCACACCAGCCCCCAGCACGACTGGATCCTGGCCCAACAGATCCCGATCTTCCTCTGCCCGGCAGAGGCCCGACAGCAGGGGACGAATGGCCTCAGTCTGGTTTGGGGGCTTACCTCCTACCAGGGAGTCGCTGGCACAGGGGTGCGTCACCATGATGGGATGTTCCATCCGCATTACTTCGTGCGCTTCGCTGGGGTCAGGGATGGAACCTCGAACACCTTGCTCATCGGCGAGCGCCCCCCCGGACCACAGGGTTACTTTGGGGGGTGGTACTCGGCGGAGGGGTACACGAGGTGCGCCGCGAGCCAAATCCGTCCTGCGGCCGCCAATGCCCACGGCTCCAGTTCCCCCACGGGTGGGGGGGACTGCGGCCGTGCCGTCGGACCCCTGCGGCCGGGGCAGCTCGACGATTGGTGCGATGTCGTGCATTTCTGGAGCCTGCACGTCGGTGGGGCGAACTTCGCCTTTGCCGACGGCTCGGTTCGATTCCTCCCGTATAACTGGTCTGAGGTGCTCCCGGCCCTTGCCACGCGAGCTGGTGCGGAGGTCGTTGATTTCGATTGACATTCAGTGAACGCACTTCTTGCCTTTCCTGCGCCTTGGGCCCTCCTTCGTTCCGAGTGCTGTCTGCTGGCGGTTGCGGCCGAAATCCGGTCGTTGCCGGCGCCTGCTATCTTGTTCAGCTTTCACCACGGTGTACAATAGGGGCGTCTATGCCGAATCCTGCGCCACCCGGCGCGGGAGCGGGGGATCCAAAGGGCTGCTCAGCGGCCCCGGGGCGAAGGGCCGCCACTGCGGCCCCGGGTACTTTCAAGCCCGAGTCCGTCAGCTAACCTCGCAGGCCGATCGGGATGTGTTGTCCCGATCGTATTTGAAAGGGCACTCCCGTCTCGCGTCCACGTGTCCCCTCACGCGCGCCGCCGAGCGCCCACCCCCTTTCCCGGCAACACGCCGGATGGTGGTTCCATGCATCACCTCGACCTACTTGTGATCCTCGCCAGCGTTGTCGTCCTCGCCATCTTCGGCGTGTGGCTGACCACCCGCTACATCCCGAACAACTACGTCGGCATTGTCGAAAAGTTCTGGTCACGCGCCGGCTCCGTGTCCGAAGGGCAGATCCTCGCCCTGCAAGGTGAGGCCGGCTATCAGGCGGATCTGCTCCGCGGCGGTCTCCACTGCGGCCTGTGGCGCTGGCAGTATCGCATCCACAAGGCCCGCCTCGTCAACGTGCCGCAGGGCAAGATCGGCTACGTCTACGCCCGCGACGGCGAGCCACTCCAGCCTAGCCAGACCCTCGGCCGCGTCGTGCCGTCCAACAACTTCCAGGACGCCCGCGCTTTCCTCCTCGGCAGCGAGGAGGCGCCGTGCGGCCAGCGCGGCCGGCAGCGCGCCATCCTCCGCGAAGGCGTCTATGCCATCAACCTCGCCCTGTTCGTCGTCATTACCGAGGACGTGGTCTGCACCCTGCCGCAATTGCAGACGCCGCAGGAAACCCGCACCATCGCCGGCTGGCAAGAAGAGTTCCGCCGCACCGGCGGCTTCAATCCGGTCGTCATCGGGGCGTCGGTCCGTGCCCTGGAAGGAGGCGACGGCGGGACGCGGCGGAGCCGCGTCGCCGACAATTCCGGGTCGGAAAAGTCGATGTTCTGCCCGAGCTGCCGGACGCGCTTCACCGTGACCCTCGACGGCAGCGAAAAGCAGACGGTCAGCTGCCCGAGTTGCGGCAAGTCGATGATCATCGGCATGCCCATCCCGCCCGCCCCCGGCCCGCTCGACGCCGAGGCGGTGCGCGACCTCGACACCATCGGCATCATGACCGTCCACGACGGCCCGTCGCTGCCCCCCGGCGAGATCATCGCCCCGCCCGTCGGCACCGACGCCGACGCCGAGGGCTACCACAACAACTTCCAGGATCCGGAAGCCTTTCTGCTCGCTGGCGGCCGCCGCGGCCGGCAATACGTGGCGCTGACCGATGGCACCTACTTCATCAACCGCTGGTTCGCCACCGTCGAGATGCTGCCCAAGACGGTCGTGCCGGTCGGCTACGTCGGCGTGGTGGTGAGCTATTACGGCCGGCCTGGCCGCGACATCTCCGGCGAGGGCTTCCGCCACGGCGAGCGCGTCGCCGAGGGGGAGCGCGGCGTCTGGGAACGGCCGCTCGGCCCCGGCAAGTATCCGTTCAACACCTACGCCGGCCAGATCATCCTCGTGCCGACGACCAACTTCGTGCTGCACTGGATCACCGACAAGACCGAGTCGCACCGCTACGACGAAAATCTCGAATCGATCGACCTGGTCACCAAGGACGCCTTCGAGCCGCTGCTGCCACTGTCGGTTGTGGTACATATCGACTACGAAAAGGCGCCAAGGGTCATCCAACGCTTTGGCGACGTCAAGCGGCTGATCACGCAAACGCTCGACCCGATGCTCAGCGCCTACTTCCGCGACATCGCCCACAAAAAGACCATGCTCGAACTGCTGCAACAGCGCGACGCGATCCAGTCCGAGGCGCGCGAGGAACTGCGGCGCAAGTTCCGCGACTTCGACATCGAGTGCGTCGATGTGCTGATCGGCAAGCCCGACACCGAGGAGGCGGGGGGCACCGGCAAGATCGAGGTGTTGCTGGAGCAGTTGCGGCTGCGGCAACTGTCGATCGAGCAAATCGAGACCTACGAGCGGCAGCGGGCGGCGGCGGACAAGCTGCGCGTGCTGAACGAGGCCAACGCCCAGGCGGCGATGCAGACGCAGCTGACCAATACGCGCGTGCAGGTGCAGATCGCCGAGAGCCAGGCCGAGGCGGACCTGGCGCGTTCGCGCAAGCAGGCTGAGCAGACTGTCGTCCAGGCGGAGGCCGAACTGGAACGCTCGCGCCGCCAGGCGAAGCAAACAGTCGTACTGGCCGACGCCGACCTGGAGCGGTCGCGGCGTCAGGCCGAGCAGACGGTCGTGCTGGCCGAGGCCGAGTCGCGGCAGAAAGTGCTGGCCGGCCGCGGCGAAGGGCAGCGTGTCCTGCAGGTCGGTCTGTCCGAGGCGACGGTGCTGCTGCGCAAGATCGGCTCCTATGGCGATCCGCGATTGTATGCCCTGGCGCTGGTCGCCGAGCACCTCGCGCGCAGCAAGCAGCCGCTGGTGCCGGAGCGCATGTTCGTGGCCGGAGGGAACGGCGATGGCCGCAGTTCCACTGGTCTGCTGGGAACTCTTATTGAACTTTTGGTGGCGGATAAGTCCGGATTCCAGCTGGCCGACGACGGCTCGCTGGACAGCCTGAAGGAGTTCGCGGAGCGCATGACGCGCGAGGCGATGGCCTCGGTCGAGCAGGGCGCACCAGCGCGGACAGTGGACGTGGTCGTGTCGAAGACGGCGGCTCCCAACGGAGGAGGAAGCAAGTCATGAGCACGGCGTCGCAGGACGTGATGCAGGTGTGTCTGAACGGGCACGTGATCACTGATCGACTGCGTGGCCGGCCGGATCACGGCCTGAGCCGCTGCGACCGCTGCGGCGCACCAACGCTGTCGCGCTGTCCGACGTGCGCACGTGAGTTGCCCGGCGCCCTGGAAGTGCCGGGACCGCAGCCGATCGGCACTCCCGACGCGCCGCCATACTGCTCCCAGTGCGGTGCTGCCTTCCCGTGGATCGTGCGCAGGTCGCCGCCTCCGCCGGGATCCCTGCACCTGCTGGATGGCCTGCTGCGGCGATTGCCGCGGGCCGTGCGCCAGCTGCGCGTACGGCACCACGACCGGCCGCCATTCCGGGTCGAGGATGAATACGATCTTCAAGATCTTCTACGGGCACTACTGCCCCTCCACTTCGACGATGTGCGGCCGGAAGGGCGCACACCCTTCTACTCTGTCGGCACGCGCACCGACTTCATTCTCGCACCGGAGGGAGTCGCGATCACCGCGAAGCGTGCGGCCGCGGTGGGCTGCGAGCGAGGACTGCACGAGCAACTCGCGGAAGACGTGGCCTACTACGAGCGGCGGCGCGTGCGTGCTCTGGTCTGCCTCATCTACGACCCGGAGGCGTTCGTCGTCGATCCGGCGCAGTTCGAGGGGCAATGGCAGCGGGACGAAGCGGAGGGCCAGGCGGTGCGCTGTGTGGTGGCGCACCCGTAGCGACAAGCGGCGACAATCCGTGTCCAAACGCAAAGCGGTCGCGCGGGACCGTCCCTCGCGACCGCCCACGAACCCAATGGCGAGCGGGGGGCGTAAGCCCCCTGATGCTGAGACGACATGCAGCATCAGGGGGCTTACGCCCCCCGCTCGCCAACAAGTTAGTGCCTCTTATCCGCGTGGAATATCGAGTACCGGCAGGTGCTCGAAGCGGCCTCCCAGCACGTCGGCACTGCGGCCGCCCAGCCACTGGTCAAGCAGAGTGGCATAAACCCGGCGGAAGTCGATCGCGTGACGCGGGTCGCCGTCGTCGAGGTCGCGCAGGTTCGGGTTGGGGCCGTGAACCCCGGGACGCACGCGCGGGCCCATGACGAAGACCGGCGCCGCTGTCCCGTGATCGGTGCCTGCGCTGCCGTTCTCCGCCAGGCGCCGCCCGAACTCCGAAAACGCCAACACCAGCACCCTCTCGGCCTGGCCTGCCCGCTGCAGATCTTCCATGAAAGCACGCAGCGAATCGCCCACCTCGCGCAGCAGATTGGCGTGCGCGTTGAGCTGGTTCGCATGCGTATCAAAACCGCCTATTTGGGTATAATAAATCGACGTTTGCAGGCCCGCCTTGATCAGCTGCGCCACCAGCCGCAGGCGTCGGGCCAGGCCGTAAAACTCAGGATAGCCGGCCGCAGCAGCTCCCTCCCGCATTACCTCTTCCAGACGAGCGCTGCTCGTGTAGGTGATCAGCGTGCTGCGCTCGACGAACTGCAAGAGCGAGCCATCCTCGCCGCGCTGGCGATTGGTGAGTTGGTCGAGGGCGGTGCGCTGCTGGGCGGCGCCCGCGCCTTCGGGGATGCCCAGACGGCGGCGGAATTGCTCCAGGTTCACCAGGCTCGGCACGTGCCGCTGACCGCCGTGCAGCGCTTGCGGCAACAGCGCCTCGCTGACGTGCAGCGCCGCCACGTCGCCCCCCGCCGCGGCGCGCTGGTCGAGCCCGCGCGCCAACCAGCCGGGAGTGCCGCGGTCGGGGCGGAGCCGCGCCGTGTGCCAGATCGCCATCGACTCGAAGTGCGAGCGATTCGGGTTCGGGTAGCCGACGCTCTGCACGACGGCCAGTTGACGATTCTCGTGCAGGCGATTCAGCCCGACGAGCGCGGGGTGCAGGCCGAGGTCATCGTTGAGGCGATGCAGGCCCTGAGCCGGTAGAGCCACACGCGGCCGTGAGCGCCGGTAGACGTCGTCGCGGTGCGGCACCACCGTATTCAGCCCATCGTTGCCGCCGTCCAGCTGCAACACCACCAGAACACGTCCGCCAGCACGGGCCGGCCCGTCGGCCAGCGCCGCCGCGGAGCGGGCGAGGAAGGTCGGCACGGTCGCGCCGCAGGCCAGCAGCGCGGAGCCGCCCAGCCCCAGACGCAGGAACTCTCGACGAGTCGGTTGCATGGTCAAGTCCTCCTGCGTTTAGCCGCGGTTCGGAGAACCGCGCTTCGCCCCGTTGTCAGAGCGCGGTTCTCCGAACCGCGGCTAAACGGTCCCTAGGCAAGTTGAAAGCGCGGACAATGAGCGATCAGTTGCAAGGCCCGGCGCAGATTATCAGGCCTGCCATCGCCGCCGGTACGCAGGATCACGGCACGATCGTCGGCATGTACGCCGTCTTGCAGCAACAGGTCGAGCAGCGCCGTCACAGCGCGGCGGCGGCCGATGCGGTGGCGCGTGACCCAGGCCGCCGGGTCGTAGGGCGGCATGCCCAGGTCGCGGTTGCCCCAGATGACGTCGTTGCACCAGTTGCCCCGTTCGAGTACCGTTGTGCTGTTGATCCAGGTGCGGCCCGCGACCCAGCCGCGCACGTTCGGCGGATAGAACAACTCCTGCCCCTGACGGTCGCACGCCACCGCCAGCGCCAGCACACGCACATTGTTCCGCGGCACCTCCAGCGCCCGCAACAGCCCGACGCTGAACTCTACCGGGCTCTTGATCCGCGCGAACCGAGTCGGGTGCGCGTAGAAGTGCCGCGAACGCAGCATGATACCCACGACGTGCCGCAGCGAATAGCGGTGACTGCGGAACTCGGCCGCCAGCGGCGCGATCACCTCGGCGGCCGGTTCACCCGTTTCGTTGACGAAGTACCGGTAGAGTTTGCGACAAAGGAACTCGGCGACGCGCGGCTGCTCCAGGGTGATGCGGACGATGTCGGCGGCGTTCCAGTTCCCGGTGCGGCCCAGGAAGGTCTTCTCGCCATCGTCGAAGCGGCTGGCGTCGAAGCGGAAGGCCGGCGCTGCATTGCCGCGTTCCGGGGTGCGGACCCAGCCGGTGAAGGCGCGGGCGGCCTGGCGGATATCGGCCTCAGTGTAGTTGCCGACGCCGAGCGTAAACAGTTCGAGGAATTCGCGGGCGAAGTTCTCGTTGGGCTGCTCGCGGCGGCTGACGATGCCGTCGAGCCAGATGAGCATGGCGCCGTCGCTGATGGTATCGATCAAGAGAGAGCCGAACTCGCCGAGGGCATGGCGGCGGAGCAACTCGTTCTGCGCGAGCATCAGCGGCACACTCCCCACCTTGCGATTGCTCGTGGCGAAGTGACTGTGCCAGAACAGCGTCATTTTCTCGCGCAGCGGGTCGGTGTCGTAGAGGAAACGATAGAGCCAGTACACCTTGAGGCGCTCACTGTCGCGCGAGGACAGCGCTCCGCGTTGGAGGGCGTCGAGGATTTGCTGCTCGTCGGTGGTGGCCGCAGGCGGGTTGAGCAGCCGCTCGACGCTGGCAGCGGCGCCAGCGCGAAGGTCGCGCTGGAGGTCGCCCCAGCTGGCGCTGAAGCCGGCGCGGCGATGCAGGTGCGCCACTTTGCGCAGATCCCAGGGATCCTCTGCGTTTGGCTGATAGGGGGCCCACGGCCCTTCCTGGATCGTCATGGCGGCACCTCACTTGACGGTTGACAGCCTTTTCTCAATTAGAGGGGCGCTCCGGCGATGCCGGGCCAGATTTTCTTTCCGACAAACAACCAGCGGAGAAAACCGCCGGGATAAACCCGGCGGCTCGTCCACCAACGAGCGGCGGGGTTTATCCCCGCCGTCTTCCAAGTCCCGCCACTATTTAGATCTGTCCGACGGCACCCGCGCGGTTCTCAGAATCTTGAGCGTTCCGAGCAAAACCGATATTGCCACACCAACCCGCCGAGGCTACAATTCAGAATAGTATTACAAAGTAATCCCGCCGGGAGGTTCGCCATGGTCAGGTGGAGATCAGTCTGTGGCGGCTGTCTGTTCGCCGTTGCGCTCGCGGCCGCTGCCCTGCTGCCCGGTTGCGGCAGGCATCGCAACCCCTGGGACGACGTCCCCGGTGGCTCCACGAAGGTGCTCGCGTCGTTCCCACCGCTTTATTGCTTCGCCAAGACGGTCGCTGGCGATGACGCCAAGGTCATCAGCCTGCTCACCACCGTCGGGCCGCACGACCACAAGGTTGACGCCACCGATGCCTACCTCGTCCGCGGGGCTGACTTGTTCCTCATCAACGGCCTGGGCCTGGACGATTTTGTCATCCGGCTCGCCAACAGTTCCGCGAACCCGCACCCGGATCTGGTCCAGAAGAGCGGCGAGGCCATCCCGGCGCCGAAGAAAGGCGAGGTGTCGCGGGCTGGCTTCTTGATCCACAACGCCGGCGAGGAAGGCCACAAACACGCTGACGGCCAGGTTTGTCCCATCTGCGGCAACGGCGATTACGACCCGCACGTCTGGTTAGGGATCGAAGAGGCGATCGTGATGGTCCATCATATCCGCGACGTGCTGCAGAAACAGGATGCCGCCCACAAGGAGGGCTATCAGAAACGCGCCGACGAGTTGGTTGGCAAGCTCCGCAAACTGCAAGCCGACGGTCTGGAACTCCTCAAGGACAAGAAGAATCGCGTCTTCGTTACCAATCACCACTCCTTCCGGTACTTCGCGCGTTCGTTTGGCCTTACCGTCCTGGACAGCATTCAATTGCAAGCGGGTGTCGCACCGACCACGGCACACCTCGATCAGCTCGTTCGGCTGTGCAAGCAACACGACGTGCGTGTGATCGGTGTCGAGCCGCAATACTCACAGGCCGCTGCCGGCATGCTCAAGGATCTCTGTCCCGATCTGACGATTGTCGATCTGGATCCGATCGAGACGGCACCGCCAAACTTCGGGGCTGACTACTATCTTCGTGTGATGGAGCAGAACCTCAACAACCTGGTGAAGCACCTGCAATGAGTCCGCCACTGGTCAGCATTCGGAACCTGTCGGTGCAGCTGGGAGGCAAGGACATCCTCAACGGCCTGAACGCGGACATTGCGCGCGAGCGGATCACCGCCTTGATCGGTCTGAACGGCTCAGGCAAGACCACGCTGCTGCGGGCGCTGATCAAGGAAATCCCTTGCTCCGGCCAGATCGAGTTCAAGTGCGGCCACGACCACAGCCATCCGACGCCGGAGCACGTCGGCTACGTGCCGCAGAAGTTGCGCATCGACGCCAACTTGCCGCTGACGGTACGCGACCTGCTCGCCCTGGCGCTGCAGCGTCGGCCGTTGTTCCTCGGGATCAAACGGCGGACCCAGGAGATCATTCGGGAGGTGATGGAGCGGGTCGGTGCTCCCCTGGACCTGCTGGACAAGCCCGTCGAAAAAATTTCGGGCGGCGAATTGCAGCGTGTGCTCCTCGGGTTGGCGATGCAACCGCACCCGGAGTTGTTGCTCCTGGACGAGCCGGCGGCGGGCATCGATTTCAAGCATCAGGAAGCGTTCTACGATCTGCTCGCGCGCATGAACGAGGAGCGCAAGGTAACGATTGTGCTCGTCTCGCACGACCTGAGCATGGTGAGCGACCGCGCACATCGCGTGTTGTGCTTGAAGGACGGACGGATTCAATGCGAGGGAGCGCCGGCGGAGATTGACGGGGAAATGATGCGGCAGACGTTTGGCGTGAACACCGCGATTTATGCCCACCGGCACGGCGAAAGATGACAAGGTGACAAGGTGACAAGGTGACAAGGTGACAGGGTGACCAGGTGAAGGGCCATGATTCCCCTTCACCTTGTCACCTTGTCACCTTGTCACCTTGTCACCTTGTCACCTTGTCACCTTGTCACTCTTCCGAGCCGATGACCTGCACCGCCTCGCTCAGGGGCGGCCACTCCTTGTCGAGCCCCTCGTCCTCGATTTGACGGAGTTGGGCCTCGTTGATCTGGAATTTCTCGGTCACAAGTTCATAGGATTTCCGCACGCTCTGGACCAGATCTTGAGTGGTGACCAGTGCGTGAAAGATTTCCTGTTTCTGTTGGGTCGTCAAGCGTTTGCCACGCATGGCATGCTCCTTCCAAACTAAAGGTTCAGAGACAACGGGTAGCCCGGTCGGGCGCCGGACAGGGACTATAGAAGAACCATCTGGTAAGACGCCGGTTGGTGGAAAAAGCTCCAAGGAGTGAGCATCTCTTGGGAAAGGGGCCCCGAGGAGACGGGTAGCAGCCCGGCCGCTCAGCACCACATTGGCCACAGGAGAGGGGCACCCGGAGGGAACGAACAGGGTTCAACGAACCCATGCCACCGAGAGGGGGGCTTCACCGCAGTGCCTCGGCCCTCTTTGTTCCGTGGGAAAGAGCGGACCAAGAGAGAGTTGTTGCGGCTGGTCGGCTGAATTACCCCGACATTTTTTTCCCCTCCTCCTACACAAGTATACGCACGCACGCCCTGTTCGTAGCCAAAATTCCGAGAATTTTCCGTGGAGAACCTCGCGCGCCTCCGTACCTTAACGGACAGGCAAGGGCCACCCTCTCGCCCTGCATCCTTGGCGACAAGCAGCCTTGCTTGCCGCCACGAAGAGGGCGCTTAGTGACCGCGTTGTGGCACGGTCTCCTGACCGTGCCACTCTTGCTGACCGCAGGTCTCCCTGAACGCCACAGCCCAGAGGAGACCTTCGGTCAAGCCCCGTGGCACGGTCAGGAGACCGTGCCACAACGGGTGACCATTCGGACAGGTTTTCCGGGAAGATAAGGTACAACCATCATGACTCGCACATCCGGTTTGGCATGTTGGGCCCTCCTGGTAACGTTGGCGCTGGCCGCGAGGGTATCGGGACAATCGGGCACCCCCGCAACGGCGCCCGGCTCCAAAGTGTCCCTGGCTCGCTGGAGCGGCGAGATCAACAAGCGGATCGATGCGGAACTGGGCAGTCTGGAGAAGCTGTACAAGGTGCTCCATGCCAACCCGGAACTCTCCTTCGAGGAGGAGCAGACCGCGGCCCGCATGGCTCGGGAGTTGAAAGCTCTTGGCTTCGAGGTGACGACCGGCGTCGGCGGTCACGGCGTTGTTGGGGTGCTGCGGAACGGTAAGGGGCCGACGGTAATGGTCCGCACCGACATGGACGCCCTGCCCGTGGCCGAGAAGACCGACTTGCCCTACGCCAGCAAGGTGCGCGTGCGCGACAAGGAGGGCAAGGAGGTCGGCGTGATGCACGCCTGCGGGCACGACATGCACATGACCTGCTGGACCGGCACGGCGCGCGTCCTCGCCGGCATGAAAGACCAGTGGCAGGGGACGTTGGTCTTTATTGGGCAACCGGCCGAGGAGGTCGGCGGCGGCGCCCGGCGGATGC
>Ga0137375_10002972_pt1 | contig 20058 bp, 18 predicted proteins | sample SagtaG_24_FD_104936 | JGI IMG/M metagenome (GOLD analysis project Ga0137375, IMG submission 104936) | Vadose zone soil microbial communities from Sagehorn Ranch, Mendocino, California, USA - Sage1_R_113_16 metaG | ecosystem: Environmental > Terrestrial > Soil > Vadose zone | place: USA...
GCCGCGCGTCGCCGAGCCCCTGCGCTATCGCGTCATCACGGAGGACATCCTGCTGCCGGAGGACTACGAGCGCGACCCGAATGCCATGCGCGCCATCACCGCCCGCTACACCGCCGCCCTGGAACGGCTGATCCGTGCCCACCCCGAGCAATACTTGTGGCTGCACCGGCGCTGGAAGCACCAACCACAGGCGAAGAAGGGCAAGCGCGCGGCGTGAGCCGTCAGCTTGACACCTTCCCCCCCCCTGTTAGAATGGCGCTAGGAATGGCCCGAGCCTGGCGTACCTGGGAGCCCGCTGCCATGAAGTGCCAGAAATGTCACAATCCCGCCACCCTGCACATCACCGAGGTGCTGGGCGACGATCAATTTGAAGAACTGCACCTGTGCGAGCAGTGCGCCAATAAGTATTTGTATGAGCCGCAGCACAAAGGCGCCGGTGTCAAGGGCGCCGGGGTCGAACCGGTCGGCGGCGAGACCGAGGAAGGACTGTTCAACCAGCACGAGTGCCCCCTGTGCGGCATGAAGTTCGCCGAGTTTCGCAACACCGGCCGCCTGGGCTGCCCCAACGACTATCAGGAGTTTCGCGAGGAGCTGACTCCCCTTTTAGAGAACATTCATGGTGAGACGAAGCACTGCGGCAAGACGCCGCGCCGCCTGCCGCAGAACAAGCAGACGCAGTCGGAACTCATCCAGCTCCGCAACCGCCTCAAACAGGCCGTAACCAAGGAAGATTACGAGGAGGCCGCCCGCCTGCGCGACCGCATCCGCACTCTGGAAGAGGGCTGAGGATGACAAGGTGACAAGGTGACCGGGCGACAAGGTGACAGGCAGACCTTCTCGGTCACCTTGTCACCCGGTCACCTTGTCACCTTGTCATCTGCGGAACGGAGGGAGGATCGTGGTGAAGTGCCAGTCGTGCTCCAAGCCGGCGACCGTCCACCTGACTGATATCGTCAACGGTCACAAGAAGGAGACGCACCTCTGCGAAGCGTGTGCCGAGAAGCAGCAGCTCCTCAAGCACCACGAATTGAATCTGCCGGCGATCCTGCAAACGGTGTTGCCGCCGCACCTGGGAGCGCCCGCCGACGAACTGAATCGCTTGATCTGTCCGGTGTGTGGGATAAAGTACATGGAGTTCAAGGCCGAGGGCCGGCTCGGCTGTCCTCACGATTACACTGTCTTTCGGGTGGCGCTGCGGCCTCTCCTGGAGCGCATCCATCGAGCCGCCCAGCACGTCGGCAAGGTGCCGCACAACGCCGAGCAGAACCAGGCCCGGCAGACCGAACTCGTGGAACTCAGACGTCAATTGCGGTGCGCCGTCGAGGCGGAGGCCTACGAAGAAGCCGCCCGGTTGCGCGACCTGCTTCGCCAAAAGGAAGCCGCGGATGAACCTCGATAGCTTGACGCATACCAGTGGTGAATGGCTGCGCGGCACCGGGCCGGAGTCGGACATTGTAGTCTCCAGCCGCATTCGCCTGGCGCGCAACCTCGCGGCCTTCCCCTTTACCAATCGCGCCAGCCCGCACCAGAAGGCCGAGATCGAGACGCTCCTGCGCGAGCGCATCGCCAAGCTCGACATCGACCCCAAACTGGCCTACGTCAGCGTGCCGACCGTCTCGGCGCTGGACCGGCAATTTCTGGTCGAACGCCAGTTGATCAGCCGCGAACTGGCCGCCGGCGAAGGTCCGCGCGGCGTCGCGCTGGCGCCGCAGGAAAATATCAGTTTGATGGTCAACGAGGAGGACCATCTGCGCCTGCAAGTGATGCGCAGCGGCTTCGCCCTCGACGAAGCCTGGCAGGACATCGATCGCGTGGATGACCTGCTGGAGCAGCGCGTCTGCTACGCCTTCAGCGATGACTTCGGTTACCTGACCGCCTGCCCGACGAACGTCGGCACTGGCATGCGCGCCAGCGTCATGCTGCATCTGCCCGTGCTCGTGATGACCAAGCACATCGAGAAGGTGTTTCGCGCGCTGCAGAAGATCAACCTCGCGGTACGCGGCCTGTACGGCGAGGGCAGCCGCGCCTCGGGCGACTTCTACCAGATCTCCAACCAGGTCACCCTCGGCAAGAGCGAGACGACAATTCTCTCGGAGATTCGCGAGGTCATTCCTCAGATTATCACGTATGAACGGCAGGCTCGCAGCACCATGGTGCGCGAGACGCGCCAGGCGCTGCAGGATAAGGTGGCCCGCGCTTACGGCACGCTCTGCTCGGCGACAATGATGACCTCGGAAGAGACGATGGATTTGCTGTCCAGCGTGCGCCTCGGTGTCAACCTCGGGCTGCTGGACGATATCACGATTCCGACGGTCAACGAGTTGTTCATCCAGACGCAGCAGGCGCACCTGCAGAAGATCATGGGCGCCTCGCTCGACGGCGAGGAGCGCAACGCCGCCCGTGCCCGTTACCTGCGGAACCGCTTGCGCGAACTGGGGCCGCACCTGAATTAAGGTGGACAGCCAACATGCAAGCCCACGGGCAGCCACCCGTGGGCTTGTTTATTTCTCGGGCAATGCGGGAGCAACAACCCGCGGTGGGTGAGCAGCGCCTCTCGACAACTGCGCAATGGACGGAATTATTGTCCATTCTAGGGAGGGAAAAAGATCATGATCGACTCACCTTTGATCAAGGAACTCCTGGCGAAAAACACGCAGAAGAACATCGGCGCCTTCCTTCGGAGTCGCTTTGGCGAGGTTCCGCCGGAAGTGACGAAAAAGTTGCAGGCTGTGCGCAAGGAGAAACGCCTGGCGGAACTGCTGGACTACGCAGCCATTTGTCCTAGTCTGGAAGCATTTCGCGATCGCCTGTTCTCGCGAAGTTCCACTGCCCGTTAGCGTTCCTTCACCGCCTGTGCCTTGACGTTGAACTCGAAGATACCCCCATTCGGCACGTCAGTGAGCAGGCGGAGATTGCGGGTCAGGTTGCCCGGTTCCTTCGGCTGCAGCCGGATGGTTAGCACGTGCTCTGTCTTGCGCTCGTGATTGTCGGCCTCCGCGCCGCACTCCCGATCGGTCCCCTTGATGCCTGTGATGCGGAATGGGATGGCGCAGCGCACCGTGATGCGCCGCTCGGTCTGCGTGCCGGTCTTCGCGTCGCCAAGCATCACCGTCACCAACTCCTTGGCTCGCGCCGCGCCGACCGCCGCCAACAACGGGACACGCACTGGCGGATCGTCCGGGTTTTCCGTCTGTAGCCAGACTTCCATCGGCTGGGGGCCTTGAGGTTGTCCCTTTGCCAGCACCGCGGCGGGGTCGGCAACGACCACATAGCGTCGCAGGTTCGTGGTCAGGTCGGGGGCGAGGTTGGCGCGCTTGAGGAACAGCAACGCCATGGCCGTGTCGAGCGGAGCGGAGGAACCTGAGTAACCATGACCAAACCAACTTCCGTCGATCCGTTGCGTGGGTAGCAGCAACGTGACTCCCCAGCGATACCAGGGTACGTTGCCGAGGGTCGGCAGGTTGTAGAGCACGCCGACGCGCTCGACAGCCCACAGAAAGTACGTGTTCAACTTGGTCTGGGGCTGGTTGAGGTAGGTGCCCAGCGCGAGCAAGCCCCGGGTGATGGCTGGATCTTCGACCACGGGCTGCTCCGGACCGGCCCACCCAGCGAGGGCTTCGCGGGCGGAGCCGTGACTGGTCGCCAGACCGAGCAGGCCCACACAGGTCATCGAGGATCTGGCACTACCATCCCCCATGTGATAGCCCCAGCCACCTGTCGCCGCCTGACTGCCACGGAAGCGCTGCCCGATCAGGGCGAACGACTGGGCCGTCGGAACCAGGTGCCGGCGCGCAGCCCAGAGAGCCATGATGGCAAATTGCGTGTTCGAGTTGTCGTCGCGTCCCCCGCTGGATTGGGCCGTCTGCGGCGCTGTGAGGAGCTTGCGCAGGTTGCTCCAGGTGGCATCGGGTCGCACCGCCCCGAGCTTCTGCCCCTTGGGCAAAGCCACCGGAAGACCCGGTTTGCCAGGGAAATTGGGCCGAGGAAGGGAAGCCAGCAGTTGCTTGTGGTCGGGTTGCATGAAACCGGGACACTCATAATCCCAACCGCCCGCGGCATTCTGCCCGGCCAGCAGGCGCAGGGCCAGGAGTTGAATCTCCTGGTGGTCGGCAGGGACTCCCAACCGATCGAGAAACAGAATAGCCAGGGAGAGTTGGTAGGTGCTCCTGGACTTCAGGGTGAGCGCACCGGAGCGGACAACGAGGGCAGCCTTCTGGATCGCCGGGTGAGCGGGGGGGGCTCCGCACTCGAGCAATGCCAATCCAGCGAGGGCAGAGTAACCCACCTGGTAATTGCCGGTGTTGCTCCACGAACCGTTGGCGAGTTGGGTGCTCAAGAGGTAAGCCACGCCACGGTCAATCGCGGCGTTGACGAGCATCTGCTCCTGCGGGGTCAGCGAGTTGAACCTGCCCATCCCGCCCACGGCCGGCCAGACTACCTGTCCTGGCCCTTGCTGCACCACCTCGGCGGGAGGTGCCTTGCCCGGGACGGGAGCCTCCTTGCGGGGGTTCCTGGGCGGTTCGGGGCGGCCAGCCGGGGCAGGCGCCTGGACCTGCTTGGCGGGTTGCTCGCGCAGTTCGGGAGGGCCAGCGGGGTCGGACTGCCTCGCCTTTCTGCCAGGTTGCTCAGAGCGGTCCGAGGAGTCGAGCGGTTGGACTTCGAGCGGAGGGGGCGGCGCACTCGGCGCAGGCTTCGGTTGCGGCAGGGCGGGCTTCTCCGGCACGGCAGGCGGAGTTGAAGGACCGGCCTCGGAGGAGGACTGTTCGCGCTGGGCGAGCGGCGAGGCAGGCTCCGGGCTATGCAGGCAGAATGCCACCAGCAGGATCCCGGTGCCGACGAACAGGAACGCCCCGCAGAGAACGCCGGCGAGAAGTAGCCTGCGCCTCGTTACGTCACCGCGAGCAGGTGGAACCACAGGGGCGCCGACCGGCAGGGGTTCAGGGATTGTCGAAGTGGGTGCAGGACCGGCGACAGGCGGCGTGACCCACCACGGCACCGGGTTCGCGGGCGGCGCCTGGTCTGGAGCAATCGGCAGATGTGTCGCCCACCAGGGCGTCTCGGGGGAACCATCGCCGGTCGTGTTCGTTGGCATCAGAGCCTCCCGGCAAGGAGATTAGCGCACCCGCTGAGGAGCGGACACAGGACGATAGGGCAGACAACTGACATTCTATCGGATTACACGCCGATGCCCAGGGCAAGACAGCCCTGCGATTATCCTAACGGCTCGGGAATGTCGAATGTCGGATCGTGCATCTCCGCGTGCCCGCAGCGCGTGCAGCGATAGAACTGCATGGGCCACTCGGTCTGACTGCCCGGTGAGTGCTCCGCCAGGCCGGGAGGCAGGTGCTTGCGCATCTCCGGATCCTTGCACACGATCAGCATGTTGCCGAGCGAAGTGCAGGGGCCGCCACATTTCGGACATTTGTGAGATTGAGACATAAGGACTCCTTACCTACGGTCCCGCTTGCCAGAACCTCGTCGCCTCACCGAGATTTTCTATCCCCTCTGACCCGCGCTCGCAAGGGAAGCCGCGGGGGGCCTGCCGCTATCACTCGCGTTGCTTCCCGAAAGCACGGGTCGTCGTTTTTCTGCGCTCGGCTAAAATCTTGCCGTAGATCCCTCGAATAATGAGAAAGACGGCGGCTCCCTTCTCAATCCTCACGAGATCCGATCATGGCTCTGCTGGCCCAGGTCGTTCGCCTTTGTGCCAAATACGGCTCGGCAGCCCGCTTTGCCGTCCGACAAGTCCTGAATTTTTGTCCCGGCGGCGTCGCCCTCGCGGACACCGTTGATGCCGTTCTCGAAAGTGCCGAAGACAAGACCAAGAAACTCGACGAGTCCTGGTGGAAGCGCGACGTCGAGCAGCGGTTGGGGTTGGGCGAGCAAGAGCAGCGCCGGCTGAGCGAGATGCTGGAAGTGGTCCAGACGCAGATGAGCGAGTTGCTGCAACTCGCCGCCGAGTGGCGCGAGCTGCCGCAGCAGATCGAGACGCTGGCGCTCGACGCCCTGCGGCGGCATGCTCCGCTGCGCGACGCCCTGCGGCGCGTCGAGACGCTGACCCTTGAAATGCCTGCCCTCCGCCAGCGCGTCGATGAGCTGTGCCGCGGGCAAGAGGAGATGCGACCGCTGTTCGAGCGGGCCATGCGCTTTTCCGCCTGCGTCGAGGAACTGGAGAAGGAAGGTCTCACGCCCTCACTGGTGCGCTGGCTGCGGGGCATGCGCGCCGCGGAACACGAACTATCAGGCGGCCGCTGCCGGGAAGCGGAACGCGGTTTCATTGCCCAGGCGGCCGAGCGGCCAACCTCGACGGCGGCGGCGGTCGGCTGTGCGGCGGCGCAGTCGGCGGGACACAAGTTCGTCGATGCCGAACAATCGCTCAGCCGCGTCCTGGCCCTCCAGGGTGGCCGTGCCGACCCGGAACTGGTCGAGCTGCACAAAAGCGTCACCGTCCACTCGCACGGCGGGCCCACGCCGGTGACGCCCCCGCAGGCCGCGCCGGTGCGCCGCCCCGGGGAAGGCGATATGCTGGGTGGTTGGCGGCTGGAGAAGTTCCTGGCCCGCGGCGGCCTGGGACAGGTCTTCCTCGCCACGCACGGCCAGGAACGCGGGGCGCTGAAGATCCTGCACCCCGAGCTGTCGCAGCGGCCCGGTTTCGAGGCCCTGTTCAAGCAGGAGATGCGCGCCCTCATGCGGCTCGACCCGCACCCGCACCTCGTTTCCATCCTGGACGCCGACCGCGATCCCGTCTTCGGCTGTCTGTTCTTCGTCATGCCGTATGTCCAGGGGGTGACGCTGGAACGCTTTCTTGCCGACAAGGGCGCCCTCTCCGAAACGGCGGCGCGGCGCGCGTTCGCGGGGTTGGCGGACGGCCTGGCCCGGGCGCACGAGCGCGGCGTGCAGCATCGCGACATCAAGCCGGCGAACATCATCGTCCAGGAGGACGGCAACGCCGTGCTGATCGATTGGGGCCTGTCGGGGCTGGCGGGCGTGGCCGGGCACACACAAACCGCTGGCTATACCGCCCTGTTCGCCGCGCCAGAGACGTTTCGCACCGGGCGCCCCGACCCCGACGGGAAGTCCGACGTCTATTGCCTGGCGGCTTCGCTGTATTTCGCACTCCTGCACGGCGAGCCGAGCCGGCGAACGACGTTCAAGGCGAAATGGGTTCCGGAGGGACTGCGTGCGCTGCTGGAGCGGGCGCTGGACAACGACCCCGCCGAACGGCCGACGGTGCGCGAGTTCCTCCAAGCCTTGAGCGAGGCGCATCCACCCAGGCAGGAACGCCGTGCGGGCGACATGGAGAAGGTCTCTCTGGGTGGCGGCGTCGAGATGCGCTTCGCCTGGTGCCCGCCGGGGACGTTCCTGATGGGCAGCCCGCCGGGTGAGGAAGGGCGCGAACCGCACCCAGGCGACGATGAGTCCCAGCACCGGGTGACCTTGTCGCGGGGGTTTCATCTGGGCATCTACCCCGTGACGCGGGGCCAGTTCGCCCGGTTCGTCGAGGCCAGCGGGTATCGCACCCAGGCCGAGCGCGAGGGTGGGGCGCATTACTGGACGGGGACGGAATGGAAGCTCGATCCGGCGAAGAACTGGCGGTCGCCCGGCTTCCAGCAGACCGACGATCACCCGGTCGTTTGCATCAGCTGGAACGACAGCGTCGCGTTCTGTGAGTGGCTGACCACCCAGATGCGCAACGGCGGCCGCTGCCGTTTGCCGCTGGAAGCCGAGTGGGAATACGCCTGCCGGGCGGGCACGACCACGCCCTTCTCCTTCGGCGAGACGATCAACACGGACCAGGCCAACTACGACGGCAACTACACCTACGGCACAGGCAAGAAAGGCGGCTTTCGCCAGCAGACGACCCCGGCAGGGCGCTTCCCGCCCAACGCCTGGGGACTGTACGACCTGCACGGCAACGTCTGGGAGTGGTGCCAGGACTGGTACGGTCCCTATCTAAAAGGCGATATTAAAGACCCTCAAGGCGCCATTAGCGGCGATGCCCGCGTGCTGCGCGGCGGCTCCTGGTACTTCAATCCGCTCGGGTGCCGCGCCGCCCATCGTGTCCGGGTCGCGCCGGCCACCCGGAACGACACCGGCGGTTGCCGCGTGGTTCTGTGCCTGGACTGATTTGCCATTTGCCGGCGTTAGTCGCCAGGCGCAATACCAGCCCGAAGCGCAAGCGAGGAATCTCACCTCTCCAAAGGTGAGATTCCTCGCTTGCGCTTCGGGCTGGTATGCGTTCGGTCGAGTGGTGATCGCCGCCAACGTCAAGACTTGCCGTTCCGCTTGGGTCGCTGTGCCTGCGCTGGCTGAGCCGTCTTCGGCTGTAGGCGGGCGAGCAACTCCTGCTTTTCGTCCGCGGACAACTTCCTCACCAGGCGCCTGAGCGCTTTCAGCCGCGCGGCCGCAGGCAGCCCCTGGTAGAGTTCCAGGACGCCGTCGGGCGTTGCCTCCACCTCGACGACCCTGATGGCGTTGCGACGCCTGCGCTCGCGCTCTGCCCATTCGACTGGATCCGTGATCGGAACCAGGGTGATTTCTTGAAGAGGAGCTATGCGCAGCGGCTCCGAGGATTTCTTGGACATCGTCTATGCCTCTTCCGGAAGGATGTTGAAGGGGAGTTCCGCCTTCAAAACATCGCTGCCGGTCGCTTGAAAGAAGGAAACCTGAATCGTGTAACGCTCGGCCTCGGGGAACGCGGGGCGGAGCCGCATTCGCACCGAGACGAGGCCGTACTCTTCCAGAAACTCCGGGACCGGGTCCAGATCCGCCATGAAGATCGCCTTGTCGGTGCGGTCGTGGACGATCTTGACGTCCCCTGGAAAGCGGCCCTTGCGCGCACTGGACAGCACCAGGAACAGCCACAACCGCGACGGCGCGAATGGAAACGCGCCCGCCCTCATTGCCTGACGAACGCCCTTCAGATCGAAGACATCATCTTCGATTTTGCTCGGTCTGATGCCCTCGCACACGACTGCCGTCCGCACGCGCGGCGTGAGAGCAGCGGATGCCATACCGAGCTTCCCCATCAGATTCGGTTCACCAACTTACGGCTGCACTGTATCAGACGAACACGAGGGAAACAAGCGAGGGTCTGGCGACGGGGAGCGATGACCGCAGCGCCAAGCTGTGGTCCATCACTTTACTGCTGGGGCGCTGACGGCCGCGCAGGTTTCGTGGTATACTCTCACCCCGATAGTCCCGCAGGTGAGCGGGCTCGTTACTCGATGAGCGCCGGAAGTTCCTTGATTCGGAAAAATCGATGCAACACACCTCTCTTTTGTCGGTAATTCTCCTCGGCACCTTGCCTGCGATAGCCGGCATCGAGCCAGCGACGAAGGCACCGGAGGCCGCTATTCAAGCCGTCAGCGTCTCCGACGATCCGAACGACTGGCCCATGTACAATCGCGACGTGACCGGCACCCGCCACAACCCCGCCGAAAAGACGCTCAGCAAGGAGAACGTCGGCAAGTTGGTGGAGAAGTGGCGTTTCCCGCCTGCTGACTCGAAGGAGAAGATCGGCGTCGTCCACGCTACCGTCGTGGTCAACGGGTATGTCTACTTCGGCACCGAGACGACTCCGACCTTCTACAAACTGACACCCGACGGCAAGGTGAAGTGGGCGTATCGCAATCCGGACCACGCGAAGCCGCCCAAGGCCGTCGCCTTCGGCTTGCCGACCGCCGGCTTCCTCAACGCCGCCCTGGTCACCAACGACACGGTCTATGTCGGCGACGTCGGCGGGGTCATCTATGCACTGGACCGAGCCAACGGCAAGGAACGCTGGAAGATCGACTCGCGCGCCAAACCGTTCCCAGGAGCGCACCCTTCCAGCTGCATCTTCGCGGCTCCGATCCTGGCCGAGGACAAGGTGATCGTGGCCGGCGGCGGCTTCGAGCACGGGGTAGCGGTGAATCCCCTGCACGCCTGTTGCACCGGTCGCGGGTTCGTCGTCGCCCTCGAACCGCGCACCGGCAAGGTGCTTTGGAAATACGACGTCGGCCCCGAACCGCAGAAACTCGACCCACCCGTCAAGATCAAGGACGACTGGGGCGAGCACGTTTTCCGTTACGGCCCCTCGACGAGTTCGGTGTGGTGTACCCCTTCGTACGATGCGCGCACCCACACGATCTATTTCGGCACCGATGCGCACAACGCCCCGCGCCAGCCGACGAAGGATGACCCGCGACTCTATACCAAGCATTCCTGTGCGATGATCGCGGTGGACGCCCGCACCGGAAAGGAGAAGTGGGTCACGCAAATCAACCCCGGCGACGTCTGGAATTACACCATGCGGGCCTATGATCCACTTACCGGACGGTACAAGGATCAATCCATCGGCGATACACCCAAGCTCTACATGATCCTCCTCAACGGCCGCTGGGTGTGGGTGATCGGGTTCGGCTGCAAGAACGGCGGATTCTACGTCCTCGACGCCGCGACCGGCGCCATCCTCTCGAACACTCCCCTCTATACCGGCCCGCCGGTTCATCCGCCGCCGAAGGTCGAGCCGCGAACCCTCGCCCTGCCCGGCGCCATCGGTGGGCTGCAGACCGGGTGCGCCACCGACGGCAAGGCGGTGTATACCAACGGCATCGACATGCTGCGCCTGGGCACGTCGGCCGACCCGCGCGAACGCTTTTTCCCGCCGACCGGCGGCCGTGTGGTGTCGCTCAGCATGGACGCACGCAGCGAGAACTGGCGGCACGAGCGGCCTCTTGTCAAGGCGGTCGGCGGCACGAAGGAGAAACCCGCCTTCACCGATGTCGGCGATCCCGTCGCCTCGGGCATCGCCCTGGCCAACGGCGTCGCATATTTCACGACGACGGTGAGTAACAAACTCGTCGCCCTGGACACTGCAACCGGCAAGGTCCTCAAGGAGATCGACCTCGGCCCGGTCTGGTGCGGGCCGACCGTCTCGCGCGGCCGGGTCTACGTCGGCACCGGCAATCTGCTGTTCTCGCCGGGCAACCCGCGCGAGGCGTACTTCCCCAAGAGTGCGACGGGCGCGGTCTACTCCTTTGGCTTGCCGGGTGAGGACGAAGTGAGCCGGATGAAAGCGGGGGATGAGTAGAGCGAATGAAATTGGCTCGGGGGCAGCAAGGGTGTGGTATCACCTCGTCAACATGACGCTCGCCGCATGGCGTATGGTGCTGGCAATCGCCAGGCGCGACGACGTGCGGTATCACCTCGTCAAAATAACTGTTGCTGCGGCGATGGCCGCCGGCATGTTGCTCTCGCTCAAACTGTGGCTGACGGAGCGCCACTATCCACACGTGCCGGTGTGGGACGGTTTGCCCATCATTCCGCCACCCTGGGACCGGGTCGTCTTCGGCGGACTCCTGCTCTTGCTGGGACTTACCGCGGTGCTGCCGCGAGCGCGCTGGCCGCTCCTGGCGTTCGTGACGGTTGCCGGCCTGTGGAGCCTGTGGGACCAATCACGCTGGCAGCCCTGGTTCTATCAATACCTCTTCATGCTTGCCGCCCTCGGTGTTGCCGCCAGCGATGACCCCGAGCATCGCGAGGCGGGGCTGAATGCCTGCCGCTTTATTCTGGCCGCCACCTACATCTGGAGCGGGCTGCAGAAGGTCAACTTTCATTTTGCCACCGATACCTACCCGTGGCTCATGGAGCCGATCCTGAAACGGTTGCCGGAGGGGTTGCGCGGCTGGGCCGCCGCCCAGGGCTGGAAGGCCGCGTTCCTGGAGTGTGGCCTTGGGATCGGATTGTTGATTTGGCCGCTCCGGCTTGTGGCTGTAGCGCTCCTTGTCCTCATGCACGCCACGATCTTGTTTTGCCTGAGCCCGTGGTGGGGCCACGACTGGAACAGCGTCGTCTGGCCGTGGAACATCGCCATGATGGCTCTCAATCTCATGCTGTTTGTGAACACGCCGAAGGTGATGCCCTGGCACATTATCTGGCCGCGCCGCTTTCTCCTGGCGCGCGTGACGCTTGTCCTGTTCGGCATCATGCCGCTATTCAATTTCTTCGGCTACTGGGACTCGTATCTCTCGGCCGCGTTGTATTCGGGGAATACCCTGGATGCCCGTGTTTACCTCAATAGCGACGACATCATTGAGAAACTCCCGCCGGAGGTGCGCGCCAAACATCTGAGTGGGAATGAGCTGGATTTGTTTGGCTGGGCGATCGACGAAATGAACGTGCCACCCTATCCCGCCCGGCGAGTCTACCGTGGCATCGCCCTTGCGCTGAGCCATTCGTCCAGCGACGTCACCCTGGAGATCGACGAACGCCCGGATTGGCAAACAGGCAAACGGGAACGAACTCCGGAAAGACTCGACCATCGCTGACGGCCAGCGAGAGACAATGCTGAAGGGGCATGTTGCTGTTGCTCGCTCGGGGCCGAGAACTCCCGTCACGGCAGTCGCACGCCCTTGAACTCGTAGGGTATGGTCAACTCGACGATACGTCCGGGCGTACGGTAGACCAGCGTCCAGTCGGCCAGTTCACCGAAACGCACCTTGGGGTTGCCCTTCTGGCTGAAGGAGTAGAGTACCACCGCTCGCGCCGCGCTCCTCTCCAGCTCTTGCTGATCCGCCTTGCTCGGCAGCAGTATTTGCTTCGCTCCACCTGCACTCTTCTCCAACCAGATGGCGTTGTTGCCCATCCAGGCCCAACCCTCGTGACTCTCAAAGAGCGGTCGGCCCGGCGGATTGTCGATGGTGACCTCAAAGTTGAAGCGATCCGGCTTCGTCTCCCTGGTCACCTTGGTTAGCCGTACGCTAACCCCCTCTTGCTCCTGGCGGTCAGGAGGTTCCTTGGGGCGGATCGGCCGTAGCTTGCCGAAGGTGAAGGTGAGCATCTTGCTCGGCGCCGTGACGACGAGACTGCCCTTGAGTTCCGCGATGGCGGCCGCCGAACGGTGCGGTGCGGGTACGCGGATATCAACCAGGATCGCATTTCGCCCAACCACCGAAACCCGTCCTCGGGAGGGCAACGCCTCCTTCGCCATTTTCCCGTTCATATCGGCGCTGAAGAGGATCGTGGTCGGCGCGGTCTCCAGCAGGAACGGCTGCAAGCGCGGCTCCCAGGCGACCTCAAGTTGGATCGCGCAGGTGTGGCTGCCGCTCTCCAGGTCGAGGCGGTTGGCGACCTCCCGGACTGTGGTGCGGAACAGTCCGTGATCGCTGCGGGGCAACTCGCCTGCTTTTCGGGGTGGCCCAGCGATGAGGGCGATGTTGCCGTCCGCCTGGTAAAGCGACACGCGCCCATGAGCCGCTGCGGCGATGGCATCCAGGGCCTTCCAGAAGGGCAAGCCGTGGCACTTCAGCGCGAACGTCGGGTCGATCTTCATGCGATTGACGACGGTGTTGCCGGTCTGCTTACTCAACTCCTGGAGGGCTTCGCTCAGTGTGACCTTGTCGCTCTGCAAGGTGAACGTCTTCGGGAGTAATTCCTTCGGCTCCGCGCCGGCGGGCTGTGCCACGGCAGGGTCGGGGATGGCGCCCGGGATAAATCCCACGATACCAAGGAGGCCGGCCACGAGTAGAGTACGGCGGAACATGAGCAAATCTCCGGGAACAGGTCACCACCAGGATCTTATCCTCCCGCCCTCACGTCTGCAACGGAGTGGACGGATCGGCGTCTGCAGGTTACCATCGACGAATCGAACCAGGGGAGGACCATGACTCAGAGTGAATCGCACAAGGAGCAATTGGAACGCGACGGCGTTACCGTCTTGCCGGAGGTTTTTTCTCCACAAGAAGTCGAGACGATCCGACACGACCTGACGGCGACGCTGGCAGCTGGGGCGCAGGGCGAGGCGGCCATTCACGGCGAGACGGGGGGCCTGTATGCGGCCCGTAACGTGCTCGCGCTGTGGCCGGGCGCCGCCCACGTCTGGCGCCAGTCGCGCCTCCTGGCCATCCTGGCGGAGTTGCTCGGTCGGGCGTTCGGATTGGTCCGTGTGCTCTTCTTCGACAAGCCACCGGACCAGAGTTGGGCGCTGCCCTGGCACAAGGACACGACCATCGCCGTGAGCGACAATCGCAGGCCGAGCACACGTTTCGCCAAGCCGACGCGCAAGGCCGGAGTGCCGCACGTCGATGCCCCCGTCGAGGTGCTCCAGACGATGTTGACGGCCCGCATCCATCTCGACGACGTCACCGAGGAGAACGGCCCACTGAAGGTCATCCCCGGTTCGCACCATTCCGGCAAGGTGCTGGCGCTCGGCAACACTGCCCCTGTGAGCGTGCTGGCCCAATGCGGTGATGTGCTGTTGATGCGGCCGCTCGTGATTCACTGCAGCAATCGCTCGCGTCCAGGGAACAGCCGGCACCGCCGCATCTTGCACCTGGAATTCGCTGCGACGCCCGAGTTACCCGACGGGTATACCTGGCACACATTTCTCGCCGCCTTCCCCTTCGTGCAAGCCACTGCCGTTTCTCTGCAGCCCGCGGTAGAATGAATCGTGGGGATGGCACGTCCTCCCGGGCGGAGCGGTTGCGGCATGCAAGCCCCATCCTCACCTCGCTGCCGTTGATTTGGAGACCACACCATGACGAAGCCAACACTTCCTCTGGAGCGTCAAGTCGAGGCCCTGGAGGGGGCCCAACGCCACTGGCAAGCACAACCGCGCGCTGGGCAGAGGGCGACCGCTTTCACCATCGCCCTGAGCCGTGAGGCCGGCACGCCTGGAACCTCCGTGGCTCGTGCGCTGGGAGCCCGCTTGGGTTGGCCTGTTTATGACCACGAACTCCTGGAGCGCATCGCCCAGGAGACCGGCCTGCGCGTCAACCTGTTGCAGAGCGTGGACGAGCGCCAAAAAGGGTGGTTGACCGAAGCCACCGAGGCTTTCGCCTCCTTGCCCAAGGTGAGCGAGAGCGGCTTTGTCCGGCATGTGATTGAGACGGTCCTGTCGCTGGGGACTCATGGCCGCTGCGTGATTGTCGGCCGCGGTTCCTTCTACATCCTCCCGGCAGCCACGACGCTGCGTGTCCGCCTGGTAGGCGATTTGGAAGATCGTATTACGGTGGCGGCGGCGCGGCTGGGCGTATCGCGCAAAGAGGCGGCCCAGTGGGTCGAGCAGACCGAACGGGATCGACTCCGCTTCATCAAGGACCACTTCCTCAAAGATGCTGCCGACCCGCGGCATTATGACCTGGTGTTGAGTACCTCCCGCTGGTCGGTAGCTGAGTCTGCCGAGTTGATCGTGCAGGCGCTGCACCTTCTTGAGGCCCGCACGACGGGACAAGCACCCGCTGGCGTCTGATTTGGAGTTCCCTATCCAGTTCCCAGCGCCCGCTTGTTCTTGAGTTGATGATTCCTGCTATTCCTCCTAAGGGAATGGCCATTATGGCTGTTCCACCAACAGGTGTCGCGCGACCCGCTGCTGGCACTCGAACGGGCTCGCTCTGTCGGCTACTAGCCACGACTTCGAGGCCCGATCCGTTCCTTACCGAGCATCCACGGCCGCAGAATCTCGGGGATCACCACCGACCCGTCCGCCTGTTGATAATTCTCCAGAATCGCCAGCAGCGCACGCGTGATCGCAACCGCGGTGCCGTTCAGGGTATAGACGAAGCGCGTCCCTTTGAAGCCGGGGCCCTTGTAGCGGATGCCGAGCCGCCGCGCCTGGTAGTCGGTGCAGTTCGACGTGCTCGTCACCTCGCCGTATTCGCCGCCGGTGCCGCGGCCCGGCATCCACGCTTCCAGGTCGTATTTGCGATAAGCCGGACCGCCCAGATCGCCGGCCGCGGTGTCGATCACCTGGTACGGCAACCCGAGTCCCTGGAAAATTTGCTCCTCGATGCGTAGCAATTCCTGGTGAATGCCTTCGCTCTGATCCGGAGTGCAAAAGGCGAACATTTCGACCTTGGTGAACTGGTGGACGCGATAGAGCCCGCGCGTGTCGCGACCGGGGGCGCCGGCCTCGGTGCGGAAGCAGTGCGACAGGCCGACGTACTTCTGCGGGAGTTGCGTTTCGTCGAGAACCTTGTCGCGCAGCATGCCGCCGAGGGTGATCTCGGCCGTCGCGATCAGGCAGAGGTCGGTATTTTCCAGGCTATAGATCTGCGTCTCCGGCCCGCGTGGGATGAAGCCGATCCCCTCCAGCACATCAACACGTGCCACATCGGGCGTGATGACGGGCGTATAGCCCTCCTTGACTAACGTGCCCATCGCGTAGTTGACGAGGGCCAACTCCAGCAGCACCGCCTCGTTTTTCAGGTAGTAGAACTTCTGCCCCGCGACCGACGAACCGGCCTCGAAATCTACCAGGTCGAGCGCCTCGGCCAGGGCGATGTGATCTTTTGCGGGGAAGTCGAACTTGCGTGGCTCGCCCGACTTCCGAACCACCCCGCTGTCGTTTCCCGGAGGGGCGTCGGGGTGAGTCAGGTTCGGCACCGTCATCAGGGCGGCGCGCAGGTCGGCCTCGACCTGCTTGAGTTGCTTCTCCAGACCGCCGACCTTCTCCTTGAGCGTTTTGCCCTCCTGAATGAAGGGATCGCGCTCTTCCTTCGACTTCGCGCCCTTGACCGACCTGGCGACCTCATTTTGCCGCTGCTGGATTTGCTGGGTTTCCTGCACGAGCCGCTTGCGTTCGTCTTCGAGTTGAACGATGCGGTCGATGTCGGGCAGCGGCTTGGCGTTGCGGTTGCGGCAGTTGGCCTTCACCGCCTCGACGTGTTCGCGGATGTAATGTGCGTCCAGCATGAGTGGTGGCTCGGGAAGGCGAGCGGGGGGCGTAAGCCCCCTGATGCTTCGTAGCCATCAGGGGGCTTACGCCCCCCGCTCGCCAAGGGTGGTTCCAGCGATGACGTTACGGTCGTTTCTCCAGGGGGACATAGGGCACGTCGCGCTTGCCGACGTAGATTTGCTCGGGGCGGTAGATGCGATTGTTCTGCATCTGCTCCAGCCAGTGGGCCAGCCAACCGGCGACGCGGGCGATGGCGAAGATCGGCGTGAACAGGTCGCGCGGAATGCCCAGCGATTGGTAGACAATTCCCGAATAGAAATCCACGTTGGGGTAAATGCCTTTTGGCCCAAGAATCCCGGCGGCGACTCGCTCCAGCTCCACAGCCATGTCGTAGATCGGCGGCCGGCTGGTTTCGGAGAAGACGTGCTCCGCCAACTCCTGCAGCACCGTCGCCCGCGGATCCTTGACCTTGTAGACGCGATGACCAAAGCCCATGAGCTTGAACTTGGGATCGGCAGTACGCTTGGCCTCGATCCAGGGACGGACGTTCTCCAGCGTGCCGATCTCTTCGAGCATGTCGAGCGCTTCCTCGTTGGCGCCGCCGTGCAGCGGGCCGGTGAGGGTGCCAATGGCGGCGCTAATGACGCAGTAGGGACTCGCCAGCGTCGAGCCGGTGACGCGACCGCTAAACGTCGAGGCGTTCATCGTGTGCTCGGCGTGCAGAATCAGGCAGGCGTCGATGATCTTGCGCACCGCCGGCGAGGGGAGCTTCTCGAACAGCATGTAGTAGAAGTTCTGGGCGTGGTCGAGGTCGTCGCGCGGGTCGATGGCCTCGTCACCGTAGCGCAGGCGGTGGAAGGCGGCGACGACGGTCGGCATCTTGGCGATCAGGCGGACGCACGAATCCCAGCGAACCTGCTCGTCGGCGACGTTGCGGGCCGGGTAGAACATGCCCAGGGCCGCCACGGTCGCCTGCAGCGCGTCCATGGGGTGGCCGTACTCCGGCAGGCACTTGATCAGATCCTTGAGCTTGTACTTGAGACGGCGGCGGTGGCGCAGCTGATCCTCAAAGTCAGCGAGTTGACGCTGCGTCGGCAGTTCGCCCTTGAGCAGCAGCCAGGCCGTTTCCTCGTAACAGCTCTCGCGCGCCAGGGTTTCGACGGCGACGCCGCGATACTCCAGGCGTGCCCGTTTGCCGTCGATGAAGCTGACCGCGGACTCCGCGACCGGCACGTCGGCGAGGCCCGGCCGTAACTCCAGCTGACTCATGGTGCCCTCGACCACAGATTGCCCCACCCACAGGCGGCCGCCCGCAGGTTTCGTTTTGCCCCTACGCCGTCCCGGGCTTGTGAATACGTTGTGAGCCTATGTAGGCACGTCGCGCGCGGCCAGTGTTCCGCGGCCCACGGCTGTCCGTTCGCTATGGTCATTATCTCAAGTTCAGGAAGAAGGAGAAGCCCACGGGCCGCGGGCCGTGGGCCTGGAGCCTCCCACCGCGTCAGGAGCCGACGAACACGACATGCACCTCGCCCGGTCCGTGAACACCCGTCACGAGGCGCAGCTCGATGTCGCCCGTCTTGCTCGGCCCGGTGATCAGCGCCAGGCACGACGGCAGAGTGGCAGTCCCGTAGCGCTCGAACAGATCGAACAGATCCGGGATCAGGTGCGTGTGGTCGGCGAGGACGATATGGACCGGCGGCAACAGGCTCAGCGAGCGCGGCTCGCCCTGGCGGGCCGCGATTGCCAGGCTACCCGTCTCAGCAATCAGATAATCCGCCTCGGAAATGGAGATATCTGCGGCGAAGAGCGGCTCGCGGCAGGTTTCGGGGGCCAGTTCGCTGACGACCTGCACGTCCAGTCCGCGCTCGCGCAACGGCTCCGCCAGTCGGAGCGGATCGAGCAGGCGGCCGTGGCCGAGGAGGACGCGGCGGGCGCTTCGGGCCTGGATCAGTTCAAGGACACGGGCGACGGCGGCGGTGCCGTCGGCGACGGGATGGGCGATGCCGCCCGCGGCTGCGAACTGCTGCAGGAAATGGACGGCAGCGTCGGGGCCGGCGCCCTGATAGCCCAGGTTACCGCGGCGCGGGCTGTCGGCAGTGCCCCCGACGCGATTCCCCGTAGCGACCGCCTCGCGAATGCGCTGCAACATGGCCTCACGACCGCTCGTCATGTCGTCTGCTCCCCACGCAATTGCTCGCGAACGCTCATCAGGATCTTGCCGAGCTTGTTCTTGCCGTGGCCGTCACCGCCGTCGCCCCAGTAGTCGTCGGCGCGCGTGTGCTCGACGAGGACTGCGTCGCCGGTGCCGAGCAGGACGGCGCGGATGTCTTCGTGCTGCGTGAACTTGGCGAGCACACCTTCCCGCATGATCGCATCCTTGACCTGCTCCCAGTCGCGGCGCAGGCGGTACTTGCGCGTGCGGCCCATGCCCTTCGCCTTCGCCGCCGATTTGCTCTTGCGAATCGCTTCTTCATACTCCGTACCGGCGAACTTCTGCGCCTGGAAAAAGTGTTCGACACTCGGCCACGAGCGGCCCTTGAACTTGATGGGAAAGTGAGCGAAATTGGAAAAGCAGCCGTACTCATCGCTCGTGCCGTAGAATTGAATAACCGTCTTTTGCCCACTCATAACTCCCTCCAGCGATCGCGGAACGAACGTGCCGCGGGGGCAGGGAAATCGCGAACCATCGTCCAGGCCGCCCCCGGCCCCGCCAGGCGCCGCAGCCAGCCGCCGCGCGCCAGCGGCCGCAATACCAGTCGCGCCGCGGCTGTCGCCAGCCGGTACAGCCACGGCCGCCGCAGGAGTGCCGACCACAGCCGGTACGCCAGCGCCTCCCAGCGATTCGGTTTGGTATGGTGCTGCAGTTCGCGCAACCCGATCAACATTTGGGGGATGTTAATGTTGACCGGGCACGCCGCCTGACACGCCCCACAGAGGGAAGAGGCGTGCGGCAAGTGCGGGTTCGCGCTGACGCTGTCGTACAGCGGCGTCAGGATGCTGCCGATCGGCCCCGAGTAGACGCCGCCGTACGCATGGCCGCCGATGCGCCGGTAGACGGGGCAGGCATTCAAACAGGCGCCGCAGCGAATGCACTGCAGACTTTCGCGGAATGGCGTCGCCAGCACCCGCGACCGGCCATTGTCGAGCAGAACCAGGTGGAACTCCTCCGGCCCGTCCAGTTCGCCGCTGCGGCGCGGGCCGGTGATCAGGGTCGTGTAGACCGAGAGTGTCTGCCCGGTCGCGGCGCGCGCCAGGAGTTTCAGGAACACCGGCAGGTCGGCCAGGCGCGGGATGACCTTCTCGATCCCCATGAGGGCGACATGGACTCGCGGCCAGGTCGTGGTGAGGCGGCCGTTGCCCTCATTGGTCACCAGGACAATCGTGCCTGTCTCGGCGACGGC
>Ga0137375_10002990_pt1 | contig 19999 bp, 5 predicted proteins | sample SagtaG_24_FD_104936 | JGI IMG/M metagenome (GOLD analysis project Ga0137375, IMG submission 104936) | Vadose zone soil microbial communities from Sagehorn Ranch, Mendocino, California, USA - Sage1_R_113_16 metaG | ecosystem: Environmental > Terrestrial > Soil > Vadose zone | place: USA...
CATGTGCGGTCCGAGGTCGCCAAGCCCGTCCAGGTCCGGTGCTGCTGAACCGGGTGCGGGCGCCGGGCCAGTCGTGGGCGTGCGCCTCGACCACGGCGTACCCGTGCTCGTGCGCGGTACGGAGCAGCTCGGGGCGTACGTGCTCGGCCGCGCTCGGCGCCGTCGTCGGGCCCTGCCACACCGAGGCCGGCAGCGCATGAAACGGCTCGCTCGACTTGGTGCCGGCGACGAACACCTCGCCGTACGAGCTCAGGTCACGATCACCGTGTACATGCTGCTGCCGTTGTCCGGGTCGGCGTTCGGGCCGAGCGCGACGGGCCCGGCCGGGAAGCTCTTCGCGAATACCGTGAAATGCCGTGCCGTGCTCTCGCCGTTGACCAGCTCCGCCTGTGTGTCGGCCCAGCTCACGTCCATCCACGGCCGGCGCCCCAGCCGGGTGTCCACGGCCACGTAGACGATCGCTGGCCGGTTGATGGTGAACGTGACAAGCGGGTCGGCCGGCGCGGACTTCGAGTCGTTCGCGCTACGGATCCAGGCCGCACCGACGAGGGCGGCCGGTACCGACGTCACCGTGTACGACCGGTCGCCGTACTGGGTGACACCGCTGTGCAGGTTCGCCTGTACCGACCAGTCGCCGGCGTTGGCCGGATCCGCGACCACCAGGTCGGCCAGCGCCAAGGGCACCGGCGAGACCGTGAGCGCGACCGCGTCTGTGTGCGTGCCGGTCACCCCGGTACCGGTGACGATCGGCGCGAACGCGCCGCCCGGGGTGGCGGTCTCGGTGCTGATTGTCATCAGCGAGGTGGCGCCGGCCGGGATCGGGTTCGGGCTGAAGGAGGCAATGGCCCCGGCGGGCAGCCCGTTGGCGCTCAGCTCGATCTCGCCCGGCGCCCCGGTGACCACGGAGGTCGAAACCGTGTACGTCGTGGACGAACCGGCCTGCACGCTGCGGGCGGCCGGTGACGTGGTGAGGGAGAAGTCGTTGCCGGGCGTGCACGCCTCGGTGGAGCCGGTCGTGTCCAGCCGCAGCCCACCACCCTCCGTATTGGCACTGCTCGTCACGCAGTACCCGGCGATGGTCTGGAAACCTACGTCGAAGGGGCTGTTTGTGCCGCGCTGTGCGATGACATTCTCGATGGAGACCGAGCTTCCGGTACTGGCGATGACGGCTGGCCGGCCATCATCGGCGGAGAACCGGACCGAGCTGTTGGTGAACGCCACTCCGCTGACATTGTGGAGGTACCAGCCATAGGCCGGGCGGGTGCCGATGCTGCCGGGGTCGAAACCACCATTGTCCGTCGGTACGCCGGTCGCCATCGGCGCGTTTCCACCGGGGAGCGTGAGATTGACGTTTTCGAATACCACATCGGTCACGTTCCGGCCCGGCTGGCCCCAGAGAGTCGGCGTGAACGCGCCCGCGTTGGTCCCGGTGACGTTGGTATAGCGGATGTCGCTGATGCCGCCGATTCCCGGGCTGTCACCGCACCGTCGCCTGGTGCCGATCTTCTGCATGATCGGCGAGGCGGTACCCGACATGTGAATGTCGTTGTACCGGACGTGCGAGATGGTGGCGCCGTCCATCGAGACCATGCCGAGCCCCGACTTGCCGGCATGGCTGACGGTGATGTGCGAGAGCTGGTAGTCGGTGAAATCGCCGCACGTCTCGGAGCCGAACATCAGCGCGTTGCCGTCCTCCGCGGACAGTTGTGCGTTGACGACCGTGACGTGCCCGTTCGGCAGGGTGGCGCCCAGCGCCCAGTCGCTCTTGAACGACAGGGCGTCGTCGTCCGAGGTGATCGTGATGTTCGTGATCGTGACGTTGGTGGTATTGACGATGTTCCATCCGTCCCGGTCGTTGGGCGTGTCGATGGCGAGCCGGTCGGAGCGTACGTTCGTACAGCCGTTGATCAGCATGGCGAAGTGACCGCCACGGCGCAGCCGGATGCCGTTGATCGTGAGGCCGTCGCAGTGCGTGATCGAGATGATTTTGTCGGCCTCGCCGCTGCTCGGAGTGCCGGTGACTAGGTTCCCGTTGCCGTCGATCGTCCCGGAGCCGGTGAAACCGATGTTCGTCACCCCGTCACCCCAGATCATCGCGTCATGGAAATGGCTGTGGCCGAAATCCTGAAAAGCCGAGCTCGGGTTGGGCTCCGGTGCGTCGTACCCGGAGCTTGCACCCGTGATGGTGGCTCCCGAGCCCAGTTGTAACGTGACGTCGCTCTTCAGGTGGATAGAGGCGCCTGCCCGGTAGGTACCCGGCGGAAACAGTACCGTTCCGCCGCCGGCGCCGTTTGCCGCGGTGATCGCGCGGTTGATGGCCGGCGTGTCGTTGTTCGAGCCGTCCCCACGGGCCCCGAAGTCGCGCACATTGAAGACGCCGGCCGCCGAGGCAACGGGTGTCCAGCCGACCCATGCGACCACCAAGCCGGCGATGGCAAGGCCTCCGAGCAAGGCCTTTCGGGCCGAGAGATATCGACGTGCGCTGATGCCGGACACGGGCGTCTCCCTTCGCTATTTCGGGCACCAGGCTGCCCGCGTCCCGAAGCCCCCCGCGGACATCTTGCGGGTAAGGCCCCAAGTTTTTTGTTCAGTTGTTCAGCTCTGTTCGGCGCTTGATCGCCGATCCAAGAGCCGTTCCGAGCACCGAGAAGCGGCATTGTCGCAGCTCACTGGGCGTTCGGCGGCCTTGAAGCGATGATCAGACGTCGGACCTGTCAAGGGTCATCGGTATTGACAGTCCGTAGCGGCGGAGCTGAAGATCAGCGCGCCCCACCGACGGACAGGCCGTCGGGACGAAGGGGTTGTCGTAGGAAGCAAGGGTGGGGGCAACGATGGCCGCGCAACGCACGCTCAGCGAGCGTGTACCGGCGCGTGTCCATCGCCCGGACACCGAGACGCCGGCATCCCGGTCAGTCTCCCTGTGGTCCCGGCTGCTCCGCGCGGTGACGGTGCTGGTCTGCGTGGCATCGTTTGCGCCCAGCCTGTCGACGCGTGGACCGTCGGCCGCCCCAGCCAGGACACCCAGCGCGCAGGCGGCCCAACGCGTCGTGGTAACCCCGGACGTCCTCCGGGCGGTGTTGATCCTGCGCGAACTCCAGCTGCGCGCACAGGCGCGCGGTCCGGTTGCACCGGGCAAGCTGTCCGGCACGACGACGATGACCGGCGCGGACCTGCAGTCGCTGGTGACGCGGGTAGCGGTCACGTTCGTCACGTTGGACAGCAGCTCGGGTCGCTCCGCCTCCCGCGCGAGCGACCGGCACGCGCTCGCCCAGATCGACCAGCTCGCCGCGGCGGAAGTCGCGAAGCTGGCGGCCACTCGGGCGCCGAGCGCGACCGGCGCCGACCTGGACGCGTTGGTCAGGCGGGTCATCGATGGGTACCGCCAGACGGTCGACCACGAGCTCGCACTGTCCGCCGCGTCGGCTCCGCCGGCGGGTGTGACCGCCGACGTGGCGCTGACCGACGCGACACTCGCGGCGGCGTTCGCCCGGGCCAAGGCCGACTGGGCGGCGGCTCGCCCGGACGCCGACCTGAGCGGACTGTCCTACGAGATCGGTGACCTGTCCGGCCTGGAGCTCGGGCACACCGACGGCAAGCGCATCACGATCGACGCCACGGCCGCCGGCTTCGGCTGGGACGCCATGTACCCGGGCGAGCAGTCCTCCCGAATGGACCTGGTGACCGCCGTACGTCATGAGATCGGGCACGCCCTGGGGCTGGCGCATGCCGACAGTGGCCTGATGTCCGAGACGCTCTCGCCCGGTGAGTTGCACAGCGTCCCAGCGGCGCCGGCACCCGCTGCGCCCCAGCCCGCTGCGCCCCAGCCGGCGCCGCCCGCGGAGTCGATACCGGCCCAGCCCGCGCCGCCCGCGGAGTCGACGCCGTCCGAGCCCGCCGCGCCGGCCACCCCTGCCGAGTCGGCGCTCGCTCAGCCCTCACCGGCTGACGCCTCGACACCCGACCCGGCCAACCCGTCTTCGGCCGACTCGGCCGACACACCCGCGGACCCGGCGATCCCGCTGGCCGACGCGCCTGCGGACGCGCCGACCGGCACGGTAGCGCCGCCGGCACCGCAGATCATCTACGTGAACCTGGCCGGCGCCAGCGGCGTCACGTACCACGGGCCGGTCACCGTGCGCCTCGACGTTCCGGCGCTCGTCGTGCCGCGGCACCTGCGCGGCCAGGAGCCCGCCGTCGCGGCGGCGCTCAAGGCCGACCTCGACGCCATGCTCAGCAGCCATGGCGTGGTCGTCACGCTGGTCGATCCAGGTGCAACGGCTGTCTACTCGACGATCTACGTCGGGGGCGACGGCTCCGCGTTCCCTCGCGCATGCGGCTCGATGTACGGCATCTCGGAGAGGGTGGACGCCGGCAACCTGGGCCACAACGACATCGCCCTGGTCTTCAGCGAGAACATTCCGTCGGTGGCGACGACCGCCCAGGAGTACGCCAGGGACCTCGCGAAGTACATCGCGCACGAGGCGGGTCACCTGCTCGGGTACGAGCACGCGCACACGCCCGGCCATGCGGACGCCCACGAAGATGGTGACGCCTGCCATGCGCTCGCCGAGCTGGCCTGGAAGCCGTACACGCACGTCGAGATTGCCAAGGATGTCCGCAACGACATCATGACCGACGGCAAGCTGACGATCGGCGGGCAGCAGTACGACGTACACCCGTCGATCAGGACGGCGCTGGAGGAGTACCCGGCGTTCTACTACGCCGGCGCGGTCGGGCCGGATGGCTTTCCCGATCTCGTGTTCGGCCAGAGCAAGATCCACCCTACGGACACCGGTACCTGGGTCGCGCGCATCCTCGACATGGCATGGGCCGCGCAGACCGACCCGTCATTCACCGCGCAGGAGCGGTTGCAGATCCTCGCCTGGAGCTACGGGTTCGTCACCCACGCTGCCGGCGACTTCTGGGGACACACCTTCGTCAACGAGTTCAGCCAGGGCATCTTCCCGGCCGTCAACGAGGTGCGGGAGGACAATCGGGACCTCGCCAACGCGGTGCGCCATCTCATGGTCGAGGCGTACGCGGGTGACGCGACCCCAGGGTTCGACAAGAATCCTGGGCGCAGCGTGCTCCCCAACGGCGACATCAGCAACAGCTCGACGCCGGGGATCGCGTTCGCGGCTCCGATCGACTTCGTGTACCAGGTGTTGATCAAGCCGTTCCCCGGTGACCCGACGGCGCTGGCGAGCACCCTGCTAACCACGATCACGGCGCATGCCGGCACGCACACGTTCACCCGTACCTCTGGCAGCTTCGTCGCCGACGGGTTCAAGGTCGGCCAGGTCATCCGGGCGTTCGGGCTGGAGGCCAACAAGGGCCGGTACCGCGTCGTGGGTACCGTGACCGCCACCACGCTGACCGTGGCGGAGGACCTGGTCGACGAGGCCGGAACGGGCGACGAGTTCCTGTCCACCCAAGGTAGCCGGGGTGCCATCATCGACGGCTTCGTCGAGCTGCAGAACAAGGTCGACGACCTGTCCGCGAAAGCCGACTCCGGCAAGCCTCCGCTGAGCCGGACCTTCGAGGACATCGTCGAGCAGGTCATCGCGGAGCTGCACGACAGCGACCCGAACACACCGAGCCTGGCGCTGATCGATGAGCTCTTCCGTGCGTACCTGCACCAGTGGAGCGCGGCGATCAACCGCGGTTTCCAGAACTGGGCGAGACTCGGCTTGGCTACGGCCAGCGCGCTGTTCGACGTGGACGCGCGCCGGCACCTGCAGAACCAGGTCGGCGAGAACTTCGGCGCCGACCCAGACCCGTCGCGCGCCGATGCCGAGGGCGATGTCAGCATTCTCGACACGTTCCAGCGCGAGCTGGACGACCCGAACCGCGACGGGAACATCGACGACTCGTTCATCACCAACTACCTGCTGCCGATGTTCGGCGTACCGCAGAAGCTCGCCGACTTCCGGACCGCGCTCGGCAACTTCGGCGAGGTCGTCGACGACAACATCGTGGGTCCGGCGCGGCTGGCGCTCAACCCGCTCCTGGAGGCGCTCGCCAAGCTGGCCGAGATCCCGAAGCAGTTCCTCACGAAGCTCGTCGAGGATGCGGTCGGCGTACCGTTCAGCCTCTTCGAGGAGCTTCTCGGCCTCGGCGCCAAGATGGACCTCGCCTCGGTGACGGTCAACTCCACGAAGGTTCCGGTCTTCGGTCCCGGTGACCACGCCAAGGTCGATGGCTACATGCACATCAACGGGATCCCGCTGTCCGACCCGCTCGACCCGCTGCTGGTCGGCCATCCCGGGATGACGTTCTACCCGGGCGCCCGGCAACGGCTGACCGACAACGTGGAGTTCGACAAGGACAAGTTCGCGCCGTACTTCAACAGCGTGGTGCTGTCCAAGCTGCTCCTGCTGCACGAGACCGCGCTACCGGGCAGCGGTGCCGACACCGGCGCCCTCAGCAGGCTCATCAACGACCAGCTCGCCGCGCTGCCCGGGCCGGGCCGCGGCACGCCGTACGACTTCGGGAAGTTGAACCTCGTCGGCGAACACGGTGGCAACGTGATGACCGCGACCCTGCCGCGCCGTGATGCCAACGGGCAGCCCGCCAACGCTACACCCGAGGTACGCGATGTCGGCCCGCAGTTCGACTTCCAGACGGTCCTGCTGTTCCAGGACCCGCAGGTGCCCCTCGACGCGCGGCCGTGGCTGCGCCTGATCGACGGCGACCACAACTGGCGCGCGTTGAGCATGACCACGACGACCATCCTGTTCCGGGTGAGCATCCCGACGCTGGCGGGCGCCACCGCGACGTGGGAGAAGGAGCTGGCTCCCAGCCAGTACCAGATCCAGGCGAGCTGGCTGGCGAACGTGAGCCAGCGCTTCCCCAACCCGGACGCTGCCAACAAGCCCTTCGACGTCCAGCCCGCCGAGAACGCGATCTACGACATCTTCGCGGTGGACGCCGCGGGCAACCAGACCCGGCTCCTGCCCGCCGTGACTCGCGACCAACGGCTGTTCCCGGACGACGACGTCGACGACGGTCTCGGCTTCGAGAACCTCGGTACGATCACCCTGCCCGCCGGGCGGAGGCTTCGGATCGTGCTGCACAACGGCGGCGACGCCCGGCAGAGCATTCTCTCCGGTCCGATCCGCGCGGTACCCGTCGGCGGCGGGCCGGCGGTGCGGCTCCAGCACGACCGCGATGCCGAAACCCTCGCCGACGTGCCGACCAACAGCTACCACGACTCGGGAACGCAGTGGAGCGAGCTGACCCACCAGGGCGGCAGCGGCAACTTCCCGCTGTGGCAGAGCGCTGTGCTGCGGCCGGTGTTCCGGGTGCTGTTCAAGGACTGGCAGAACGGTACGGCGACCTTCCCGAAGCTCGGTGATGACGCAACCGCCGATCCCAACGACGACCCCACCCTGCGTCCGGCGGCCACTCCGGCGTACCGGACCCCCTTCGACGCCTTGCCGGACCCGGCCCCGGCGATCGGAATCCCGATCACGGTGAACGGTGCGGAGACCCGCGAGCTGAACGGTGCCGTGACGATCGCGTTCATCACCGGCAACGGCGACGGCATCGCCGACTCGCTGGTCCTGATCGTGCACGGCAACGTGCTGATCACCGGGCCGGTCGGCGGAGGCGGGCTGGGCAACCTGACGATCAACGCCGACGGCACCATCACCATCGCGCCCGGCGTGGTCATCTCCACCCGGCAGGTCGCGGCCGGCGCCAACCCGCGCACCGGCGCCTCGATCGGCGACTCGGGCACCATCATCCTGCGAGGAACCCAGGTTCTGGTCGGCAAGGGTGCCGCGATCCTGGCCCATGCCGACGGCGGCCTCCGGGCCGGGGACGTGACGCTGCAGGCCGACCGGGCCCAGGCGCTCACCTGGTTCGCGAACGTGATCGGCTTCACCGACCGGTTCGAGCTCACGTCGGTCGAGATCGGACCGGAGGCGGCGATCCAGGGCCGGGACGTCCGCCTGAGCAGCCACGCGAGCAACTCCAAGACGGCCGACGAACGTGTCCTCTCACCCGCCGACTTCGGTCTCTTCGAGCAGCTCGCCGCCCGGGTGGAGACGCTCCTTGCGAAGCTGCGGGGCACGGCGATCGCCGTCATCGTCGACGCACGCGCGCTTACCGAGATCGGCGATGGCGCGGTGCTGATCGCCGACCGGGACCTCGCCGTCGAGGCGCGTGCCGAGGTGGACCTCTTCCTTCGCACGCTCGGCCGGCACTTCGGCATCACGTTCGGCAGCGCGTCGCCGACCGCCGACGTGATCGTGGGTGACGGCGCGAAGCTGAGCGCTGGGCGCGCGATCGACCTGCACGCCTCGACCGGTAACCACCTCGATGTCGCGGCGGTCGTCCCGAGCAACGGCGACATCGCCAACGTGTCGCTCGCGTTCGGCAGGGCCCGTGGTGTGTCGACCACCTCGGTGCGGCCGGGAGCGCGCATCGAGGCGGTCACCGTCACCGTCGCGGCGGACAACGTCAACGAGTACGTGACGATCGCGGTCGCCGCCCAGTTCCTCGCGATGGCCCAGCCCGACCTTGCCCCCGGGTTCTCAGCGGGAGTGGGTGCGGCCAGTGCGCTCGGGTTCTACCAGTCCTCGGCCACGGCGTCGATCGCCGGTACCGTGAACGCCACGACCCTGACCGTGCGCAGCCGGTCGGAGAACCTGAGCAACCAGACCCGCTCGTTCGCCTCGATCACCAGTCCCATCGGGGCGAGCGCTCTCGCGGATGCGTTGCGCGCCTTCCTCGGTACCGTCGACCTGACCGCCCGCGCGGGCCGGCGTACGTTCGACCCGAACGGCCCCGGTACGGACCTGACGATCGCCGGCGCGATCACCCTCGCCGAGAGCGAGAACAAGGCCGCCGCGTTCGTCGACGACGGGGCGTGGCTGACGCTGACGGGGAACCTTCTCATCGACTCGCATGCGGTCGAGCGGTCGCGCACCAGCGCGAGCGCGCACGCGAACATCGGCGCCACCGGCGCGGCGGCGGCCGTGAGCTGGACTCGGCTGGCGAACCAGGCGACGTCGTTCATCGGGTACAACGCGACGGCGGAGGTCACACACGGCATCACCATCACCTCGCTGGCGCAGGTGTTGAGCCCGGTACCGACGTTCGACCCGGAGATCGGGCTCACCGGCGGGGGGACCGGCACCGGGCTGGAGCGGATCGCCGCGGAGCTGGCTGCCGCGAACGAGCTGGGCAGGCGGGTGTCGGCAGCGATGGCCCCGATCGCGGCGTTCCTCGCCCCGTTCCTGGCCGACCCGGCGCTGATCGGTAGCACGTACGTGCATGCCGGAGCGGGCGGCCCGACGGCGGCGATCGCGGGTGGCGTCAACTACGTCGACATCTACAACCTGGCGGCCTCCGGCATCGCCGCCGGCTCACTGGTCAACCAGCGCGGCCTGCCGGCCGGAGCGGACCAGGACGTGGTCCTCAACGCGCTGGCCACCGTCGCGGCGGTGAACCTCGCCGGGCTCCGTTCGGCCCTGACGCTGCCTGGTAGCGACGGCGGCTCGCCCGATGTCAGCGTTGGCGGGTACTGGAACGGCGGTTTCGTCGACAACTACGCGCGCGCCCTCATCGACGACCGCACGGTCGTGCGGGCGGCCCGCGACGTGTCGCTGCGTTCGCGGACCGACACGCGCGCGCTGGACGTCGTGGTGCCGGGCGCGGCCGGTACCGATGTCGCCGTCGACGGCTCGTTCGGCGTCCTGGTCGTCGGGCACGAGTCGATCGCCTCCGTCGAAGACCGCGCCCAGCTCGACGCCGGCCGTGGCATCTCGCTCACCGCCGACAACGCCACGATCGTGGTGAACCTGGCGGGCGCGCCGACCGTCGGAGCGGGTACGGGCGTCGGCGTCGCCGTGGCGGTGACCGTGCTCGCCCGGCCGCGTGCGCTGGCCGACCGGGCCGAGCTGGCCGACGGTCGGCCGGCCGGCGGTAGCAGCGTGCGCGCCTTCATCGGCGATGCCGGTAAGGGGATGGGACCCGTCGGTACCGGTGGCGTGGTGGGCCGAATCCGCGCCGGTACCGGCGGGATCCACCTGCTTGCGCGCAACGACCCGTCTGCCAACGAGCTCTGGACGGCTGCCGTCGCGGGCCCGCCGTCGCCCGATGCGGTCGGCGCGACCCCGGCGGGCGACGAGCTCCAGGGCCTCACGTTCGGGTTCGGCGTCTCCGGCGAGGTCGCGGTCAACGTGATCGGCCGGCGTACCCAGGCGTACGTACGGGACCTGACCGATGCCCAGGATCCGACCAGCGTTCGGGTGACCTCGGCGGGCGAGGTGCGCCTGGAGGCGTCGGACTCCCCGCTGCTCGTGGCCGCCGCCGGTGGCACGGTGGCCGCGAACGCCGTCGCGATCGGCGGCTCGTTCGCCGACAACGACCTCACCGACAAGGTTTCCACGTTCCTCCAGGACGTCTCGCTCACCGCGCCCACCATCACCGTGCTCGCCGACTCGCACAGCACGCTGCTCGGCTACGCCGATGGTGGTGGCTCGACGCCGAGCGGCGCGAGCGTGGCCGGCTCGGCGATCGTCGTCAACACCGACAACCTCGCCGAAGCCGCCCTTGGCGCGCGGACCCGCGCGGTCATCGGCGGCAGCGCACGGGTCCGCGCCGACTCCACCTGTGATGCGACGACCGATGCGGGCGCGGCGGCGTTCAGCGTGCATGGGCTGCTCGGGGTCGGCGCGGCGCTAGGTAACGTGAACCTGGGCAACGGTGCGCGCGCCTTCATCGGCGAGGACGCCATCATCACGGCGACGGACGGCAACGTCGAGGTCACCGCGTCCAGCACCGAACGCATCCACGGCTTCGCGGCCGCGCTTGCCCAGACGACCGTTGCCGGCGAGCCGACCCGGGTGTACGACAACCGAGGTCCCCCCACCTTTGCCGGTAGCAACGTCGGACCGTCCCGCAACACCACCTCGGTCGCCGTCGAGGACCTCAACGGCGACGGCCGCCCCGATCTCGTCACCGGTAACTTCGGCCAGTTCAACCGCCGCTACCTCGGCGATGGCGCCGGCGGGTTCGACGCCGGCAAGGACATCGGCACCGACCTGCTGCTGTTCGCCACCGCGGTGACCGCTCCCACGGCACAGCAGCTAGCCAACTCGCAGATCCCCGACCTGACCACGTCCGTCGCGCTCGCCGACGTCGACGATGACGGGGACATCGACCTGGTGGCCGGTAACTTCCTCCAGCCCAGCCGGCTGTACCTCAACAACGGCAAGGGCGACTTCCTGCCCGGGATCGACATCACCGAGCTCGGTCTGCGTACCAGCTCCATCGCGCTCGCCGACATGACCGGCGACCGCCGGCCGGACCTCGTGCTCGCCACGTACGACGGCCACAAGCGCCTGTACGCCAACCTCGGCGGCGGGCGGTTCGGGCCCGGCGTGGAGATCGGCGAGGAGACCGACGACATCACCACCTCGATCGCGGTCGTCGACCTCGACCGCGACGGGGACCGGGACCTGGTCGTCGGCAATGCCGGCATCGACCTGGGCCCGCTGATCGACCAGGGTCTGGTCACGGCGCAGGACTTCGTCAACCGTACCGTTGTCAAGGTCTTCGATCTAGTCAACAGCGGCCTGGTGCGGCTGGTCGACCTGGTCGAGCGCAAGCTGCTGGAGCTGTTGGACTTCAACGGCCTGCGCAACATCTCAGTGGCCGACCTGGTCAACTCCGGCCTGACCACCCTCGACGACCTGGTGATGCGCAACCTGTTGACGCTGGGCAGCTTCGTCGACAAGCAGATCCCACGCTCCACCCTGATCGCCAGCGGCCTGGTCACCGCCGCCCAGCTCAACGCGGTCTTCGGCCCAGGCACCGGCCCGATCTCCCTGCGCGCTCTGGTCAACTCCGGCCTGGTGAACCTGCACTCGTTGGTCCGCAACGGCCTGGTCACCCTGGACGACCTCGCGCCGGGCAGCACCACGCTGCCGTTGGGCGACATCGTCGGCAAGGGCGCAGCGAGCCTGCGCGACCTGATCGACAAGAACCTGGCGCGCCTGCAGGACGTCGTGCTGGACGCGCTCGACGTGCGCAAGCTGCTCGACTCCGGGCTGGCCACGCTCGGCCAGCTCATCAACAAGCACCTGATCAGCCCGAAGGACCTGGATCTGACCCACCTCAGCGTGGACACGCTGCGAAAGGCGCTGCGCCAGGGGGCTCCGAGCCGGGTGTACCGCAACAACGGTACCGGCGGGTTCGCCGCGCCGATCGACATCGCAATCGCGCCGACGGCAGCGGTCGCGGCGGGCGATGTCGACGGTGACGGCAACGTCGACATCGTGCTGGGCAACCTGCTGGCCCGCCCGATGTTCGTCAAGAACCTGGGCGTCAGTGGCGGGGTACTCCGCTTCGCCGCACCGGTCAGCATCGGGTCGATCACGTCGGACGTCGCGTTGACCACCTCGGTGGAGCTGGGCGATCTGGACCGTGATGGCGACCTCGATCTGGTGGTCGGCAACCTGGCCGCGCGCAACCGGCTGTACCTGTTCAACCGGACCAGCGGCGCGTTCGCGGCTGGTACCGACATCACCACCGACGCGTTCGCCACCAGCTCGCTCGCGCTCGCGGACCTCAACCGCGACGGTGACCTCGACGTGGTCGCCGGCAGCAACCGGCCGAACCTCGGCATCGCCGGCTCGCTGAGCTCGGTGAGCACCGACGTCCACACGCAGGCGTTCATCGCCGGCCGGGCGGGCACCGATGACCAGCCGGCGCACCGCGCCGAGGTACGCACGAACCGCAGCATCACGATCGACGCCCGGGACACCGTCGATGTGGTGAACATCGCCGGTGCGGCGGCGGATGGCACCACGGTGAGCCTCGGCGTCTCGGCCGCCTACACCAACGTCGTACGCCAGGTGAACGCCTTCGTCGCCGCCGCCACGGTGACCGTCGCGGAGGGCGTGGTCACCGCGCCACAAGGGCTGACCGTCAACGCCTCCGCGCATGACACGCTCCTCACGTTCGCCGGCGGCAGCGCAGGCGCCGACCAGGGCAGCCTCGCGGCTTCGGTGGCGTACACGGCGATGGGCAGCTCGACCGTCGCCGATCTGCGTGCCGGCGCGACCGTCAATGCGACGAACCGGGGCGCCACCGTCGAGATCTCGGTACGCGTGCAGGCCGACCACGTGACCGAGCTGCTCAGCCTCGCCGGGGCCAAGGCCGGGGCCGACTCGCTGACCGCGGGCGCCGCCGCGAACGCGACTAAGCTCGGCAAGACCGTCGAGGCGGGCATCGGGTCGGGTGCCGAGGTGACCGTCAAGGACAACGCCGTCGTGCAGGCGACCTCGGACGACCGGATCCAGACGCTCTCCGCCGGGTTCGGGACCGCAGCCCTGCTCGCACTGGCCGGATCCGCGTCACTGGTCACCGCGTTCGCGACCACCCGGGCGCACGTCGACGGTCGGGTCGAGGCCGGCAGCAACCTCATCGTGCGGGCCGACCGGCAGGCTGACATCGGCACGGTCGCCGGTGCGGTCGCCCTGGGCCTGCGGGCCGGGCTCGGCCTCTCCCTGTCCGCGACCGTCCACAGTGAAACGACCGAGGCGTTCCTCGGCGCCGGAGCCGACATCCGGGCACGCGGGGCGGTCGCGACGGCCGTCCGCGCCGACCGCGATGCGGCTGGCGCGCCGGTGACGCGGTCGATCCGTGGCGCGGCGGTCGTCGCCACGTCCGTGCAGCGGATCGCGCCGATCAGCGTCGGCAGCGCCGGTACCGTCCTCGTCGGTGGCGCGCCATCGATCAACCTCACCGCGGTCGCCGGTACGGTGCGAGCCGCCGTGCTGGAAGGCGCCTCGGTGGGCGTCTTCCCGGCCGGCGACCCGGGCGCGCACGCCGACCAGATCCTGCTTGTCTACGCCGACCACGAGGTGCACCTGTCCGGGCTCGCCGGCGCGCTCGCCGCCTCCGTGGCGGTTGGGGTGGGCGCGGGCGCCGACGCGACCGTCATCACCACGACCACCGAGGCATCGGTCGACGGCACGGTCACCGCCAACCTCGACGTCGAGATCCGGGCATCGTCCGTCGAGCAGGTGCTATCGATATCGGCGTCGGCCGACGTCGTGCTCGCCGCGGCGTTCGGCGGCGCCGTCGGTGCCCACCTGATCGCGCCGACGACCCGGGCGTTCACCGGCCCGCACAGCCAGATCCGGGCGGCCGGCAGCGTCGTCGTGGCGGCCGACGACAGCACGTCGGTGAGCGTAGTGGCGGGCATCGGTACGGCGTCGGTCGTCGGTACCGCCGGGGCGTCTGCCGGGGTCGTCGTGCTCCGCAAGACCGTCGAGGCGTCCGTCGCGGGCACGGTCACGGCGCTGGGCACCCGGCCGGCGATCGTCACCAACACCGGCGAGCTGGTGCCGACGTTGACCTTCGACGCCGGGCACATCCCGGGTCTGGCCGGCTCGCTCGGGCTGGACATCCTCAGGTTCGTCTTCAACAACCGGCTGCGGCAGATCCTCGCCGACCAGTTCGAGTTCATCGGCGATCTCGACTTCCTCAACCTCACCCCGGTCAGCGCGCCGCCGGACGACCCGGACCTGACGTTCGCGCGTACCGTCGCGCCGGTGCGCCGCCCGGTGCAGGGGCTGGCCATCTCGGCCACCTCGCGGGACAACGTGAAAACCGTGGCCGTCGGCTTCGCCGTCGCGGTCCTGGCCGCACCCGCCATCTCCGCGTCCGCGGTCGTCGCGCTCAACCGGACCTCCGCCTCGGTGGCGAACGGCGCGCAGGTCAACGTGGACCCGACCGGAGCGGCGCCGGCTCAGCAGGTGCTCGTGGGTGCCGGTAGCGACCTGTTCCACCTGGGCATCGTCGGCTCGACCGGGCTGAGCGCCGTCCTGTCGGTGGGCGGCTCGGTGGGCGCGGTCCTCACCGACGACCTGACCGAGGCGTTCATCGGGGCGGGCGCGACCGTCCGGGCCGCCGGGGACATCGCGGTCACCGCGAGCGCGGTCGAGGACGTGCTGCTGTTCGTCGCCGGGTTCACCGCCGGGCCAGGCGTCTTCGTCCACGGCGCCGGCTCGGTACCGGTGGTGTCGCTCGGCAGCCGTACCCAGGCGTCGATCGGCGCGAACGCGGTGGTGACGGCGGGCGGCAACATCCTGGTGCTGGCGCGCGACGACACCGACCTCGACCTCATCGCGGGCTCGGCCGCGTTCGGCAGCGGGCTGCTCGGCGTCGGGGCAAGCGTCGCGGTCGCCCTGGTACGCAAGGACACCCGCGCCTGGGTCTCGGCCGGCGCAGTGGTCAACGCGTTCGGTCGTGGCGCGACGACGATCGGCGTGTCCGACGGCACCGTCAAGCCGGGGCTTGGCGTCCAACAGATCCACGGGCTCGGCGTGCAGGCGCGGTCCACCGAGAGCGTGTTCAACCTGGCCGCGAGCGGCGGCGACGCCGGCATCACGACAGTCGCGGGCGCCGTGGCCTTCGCGGTGATGGACTCGGACACCACCGCGTTCGTGGAGTCCGGTGCGCGGATCAACCCGGACGCCGCCGGCGCGGACCCGCGCCAGACGGTGAACGTCTCGGCCACCAACGACTCGAAGGTCTTCGGCCTCGCGGTCAGCATCGTCTCATCGGCGATCACCCTCGGCGTCGGCGTGGATGTAGGCATCTTCGACAACGACACCACCGTCACGGTCGGCAGCACCGCGCAGGTCAACGCCCGCCAGGACATCGACCTGCATGCGGCGGCGCGGATTGAGGGTGACAGCTTCATCGGCAACGTCGGCCTCTTCACGCTGATCGGCCTGGGCGCCTCCGTCTCGCTGTACTCGATCCGCGGCAAGCTGGGCGACCCGATCTGCCTGATCCCGGGCGGCAGGGTCTGTGTCGTACCGCTCGGGCTCCTCAACAGCGTCAACGGCACCGACAGCGTGCAGGGCTCGCTGGACGACGAGCTCAAGCGGCTCATCGGCAGCGCCACCACCGGTCTCGGCGGCCTCGTGGGCACGCCCACCGACAGGTTCCCCGCGCTCGTCCCGCTCGCCCAGCAGCTCACCGCGCTGTTCCCGGCCGGTGCCCTCACCGCCGCGGTCACCCAGCCCGGTGACGGCCTCGGTACCGGCGTGACGATCGACGGCGCGACCCTGAGCGCCGGCCACGACGTGACGGTCACCGCCCGGGAGAAGACCAACCTCGCCCTGGACACCACGACCGCCCTGGACATCATGGAGTTCGTCCGCGCCGATCCCGGGCTCGCCAACCTGTACAAGGACGGCGGCGCGGTGGCCGTCAAGAGCATCGCCAAGGTCACGGTCAAGGGCGGCGCCTCGGTGACGGCGGCCGGGTCGGTGACGATCCGCGCGGGGGTCGAGAACGATCATGTGGTGAGCGCCACCACCGCGCTGCTGAGCACCGAGAACACCGTCGGCGCGTACGTGGACGGCGCCAGGGTCCGGGCGACAGCCGGCGACGCCACGCTCGACGCGGACAACGACACGTTCTCCACGTCCTGGTCGATCCTGCCGCGCTTTGACGGCGCGCAGTTCAAGGACGGCACGAACACAGTGCACAACACCACCGAGGCGATCGCGCGCAACACGGCCACGGTCACCGCGGGCGGCTCGGTCCAGGTGCATGCCACCGACGGCACCACCTCGGCCACCGGCGGCGGGCAGACAGTGTCCTCGGCCGGCCCGCCCGGGTCGGGAAGGTGCGGCTCGGCGGTGCCCATCGGACCAGTCTGGGCGTGCTCGGGCACACGCTTCGCGCGATTTCTCGGACCACCTGAACGCGGGCGGCGCGCCTGCCCTGGATGCCGGGTGGGCTTCCCAGCCGGTTGGCGAGCCGGCGCAGGCGACAGTGTTAATCCTTTGCCGTGTCCGGCTCGCGGGCGGGTTTGGCTCCTCGCGCGACTAGCCAGGCGGCCAGGTCGTGGGCGTCGCTGCGCCGGGCGGCGTCGAGCGGGGTCAGGCCATCCCAGGGCGCGATCCAGTTCAGATCTCCTCCGCGTTCGAGAAGGTGTTCTGCGGTGGGTTGCTGCCCGCCGTGGCAGGCCGCCCACAACGCCGCGGAGACCTCCTGCGGTGGCGGGTCCGTGGCCAGATGCGCCTGGACGCGGTCGAGCAGCCCGAGCGCGGCGGCGTTGAACAGCTTGGTATGCGCGCCGCGTTCCACCAGCCGCCGGGCGGCCTGCCACTGTGCGAACGCGGCCGCGTCGTCGAGTGGGGTGCCGCCCGCGATGACAGCGCCGTCGGCCTCGATGTCCGCGCCGGCGTCCAGCAGCGCGTCGAGGGCCTCGACGTCGTCGCTGGAGGCGGCCCAATGCAGCGGGGTTTCGGTGTGCGGGCCGGTGAACCGGGCGTTGACGTCCGCGCCGCCTCGACCAGTGCCTGGATGGTGGCGGCGACGTTGGGGTAGTGGCCGGGCCAGTCGGTGGCCGCGTGCAGCAGGGTGCGGGCCTTGCCGCACGGCCCCGCGGTGCCGATCGCGGCGGTGGCCAGCTCCGGATGATCGGCCAGGAGCTGCCGAAGCCGGGCGATGTCGCCGTGTTGGACGGCCCGGGTCGCGGCGACGGCGCGCGGGTCGCCGTCGATGACGGTCGTCATGGACTTGTCCTTCAACGGATCGCTGCGTCGCGCGCCTGCGGCACAGGTACTGCCGCGCCTGCGGTGTTGTGGTGGCCGTTGGGTGAGGGCTGGTCGGTGTAGGCGGCGGCCTGCAACGTGAACAGCTCCGCGTATACCCCCGCCGCAGCCATCAGCTGGTCGTGGCTGCCGTGTTCGATGATCCGGCCCTGGTCGAGGACGTAGATGTGGTCGGCGTCGCGGACGGTGTTGTACCGGTGCGAGATCAGCAGCACCGTCCATCCCTTGTAGAGGGTACGGATGCGGGTGAACAGGTCGTGTTCGGCGCGGGGGTCCAGCGCCGCGGTGGGTTCGTCCAGGATGATCAGCGGGGCGTCGCGGATGAACGCTCGTGCCAGCGCGACCCGCTGCCACTGCCCGACGGACAGGTCCCGGCCGCCGTCGTACTCCGGGGACAGGATTGTCTCGTACCCGTCCGGTAGCGCGGCCAGGTAGCGGTCGGCGCCGGCGTGCACCGCTGCGGTCCGCACGGTGTCGGTGTCGTCGACGTGTTCCACCGCGCCGAGGCCGATGTTCTCCCGGGCGGTCAGGTCGTAGCGGGCGAAGTCCTGGAAGATGACCGCGATGCGGCGGTGCACCTGCCCGGCGTCCATGTCGGCGAGATCGGTACCGTCCCAGGCGATGCGGCCCGCGTCGGGCAGGTAGAGCCGGGACAGCAGTTTGGCCAGGGTGGTCTTGCCCGACCCGTTCTCGCCCACGAGCGCGATGACCCGGCCCGCGTCGATCTGCAGCGACACCTCGGTCAGGGCCGGGCTGCTGGCGGCCGGGTAGGTGACGGTCACGTCCTCGACGGTGATCCGGTCGAACGCGGTCGGGGCCGGCATCGTGCCGGTGGCGCCGTGGGTGAGCGGGGTGGTGGCCAGGAAGGTGGTGAAGTCCTCGACGAACAGGCCCGCCTCGTACATGTCGCCGACGCTGTTGACGGTGGTCATGATCCGTTCGCCGAGGATGAGCAGCGCCCCGGTGGCGGTGGCGGTCGCGGCTAGTTCCAGCCTGCCTGACATTGCCAGGGCGAGCAGGCCGGCCATCCCCGCGCCGAGCGCGGCGGCCAGGCCGAGGGTGGAGGCGATGGCGATGCGGAACCGCTTGCGGGTGGTCTTGCGCAGCTCGGCCATGTGCTGCTCGTACAGCACGGTGTGCCGGCCGGTCAGATACTCTCCGAGTCCGAAGGCGCGGACCTCCTTGGCCGGGTCCTTCTCGGTCAGCAGCCGGTAGAGGTAGTTGCGGGCCCGCGCGACGGTGGTCATCCGCATGTGAAAGCCGAACATGGCCTGCCCGGCCTTCATCACACCGAGCAGCAGGGGCAGCCCGGCCAGGAACAGCAGCGGTACCAGCCACGGCTGGATGGCCAGCAGGGCGACCACAATGCCGCCGATCGAGGCGATCGCGCCGATGGTGCCGATCAGCCCGTCGACCATCTGGATCGGCCGGTGTTCACCGGCCGCTGCCCGCACCAGCCGGTCGTGGAAGGCCGAGGTGTCGTAGGCGGACAGCTCGACGCGGGTGGCGACGTCGATGATGGCCTGTTTGGCGTGCCGGGCGGTGGTCTCGGAGAGGATCTCCCGCACCTCCCGCCCGGCCGCGGTGACCAGACCCAATGCGGCGACGATGCCGACCACAGTGACCAGCTGCGGTGCGACCGCACCGATACCTGGTGAACTGCCCGCGGTATCCGCAGACAGCACCGAGCCGATCAGGTTCTTGCCAAAGATGAGCGCGGTCGCCAGCCCGGCGCCGTTGACCAGTTTCAGCGCGATGCTGGCGATCAGCATGCGCGGGTTGGCGGCCCACACCAGGCGGACGGCGTCGGCGGTGATGCGGGGCAGCAACCGCAGCGACTTGGGCCGCTCGGCCGCTTCCTGCTGCAGCGTTGCGCACGACACCGGCGGGCCGGGCGCCGGTTCGACCTCGATGGGCAGTTCAAGATCGGCGGGCGGGTCCCGGTCGGCGCGTGGGTCGGGGATGGTCACGATCGAACTCCCGTGGTCCTGCGGATGTGCCCGGTCAATAGTCGAGCAGGGTTCGGGTGTGCTGAGCGAAGACCGCCTTGTCAAGATACGGCGCGTCGGTGCCGCTGAGCTGGGTCATCCAGTATGCGGGTGCGGGCGGCTGCGGGCCGTCCCAGCGCACCCCTGGCGGGTATATCAGGTAGACGTCCCAGGCGTCCTCGCCGAGGTGCAGCGTCTGGTCGTAGGCGTGCACGAGGTAGCCGTCGGTGTCCCAGTAGTGGCTAGCGCGCGGGTCGGCGACGGTGTGGGTGGCCTGGTCGACGTTGGTCTCTCCTGCGTTCCGCGTAATTCGGGGGTTCTGGAGACGGGATCGGGGCATCACCGCAGGTAGGAAGGCCGGAAGCCTTCGTCAGGCGCGAAAACGCCTAGAGAAACGCCTGCCAATATTGTCCC